>Ga0118677_10014179_pt1 | contig 11314 bp, 6 predicted proteins | sample AliMusrvi5mmetaG_FD_86154 | JGI IMG/M metagenome (GOLD analysis project Ga0118677, IMG submission 86154)
AACGGGGGCGGCATCATCGGCTTCCATGGCGCTCTTCTGCCAGAATGTGGCGGGGACAATGCGTCGGAGTATGGCATCATGTTCGGCGGTACGATCGATGGTAATGTCCATCCCTGGATCAACGGGAAAATAGCGGGTCCAGGCGGTTATAGCCCGATTCCCGTTAAGATACTGGAACCGAATAATCCCCTGATCTTCGCGTTCCGCGATGTGCCGACAGTGCAGGCAACCGAGTTGTTCTCCTTTTTACTGCCGAAGGCGAGCATGGACAGCTCGCGGACCCTGATGCGGTATGATTATGATAAAAGGCCGGAAGTGACCTATAACCCGAAGAGCCTGGAACGCTGCAGGGATTTCGCGGGGTCCCTTATCTGGATCAAGAGTTACGGCAAAGGCCGTGTGTTCTACAATGTCATGGGCCACGACGAGGAAATCTACGGTGTGCCCAGCGTGGCGCGGGCCAATCTCGACGGCCTGCTGTATGCCACCGGCGACTTGAAAGTGCCCGACGCCCCCGCCACAGCAGCAACCGTGGGCAAGTGATTGTCGAAAAAAGAACCAACCATTGAACCTAAATTCCGCAGAAGAGTCTCACGCAAAGCCGCAAAGATCGCAAAGAGAGGAACTTTAATTACATAGTTAAGGTTGAAGAACGCGATTAACTAAACCAAACACCCATGAAAACAACAACAAAACTGCTGGCCATTCTCGGCATCGCCGGACTGTCCATTTTTTCTGGAATACCGTGCCAGGCGTCCGACGCCGGTCAGACCACAAACAATCCCAAAGACGGCACTGAGCGGCTCGTCTGCAATCATGTGCGCATTTTGCCGCGGGCCGGTTTTCGGCAGTTGGTCAAGGGCGCCATCATTCAAGGTTCCAACCTCGGGACGATGGATGGCTTCGTGGAACTGGCCACCATCACCGAGGATGCCAAGGAGGGCGAGTGGCTGGACGTCAAGTTCGCCAACAGCAAGGTCTATCGTTTTTTGCGATACTACGGGCCGCCCGACTCGTGGTGCAACATTGCGGAAATTGAGTTTTATCACAATGACACCAAGCTGGACGGTTCTCCCTATGGAACCTGGGGAACACGGGAGGGAAAGAGCACTTACGACAAGGCGTTTGACCATGATCCCAAGACGTTCTTCGATGCGTTTGGGCCGAACGATCAATGCGTCGGCATTGAGTTGCAAGGACTGCCCAGCGCCCAGCCGCCGGTGGTCACCACGGGCGCCGCGCGCAAGAACGGCGCGCGTTGCCATTACCACATCGGCAACAGCCTGACCAGCTTCGCGGAGCAGTACGTGCAGGAGATCGCCAAGTCGGCTGGATTTGGCGATGACGTGGGGCGCATCTGGGGGGGCGCCGGGATGCCGGTTCGCGGTTTCTGGGCCCTTGCGATCCGCGACGAGAAATCGCAAGCGTGTGTTGACGCTGTCAAACTCGCGCCGGTGGACGATCTCATTTTGCAATGCTTTGTCCAGAATGGCGACAATTCGGAGCCGACCCCGTATGTCGGATTCTTTGATTTATTCAAAAAAAGCAGTCCGAATGTCCGCCTCTGGATCTACGGGCAATGGTGGGGTACGTCCACGCCAGATGTCTGGGAAGAGCAGGTGATTGCATTGCATCGCATCTATTTTGAGACGGCAGCCAATGTCCAAAAGATGCGGCCCCTGAATCCACCGGTGGCGGTGATTCCAGGCGGCATTGCGCTGATCAATCTCAAGCATGCCATCGAGAGAGGCGAATTGCCGGGTGCCGGCAAGGATGCGTTTCATGAGACCGTGTTTTTTGACGGGACCCACTTGAGCGAACTCGGGCGCTATTTCATCGGGCTGGTGCATTACGCATGCTTCTATGACAAGAGTCCGGTGGGGCTGCCTGCGGTGAAAGCATTTGACAACGGTTTTTTCGGAAAAAACAAAAATTTCAAAGTGACAGAGGCCGGAGCGGTCAAACCGGAACAAATCAAGACATTGGAGCAAATCGCCTGGGACAGCGTGCAGTCCTGGCGGAAGGCGCCGGAAGATGTGATCGCCAAGGCAGTGCCCGGCGAGATTTGCGGGTGCGATTACATTGGCAACTTGAGTCACGACAGGACCACCCTCACGGATTTCAGAAGCGGGTCTCGCAGTTACTACGTCTCTGCGGCGTCAGAAGGCAAATACCTGCTCAAGCTCAATGGCGTGAGTCGGTCCGTTCTTCAAAATGGGCCGGATGTTTTCCTCGATGATGAACCGGTAGGGACGATGGAATTCGCTGACAAACCGGGGAAAGACTTACTCATCGAAACCAAGGCATTCCCGCTGAGTCTCAAGAAGGGGCTGCACAAACTGCGGATTTACCAGTCCAAGGAGGCCGCTTTTCAGCTCAACACATTGCGGATCACCCATGCCGACGGCTCGGGCCTCCCGCACACCATGCCATTTTGTGATGCCAACATATTCGAAATGGTGGTTGAAGCCGGACAGACTGCGGACAAAACGTTCAAGGTTTCCGACGCCGAGACCCCGGCGGGCCAGCTCAAGGTAACGGCGGTGTCGCAAACGCCCAATGTGCTGCCTCGTGAAGCGGTCAGCGTCGAGGTCGGCGCGGACGGTGTCTGCAAACTTTCGATCAAGCACCCCGGTCAGGCGGGTACCGCCTACCTAATCGTGACCATCACCAACAACGCCGGACTCCGGAGCTGGTTCATATTTAAAGTGACATGCAAGTGACTGTTACCCTCAACAACCGAGGAACCCGGTGAAATATTCATTCCGCAAACAAGAAAAAATGAATAAAGCGGCATTAAATACGACCAACCTTAAATAAGAGAATCAAGCAGACGCGACGCCTTCGCGCAATGTTCAAACAAAACCAAAGAAAGCCCCTCACATGAAAACAACAACAAAACTACTGGCCACCCTCGGCATTGCCGGGTTGGCCGGGCTCTTCAACGCAACCTGCCAGGCGGCCGACGCCTTTCAGACCAAGATCAACCCCAAAGACGGTGCGGAAATGGTTTTCGTGCCTGCCGGGCCGTTCAAGATGGGCATGGACCCCATACCCATGGACCAGGAGCAGCGCGAGCAGCTCAACACTCCGAAGCACGAAGTAACGCTCGACGGCTATTGGATTTACAAATATCCCGTCACCGTCAAGCAATACAAGAAATACCTCGAAGCAAACAAGGACCGGAAGCCATTCCAGTATTTCACCGGCCAGATGCCGGAGGAACCGCTCTGGGGTTGGCAGGACGACCATCCCATGGTGAACGTGACTTGGTACCAAGCCGTAGATTATGCCCGATGGGCGGGAGCGGCGCTGCCGACCGAGGCGCAATGGGAAAAAGCGGCGCGCGGGACGGATGAGCGCCTGTATCCCTGGGGCAACACCTGGGATCCGGACGCCTGCGTGCATTCCGCCAAGGTGTTTTGCGATGCCAAGGGGACCCGACCGGTTGGTTCCTGCCCGAAAAATGTCAGTCCCTACGGAGCGATGGACATGGCAGGCAACGTCTGGCAACTCTGCGATGACAATTTCCGTAAGGACTGGTATTCGCGCGCAGAGCCCGCCAATCCCAAGGGGCCGCCGGGGTTCATCAAACTGAAAACAAAGGAACATCCCGAAGGCGTTCGGGAAAATTCCCTGGGCAAGGTGACGCGCGGCGGGTCATGGGCGCTCTGCGCCCCGAAAGTGTTCCAGACGGTCGATCGAGATTTTTTCCTAGGGGCGGGTACGGAATATCCGGCAATGGATACCGGGTTCCGCTGTGTCGTGACCGAATCGGATTCCAAGAACAGCGCCAAAACCCTGCCGGATGGTACGCCGTTCGAGGCGATCGCCGAGCCGGTAAAGGTGCCCGCTCCCGCGACCAGCGCACAGCCGGTGAAGCCGGTGACTGCAGGCAACAAGGCCGAAACGGAATACTTATATATTGGCGATTTTAGAACAGGCCAAATCCACAAGATCAACACCGCTGACGGCAGTTACGAATGCTTTATCAAGACAGGAGAAATTAAGCGCGGAATTGGAGCAGGCCTTGGGTTTGACAGCCATGGAAACCTGTACTCAAACCATGGAGGAACTGTTGTCAAAATCGCGCCGGACAAAACGGTTACGGAGATCGTGACAGGTCTGGCCAACGGCACTTGCTTGACCGTGGACAGTAATGACAATCTGTACATCGGCGACTATTTGCCTGGTTTGCGTCTTTTCAGGATCGACGCAAAGTCCCCTTACTTGGGAACCCCGTCCAGCCCCATCAAGCTGGAGTATGCAAAGGATGCGTCAGACAAACCGGATTTCACCAAATATACCATGACTCCGGCGGGCGCCATGACAGAACTGGATAATAATAAGACGGGGGCCTACGGACTGAGTTACGATAAGAATGGCAATGTTTATTACACTGGTCTGTGCCAGCCATTTTTCAAGTATGATTCGGCGGGAAACAGGGTCACGATGTGCAAGAGCGGGAAGGCGCTGGTGTATTGGGAGCGCGACGTGATCATTGATCCCCATGGCGATTTTTTCGTCCTTGGAACGTTTGAAATCGCGAAAGCAACCCCCGATGGAAGGGTGATCGCCAGAATGGCGCCGGGGGTTGACTGGCACCATTCCGTAGCCATTGTCATGGATTCGAAAGGCAACATCTACCAGGCGAATCCTGCAGATCCCCATTCCCCGACCTTTTCTGCAACCGGTGAAGCCGCCGTAGTGTATAAATATACTCTTGACGGACTGCGAAGCGTCCTTTGCGCTCATTGCGGCACCGCCCCGTTCTACATAGCCATCTGGCCGCGCACGAAATTCCCCGTAACCGAGCAGGCGAAATAGTTCCGAAAGCAAAGAAAGAAACACAATATGAAAACCACCATCCTGTTCACAAGTTTAACCCTCACGCTGGCATGGGGCATGGTTCACGCGCCCGCGTTGCGGGCGGATGAATCCGATTATTCGCCGACGCGGTATGACGCGGACGAAGCCAAGGAAATGCGGTCATTTCTGCGCCCGTTCCTTGATCCATCGTATATTCCCAGTCCTGAATACTTGAATAGTTGGCCGAAAGCACGGGCTGAGGGGGAATACCAAGCAACAGAAACCCCAGACCAGATGAAAGCTCACAACGCGAAGCTGCAAGTCGCTTACAATGCAGTCGTGGCGGCGCTGCCGGAAAAATTGTCGGCGCCGGTTACCCGGAAACGGAAGATTCTCGTGCTTACCTACCGGACGCATACTTACTTTGGGTCAGCGGGCGCCATCATTCTGTTGCGGGAAGCGGCGAAGAAATACGGGGCCTTTGAAGTGACGGAGGTGTATAAACCCGATGGCATCGACGAGAAAATGCTCGCCGGCTTCGATGCGGTTGTACTCAACGGCATAACCATCCCGTTCAGGAACGGCCCCTACGGTCGTCCGAGCAAAGACTACCCGGAATTGATGGATGTGGTGAAACAAATGCAGGCGGAAAATGATAAGAGTCAACCGCATCTTTACAATGAATTACTTCCGAATTATGTGAAGGGCGGCGGCGGTCTGGTCGCCATCCATGGAGCGTTTTTACTCGCCGGTTTTGTCAACGGTTGGGAAGAAAAAGCGGATGACCCGAAAAATGTATTTAGTGAGATGCTCGGCGGAGCTGCCGGTAGTTGGCCGCATCCGCATGGGAAAGTATTATACTATCCCTTTGAGATGCAGATTATGGAACCGGAAAACCCACTCACCCTGGCTTTTCGCGAAGCGATGGCATCGAACATAAAAATCGGATCTGAGGCATATGTCATGTGGTTGCCGAAAGCGTGCGCTAACGACACGCGGCTGCTGTTGCGCAATGATTACGACAAGCAGCCGGGTGTGGACTACAACCCCAAATGTATCGAGCGCAGCAAGGAGTTCGCCTCGGCCCTCATCTGGATCAAAAACTACGGCAAAGGCCGGGTCTATGGCAATGTCATAGGGCACGCGCAGAACGATTTCGAAGAGCCACACAAGTCGCGGGCGCTTCTCGACGGCCTGCTCTACGCCACCGGCGACTTGAAAGTGCCGGACAAACCCGCCAAAGTCGGCAAGTGAACCGGAAAATGCACCAATAACTAAAAGAAACATACATGAAAACAACACACAATACCCCCACCGCCCCCGTCCCGGTGTCAGAATCTCAACATAAAGCTTACGAACAGGAGATCAAAGTGAAAGTCATGAAACAAGCCATACTCGAACCGGCGAGTACCGAAACCGGGCTGCTGCACCGCCTCGACCCATTACGGGATATCATCTTCGCCGGGAATAACAACCACTGCTTCATCGAACGAGAGACCCTATTGGAGGCACTGGAGAAGAGTGGTTTAAATGAAATGGCTCCGGACGAACGTTATTGCCATGTGTTCGACCAACTTCTAACCCGGCTTTCAACCCCAGTGGATGCCAATGATGTTTTCCTGGGCAGGATGGTCGAAGGGAGTCGCGGGTTGACCGATGAAACAGAAAGCAGCATGAAAAAGGACAGGTTACCTGTCAACTGGCTGATCGGCACCGCGGGCCATGGAAACCTGGATTATCAGACGCTGCTCGACAAGGGCTTTGACCGGATTGTCGTGGAGATGGAGGAGACGGCCGAATCCCTGGATACCGAAGAGGCTCGTGCCTTTGCCCGAAATGGGAGGGCCTGCGTCAATTCGCTGAACATATTCGCAAGGCGTTACGCCGAGGCTGCCAGGAAAGAAGCAGAGATGCTGCCCGCCGAGGAGAGGGGTTTTCTGCTCCGTGCTGCCGAGGCCCTGGAGCATGTTCCGGCCAAGCCGGCCCGGAATTTCGTCGAGGCATTGCATGCCATGTGGCTGGTGCATTTCGTCATGAGCTGTGTTGTCGGGGCCCGGGACTGGGCCTTCGGCAGGATGGATCAATACCTGCTGCCCTTCCTGCGTCGAGATCTTGCCGACGGTCTGCTGACCAGGGACCAGGCCGTGATGTATCTTGCTCATTTCCTATTGAAGAACAACGAGATAACCGGATTGGCATCGGCCCATTATCGTCAGAAGCCGATACCGTCGCAGGGGACAAGAATCTATATTGTCCTGGGCGGGTCGGGACCAAATGGAGAAGATGAAGCGAATGAACTTTCGGAAATGATCATGGAAGCCGCCGGTCACGCGAGAATGCCGGAACCGGTTATTAATGTCCGCTTCGCGCCTGCCACATCCATGAAGTTCAAATTGAAAACAGCCGAATTTTGCCCCAAACTTCAGGGACAAATCGCCATATGTAATGACGCTGTGATCATACCAGGCTATCTACGAATGGGCATTGATAGGGCGGATGCCTGCAATTACTCCCCCACGGCGTGCTCAAGAGTGGAACTTGGCCCGGTTGAGAACAATATGACCAGTGTCTTCAACTGGCTGCCAATGCCCGTGCTGCTGCACAAGGCCTTGAAGAATATCAAGGAAGCGTCGGCGGAGCGTGTGATTACCCTGGATGACATCTATGCTGAGTTCGGGAGACTCGTGAAGGAAGACGTCGAAAAGATGGCGGAGCGGTGTCACAAATTGACCTATACCTGTGAAGGAGAAAAAGGGATCACCCCGTCAAACTTTTATTCTTCATGGGAGTTCGCCTTCGAGTCACTGCTCATAAAGGATTGTGTTGCGCGCGGAAAGAATACCTCCAAAGGCGGCGTCCGGTATATGATCCTAACGTATTTTTTGCAAGGCATCTCCACGGTGGGCAATTCGTTGATGGCGGTCAAGAGGTTGGTGTTCGACCAGAACAGATTGACGCTGAATGACTTTCTGGATATCGTTGACCATGATTACAAGGATCAGGAAGAGTTCAGGCAGGAAATCGTCAACAGGATTCCTAAGTTCGGAAATGACGATCCTGAAGTTGATGGTCTGACGAGTCGGGCAGGCATCTTGGTTGCTGACTTGATCGAAAAGGCTTTCGCAGCCCGTGGCCTGAAAGTGCTGCCCGGGTTCTATTCCCTCTTCACCCACCATTGGATCGGGGTGAATCTTCAGGCCACACCGGACGGAAGGCATGCGGGAGACCCCATCAGTGAAAATCAGTCGCCCACCTATGGGACAGACCTCAAGGGGCCGACGGCTCTCCTGAAAAGCCTTTCGAGGCTGCCTCTTGACCGCTGCTTTACCGGTTCATTGAATTTACGCTTTTCAGGGAAAGTCAAACCTGAGTCTTTGGTGGCCTTGATCGATACGTATTTCAACATGGGTGGACACTTTCTCGGGCTCAACTTTGTTGACCGTAGAACCCTGCAAGACGCGCGTTGCAATCCGGAAAAATACAGAACACTCTATGTTCGCCAATATGGGTTCAGTGAATACTTCACCGCCCTCCCCGATTACGAACAGATGGAAATTATCAAACGTACCGAGTATTGAAAGGAGTCCTACCTGTGACAAAGGGACTGATCTTCGACATTCAGCGATTCTCGATCCAAGACGGACCGGGCATACGGACTACGGTGTTCCTGAAAGGATGCCCGCTGCGGTGCGCTTGGTGCCATAATCCCGAGTCGTTGGCAAGGGAGCCTGAAATCTCGTTCATTCTGGCAAAATGTGTCGGATGCGGAGCCTGTTTCAAGGCCTGCACGCGGGACGGCCATGTGATGATCGAGGGCCAGCATGAACTGCGGCGTGGCAACTGCGTCCGGTGCGGCGAGTGCGCGGCCAGTTGTCCCGCGCTGGCACTGGAAGTAGTCGGCCGCACCACCACTGTGTGCGCCGTATTGGCGGAAGTGCTGTGCGATAAGCCGTTTTATGAAACTTCGGGCGGCGGACTGACGATCTCCGGCGGCGAACCGATGGCGCAGTTCGCCTTTACCCGCGCGCTGCTGCGTGCCGCGAAGGACGAAGGTCTGCACACTTGTTTGGAAACCAGCGGTTTTGGTCAGCAGAAACGATTCTTGAAACTGGTGCCTCTGGTGGATCTGTTTTTGTGGGATTACAAGGAAACGGATCCGGAACGCCATGCGCAGTTCACGGGTGTGCCAGCCGATGGCATTTTGGCCAACCTTCACGCGCTCGATGCCGCCGGTGCGGCGATTATCCTGCGCTGCCCCGTGGTGCCCGGGTTCAACGCCCGTGATGATCATTTCGCCGGCATTGCGCGCACCGCCAACGCGCTGCGGAATGTCCGGGAGATTCACATTGAGCCCTACCATCCGCTGGGCAAGGGCAAACGGGAACGCCTCGCGCTTGCCCCGACTTTGGTCGAGGCGTCCTTCCCCGAGGAGGCGGTGGTGGCCGAGTGGGTGGCAAAGGTACAGATCGGCACAAACGTCAAAACTGGCAAAGCTTAACAAAAGCAACGAACCATGAAAACAACAACAAAACTACTCGCCACCCTAGGCATTGCCGGATTGGCTGGATTATCCAACACAACCTGTCTGGCGGAAGATTCCACGCCGGCGCCCGCTCCGATTGTCTCGGACGGGCAGGAGTGGAGGGATGCCGGAAAGGACGTGAAAGCCGCCGAGTTTCTAAAACAAATGCCGCCCGGTTCTACCGTCCAGAGCGGCACCATCACGATGCGCGACGGGGTCAAGCTGGCGACGGACGTCTTTCTGCCGCCCGGCGGCAAACCGACCTGCGTGGTTCTCGGCCGAACTCCCTACGGACGCCCAAGTGGTGCTTATAGTGCTGTCTATACTAATATTCCCAAACCAATCCCGTGCGTAGTTGTCGCCCAAGACTCGCGGGGCACAGGGGATTCCAAAGGGAAGATCGAATTCGACAATGTGAACGAGATTCAGGATGCATATGACACGCTGGACTGGATTGCCAAGCAACCGTGGTGCAACGGACGCATCGGGATGACCGGCGGCAGCGGTAACGGCACCTGCGCCGCGATGGCCTATCTCTGCAAACACCCGAACCTGGTCGTGGTAATGCCCGACAGCACGGCAGGGAACATGTATCCTTACTGGTCGTTCGAAAATGGCGTCCGCCGGTGGATGTATAGTTGGCTCGTCCACCGGAATTTGAAAACTCCGCCCTGGCCGCGGCCCACCCTTTATGAGAAATTCGACGCGGCAAAATGGCAGGCGATCATGGACGAGGCCGCAAAGGACAACAAGACCGTCTATATCGAAGGCAGCGACGGATGGTTTAACCTCTTTGGAGATTACACGTTTGATTTCTTCACGCAATTCGCCAAGACGGGCCATGTTTCCATGATTATGGGTACTCGGACACACGGCATGGACGCCACCAACATCCATTTTAAGATCAATGATGGCAAGGACAAGGATAGCAAGGATAAGTCGGCGTACTATGACTCAACCCGGGATTTCTTCGGTGTTCTTGAAGGGAAGAAAACAGTGTCGAAATCCTATCTTAAATATGCCGTGCTCGGCGATTACACCGATCCCGGCGCGCCCGGGAACATCTGGCGATATACGGAATCATGGCCTCCGCCCAGCACGCCGCTGTCATTGTATTTCACCCAGGACGGAAAACTGGTCAAAGAGACTCCACCCAAGGCTTCGGGTGCGGTTTCATACACCTACGACCCAAAGGATCCGGCTCCCTCGATCGGATGCTGCTATTCATACGGCCCCGTTGATAAGGATATGAATGGCGCTTACGACCAGCGCCCCCTCGCGAATCGAAAGGATGTGATCCGGTTTGTCTCCGATCCGCTGACTGAGCCGCTGGAAATCGGCGGAAAGCTCAAGGCGGAACTGTTTGTCTCCAGCGATGCGCCTGACACGACGTTCATGGTCAAGTTCGTGGACATCTATCCGGACGGCCAGAAAATCATCCTGCGCGAGTCTGCCATCATGGCGCGTTACTGGAACGGGGTCGCGCATGACGGGAAGCCGTTGAAACCGGGAGAAATTCGCAAGTTGGATTTCCCGTGCAACAGCATGGCGGCGGTCTTCAACAAGGGGCATCGCATCGGCATCTTCATCACCAGCAGCAGTGCGCCCGCCTACGAAGTGCATCCGAACACCTTTGAGCCGGTTGACAGCATGGATAAGGCGGTCGTCGCGCATCAAACCATCCACTGCGGCGAGTCGCACACGTCGCGGGTCATCCTGCCGGTGATAACCGCGCCCGCAGGGCGATAAATTCGCTAACCCGAAAGGAACACCTATGAAAGAACCTTGGACCAAATCGATCATCGAATTTACCAGAGCCAGGCAGCCGGATTTCGAGAATCTTCTCAAAATTCTGCGGCGTGACCCATCTTCTACAGTTTGAAAAACGGAAGAGTTGAGCATCAACAGGTTAAGTGGCGCCAATAAATCGTTGGCACTACATTTTTCCCTGCGCCGGGTGTCAGGTAAGTTCCTGAAGGACCG
>Ga0118677_10014180_pt1 | contig 11313 bp, 14 predicted proteins | sample AliMusrvi5mmetaG_FD_86154 | JGI IMG/M metagenome (GOLD analysis project Ga0118677, IMG submission 86154)
CAACATCGATTGGGAGTCGTTCCTGGCCAGTCATCCGCCGCGTCATCGTCTGGCGATCCTCGTGCTTGTGGAGGGCGGAACGATGCGCGAGGCCGGCAGGCGCTGTGGCATCGGGGACAGTGCGGCCCTCAAGCTCAAGCGGAAGATTGCCAGTGACCTAACCGAATTCTTCGGTTTGGACGTCATCCGTCGTTTGCTCGATGGCATCCGGCCGGGCTGGGAAAGCGACCTGCGCCAGACACGGGAACGGCATTTGCACTTGTGTCATGTCGGCAGCGGGCAGGATGCCGCGGGACCCGTGCCGTGCTGACAGTCGCTTCCCCGGTGCTCCGCATGATGCGGGGTGCCGGGGAGGTGCGCTTCACAGATGCGGACGGCCGTGACCTTTTTTAGCTAAGACCCGGCATGGCGACAGGTTCATCAGGAAACCGCCGCGCTCCCATGCCCCTGCACTGTGTCGCGGAAGACGAGACATGAAGCCGGCGCATGCGGAAGTCCTGCTCCCCGACCGGTGCAAACCCCCACCCCTATCGGCCATAATAACATGAAACCCCTAGGTTCGGTTAGATCGGCACGGTGACCACCGGCCCGCCTCTAACCGTCACAACCGCCCCGATGCCTCCACACGAGGTGTCGGGCCATTGCATGTCCGGCATCTGCTTCCCCAACAAGAATCATCCAACACCAATGTCACGAAATTTGTACTCCCCGCGCCTCTCCGACGACGTGGTCCGGGCGCTATACCGCGAGGGCCGGCGCCGCCGGATTCCCATGACCCGGCTTGCCGACGACCTGCTGCGGCGGTCGCTGGCGTCGTGCGTCATGGAGACTTCGGCCCCTCATCTCTGCGAGGATGAGCCCGCCCGGTCTCCACTCCGCGAGCCCGGTGCCGCCTGAGCACCGGTCTCCCGACAAACTGCCGAACGCATGAAGGACCGGTCACCAAGCCGGGCCTTCGTGTTTCCAACCTACAACAAATCCACAACCAACCACCAACCCATATCACCACCATGGCCATCAGAATGATTTCCAACTACAGCAAGAAACTCGGCCTCCCGGGCTTCTCATCCCACCAGTTCAGCGTCTCCCTGGAGACGGAGCTGGTGTCCACCGGCGACGTGGCCGGCGAAGCCGCGCGCCTCTATCAACTGCTCCAGTCCAGCGTGGACGGGCAGATTCTAACCACGGGCTTCGTCCCGCCCTATGACTACGGCATGGAGCCGGCGGAAGCCAACGGCACCAACCCCGCGCCCAACGGCTCCGCAGGTGCGACAGCCCTTGCCTCGGCCATCGCCGCGGCACTCGCCTCCGTCAACGGGACCGCCGGCAACCCGGCCAATCCACCCCCAAACGGATCCGCCGGCAGCGGCGCCAATTTGCAGCGCGGGCAGGAATGGAAGTGCTCGGACAAACAGCGCGACCTGATCCTCAAACTCATCGAGGAACACCAGCTCGACAAGCATGCCGTCGAGGCCCTCGCCACCGAGCGCTTCGGCAAAGGCGTGCGCCTGCTCAACAAGATCGAGGCCTCCGGGCTCATCGACGAATTGCTCGACAATCACGGCGGCGGCAGCGGCCAGGGCAACGCCCGGCGCCGCAACGCCTCCGCCTATCAGAACAATGGAAGGAGACCCGCGGTATGATCGCCACCGTCACGCACCCGCCATCAGGCACCGGGACGGTCCGCCGGCCCTGCAGCCTGCCCGACCACATCAGTCCCTCGGCGGCAAAGTCGTATCTCGCATGCTCATTACAGTTCTTCTTCGAGCGCGTCGCACGCATCAGAAAGAAAACGCCGGTGGCACTCCACCTGGGCAAGGCCGTGCATGCGGCCCTGCAAGCCTTCCATCTCGCGCGATGGAGGGCCGGGGATGATTCGCCGGAGGCCATTGCCGCGGCATACGACAGGTCCTTCGCGGATCTCGAACGCGACGAAGGCCCGGTGAACTTCGAGGATGAAGACGCCCGTGAAAAGGCCCGCCTCGACGGGCTGCGCGTGGTGGCCGCCTATATGGACTCCCCGGAGGCGATGAGGGAAAAGCCGCGCGCCGTCGAAGTCCTGTTGAAGGAGAACATCCCCGGCCTGTCCGTGCCTCTCACCGGGGCCATGGACTTGGTTGAAGGCAACTTCACGCCGGTGGATTTCAAATCGGCGGCCGCCAAGCCCGACAAGGACAACGCGGCCTTCGACCATGAGATCCAGCTTGTCAGCTATCAACTGCTGATGGAGATCGCCACGGGTCAAACCCCGCCGTCGCTGGACCTGGTGTTCCTGGTGAAAACCAAGACGCCGCAGGTCATCAGGGTTTCATCCCCGCCGGCGGACATGCAGCGCAAGCTCCGTGTCATCGCCCTGTTGGAAACCGCCGTCCAGGGCATCGCCCGCAGCCGTTACCACCCGCAACCGGGCATGCACTGCTCGTGGTGCCAGTACAAAACCGAGTGCCTGGCCTGGCTCCCCGGCCGGGCATCACCTGAAAGGAGGTGAGGTGATGCAATGGGCCATCGTGTTCCTTATCGCAGTGTTCCTGCTCATCACCTGTCAGGATAACGATAGGTCGGCCAGGATCGCCGAGAAAGCGAGGATCGAGAGAATCGAGAAAGAGGCGGACCAGCGCGTCGAGCGAGAAGTGGCCCGGCGCGTCGAGGCGGAGGTGGCGGCGAAGGCGGATGCCTTGGAACAGAAGTACCGTGTCCGCCAGGCCCAACTCCGCACCATCCGCGCGGTGGGATTCATCCTGCTCGCGGGCGGTGCTCTCGGCGGCCTCATCTGGCTGCAGCGCAACCACGCCCATGTCCCGCCCCAACCCGGGGAGCGCAATTTGCAAATGCCCACCTGGCTGGACCACTTCGCGCTCCGGCCCAACAGGGTTCTCGACCTGCCGCCACACCAGTTACCTCCATCACCCGCATCACCCGCGCCACAAGACGCGTGGAACCAAACCAACAGCACGCCTCCACGCCGCAGGGCGCGCAGGCGTCGTCACCGCAACCGCAACAGAAACAGAAACCAAGATCATGATGAGACCCCGAGCCATCGTTGAAATCCTCATTGTGCTGGGCATCACCGGTCTCCTGCTGGAGATCGCCGAGGGCCACACATGGATTGTCATCGGTGCCGGAGTGGCCGCAGCCGTCTGGCTCATGGCCAGAAGTCACTGAATGCATGCTGCCGCCACGCGGCATCTATCCACCAACCCACGCGCCCGCCAGTTCATCCGGACCGGCGGGCGCTTTCGTTTCCACATGGAAAACCAACAACAACCAACAAACCAACACCACATGACATGAACACCAACACCCAGTTGAACAACACCTCGCTTCTCGACGCCGTGTGCCGCCGGGGAGTGCTGGTCGCAACCTCCGTCAGATTCTGGCGCGGTTGCAAACGCCTCGCTCCAGAGGACCTCGGGCTTGATCCCGCCAACGTCAACGAGCGGCTCATCCAGCTCGGCCACAAGCACCTGATCCCGCGCGATGCGCTCCAGGCCTTCGCCCTGATCGAATCCCGCGTCCAGGCCACGGTCGAAAGCTCCAGCTTCCCGTTCCTGGGAGGCATCGGGCGCTTCGTTCCCAACCCGCGCCTGGCCGATCTCAAGGACAAGCTCGACACCTTGGACAAGGATTTCACCCGCGCCACCCTGGACTTCATTGCCGGCTATGGCCCCATGCGCAAGAAAGCGCTGGCGGAGTGGCGCGAGGCCGCCCGCAACCTCAACGGTGACGCCGACAAGCTCATCGCCACCATCGAGCAGTCGTTCCCGCCCGAAGGCGAACTCACCAAGCGGTTTGGCTTCGAGACCCACCTGTTCCAGATCGCGGCCCCGGAAGACATCCGCCTTGAGGTGGCCGAGGGCATGGAGGAGGTCGCGGTGGCGGACGACCGCCGCCGCATCGCCGAGGAAGCGTCCAGGCGCATGAAAGCGGACCTCGACGGATTCATCCGCGAGAGTGTTGCGTCCATGCGCGAGGAAACCGCCCGGCTCGCCAGCGAGGTCCTGGCCACCATCGACGGCAGCGACAACGGGGTCCATCAGCGGACCTTGAACCGGCTCACCACGTTCATCGAGAGCTTCCGCAGCCTGAACTTCGCCGGTGACACCCAATTGGAAAACACCCTGGAAAGGTTCCGCAAGGAATTGCTGAACCGCAGCGCCGAGGACTACCGCAAGGACAAGGGTGCGATGGCCAGTCTCACCGACGGCCTGACACGCTTGCGTGAAAACGCCGTGCAACTTGCCCGCAGTGATGCGCGTGAGGTGCTGGCCCGCTTCGGCCAGATGGGCGCCCGCAAGTTCGCGGCAGCCAGTTGAATGAAAACAAACCATTTGAGCTTCCGGGTGTCCATGACTGGATGCCCGGAAGCATGAATGCCCGCGCGGTCTTGGCGGATCGGGGCTTGTGGGAAGGGAACAACCGGCCTAGGTTCATCGGGCTTGCCAAGGCCGGGCTGATGAAGCATCGGCGCGCAGACAAAACCGTGGTTCGATCCCGGATTCCGGCAATGAAATGACAACGGACAATCACACAGTTGCGAAGCGGCGCAAAGTCGTCGTCGTCGGTGCGGGTGCCGTAGGTTCGACATTCTGTTACGCACTCGCCCACAGCGGATTGGCCGAGGAGGTTGCGGTCATCGACCTAAACGCCGATCTGGCGCAGGGGCAGGTTCTGGACCTGGCCCACGGACAGGCATTCTTCCCGTCCGTGTCCATTCGCGTGGGCAGTCCCTGCGACTACGCGGACGCACAGGTGATCGTAATCACGGCTGGCGCGGCGCAGCGCCCCGGTGAAAACCGGCTCCAGCTTCTCCAGAGGAACGCGGCGGTCATTCGCGGCATTGTCGATGACATCGTCGCCCAGGGAGGTGCCGGCGTGATACTCGTCGTGAGCAATCCCGTTGACATTCTGACCCATGTTGCCGCCAGTCGCGCCGGATACGAGCGGGGCCGGGTCATCGGATCGGGGACCGTTCTCGACAGCATCCGTTTCAGACATCTTCTCAGCAGGAAATGTGGAGTCGATATCCACAACGTGCACGCGTATATCCTCGGCGAACACGGTGACAGCGAGTTCGCGGCCTGGTCCATGACCCATATCGCGGGCATGCGGATTGACGATTACTGCCCGGCTTGCGGCCAATGCGCCGACTGGATGGCGGAGCGCCGTCAAATCGAACGGCAGGTGCGGGACTCGGCCTACCATATCATTGAATACAAGGGTGCCACCAACTTTGCCATCGGCCTTGCGCTCGTCCGGATCACCGGCGCCATTCTGCGTGCGGAACGCAGTGTGCTGACGGTCTCGACGATGCTGGACGGGGAGTTCGGCCTTGCCGGCGTTTGTCTCAGCGTCCCGGCGATTGTCTCGGAGAATGGCGTGGCTCGAATCATCGAAAGCCGGCTTCCGGAACATGAACTTGCGGCGCTTGGCAGATCCGCTTCCGTCTTGAGGAAGGCCATGGAAGGACTCGGCGTCGACGCATGAGGAGGGATGATTGCCGGACCGCCCGGACCGCACGTTACACATAACCGGAATCCAGCGGTCTTTCTTAACATCATTGACGCCACCAGCCGTTTTCCCCCAGCCCGCCCGGCCACAAACCCCGCGGGCTTTTTCGCGCCCATGCCACGGGCACAACCATCTCCCGCACAAGTCATATAGTAATCACCCGTCACTCCTGTTTCCTCCCGTCAGACTGATTTTCAACCACCACCACTTCCACCACTCCCACCACTTCCACTCCCACCCGATTCCACTTCTCACAAACACCGCGGAGGGGGCGGCCTGCTCCAACGGGCCGCCCTTTTCGCATCCATCCAACCCCCGACCCCGTTCACTAACAACCAACAACCGGAAAACACATGTCCAACTTCACCACCATCGAAACCGGAATCCGCGATCTCGTGACCCTTGTCTATGCCTGCGTCGGACTCAACCTCAGGTTCGTCCCGGACGCCTGGTGCCGCGGCCATGGGGGAAGCGTCGTCCAGGCGGCGTTCGTCATCCGACTCCGCGGCCCCCATGACATCGCCGTCGGCTTCCCGAAGGAGAGCGGCGGCACCTATGTGCTCACCGCCGACTTGCGGGACGGCCATGTTGCCAGGGAGGTCGGCGCCGGCTGCTGTGAGCTGCTGGAAGCATACGACTTCCACATGAACCGCCGCAAGCGCGAGGCCCAATCCCCCGACCCTCACGCCACCGGCCGGATCGAAGCCGCCGGCCCGCTCCTGCTGACCGTGGAAGGAGGCACGTCATGACCCGCCGCCGCGATACCACAGGCTGGCGGCGTGAAGCCGCCGGGACGCGCCGCCGCCTGCGGTCGGCAAGACTCCGCCCGCCCCACCCGTGCCATACGGCCGGGGCATCAAGGGGCCGCCATGGGGAATCACATTCCGATCCCTTTGGCGGCCCATGCCTCTTCCTATCCAAACCGGAATCCGATGACCCACCTGTCCCGGCATAGTCCCGGCAACGCCGGACAGGCATTGACCAACAACCCATAACTTCCAACCAACAACCAACCATGTCCCACTTCACCACCATCCAGACCCAGATCAGGGACCTAGACGCCCTCGGCTGCGCCTGCGACGAACTCAAGCTCAAGCTGGTATCAAACACCACATGCCGTGGCCATGCCGGCGTTGTCCGCACGGCGCCGCATGTCATCAAACTCAAGGGTCCCTATGACATTGCCGTCGAGCCCTCGAAGGAAAAGGACGGCACCTACGGCCTGACCACCGACTGGTGGGACGGTCATGTCGCCAAGGAGGTCGGCACCGGCTACGGCCGCCTGCTGCAATCCTACGGCGTCCACAAGACCATCCGCGAGGCCAGCCTGCGCGGTCTGCGCAGCACCCGCCGGACCGAAACTGACGGCTCGATCCTGCTCACCCTGGAAGGAGGCTCGCTATGATCCGCCGCATCCATGTCCGCGTTTCCCCAATTGGGGAAATTGTCGTCGAGGCCGAGGGCTTCCAAGGCAAGGGCTGCGAGGCCGCCACCAAGGCGATCGAGGACGCCCTCGGCAAGCCGCAGGCGCGCGTCCGCAAGTCAGAATACTGGCGGCAGGCGCAGCAGCAGGTGAACCGGCAACAACTCGGGGAGGGAGGATCCTGAATCCCATGAGCCACACCCTCCGCTTCCACCCCGGCGGCCGCATCGACTGCCTCTACACCGAGGCGATTGATCTCCGTGCGCTTGGAAGGCTGGAAGTCTTCCGGGCCACGGACATCCGCTTCTGTGAGAAATCGCAGTTGTGGCATGTGCGCTGCGCCTCCACCGGTAGGCTCCTCCACACCGATCCTTCCCGCGGCGCCTGCCTCGCGTGGGAACGCCAACACCTCGGTCCTCCCAACCCGGAGGCACGGCGCCCTGCCAACACCTATCCGAACATCAAGGACAACCCAAAACCACAGACCTGAAATCGAACAACCATCAACCTATCAACCAACCAACAACCAAGAAAATGCAAAACCAACTCACCACCTATCTGCGGGCCGGCTATCCCGGCCTCGCCGTCATCAGTTCCGAAGAGGCGCGGGCCGAAGGGGAAATCGCCGCCGCCTGCGCCTCAGTCAAACGCCGCCTCCACGCCTGGTCTTCCACCGAGGGCCTCGTTGACACCCAGGAGAGCCGCGTCACCCAGTGTCCCGATCCGCTTGAGGCCCTCCAGCTTCTGGACGGGATGTTCGCCGCCGACAGCCCGCGCCACGTCGTGCTCATGCGCGACCTCCAGCTCCACCTGGACCAGACCGATCCCATGCTGGTGCGCCGGATCAAGGACATCCTGCGTGTGGCCAAGGCCAACGGCCACGCCCTCATCCTGCTGGGCTGCCGTCTCAAGCTCCCGCCCGAACTCGAACACGAGATCACACATGTGGATTTCAGTTTGCCCGACGTCACCAAACTCGGCGCGGTGTTGGACGGCATCCTGAAATCGGCCAAACTCAAGGCACCCCATGATGCCATCCGGGAGGCCGCCCTGCAAGCCGCGCTGGGCCTCACCACCACCGAGGCCGAAAACGCGTTCGCGTTGTCGGTTGTCGAAACCAACGGCATCGACCACCGGATTGTGGCACGCGAGAAAGCACACACGCTGAAGCGCAACGGCCTGGTGGAAGTCGTGGAGGCCACCACCAGCCTCGATGACATCGGCGGGCTGGGTTTGCTGAAGGAATGGCTCGAACGCCGCAGCGGGGCCTTCGGCGCCTCCGCCAAAGCCTACGGCCTGCCCGCCCCCAAGGGCTTGTTGATCGTCGGCATCCCCGGCACCGGCAAGTCCCTGACCGCCAAGGCCACCGCCGGCGCCTTCGGCCTGCCGTTGCTGCGCCTCGACATGGGCTGTGTGTTCGGCGGCATCGTGGGGCAGAGCGAAGCCAACCTGCGCTCGGTCATCCAGACCGCCGAGGCCATTGCACCCTGCGTGCTGTGGATCGATGAAATCGAAAAGGGGTTTTCGGGTAGCAAGTCCAGCGGCTCGACCGACGGCGGCACCTCCTCCCGCGTGTTCGGCTCGTTTTTGAGCTGGATGCAGGAGAAGACCAAGCCGGTGTTCGTGGTGGCGACCGCCAACGACGTGACCAAGCTCCCGCCCGAGTTCCTGCGCAAGGGGCGCTTCGACGAGATGTTCTTCGTCGATCTGCCCGACGCACTGGAGCGCGCGCAGATCTGGGACATCGTGATCAAGCGCTACCACCGCAAGCCCACGGACTTCGACACAGTGGTGCTGGCCCGCGCCTGCGAGCAGTTCACGGGAGCGGAGATCGAGGCGGTGTTTGTCGACGCCATGCACGAGGCCTACGCCGACGGCCGGGAACCCGGTCCCAAGCACATCCTTGAGGCAATGACCCACACCGTGCCGCTGGCGCAACTCATGGACGGCCAGATATCGGCCCTGCGCCACTGGGCGAAAGGCCGCGCCCGCGATGCCGCCAACCACACGACGCCCGGTCCGCGCAAGGGCCGGCGGATGTCGGATGCCAACTGAAACACCGATCCACCGCGGAGAGTCCTACCCTCTCCGCGGTATAGTGGAAGCACGTCCGCACCAAATGCTTGCCTGGGTGATGCGGGATGCCGCCCGCCCTGGATGCCGGTTTGTGTCCGCACGATCCAGCCGGATCCCTTATTCCATGACCGAGGCTTCCCACTTTCGGTCACTCGTAAACCGAAACACCAACTTGTCATCCTTGCCGGGCATCTTTGAATGCTCAATCGGCAGTTTGGTGGTGAAGTCCGAGGAATTGGGCTTGTATGACCAATGAATGACCACTTCGTGAGGGATCTGCGTGCTGTCTATATCCGCATACTTGGCCAAGCCGCTTCTTATCGACCCGATCCGGGGCTCGCTATGGAATCCCTCGACATGAGCAACCCAGACCTCCCTGTCGCACTTGTTCTCAAAGCCGACTCTTCCGGAGTACGTTCCGCAACCGGCCAGAATGGTCGCAATGAAGGCCAAGAGGTAGATGATTTTGTGTTTCATAGAGTTTGTTACCGAGCATTCTTTATTGAGCCGCGCGCGGCATCCGACCCGGATAAGCCGCCGCTGATGTAACCGGGAACAACCGCAGCGGGGAAGCCGCTTCTCTGGAATGTCCGTTCATGGGTGGATTCATAAACCGCCACCGCTCGCCTGCCAAGCCCGATGATTTCTCCAGTCAGTCAAAGGATCTGAACCACGCCACGGGGAGTTCAACCCTCTCCGTGGTCTTCCGTTTTCAGTGGCGGGAGAGATTCTGCCACCCCGGATCCTATCGGGAAACTCACTGGTGGGTATCGTTGCCATGCATCAGCCAACCCGCCGCCGGGCCGATCTCTCAACCTGAAGCGCTCGCTTCACTTTCCCATTCCAGTATTCAACATACGTGAGGTAGGCGTCCTTGCTGGTCAAGAAGCGGAGGTGCTGCAAGACATTCAGCCTGTAGGCGCGGAGGGTGTTTACGCCTTGGCGCTGTGCCTTCTCCACTCTGTGGTGCCCGTCGATCAGGTTGTATTGTCCGGGCGCGATCTCCACAAGCACCACGGGGCGACTGAGATCAACCGAGTCCACATGGGATTCATTCAGCGACGAGAACCCTTGATCAAGGTCGCACACGGCGATTTCCACAAGTTCAACATCCGTGGGCTCCTTCTCCAGATACTCCAGCATTCTGCTCACATTGAACACGAAGATGCCATTGGGGAACAGTTCGTCGCCTTCGTCAACCGGGCATGGACTGAAACGCGGATCTGCTCTCAAGGGCTGAATCATGTTGTTGTCTCTTTGGCCTTTGAATTCACCGATCTGTTGTTGAACAGGGGGCTAAGATGAATCATCCGCCCTGCAAATTCAAGCGGAAGGCTTGTTGGATTTAGCGCCGGGTGATGAGGCCCCGCCGCAGGCTTACTGTTAGCTCCTGGCTCAGCATGTCCGTGACCTCCGGACCTCCGCCATGGCCGCCTGGTGCCAATTGTCTCACCCCGTTTTCACCTCTCCCAATAACAACCCCCAACCATTAACCAACACCAATCAACAACATGAAAACTCCCTACGATCCGTCCATCCCGCGCATTCCGTTTTCCTCCATCTGGGGCCGGCATTCGTTCCAAAAACATTGTAACTACCACCACCGAACGCGAGGTTGGCCGAGCCGATCACGGCTAAGAATGCGAGAAGGGTAAATCGCCCACCCTGGAGCAGTGGCGATGGAGTGCTGAAGGGTTGGCGGTTGATGGACGAACTGATCCGGAATGCTTGCATGGCTTTGCTCCTCTGGGTTTGGCTTTGGTGATGGAATTGTTTTTAAGGGGGAATGGTTTAGAGGTTGGCAATAGTAATATTTACAGCGACTTATCGCTCAGATTTACCCAAAGTCAAATTTTGATTTGTGGGATGGACGCGGTTGCGAGATGAGTACCGCACGCGCCACAAAAACAAACCGCGCGCTGGGGCGGTTTCCACCAATGCCGTTCGCCGCTGACCGGCAATCAAACTGCGCAACTCCGCTGGCGTCAGCTTCCCCTCACCCACCTTCACCAACGCGCCGGTAATGCTCCGCACCATCTTGTACAAAAAACCATCCGCGCTCACCGCAATCGTCAGCAAATTACCGTGCCGGCTCAGCGTCAACTTCGTCACCGTTCGCACCGGCGTATCAATCTCGCGCAACTGAACTGATAGGAAATTGCTTTTGTGGCACCGAATCACGCTTGCGCCGGGGGGGTTAGTAGCCGGTGCGGTCGGTGGCGTGGTATCTATTGTTATGGGAAGACCAGTTGCAGAAGGTAGTGATAAATTACCAGCAGTATCTTGCTGTTTAGCATATATAGAAT
>Ga0118677_10014181_pt1 | contig 11311 bp, 4 predicted proteins | sample AliMusrvi5mmetaG_FD_86154 | JGI IMG/M metagenome (GOLD analysis project Ga0118677, IMG submission 86154)
AACGCCGCCAGTGACACAGATCTCACCCCTGTCACAACCGGTTCTCTCGCATTTGTTTCTCCCGACTGGATTCTGGTGGGGCGCGACGGATCGAACCCGACCACTTTGGCTGCGGCCATCAACAAAACGACGGCGGTCGTGGGGCGCTATGCCTACGTCATCTATGACGAAGGCGGCCTCTTGGATGCCAATGTGGCGGGCTATCCCGCTTCGGTTCTGGGCGCGGCGGATGTCGCCTCCAAAAACAACGTGGCTTTCGCCGACCTGACACAGCTCACCGCATCGGATGGGAGCCCGCTCATCAAAAGCAGCGAGGTCGATACGCTGGTGGGGTGGCGCAATTATGCCTCCGCCCAAGCGAGCGGCAGTCTGCAAGGAGCCTATAGTTTCACCTCGGGCTCCAGCTACTATCAATATGTGAGCGCCAATACGAAAGGCTTCCTGACGGTGAGCGGAAGCTGTAACGGACAGAGCGACCGAATGTTCGCCAGCCGACAGCAGTTGATCGACTTGCTTCTCACTGGCATGGCGAAAAACGCAACCGACCGGGCCCGGCTCCAAAATGCGTTGATGTATTTCGGAACCTTTAGCCGGGATTTGGACCAGCCTTCGTACGCGCCCGATCCCAACCGTCCGCAGATTCTCTCGAACACCTCGACGGATAGTTACGCAGGGAATGACGCCGCGGGGCATCGAGACGATTTGAACCCGGCGCTGCTTTCCGTGCGGGTTTCCGGCACGTTCAGTCGCAACGACAATACCGTGGCGGCGGTGGGCGAGCCGCTCATTAAAAAACGCTTCGCCCTCAATCGGCTCGCCTGGATTACCTATCAGGGGCCCAGCGCAAGCCGGACGATGACCGACGCCGACATGAAAACCCTGCTCAATGCCGGGATTCCGCAGGCGTTTTTGCTTCAGGGGGATGCCGCCGCCATTCAGAAATACTTTGGGCTGACTTGGAATAGCACCCAAGGGTATTGGACTTACACGCACGGCATCACTGGGTCAGTCGGCCAGCCCATTATTGGCTATCTATCCAAGGTGCGGGATGCGGGGCGCGAGCCGGATTTCTTTGAGCTGCTCAAGGCGAGCATCAACGCAGGGGCAATCGCCAAAGGCTCGACCGATCCCAACGGGAACCTCGAAGAGAAGAGCGCGTATGTGTACGACACGAAGCTGGATTATGCTATCCTGCAAATCGGCGCGAACATGATAGACCAGTTTGACGCGGATGGGTTCCCCACGCGTATCCGTTTCAATGATGGGAGCAAGGATGTGGAGATCCGAGGCATCGAGAACCTTCCGTATTACTACAGAATTCGTCCAGGCACGGTGGTCTGCGAACAACCTTCGCCAGCACCAAGCCTTAACGACAGTATCTACAAATATAACTCCAGCCCGCGCGCATCGTTTAGCGAACTGGCGGATCTTTGGACTTCTGCTTCGTCTTTAACCAAAACGGGCCTCTACGCGGTCCTGTGGGAGCCGGAAATTTGGAATCCGCACGATGGGAATGGCTCGTTGGGGAACCCTCGTCCCTCCAGTTTTCGGATTGTGGTGGATGGCGCGCCACTGGATGCGGACGGCAGCGCTATTGGAACCTACAATACCAATCGCAATTATTCCGACATGGTGACGGGTGATTCCGCGAGATGCCATTCGTATGACCTTGATCCCAGCACCCCGTCATCGTATGCGAGCGCCAACCCCACGAGCACGGTGACCTGGACGGGCGATAACACGGCGCTGACGTTCACGGATAACAATGGGGCCTTGTTTCGCGAACCCACCCTCTTGTACAAGGTGGGCATCCCTTCGGGAAGCAACCTGGCGATGGGGGCGAATCATCTCACGCGGTCCCTGTTTCAGGATGCGCAACTCTCCGCCTATGCGGTTCCTGCCGCGGGTTCCGACATGCAGGGGATCAAAGGCATCAATGATTTGAGCACGTCGGGCACGGCGACCTTCCTGGGGTTCTACTACGGGCAGGGGCCGTTGCGTTGGGTGGCCAAACAGAGCGGGACGTCCTACGTCGTTTCCGCCAACGAAAACGATTACCTGACTACCTCCAACAACGGTGGCACGGGGAATACCATCCGCATGCAGTATACGCCCAATGGGGGCACAACATGGATCACCTACGACGAGAAATACATTACCAACATCCGGCAGAGCCAATACATGAACGTGGCCAAAAGCGGGGCTGTGGATAAGGCTTGGGGCAGTGCGGTGGGATGGCGCGAGTGGGTGGGGGGAATGGACCCGCGCACGCGTCGCTTTGGCTCGCCGGGGGGCGGTTCGCGGGGACAGCTCTTTGCGCAGTCCGCCACGCCTCGCGGATCGATTCCTTCTTCCTCTATCAATCCGCCCGATGCCAGCACTGTCAACTCGGGAACTGCTTCGTTTTGGGTCGACTATGGCAACGCGGTTTTGATGACGGAGCGTTGGGGAACGTCGTCGGGTTTTGGATGGTATGATGCTTCCTCTAACCAGACGCGTTGCCTTCCCACAGTGGGGGGCTGGTATCCATCGCCCTCGGCGAATTGGCTTCTCGCAAGCATCTCCCCCGCAGGCGTCTATTTTCGCCCGGGGCTCCTTTCACAAAACAACTCGAGCGCGGTGAGCAACGGCTCTCTTTATCACGGTGAGACGGACGCGGCAGCGTCGCAATACTATGCCGACCCGGATGGGGTGGTGCGGCGTGCGATGGGGGCCTATGTGCCGACAAGTTCCTCCGCCCCGGCCACCACGAGCGTCGGCCTGCCCATGGCCAGGACGGCGGGCTTGGGCGCGGTAGCGAATCAAAGCCAAAGCCGCGCGGTTGTGTTGAACAGGCCTTTCCGTTCCGTGGCTGAGCTGGGGTATGTGTTTTCCGGAACGCCTTGGAAGAACCTCAGCATGTTTACGCCGGAGAGTGGCGAGTCGGCGTTGCTGGACGTTTTTTGTATTCAGCCAGACGACAACCCCGATGCGGTGGTTGCCGGTAAAGTGAACCTCAACACTCGCCAGAAGCCGGTGTTGCAAGCCATCCTGGGCGGGGCGTATACCGACGAGCTGCTCAGTGCGCGTATTTCCCCGACCAATGCCGCCAGCATAGCCTCAGCCCTGGTGGATCGCACTTCCGATCTTTCCACGGCGGGGAAAGGCCCGCTGACGAATATTGCCGATCTGGTCGGGCGGTGGAAATCTTCCGTGGCGGCTTCGCAAGGCGGGATCGATGGCGTGCAATCCTTCAGCGGGTTCAGTGCCGACCTCACTTCCTCCGACGCGACGACGAACAATATCCAGCGATTCCGCGAATCGGCCATTCGCGCGTTAGCCAATGCCGGGACGGCCCGCGTTTGGACCTTGATGATTGACGTCATCGCGCAGACAGGGCGTTACCTGGTCAATCCCGGCGATCTTGGAAAGTTTATGGTCGACGGCGAACGGCGCTATTGGATTCATGTCTCCATTGACCGCTCCACAGGCCGCATTATTGATCAACAATGGGAGGTTGTCCGAGAATGAACCGATATCTAGTGGCCTTCGCGGCCTTTCTAATGTCTTTGTGCGCGGGGGTGCCGAGCGTCTCCGCCGACCTCGCCGACAAAATCGAAAAGCGCCCGCTCCCTGCCGGACCGGTCCTCCATCGCGCGCCCGAGTCTGCCAACTGGGTGATAACATTTGTCTATCCCAAGGCGCTGAAAACGGAAAACGAAAGCGGGCCTGAGCCAAGTCGCCGCCTTCAAACGCTGACCGTGACGAAAACCAAGGAGATCTATTTCGAGGTCAAGATGTATAGTGATGGCTCCCGGCGGGAGAGTTGGCATGTGGGGAATCTGCAAATCTCCGCGCCCGCGGGAACCCGCAACTACAATACCTACGAGCCGTCGTCGTTTAGCGAATCAAATGCCGATCCTTCTTTGTATACAGATTACTCCAAAACGGATTTCCCCGCGATGGGCTGGGTTTCCGCCCAGAATTATATTGGCATGCATACCGTGAGAGATGCGGAGTATCTCATCTTTCAGCAATCCATTCAGTCGATTGTTCCCGAAATGGGCTACGGCGTTTCTTTGCTGACAGCCTGTATTGATGCCCATACGCGGCTGCCCATCTGGGTTCAAAGCCGGGATGCCATGCTGAGCTATCAATTCAATGCAGCCCCTCAGGCTCGGCTTACTCTTCCCGGCGAAGTGCAGCAGATTCTCGACAAACGTGCTAAAGCCGTCAAAACACTGACCACGACGGTACCTTCGTTTTAACCTAAATAACGGCTCGTTCTTTCACCACACTAGGTGTTATTTTCGATAAACTCGACGATGGGTGTGGGATCGGGAAGACCATGGGGGTGGTGTAGTCCTCCCGGCTTGATGATTTCCGTATAGCTTCCCCCGAGCGCCTGGTAGCGTTCGCGCACCACATAGGCGTTTTCGGTTACTGGCACGACTTCGTCGGCATCGCCAATGACCAACAGGAATGGAATGCCTGCGTCGGCAAGCGGTTGCAGGCGGTCAACCGGGTTGCCGGGATGGGTCTTGGCTTCCGCTTCGCTCATGCCGTAAATGGCGAGGCATTTGCTCCAATCCTCGGGGCTGCCAGGGCCGCATCCCCAGCCCGCGGGCCAGCTCTTGAAGTCGCAAACAGGGTTGTCGGCGTAGAGACAGGCCACTTTTTCCGGGTTCCTGATCGCCCAATTGAAGGCGAAGAGGCCGGCGCGGCTCAGAGCGACAAACGCCACTTTGGGGGCGAACCCGAAGCTGCCGGTGACCAAGGCGTAGAGAGCGTCTCCGTGCACCATGGCTTTGGGGCAGCCGTAGTGGTCCACCACGTCGAGATAAACCAGGTGATACCCGCGCCGCACGAGTGCTTCATCGGCATTAGCAAACGCATCAAAAAACTCGGGACGCCAGATCCATGGACGTCCTGGTGCTTCCTGGGGAGGCTCGACGATGAGGCAAGTGCGTCCGTCCACGGTGCCCTTTCGTCCTGTGAGCCCACGCCAGGCGAATGGTTCACCCCAGGTTGAAAGAAAAGACTGAGTCATATTTAGAAAATTTGAAGCGACGAGAGGGCCGGAGTGGCGAGGGAATGTTCGATCACGATCCGCAGGCGATCAGTGGTGAGGGTAGCGATGCGGTGGAGTCGCTTGTTTCCGATGGTAGTTCCGGTGCAGAGCGTCTGCCACGCGCCGTGGGCGTCCTGCGCCTCAACTCGGTGGGCGGCGATGCGCTGGCCGAGGTGGATGGGTTCCCGCAGGCTGATAATCGACACGGCTGCCGGGGCTGGCAAAGCCACTTCGACCCAAGCCGGGCTGGCCGCATCCCCCGGAGCCCAAAATGTTTCGGCTTCCCCATCGAGAAGAGCGCATGCCGGGTGCCCTTCGGTCTCCGCACTGGGGGAGAGGGTGGCTCCCTTCGCCAGGTCGCGGGCAAAGAGGTTGTTCAACGTGCGGCGGAATTCGGTGACGCGTTCCACGTCCGTGGCATGCAGCAGGCCGTTGGGCATCACCGGGAGGTTGAGGAGGAGCAGCCCGTTGCGGCCCGCGCTATGGAAATAGAGTTCCACGAGGTTATCCACCGTGCGGACCTCGGCGTCTTCGGACGCGTGGTAGAACCAGCCGGGGCGAATGGAGACATCGCACTCCGCGGGACGCCATATGCGCGGCTCTCCGGGGGGCGGGGCCTCGCCTTCGTTGAGCAGGCGCGTGAGGTGGTCGGCGGCTTTGGCGTCGTTGGCCTCGCAAATGCCGGAATCGCCGGGGAAGCGCACCGAACGGGGGTCTACCGTTCCCCAGCAGGTTTCACCGGCAAAGCCGCGTTCATTGCCCACCCAGCGGACATCCGTGCCGCCATCGCCAAAGGTCACCGCCTGCGGTTGGTGCTGTTTTACAAGGCTGAAGAAACGTTCCCAATCGTATTCCTGGCGGCGTCCGTTGGGGCCTTCGGCACACGCGCCGTCAAACCACACTTCGTAGAGCGGACCGTATTCGGTCAAGAGCTCGGTGAGCTGGGCGCAATAGTAGTCGTTATAGCGGGGCGAGTCGCCGTAGGTCTTTTCGTGCCGGTCCCAGGGTGAAAGATAGAGCCCCACTTTCAGTCCCTCGGCGCGAAAGGCGTCCACAAATTCCCGCACCACGTCGCCCTGGCCGTTTTTCCAAGGCGCGTTTTTGACGGAGTGTTCCGTATATTTTGAGGGCCAAAGGCAGAAGCCGTCGTGGTGCTTGGCGGTCAGGATACCGATCTTGAAACCGCCCGCTTTTGCAGCGCGCGCCCATTGGCGGCAATCGAGCTTTGTGGGGTTAAATAGGGAAGGGGATTCCGTGCCGTCGCCCCACTCCTTGCCGGTGTAGGTGTTGGGGCTGAAGTGGAAAAAGGCGTTCGTTTCGGTGCGTTGCCAGGCAAGTTGCGCGACCGATGGGAGTGGGTGGAAGGGGATCATGTTGGTGATATTCTGGAAAAGAATGACTGCTTTACAGACGGCTGGCGCAAGACATCCGTTCGATCAGTTGGGTGCCGACAGTGATGTGTTGAAGCGGTGATTGCGGCGACGCAATGCGCCTTTGCAGAAGATCCACAGCTACTCGGCCGATCTCCTCTTCCGAAAGAGAAATGCTGCTGAGGGGCGGGGTCGAAAAATCGCATTGCAGGGTGTTCATAAAGCCGATGACGCTCAGATCCTCTGGTGCAGAGAGCCCGAAGGAGGGCAGGGCCTTCAATATAGACAATGCATAGACATCCGCCGCGCCGACAATCGCCGTGGGTCTCTCGGAGCCCAGTGCGAGGAAGTTTCGCAGTCCACGTTGAACCACGTCCTCCAGATCTTCGCCTCGCGCGTTGTCGCGCACGGGCGTTTGAATGTAGCCGGGATGCTGTGTGAGCCCAAACGATGCCTGCAACCGGGTGAACGCATCCTGCCGTTCCAGGTGGTGTGGGGTGGTCCGCTCAAGATCGTCTTCGCTGAAAAAACCGATACGCGTGTGACCCAGGGCCTTCAACTGAGCGAGTGCCCGGTACATCCCTTCCTCGTTATCGCACATCACGGAGGGCACGGAATGGTCTGTGGTGCGGTGCATGAGCATAACCGTGGGAACCGCCTCCCGGAGGGCTTTGATCCACGGCTCCGGCGTGGTCCTGGTGGGCTTGATGACGATTCCCTGGACCAGCCTCCTGGTGACCATGGAGGGAAGGACGTTGCGCTGAATATCCTCCCGGCATGAGGCAAAAACCACATGCCCCCCACGGGTGCTGGCGGCCTGTTCCACGCCCCAGAGGAAGCGCTGCTGAAAAGGCTCCGTCATGAGCGAGTCATAAGTATCAGTATCAACGAGATACCCAATGGCCCCCAGTTCGGTATCGATGATGGAACGCGAATCGAGGTAGCCCACCTGACGAGCGATGTTGATGACGCGCTCAACCAACTCGGGATCCACTTCGGGATTGCCGTTCATAACCCGGCTTACAGTACCTAGCGAGACGCCGGCTTTCCTCGCAATATCGCGCATCCGAGGTTTTTGGAGTTGGCGGTTTGAGGTGATATTCATGAACGGTGTTCAGTTGAGAGTATGGAAAAGTGACCTATGCGCAATCATTTTTGAGGCGGAAATTCTCTGATGTGGCGGAATTTGCTTGTGTGGGCGGTAAGTTCATGGACAAGTTCACCAAGCGTAAAACCATGTGTGCCCCCCATAACTTGGTTGTCTGCCCTCCCTTTTGTATCCTTTATCCCGAACCCCCGTCGCAGGGGAGGGTGATCTGGATTGCTTCTGATCGTGCCCTGAAACGTCTGTTCGCCTGGATGGGGAGGCAGTGCCAAAGAAAAAAGTGGGGCGTGCGTTTCCCATTTCCCGCCTCCTTTACTGCATCACTGCAAGGTTTTAAGAGGTTTTATTTGTGACGTGAAAATTATATTGATTTTTCAGCGATTCATGAAATTATCGGGTCGACGCTTCGCTCGTAGGTGGGCTGCATGGGCCTGCCGAGTGATGCCAATTCTTTATCCCTGCCCCCAATCAAAACCCCAATCTTAAGCATGAAAACAAATACCCCCTCGATTTGCGATGGCCCCCTGGTCACGGAAAGCCTTGTCACCCATGCCCCGGCCCTTGACTTCATCAAACTGGCCCGCGCAAAATCCAGCCTCGTTTTGTTGGCCGGGGTGGCTGTGCTGCTGATGAGCGATTCCGCAAAAGCCACCAGCACCACGTGGACTGGCGGTTCCTCCACGGATGGCAACTGGGCAACTGGCGGGAACTGGAACGGAAGCGCGGCTCCGGGCGCCACGACGGGAACCAGTAGCGCCGATGCGGCAACATTCAACACGGCGATCACCAACACCTGGGGGGGCTCCGCGTCCAACCCGATCGTTATCGATTCCGGGCGGAATATCCAAAACATCTTTTTCGATGGAGCCGCCGGAAACTACTTTATCGGCGGCACGACAGGCAACTCGCTGCTGCTGACCAACAGCGGAACGATTGGGATTACCAGCACGCTTACCAATGCGGCGGGGAGCGTGGTTACGGAAACCGTCAACGCGCCGATGGTGATCGAGGGAGCCACTTATACCATACGGAATGATTCCGCAAACGGCACAGTGGCCAAGGCGGGTATTTTGGTGATAGGCGGATCGATCCAAGGAGGGGTATCTGCAGCCACCACCCTTTCGTTGCGTGGCTCGAACACCAATGCCAACACCGTTAGCGGGGTGATCAGCAACGGGGCATCCACTTCGCTGATGGTCAACAAAACGGATGGCAGCACCTGGTATCTAACGGGCCTGAATACCTTTACGGGATATATATCCGTCCAGAACGGCATCCTGGGTGTCAATACGATTGCCGACAAAAACGTGGCTTCTGCGCTGGGGGCTGGAACGCAGATCCGGTTGGGACAAAACAGTGCCGGAAGTGGCGTGGGAACGCTTCTCTATACTGGGGCTACGGCGTCGAGTAATCGCGATATTCTCGTTTACAACGGAGCATCGGGTGGCGGCGGCGTCATTGAAAACTCTACTGCTGGAACTATGCTGACACTGAGTGGCACGGTATCCACGCAGACCCCGGCGAGCGCATCCACCCTTACGCTTCAAGGCGTGGGCAACGGTGTGTTGAGCGGGGACATTGTCGGCGCCCCGCTGATGGCCCTGACAAAGAAAGGAACCGGTACCTGGGTGGTCTCTGGTTCCAGTAGCGCTACGGGAGTGACGAGCGTGACGGCGGGGACGTTGCAGTTCGGCAAACGAAATTCGCTCTATGGCGGCAGTTCATCGAGCTGGACGGCCTCCAATATCAAAGTGAGCAGCGGGGCCACGCTGGCTTTGAATGTGGGGGGAGTCACTGACTTTACGGCCAGCGATTTGGGGACGATCCTGGGCATGAGCAGCAGTGCTTCCACGGGCTTTATGACGGGTTCCCTTCTTGGCCTGGACACCACGAATGCGGGAAGTTTCCTTTACGATGGGGCGATCGCCAATGCTTACACGGGGTCCACACTGGGGCTGACCAAGTTAGGTGCTGGCGTCCTCACGCTTTCCGCCGCGAACACCTATACCGGGGCCACCGTGATTTCCAGCGGCACATTGCAACTCGGCAATAGCGGCGCCACGGGATCGCTGGCGACTGCTAGCGCCATCACCAACAATGGCACTTTGGCATTCAATCGCTCCAATGCGGTGGTGCAGGGGACGGACTTCAATGCGGTGATCAGCGGCACTGGGTCGCTCCTCCAAGCGGGAGCTTCGTCGCTGACCCTCAATGGGGGCAACACCTATACTGGCTCCACCAGCATTACATCAGGGGCGATCAATGCTTCCGCCACTGTGGTTGCCAGCGGGAGTAGCAGCCTCGGTAATGCGAGCTCGGCCGTGGTTCTCGGCGGCGCTTCCACTTCGGGCACGTTAAATTATACCGGCAACACCGCAACCTACACGCGCGGCCTGGTGGTAGGGGCTGGCGGTGGTGAGCTGGATGCGGCCACCTCCGGGCAGACGTTGACGGTAGCCACGGGGGGCATCGATCTCAGCAGCGGCGGCCTGTTTACCGTGGGGGGAAATGGGAATGCGATTGTGTCCAGTGTCATCAGTGGCGCGGGCGGCCTGAGCAAGACAGGAACAGGGACGCTCACCATTTCTGGCGCGAACACCTACACCGGCATCACCAATATTTCCGGTGGCACGTTGAGCATCAATTCCATTGGCAACATTGGCGGTGGAGCCTCGGCTCTTGGGGCACCTACCACTGCGGCTAATGGCATCATTAATCTCGCGGGGACGTTGATTTATACCGGAGCCAGTTCCTCCTCTGACCGCGGCTTTTATGTCACTAGTTCCGCAAATACAGTGATCAACAACAGCGGTACGGGCGTGTTGACGTTGTCCGGCTCCATAACGGGAGCAGCGCAAGGAAGCAGTGGCCTTCAATTTCGAGGAACTGCCAATACGGTGGTTTCAGGAATGATTGCCACGGGAACAAGCCGGTTGAGCCACTCCGACAATGGAACGCTTACCTTGACCAACGCGGCCAACAGTTTCACGGGAAATGTTATCATCTATAATGGCACCATTAGCGTAAACTCGATCGCTAACAAAGGGGCGGCTTCCGCCCTGGGTGCCGGGGATACGATTTCTCTTGGGCAGAATGGAAGCAGTTCAAACACGGGGCGTCTCTTGTTCACCGGCGGCGCGGGAGGGTCCAGCGACCGCTCGTTTTTGATTGCCAACGGGGCTAGCGGTGGCGGCGGCGTCATCGAAAACAGCGTGACGGGGCAGACGCTCACGTTGAGCGGTTCAGTGACGACAGCCTCCGAGGCAAGCGCATCCACCCTGACGCTGCAAGGCGTGGGCAATGGCGTTTTAAGCGGCAATATCACCGGCATCACCAATCCGAATTTGTCTTTCATTAAGGCTGGAACGGGCACTTGGACGCTCTCCGGTTCCAATACGTATACCGGGACGACTCTTGTATCGAGCGGAACGCTGGCCCTAGCGGGAAGCTGGAGCAACAACATCTCGCTTTCCTCCGCCATTAACATCGCAAACGGAGCCACACTGGATGTTACTGGTCTCACCAACGGACGCATTGAACTGGCGGCGAACCAAGTCCTTAGCGGGACGGGTGCCACGGGCACGGTCAACGGCGGCGTTGGGCTCAATGGCGGCAATGTCATCGGCAGCACGGGGGTATTGAGCACCGGGGGGCTGGTGGTCAACGGTGCGGGCAACCAGATCTCCGCAGGCACCGTTTCGGGCGCTACCACGCTGGCAGCCGAAAGCGCCTTGGCGGTCAACGGCGTGCTCTCCGGCAACGTGACGGCGCAAAGCAATTCCACGT
>Ga0118677_10010907_pt1 | contig 11310 bp, 11 predicted proteins | sample AliMusrvi5mmetaG_FD_86154 | JGI IMG/M metagenome (GOLD analysis project Ga0118677, IMG submission 86154)
TAATTACCGCTGACCCCACCACTGCTGCCGACCCCACCCCCCCCATTCCAGCCTTCTTCCGAACTCCATCATGCCGCGGTTCCGGTCATGGACAGCGTTGTGCCGCCGACACATGTGAGATAGGGGCTATCCACGGGTGAGGTGATGTTGGTCGAAATGTCCATGGCGCCGAATGTATACGCGTCGTCATCTCCGGACGCCTGAAAATACGACTGCCCCTGCGTGATCATCTGCTGGAGATAGGAATCAATCGTGGTATTGGGCCCTCCGCTCCAGGTCCACGAGGAGCTAACCTGTTTGGCGAGGTTGTCGGAGGCAATTCGTTGCAGAATGTGGGTCGGATAGAAGAGCGAAGGATTGCCTTCATAAACTATAATGCGCGAGAGACCTGGCGCCATCGCGATAGCCGCCTCGATGTCGAGCGAAACTTCGCCGTTTCCAGTCACAGAGGACGGTGTGCCGCTGAAACTATCCAACAAGACGGTTTGGATGGTGATGTTCGTCGGCAAGCCCGCCTGGACCTCATACGCCGTGATGTCGTTGGAGTAAAAGCCATCGGCCTGGAAGAGTCCGAGGATCTGCCCGGCTCCTGTCAGATTCGTGAGGCCGGGAACATAAGCATTACGGAAATCGTAGCCGCAATAGGAGCCGCCTGGCCCGGAACCGGAAAGTGGCGCCGGTTTCAAGCCCAGCGGGCGCGGCCCGGAACCGGCTGGATGCGGCTGCGGATAGGTTGTGAGCCCCCAGATATCCGCAATCGGCAGAGTGGAGTCCACCGTGGGTTCCGTATCCGGAGCACGGAAAGTCCGGTTTTCGGTTGGATGACGATACTCGCGCAACGTTACATGGAAAGCCTGCTCCACGTCAGCGGCGGTGCCGCGCACATCAAGCTGACGCCGGTCCTGGGAGGTCACCCTGACAGTCAGGGTGTTCTTACGGGCAAAGTCCATGACGGCCTGGTAGTCCTGGATGGAAGGACCAAAGCGCGCGTTGAACTGGTCGGGCGTAAGAAAATGCCGGTACAGGGGACTGGCCGGATCATGAAGTTGACGCAATAACTCTTCCAATTCGGCAGTATTCCGCAATGGCAATCCAAGACACAGATCCACGGGCGTGTCAGGAGGGAGACGGCCTACAGATACCCGGCGCATGGCAACTGGCGGCACGTGTCCGTGAAGCGACCGTTGTCCGGCGGCGTCGGCGACGGACACCATGCAAGCAAGAGACACCATTGCCGACCAAGAAAAATTAACTCTTGAGCAAAACATGTGGTGTTAATAATACAAAGAATATCGCATGGCGACAAGCGCCTGAACGACGCCGAGCGAAGGATGGTGGGCGGTACAGGACTCGAACCTGTAACCCCTAGAATGTAAATCTAGTGCTCTAACCAATTGAGCTAACTGCCCGCAGAAATGATGAATGGAGAATGATGAAGGATGAATGAAGGGGAGTCAAGCAAGGGCTCAAGGATCCTTCCTTATTTCACCATCGCCCCGCTTGGAAAATCCCCCTCAACCGTGATTAATCGCAACTCCTTGCCGATGCTTGCGGCCAATAACATCCCGTTGGACTCCACGCCCCGGATGACCGCGGGCTTCAGGTTCGCCACAACCACCACGGTTTTGCCAGGCAACGTAGCCGGATCATAGTGCAATGCAATACCCGCTACCAGTTGCCGCTTCTCGCCACCAATCCCGATCTGGAGCCTTAACAGTTTGTCCGCCCCCGCGACTTTCTCGGCCTCCAGTATCTTTGCCGTGCGCAATTGGATCTTCTGAAAATCGGCAAACTCCACTAAAGCGACCCCGACTGGCGGGACGCCGATTCCACCAGGTTGCTTCGCACTCGCTTCGGCCGTAGCCGTCGGCGGCGGTTGCATCTTGGACATCCGGGACGGGGACGTCCCGGCCCCGGACGATGAGGATTCCGCCTTCTTTTCAGCGGACATGATCCGGGGGAACAAAACCTGCATCGGCCCCAGTCTCGTCCCCGGCATCAACAGCCCCCACTCTTTCAGGGACTTGATATCCGGCGTCTTCTCCTGGATTCCCAGGGCCAAACGTAATTCAGCCATCTTGCCCGGCATCACGGGAAACAACAGCCCGCTGACAATGCGAAGCGTCTCCGCCGCATAGTACAGAACCGTGTTCAGCGGTTGTTTGTCGGCCTGCTTGGCCAGCGTCCATGGCTGCTTTCGTTCCAGGTACCGATTGGCCTCCCGAACGACATTGCCCACGGCGCCAAGGCCGAGATCAAGCCGCATCCCCACCAGCATGGTCTCCATCGTCCCGGCCGCCGTGACCACCGCCGAACGAAGCTGGCATTCCTCGTCACCCGGCTCGCCCGGCGCCGGTAACACGCCCCCCGCATAGGATTCGATCATCTTGATCAACCGGCTGAGCATATTTCCCAGGTCATTCGCCAGATCGGCATTATACCGCCGGATAAACGCCTCTTCGGTAAAACTCGCGTCCTGCCCCAGTGCCATCTCGGCCATCAGGAAGTAACGGAAGGCATCCACCCCGTATTGGTCAACGAATTCGATGGGATTGACTACATTGCCCGTGGTCTTGCTCATCTTGGCATCCCCCACCAGCCACCATCCATGGGCAAACACCGACTCCGGCAGTTCCACACCCATCGCCTTGAGCATGATCGGCCAGTACACCGTGTGCGTGGTCAGGATGTCCTTTCCGATCAGGTGATAGGACGCCGGCCACCACTTTTTGAATTTCTCGTCATCGCTGAGATATCCGACCGCACTGATGTAATTGGTCAGGGCGTCGCACCAGACGTACGCCACGAAATCCTTGTCGAACGGCAGTTCGATTCCCCAGCCCAGACGGCTTTTGGGACGGGACACACACAGGTCGTTCAGTTTCTTACGAAGGAATCCCAGCGTCTCATTACGGCGGAAGTCCGGCTGGATGAACTTCGGGTGATCCTGAATGTACTGGATCAGCCAATCCTGATACTTGCCCATCCGCAGGAAGTAGTTCGACTCGCGGATGCGCTCCACCGGCCTCTTGCAATCCGGACAGTTTCCGTTATCCAGGTCCTTCTCCATGAAAAACCGCTCACAGGCCACGCAATACCAGCCGTCATACTCCGCCCGGTAGATTTCGTCCCTATCATAAAGATCCTGGAACAACTTCTGAACCACGATCTTATGACGGGGGTGGTGGTACGGATAAAATCGTCGTTAGTGATTTCAAGTTTCTTCCAGAGTTCCTGAAACCGCACCACGGTGGCGTCAGCGTGCTGTTGCGGGGAGATTCCCGCCTTCTCGGCTGCCTGCTGAACCTTCTGCCCATGCTCATCGGTACCGGTCAGAAAGAAGGTCGGCACATTCATAAGCCGGTGATACCGGGCCAGGACGTCTGCCAGGATGGTGGTATAGGCATGCCCGATATGGGGTCGGTCATTCACGTAATAGATCGGCGTCGTGACATAAAATTTCTTTGTCTGCATGGAATTCACCTCAGGATCGATAAACTAGCGGGTCATTCCCCATCCTTCAACTATCAAAAACACCACGTTAATAATTACGGCTTGCCTTCGACAATCTGTTCTGGTGTTTTTAAAGGTGATTTCCTATGATCCGCAAGCCTTATGAAAGCCGTTTTGCGTATTATCCTTATCTGTGTTTTGTGGTCGTCACTTCCGCTGATCCCCACAGGTTGCATGACACCAACCGCTGATCCTGAGGCAGCGTCTTTTACCATTACAATGAGGTCCGATAATCTCTTTCTGGTGAATGACAGGGAGGTGGAATTGGCAAGACTTGTCGGGGTTTTGAAAAAGAGCAAGATCCCGCAAAACAAGCCATTGGTCATTGAGGTGCCAATGAACACCTCATCAAAAACCCTGGAATTACTATCTTCCAGGCTCGGTTCCGCCGGATATGAACCTTTTTTCAAGAAACCCCGCCATTTCGAAGCCTTAACGGGAGTTCCGGATAAACGGGGGATTATTTCAACCAGGACGTTAAAGCCCTGATACCCTTATGATTGCTTCCGAATCTCATCCCAAGTCCGTCGCCATCATGGGCTTGACCGTGGCGGCTCTCGGGGTTGTTTACGGGGATATCGGAACGAGCCCGCTCTACTCCACCCGGGTCAGTTTCTCCCCTGGGTGCGGGGTCGCACCCACGGAGGCGAACATTCTCGGCGTCATCTCCATGATTCTCTGGTCTTTGATCCTCCTGATCACCGTAAAATATCTGGGCTTTGTCCTCCGGGCAGACAATCGCGGGGAGGGAGGGATCCTGGCGCTTATGGCCCTCGTGAACCGGGACCGGAAATCCGGCCGTCTTGTCTTGTTTTTTGTGATGCTGGGGCTATTCGGCGCCTCGTTGCTGTACGGGGATGGCTTGATCACACCAGCGATCTCGGTACTGAGCGCTGTAGAGGGGCTCAACATGGGGGCGGTCCCCTTTCCGCAAGGCACCATTATCATGATCTCACTGCTGGTCCTCATCGGACTATTCTGGATGCAGAGGCATGGGACGCAAACCGTCGGCTCCATTTTCGGCCCGGTCATGTTGCTCTGGTTCTCCTCCATCGCCATACTGGGAGTGGTGTCCATCGGGAAGGCGCCCGGCATTCTAGCCGCCCTTAATCCCTGGCATGCGTTTGATTTCTTCATCCAGAATCGTTGGCAGGCGTTTGTCACCATGGGGGCGGTATTTCTGGCGGTGACGGGGGGCGAGGCGCTGTATGCCGATATGGGGCACTTTGGCGCCGGGCCCATCCGTATCGGATGGTTTACACTCGTTTTGCCTGCCCTCGCCCTGAATTATTTCGGTCAGGGGGCTTGGATGCTGCATCAACTGGATAACCCACAATCCATTTATTGGGTCGCCGGTCATGCGGTATTGAATCAGGATTTGATCACCAATCTTTTCTACCGGAATGTGCCCCACTGGGCGCTCTATCCGATGGTTGCCCTGGCTACGGCGGCAACCGTCATCGCCTCCCAGGCCATTATCTCGGGATCCTTTTCATTGACCCGGCAGGCTATCCAGCTCGGGTATTGCCCCCGTCTTTCGATCATTCACACCTCGCACGAAACCATTGGGCAGGTTTATCTGCCGCTTGTCAACGCGTTGATGCTGGTCGGCACCGTTCTGCTGGTGCTTGGATTTAAAAACTCGGACAACCTTGCCGGGGCCTATGGCGTTGCCGTTTCGCTAACCATGTTGATCACAACTCTCTTCATGATCGCCGTGATGCGGGGGCTTTGGAAATGGCATTGGGGTGTTGTCGGATTGATTTCGCTTCCCTTTCTGATGCTGGATCTGACTTTTTTCGGATCCAACATGATGAAAATCAAGGATGGCGGATGGGTACCTCTTGCAATCTCGGCTTCTTTCATCATCATCATGACCACTTGGCAGCGAGGGCGTTCGATCCTGGCGCAAAAAATCAAGGAAGGCGCCCTGTCGATTGAGCTCTTTATTCAGGATGTTACCGCCACAAAACCTTACCGGGTTCCCGGAGTCGCATTATTCCTGACAGGAAATTTCGACGGCATCCCCAGGACCCTGCTGCACAATTACAAACATAATAAGATCCTCCACAAACAAATTGTGCTGGCCACGATTAAGACGGAGGACATTCCCTGCGTTCCGGAGACGGAACGCGTCAAGATCACGATCCTACCCGAGGGTTTCTATCAGATCCTTATCCGGTATGGATTCAGTGAAGATCCGAACTTGACCGCACTGTTGAGCAGTCTCAAGGTGGAGGGACTGGACCTGGACCCCATGAAAATCACGTTTTTCCTGGGCCGGGAAACTCTTATTCTGGTGCCGGGCGAGAACATGTGGCTCTGGAGGAAAACACTTTTCACCTTTCTCTCGCGCAACGCATGGGATGCCTCCAAATTTTTCCGAATCCCGCCCAATCGGGTTATTGAGGTGGGCATTCAAGTCGAGCTCTGAGGGAGTGCGAATGCAAGCGGAGCCAATGGCACCACTTGTATCTCGACACATGCTCTCCTGAATATTAGTATTCAGGGAATAGTGCAAAGGAGTCTCAGCTTATGTCGCGCATGATTTCAGGTATCTTCTTATCCGCTCTTATGTCGATCGTCATGGTGCTCGAAAGCGGGTGTGGCGCATTCCGCGCCTCCGTTCAGAATGAGGATGTTGCCGCCGCCTCAGCCACTCCCCTGGATACGGGATACGATTTTGGCGACCTGCGCTGGCTTGGAGACAGCATCGGTTCAGACCTGTTGTCGGCGACCGTATTGGATCAGGATGGCAAAAAACCCATTCTTGTGGTCATGGGAATTGAAAACAGGACTGACGAGCATATCGATACAAAAGCCATCACGGACACGATCCGAACCCGTGTCATCAACAAAGGCAAGGCCAGTTTTGTAAATGAAAGCCAACGGGATAATCTCCTGCGTGAACAGGGATACCAGTTGGCCAATTGCACGCCGGAAACCCGCGTCCTGATCGGCAAGCAGTTAGGCGCCCGATACATGTTGACCGGTTCCCTCGTGAAGATCACCAAGGACTCGCCGCGGCAGGTCCGCCTTTCAAAAAAAGAACAGGTGTATTTCCAACTGACCATGGATGTCACCGACTTGGAGACGGGATTGATAGCCTGGACTACGCAGAAAGAACGCGTCCGGGGTGCCAGTAAGCCGATCCTCGGCTGGTGAGTTCATTTTTTTCGACCGGAGATTTAGCGAGCCATGGCATGGGTTTCACATAAAACCATTTTGCCGGTCTCAATCCTTCTGGTTGTCGCAGGGTGTGCCACGGTTCCCCTGGATGACGCCCGGAGGAATTTTTACTGCGGTCAATTAGTTACGGCTGACCAGACCCTGAGTTCCCTCCCGGAGAATGCCGACAGGATTCTCAACCTTATGGAAAGGGGCATGATCCGCCACGTCCGCCAGGATTACACGAATAGTACGGCGGACTGGCTTGAGGCCGTGCGCCGGGAAAAACAACTCGAAACCCATAGCATTTCCAAGGCGGGAGCGAGCATGCTCGTGAATGACTCGCTTCTGAATTTCAGGGGGTATCCCTATGAGCAAACGTATCTGCATGTCTATCTGGCACGAAATTACCTGGCACAGGGGCTATGGGAGGATGCCGGTGTGGAGGCCCGATCCATCGCCCTCAAGATGGAGAAATTAGAGGAATTCCCCGACGACCCTTATTGCCATTATCTGGCGGGATTCTGCCTTGAACTCTGCGGGGATGACAGCAACTCCGCCATGCAGTTCCGGCAGACCGCGAAATTGTCACCCGCATTAAGAATCGACAGGGAAACCGGACGATTCCTTCCTCTATCGCCATCCAGCAATGCCCCCCCCCGGCCCGGGACAGTGGGAACAGAGCTTGTCTGTTTTTTGGATTTTGATGGCTACAACGGAATGATGCCTGAATATGCCGAAATTTACGCGGAGGGCAAGCTGCTCGGAACCAGCCGGACATTCGTCAACACCTTGTCCCTTGAGACAGAAAGCCGGGAGCGAATGAAAGTCCGCCGGACGGTTAAAAGCGTGGGTCGTCTGGCAGTGAAAGGTGCCGCCGTACTGGCCGCATCGTCCAGGAATAACGACCTGGCTCCACTTCTCTTGATGTTGCTTTTCGCGACGGAAACCGAGGACACCAGACGATGGGAAACCTTACCCGCAAAATTTGCCGTGGCACGGGTCCTTTGTCCCGAGACGCTCAGGGAATTTCAGGTCGAATTCAAAAGCTTCTCCGGGAGTCTGGTAAAACGCCTGACCGTCACCCATCCGCTTGTCCGGAAGAATCGCATTTACGTGTCCATGTGCAGGGATCACCCCTGAATGCGGTTCAGAATATCATTTTCAGGACAAATGAAATCAGCAAAGCGGCCATAATGAGCATAAATATGGCCTTATTACGCTGGACCCGCCGTTCCTGACGGAGGGGACGGACGGAGTGGAGGCTGCTACTCCCGAAGTAGGTGGCAAATCGTTGATCAGGAACGGTCTTGGGAAGAAGGGCATCCTCAAGGGGGGCGCTGGCATTGCCCCGTGATGGCGACAGAGTTGAGGGGGGCGCGAGAGACTCCACGGCTAAAGGCTGGCGGGGAATCTCCTGCAGCATGACCCGCACAGGCGGAACGTCCCGGACGGTTGCGACGCTGGAAACCTGCCTTAACTTGCGTATCGCTTGTTCCGGATCAGGCGTATCCACGGCGCGTGAAATTCCTTTGATATCCGTCTCGACGCGATGAAGTTCCTGCTGGAGGGCCTCAAGCTTCTCCCGCAGACGCATTTGTTTTCGACCAGGTCTTTGCATACACCTTCTTTATTATCGTCTCATCGCCAAAATAATGACCGCAACCACAATGGCCACTATAAGAGGCAAGCCTGCCGCAAACCCGACTTTCAACCAGTGCCAGAAACCCTTTTCCGCACCGGCATCGAACTCATTAACAGGGAGCGGCTTGATGCGCTGCTGTTCATCAAACAGCGTGATCGGTCCGCCTACAGCCTCCACAGTCGCCTGCGCCTTCACAAACTCGCTCCGGATTGAATCAATCCGGGCCACCGCCTTGTTCAATTCTTCACGAAAGGCATCATCGTCCCATTCGGCATCATTGATCTGTTTCAACTCATCCAGAACAACTGCAAAACGCTCCCGGGTGGCCCAGTAGATTTCGACCTGGCGGGCGGCATGCTCCCCCAGTTTCTGGAGAGACACCATGCTTTCGGTGAGGCGGTCCACCATCTCCTGCTTCCCCTGCTCATACTGGTCCTGTTTTTGCATCAGGTCTTCCAGCATATGTTTTTCGCGCTCCATTTCATTCTGTTTCTGTTTGAGGCGTTCAATATGAAGTTTGGCTGAAGCCATCTGGGTGTTCACCTCTTCGCGATGCCTGGCCATGCGCGTCAGATTCAAATCGGAAAGGGGACGCACAGGCATATCATCCGTCTTGATCGAAGCGACCGCTTCATTCCCCGCACCCAGCGTGGTGGATTTAATCGCACTCCGCCGTTGTCCCAAATCATCATCAAAGAAATCCGTTCCCATATATTATTCCCCTCTTCCCTCGGACCATCCCATCATGGTCATCCCTGTGTTGCACGTTACCAACCGGCATCCCATGGTTCAAGCCCCACTTATTTCGCGCTCCGTTCCGGAATCACCAGGACTTGTCCGACCTGAATATCCTCCGGCCTTCTCAATTGTTGTCTATTCGCCTCATAAATCTCACGCCAACGGCCCTGTTCGCCGTAGAACCGGACGGCAATCTTGCCGAGATTGTCGCCTTTTTCCACGCGCACCGTTTTTGCCGCAGGTCTGGGCACTGGCACCGGTTGCCTGATGTGTTCCAGAAGCTGTGCCGCAGGTCCGTTGGATACAACGTGTTCCCCCCGGTTGACAGCCAGGGCCGCCCTCAATTGCGTGGTTTGAGACGTCAGGTTCGTGACGCGGATCTTGAGTGAGGCGTTTTCCCGTTCGACGTCGCCCATCCGGTGAAGAATCGCCACCTCATTTGAGAATGTCCCCGCCACATAGTCGAGTTGCACTGCCCGCATGTGGGTCTCAATCATTCCCCGTTTTTCCGTGTCAGGACGAAGGAGCAAATATCGTTTGAAGTGATACAGCGCATCGATAGAGTTGCCGCCTGATTTTTCCAGGAGGAATGCCAGTGCCAGATTCGCCCTGGCGATCGAGGGATCGCGATCAAGCAGGGACTGATAGATAAAGCGCGCGCCTTCAAGATCGCCCCCATTTTCAAGTTCCCTTGCCTTTTTCATGGCGGGATGATCCCTCTCCGCCTCGTCGGAAACACGGGTTTCGTGCCCGCATCCCGTCCCCCAGGCCAGAGCCGCCAGAATAACAAGTATGAATCTCAATAATTTCATGGAATCCTGGATAACACTTTCCGGGCTTCTCCAACCACCTGCTTGACTGATATCCCGCTCATGCATCCGGTCACGGGCAAGGGGCAGACTTTAGCAAAACAAGGCCGGCATGCCACTTCTGTTGTGCAGACACCATGTCCGGCGCCATAGGGTCCGGTTCGCTTCGGGTCAGTCGGCCCGAATATTGTCACAACCGGAACGCCAAGCGCGACCGCCATGTGCAGAGGACCGGAGTCATTTGCCACAACCAGGTCCATTTGCCTGAACCAACTCCCCATTTCCAGAAGGTTGGTCTCACCGGCCAGATTCACAACACTCGTCTTCCCCGGCGCCACCTTTGACGTGAGGCTAATCCGCTCGCAAGCTTCCCGATCAACACGGGTACCGAACAAAAAGATCGAGGCACCAAATTCCTGTTGAAGAACCGACGCGGTTTCCGCAAAGGATGCGACCGGCCAGTTTTTGTTGGCCCTCCGGGACACGGGGACAATCCCCACCCAAGGTTTTGGCAAATCAACACGATGTTCCGGGAAAACCACAGGGAAAGCCACCGGCAATACAGGCAAACCAAGATAACGGACCACATCCAAATTCTCGTCCACGGCATGCCGGTTCTTGTCGAGGGGACCCGCGATGACATCATAAAAAAGGCGGGTGCCCTCCCTGTGGAAGGACGGACCGATCCGGACATTGCCCTTGGCAAGACGCGCAACAAAGGCACTTTTTAGCAACCCCTGGAAATCAACGATATAATCATACCGGCATTCCCTCAACGCCCCGTACAACTGCTTTGCATGGGAAAGGAATTGCCTTCGGGGAAACGGGATGACACGGGAAACAACAGGGAAACATCGCACCAAATCAACATATTCAGGTTGTGTTACCCAATCAATATCGGCATCCAGGCCCACCTTGAGATTATTCACCGCGGGCAGGGCGTGAAATATGTCCCCCAAGGAGCTTAACTTAATGACCAGTATGCGTTTGCGGACATTCATCATCATTTCCGGATCAGGGCTCTTTCGGAATCCTCTCGTTCCCGAAGCCGGTTGATTTCAAACCGCTTCTCCTCCTCGATTTTGGACGCCTTGTCCTTATCACCGGCCTCGAGGGCCTCGGCGATCTTCTTGCCGTACAAAATCTCAATCTCGGCAATCTTGGCCTTTGTCCGGCAGGCAATCTCAGCCATGGCCTTTTTCTGATCGTCGGACAAAGGGGCTATCCCCTCGCCTTTTTTCGCCATGCGCTCCATCGCCAGATCGAACGAACTTTTCAAACCGTCAGTCATAGTCTTCTCCCGTATTTCTCAGACGTCAATGATCGGGCCCTTGCCCGGAGGCGGAGTTCTTGTCGGCGAAGGCTCGGAAAAGGTCTCCCCGGCAGGAGGCGGGCGGCGCGAACGGTGCACACGCATACGGCGGGTACCCAATATCA
>Ga0118677_10012419_pt1 | contig 11310 bp, 10 predicted proteins | sample AliMusrvi5mmetaG_FD_86154 | JGI IMG/M metagenome (GOLD analysis project Ga0118677, IMG submission 86154)
ATCTCATTGCCCGTGATCCAGCAGACCTCACCCGGACGTCCGTCAATGTGGAAAAGATGCAACCTCCCTTCCGCCATGACCACGCCGAAGTCCTTGACGTAGCCGCCGGGCGGCGCATATCCCCTCGAAAGGAAGTTCTTTTCTGGAAAATGATGGTCCTCAGCCGTGGCGTGCAGCCGGCATCCGGGCCTGATCCCAAACTTTTTTGAGAGCGCGTCGGTTTGTTCCTTGCGCCACGTCATGGATTTACTCGAGCGGAAACTTCAGTGTCACGATTTCGAACGGCTCCAGCGTGAAGTTGATCGCCCCGTTCTTCATTTCCACAGGCTCCAGCGTGCGTTCCATCAGGTCGGCCGTGAACGCCGTCTTGTAACCCAGCGTGGTCCGCAACGTCACCGGACCGCGCGTGCCGTGGGCTTCGTAAAACCGGACGATGACCGCGTTCTCCTTTTCCGCCATTTTGACCGCCTCGATCACCACGCCCGAACGGTCAACCTGAAAGAAGCTCAGCGATACCGGCAGGGTGCCGGGATGCGCATCCACCACCGCGATCTCCAACGGATTGTTCAGCGCGTAGGCCTGCTGCAGCGTCGTATCCGGCGGCGCCGAGATGACGACCGCCGTCATCACGTCGGTCACGGCGGCCTTTGGGTCGCTGGCGAACTTGATGTCGGCCGCGGTCAGGATGCCGACGAGGCGGTCATTGGCGTCGAGGATGGGGAAGCCGCTGAAGACAAAGCCCTTCTTCTGTCGCGTTTGCTCGACTGTCTCGAGCGTGTCGGTCGACCGAAAAACGATCGGGTCACGGATGAGCCCGTTAAGGTAATGCTTCACGCGGGCCACGTGTTGGGCCTGGGCCTTGGCCGGGAGGTTTTTGTGGATGATGCCGATGCCGCCCTGCAGGGCCATGGCGATGGCCATCTGGCTCTCGGTCACCGTATCCATCGCGGAGCTGACAAAGGGGATATTGACGGTGATGCGTCGCGTGAGGCGGCTCCGGATTTCGGCCTGATCGGGCAGAAAATCGGCGTATTGAGTGACCAGTGACACGTCGTCAAACGTCAGCGCTTCGTGGAGGAATTGATCCATAAACGACTGTACGAACGGGTTCAGACTCATCGGTGATCTCCGGATCGCTGTTGAACGTGTTGCCGCTATAGTATGGGCACGCTGCGTCACCCCGTCAAGCCGCGATAGCGTGAAGTTTGGCTGGACAGCGTCCCTCGACCGACTCAGGATACGCCCTCTTCCCATGAAGAATTACGAGACAAGCAAGAGCGAGCGCTGGATTGCGGCGGTGGCGGAGTTGGCGCGCGAGCGGGGCGACGGCGACGCGGTCTGGCGGCGGGCCGTCGAGATCACCCGGCGGCTGAACGTGGCGCCATGGATCGGGCTGGCCGTGGCCGAGCGTCGTATCACGCTGGCCGATGCGGCGCAACTCGAGCGGGCGGCGCGTTGCCAGGCCTTGCAGTCGGCCGTCCTCGACAAGCACAAGCCGCTGGCCGAGCTGCTGACGACGTTTCCTTACGCTTCCTATTTCCTGGCCGCCGATCTGGCCGAGGCGGCGGCGCAGCGCGACTGGACGTCCCGCGAGGCGATCCCGATCGCTGAAGCCCTGCTCACACTCGAAAAGCGTCTCGACGAGGAAGGCCGGCCTTTGCCCGTGCGGCGCCATCCCTTGGCCGAGTACGTAGCGGCTGCCGGCCGGATGCGAGCGCTTATCGCCCAGACGGGATGCGAGGCCGCCATGGCCGCAGATGTCGAACAGGGCAAGAGTGATGTGGCGTTCGTTCGCGCTTACATGCGGCAACGGAACTGGTTCGAGAACCCGCGCCGGCGTGACGGGTTCGGTCCCGATGATGCAGCGCCGCCGACGCGCGACACGCGGCGGGGCGGCGGCGGGCGCGAGCCCCAGCGGCCCGAGCGCCGACCGGGGCGGCCTCCTCATGCCTGAGTTGCCCGAGGTCGAAACGGTCGCCCGTGATTTACGGCGAGCCGGGCTCGAAGGGCGCCGCATCGTCAAGGTGCGGGTGGGTTGGCCGAAAACCGTTGTTGTGGCCCCGTCGGGTGAGTTCGCGAAGGCGTTAACAGGCGCGACGATCCAACGCGTCGGGCGCAGGGCCAAGTACCTCGTCTTCGATTTGGCTGACGGTCGATGCCTGCTCGTCCACCTCCGAATGACCGGCCGCTTCGACTTGGCCCGGGATTTCCGCCAGCGCAATGCCCACGAGCATGTCGTATTGCTGCTCGATGATGGCACCAGCGTGCACTACGAAGATCCCCGCAAGTTCGGCCGCTGGATCCTGACCGATGCACCAGGCCGGTATCTGGACACGCTCGGGCCTGAGCCGCTCGACCCCGCGTTCACAGCGGCTTCGTTTGTGGCTCGCATACGACCGCATCGGCGGCAGATCAAGCCGCTGATTCTCGATCAATCCTTCATCGCCGGGGTGGGGAACATCTACGCTGACGAGGCGCTGTGGGCCGCCCGGATTCATCCCGCGCGTGGATCGGCAACGCTTTCCCGAGCGGAAGTCACGAGGCTCTACAGGGCCGTTCGCGAGGTGCTGCGGCGCGGCATTGAGAATCAGGGAACGTCACTGGGCACGGCCAGCACAAATTTCTACAGCACCGGGGGCCGACGCGGACGGAACCAGGATGCCTTGCGCGTCTTCCGTCGCGCGGGCGAACCCTGTCCTCGCTGCGGCACAGCCATCGAACGTCTCGTGGTCGCGCAGCGCGGCACGCATATCTGCCCGCGCTGCCAGCCCGGACCCACTTGAGCCCCTGGACGGCGTAGTCGAGCATCAGGTCGAACACGCGATCGCACTTCTCCACAAACTCAGCACGGTCGTAAGTTAGGCATGCGCTTTTGTCAGTTCTGTCGCGAGCGCGGGAATTTCGCACGCGGGCACGGCCGTAATGTGCTCATCCATCGCATACCGTTTCGTGCCGGGGTAAATTACCCAGAGATGCGCCAGATCCAGATTGGTGAGTGCAAATCGCATGGACCTCGTAATACCAGGCGCGTCTTGATACTTGATTTCCACCCCCCAGTTCTTGCCCCGACTGACCAACATCAGGTCGAGTTCCGCCTGACTGTGGGTTGCCCAGAAATAGGCATGGCGCTCCCCGATCCGGTCGAGCATTTGTTCCAAGATGAACCCTTCCCACGATGCTCCCAACTTGGGGTGCGGTTGCAGAACCGACAGGTCCGGAATGCCCAGCAAGGCGTGCAGGAGGCCGCTGTCACGTATATACACCTTGGGCGATTTCACAACGCGCTTGCCGACATTGATGAACCACGGCTGGAGTTGGCGGACCATATAGGCGCCGCTCAGCGCATCCAGGTAGCGCCGGGTCGCATGATGGCTGACGCCGAGTGAAGCACCGATCTCCGACCCATTCCAAATCTGCCCGTGGTAATGCGCCAACATCATCCAGAACCGGCGCATGGTCATAGCCGGAAGACGAAACCCGAGCTGCGGCAGGTCGCGTTCCAGGAAGGTCTGTATGAAATTCTCGCGCCATTGCAGGCTGGTGGCCTCATCTTGCGCCAGAAAGGAATCCGGAAAGCCACCCCGGATCCACAGTCGATCCAGGTTGTCCGTCCCCGTCTCGCCCAGCGTCAAGCCACCCATGTCCACGAACCGGATTCGTCCCGCCAGTGTTTCCGAGGCGCCACGCAACAGATCGGGCGACGCGCTTCCCAACAGCAGGAACCGGCACGGCAATGGGCGCCGGTCCGCCAGCACGCGCAACAACTGCATCAATTCCGGTCGACGATGAATCTCGTCCAGCACCACCAGTCCCGACAGCGACTCCAAGACCGCCTGCGCCTGGTCGAGATTGTGGTGGTCCTTGGGGTTTTCAAGATCGAAGTACGTTCCCTGTTCCTGCTTGGCAATGGCCCGGGCCAAGGTCGTCTTGCCGCATTGCCGCGGCCCCAATAGTGCCGTTACCGGGCTGTGGCGCAACCCGTCCACGACTCGTGCCGTAAGTTCAGCCCTCGGTATCATGGCTGTCTGCAATATGGACGGCTGCCGTCCGAAATGCAATCATATAGATTATCGTCTTCATCCATAACGACTTACAACATGACATTCAACGACATAGGGCGGTCATGCAGCCTGCCCATCCTTGAAAATCAGGAGGTCGACTCCTATCGTTCATGAATGTTTCCCCTGTCGATTTGGCTGTTCATGCCGTCAACTCCTCCGCCATCCCAGGCGGGAACTGGATGTCGAGATGCTCGACCGAGAGCTTGCCGGAGATAAGGCGGGGGAGAAGCAGGTCACGGGTTCTAGTCAGACTATAAATCTGGCGAGTGAGAATGCATAGGGGCATCGCTCTCGTCCCGCCGTATCCTCCTGGCGAAGGCGGATGCGAAGACCGCCGGGTCAGTCGCCTGTACAGCGGTCGTCGGCGAGCGACGGCCCTACGAAGATGCGATGCACATGCGTCGCATGTCCGGACGGAACGATCTAAACCTGGTGCCGGGGGCTGCTCGCCCCCCGCCCAGATCAGTGGACCTTCTTCTGCTCCCGGCGCTTGGCGACGATCTCCTCGGCGAGCGAGAACGGCACGGCTTCGTAGTGTTCGAAGTGCATGGTGAACGAGGCGCGGCCCTGGGAGATCGTGCGGATTGTGTTCGAGTAACCGAACATTTCGCTCAGCGGCACGAACCCGCGGATCACCTTGTACTCGCCTTGTTCTTCCATGCAGTCGATACGACCGCGGCGCTGGCAGATGGAACCCGTGGCGGGGCCCATGAAATCTTCGGGCGTCACGACTTCCACCGACATCACCGGTTCGAGCAGTTGCGGCTTGGTCTCCAGGAAGAGCTTGTGGAAGCAGGCCCGGGCCGCCTCGATAAAGGCGAACTCGTTCGAATCCACTTCGTGGAATGAGCCGTCGTAAACGGTCACGCGCATATCGACCACGGGGTACCCGGCAACCGGACCCTTGACCATGGCCTTGATGACGCCCTTCTCGACCGCGGGGATGTACTGCGTTGGAATCCGGCCGCCCTTGACCTCGTTGACGAACTCGAAGCCCTGGCCCGGGCCCAGCGGCTCGACCTTGAGGCAGACGTGCGCGTACTGGCCGCGACCGCCGGACTGCTTGACGTGTTTGTATTCGCCATCGACGCCTTGGATGCCCGTTTCGCGCAGCGCGACTTCGGGGCGTCCGACCTTGGCGACCACGCCGTATTCGCGGCGCATGCGGTCCACGATGATTTCCAGGTGGAGTTCGCCCATGCCCGCGATGATCGTCTCCTTGGTCTCGTCGTCGAAGCCGACCACGAAGGTAGGATCTTCGTCCGCGAGTGAATGCAGGGCGTGGCCCATCTTCTCGTCGTCGGCCCGGCTCTCGGGCACGATGCTGATTGACATGACGGGTGTCGGGAATTCGATCGAGCCCAGAATGATGGGGTGATCCTCGCTGCACAGCGTATCGCCGGTCTTGGTGTTCTGCAGGCCGACCACAGCGACGATGTCGCCGCAGCGCGCCTCGTCGATGGCTTCCTGGCGGTTGGCGTGCATGCGCAGCAACCGGCCGATGCGTTGATCCTTGTTGCGGGTGCTGTTGAACACGGGGCTGCCGGCCGTGATCTTGCCCGAGTACACGCGCATGTAAGTCAACTTGCCCATGTGCTTGTCGGCCGCGATTTTGAACGCCAGGGCCGAGAAAGGCTCGTCCTCGGAATGGTTGCGGCGTTCCTCGCCCTCGTCGACGCGCCCGATGACGGGTGCGATGTCGGCGGGAGAGGGGAGGAAATTGACCACGGCGTCGAGCAGTTGTTGAACACCCTTGTTCTTGAAGGCCGCGCCGCAGTAGACAGGGATGACGCGACGGGCAATGGTCGCTTTGCGGATAATGGTGAGAATTTCCTCCTCAGTCAGCTCGGTGCCTTCCAGGAATTTGGCGAGCAACGTGTCGTCCTGCTCGGCGCACTTTTCGACGAGATTGGCGCGCCATTTTTTGGCCTTCTCCAACTTGTCTTCCGGAATCGGGCGTTCGTCGAAAGAACGGCCCTTGTCGTCATCGAGATAGTAGATCGCCTTCATCGTGATCAGGTCGATGATGCCGGCGAATTTGTCCTCGCTGCCGATCGGCACGACGACGGGGACCGCATTGGCGCCCAGTTCGGTTTGGATTTCCTCGACGACGCCGAAGAAATCGGCGCCCACGCGGTCCATTTTGTTGATAAAGGCTATTTTGGGGACGCCGTACTTCTCGCTTTGGCGCCACACTTGCTCGGACTGGGGCTGGACACCGCCCACGGCGCAGAACAGCGCGATGGCGCCGTCGAGCACGCGCAGGCTACGTTCCACCTCGGCCGTGAAGTCCACGTGTCCGGGGGTATCGATCAGCGTAATGCGGTGGTCGCGCCACGTGGTAGTGGTCGCGGCGGAGGTGATGGTGATGCCGCGCTCCTGCTCCTGTTCCATCCAGTCCATGGTGGCGGCGCCGTCGTGGACTTCGCCGATCTTGTGGGTCTTGCCCGAGTAGAAGAGAATGCGTTCGCTGACGGTCGTCTTGCCCGCGTCGATGTGGGCCATGATGCCGATATTGCGAATACTGGCGAGAGGTACATGCGTTTCCATTATCGTCGATCCTTTCCAATCCATTCGTCGGCGGGCGGCGCAATCCGTTTGCGGAGCCCCCGTAAAAAAAGGCCGCTTAGTATGTCGGAAATGCACCCCGTGCGCAAGAGAATTGCGCCGGGAAATACGGGAAATACGGGTGGCGGTCAGGGACGCGCGGGAGAATGGGACACGAAGAGCGGCAACAGCCCGCCGTCTAAGGGATCCGGTCTGACAGGATGAAAGCGTGTCATGTTCGCTGTCTTATCAGGGCGTGTTACCCGGAGTTGTGCCGGTTGAAGGGGGCGCGGAGGGTTCGGGTTTGGGCGTTGCATCCTCTGTGCTCTTGGGCTCAGGCAGTGGAATCAGGTCTTCCCCCCTAGGTGAGATAACTCTGGCGGTTACGAAGATCAGCAGGTTCTCTTTGTCATCAACCTTGGAACGATAGGAGAACAACTGACCCAGGAATGGTATCGACGAGAGTAGCGGGATTCCCGAGATTTTGTCTGACTCTGTGCCACTCACCAACCCGCCGAGCACCACCGTTTCACCGGAATCCACAACCAGTTTTGTCCGAACCATGCTCTCGCGAAAGATGGGAAGTTTGATCATGTCCAGTGAGGAATTGGACGATACGTTGCCGGAAGTCGATGAAACGCCCCCGCTGATGGAGCCGCCAGAGCCACCGTAAATATTCCACCCCTCGAGGTCCGTGCGCGTGGGGAACAGGGCCAGTGTGATCGCACGTTGGTCGGCTCCGAGGCTTGGCGTCACAACCAGAGTTATCCCCAACGGCTCTTCATCTGGATCGCCATCAGGGATGGTGACCGAAGTGAGGATCTCGCGCCCATTGCTATCGTAGCCAGCGACCACGGATTCGCTTTTGAATCTCTTGTAGTAGAGGTATTTCTCCCCGACATGGATTTGGGCTTCCTGGTTGTTCAGCGTGGTTATCCGGGGAACAGACAACACCCGGGACTTACCGGAGAGGTCGAGCGCGTGCAGCACCGCCTTAAATTGCGGATCGGTAAGAATGCCTTGGTAACTCAGGTTCAGACCCTGGCCCGCATTCTCAAACGGTAGATACCCTACGCTCGCGCCGCGACTTATTTCGCTCTCGCTGGCGTTGTAGGGCGTCCCGTCCCACCGGATTCCCTTTGTAGACAACGCAACACCGCTGTTGAGAAGCCAATCGATCCCGACTTCCTTCGTGTCTTCCACTTTCACGCTCACAAACCGCGCCTCGATCAAGACTTGTGGTGGTGTGACGTCCATGGCGTCGAGGATACCCTCGATCCGGCTCAGGTTCTCGACCGTGTTCCGGGCGATGATGAGGTGAACATTCTGGTCGAACATGAAATCCGAACCCGGCACCGTGGGAACGAACCGGGCGATGGCGTTGCTCACACTTGTCAGGCGCGCATACTCTTCGGGTGGGGAGAGATCGGCAGTGGTCGTGGAACTGGTTTTGCCGAACTTGATGTTGGGATCGCCCTTCCGCAGTCGATAGAGACGCGTTTCCAACGGAACCGTTGGTTCGGTCTTGTCGCTCTTTGTGACCCAGATGAGGTCGCGCCCGGCGTAAAAGGTCACGCCGAGGTTGTGGCCGACATAATCCAGGATCTCTTTGATCGTGGCCGAATCGGAATCGATTCGGAACGTGTTCGAGACCGCCAGATCGGCGTCCGCGACAATGGGAGTTTCCAGTTCTCGTACATCTTGTCGATCACAACCTGCAGTGAGGCATCCGTCAGATGTATCGCGACTTTCTGCTGAAGGGCTTTCTGAATGGCCGTACTCGGAGTCGCAAACCCGGTCGGGGCGTTCGTAAACGATCGTCGCAGCCCGTACGTGTCAGGCACTGTCTTTGTGCCTTCGTAATCGGTCAACATGCGGTCGGCACCTATTTCAGCGTGCCGTTCGGCCTGGGTTCTGCGCTGTCGTTCGAGTCGTTTGAGAACAAGTTCCTTCAGATCATTGAGGCCGGGTGTCATGGGGTCCTGGCGATAGAGATCGACGCATTCGCAGAGCGCGCCTTCATAGTCCCCCTGATCGAATAACGCTTCCGCTTTGGCCGTGGGCGATTGGTTGTCCGTTTTCTTCGTGTGGTTAGGCCCTAGACTCTTGCATCCCAAGAGGGATACGGCAAGAAGCAGAACAAGGCAGGTAACGCGGCGGATAGGAGTGTTCATGGTCGGCACCTAATGTCTTGGGGTGGTGGCTAGGGTGTTGATGTTACGGTGACCGTCGCATAGGCCGACGAAGAGTCGTCTGTCACAATCACTTGGTCGAGACCAGCAGTAGATGTAGCTTTGTACGTGAAAGTCTTACCTTCACCAGTCGTTGGATTTCCATGCCCGCACTGCCATTTGTAGTTGCCAGACCCGCCGTGTGCCGTGAATGTGTACTGCCCCACTGTCGCAGGAATAGTCACCGATGAGGGGTCTATTGTCAAAGGATCGGATTGCCCCTGGCCGGTGACGAGGGCAGTCGCAACCCAACCCCGATTATCAACGGCCTTGACTTGATTCGGCCCTAGGGTAATGGAGTTGTAGACGACCCGCATCCCATCTCCCACAATTCTCCCGCTCTGGTCGTCGCTGACACTCCATGTTATCGGGAGTTCGCCGCCCACTGCTGTCAGCGCAACAGACTTGACGCTTTCCGAAATTATGATCTCCGAGGGATCGATTGTGAAACTGTTGCCACCACTATCGGAACCGGTTTTCTCGCAACTGAGTGTCGCAGCAGCGGCTATGGCAACCATTGCGTTCGTCATAAACGCTCGAAGCGGGTTCTTCTTCATTGTGTCCCTCTGTCTTTCCTGCAGTGAACTTTCCTAATGGATCAATCCCCATTCATGTACGAATTGCGAGTACCCACTCGTATTGTACAGACGTCAGACATGGACGGCGACCTCCGCCTTGCGGGCTACGCGGAGGACTTCTTCGACGGTTGTCTGGCCGTCGATGACGCGGCGCAAGCCGTCTTGCCGCAGCGTTGCGAACCCGGTGGCCACGATGTAGTGGCGGAGTTCGTTGGACGGGCGCTGTTTGACGATCATGCCGCGCAGCGTTTCGTCGAGCACCATGATCTCGAAGATCGCCAGCCGCCCGCGATAGCCGGTGAACCCGCATTCCGGGCAACCCTTGCCCCGCGAGTACGTGGCACCGTCCATCGCCCCGGCAGGCATCGTGGTCCGGATCTCGTCGATGATGGCGTCGTTGATCGAAGTCGGTTCCTTGCATGCCTTGCAGATCCGGCGAACCAACCGTTGGGCAATGACGCCTTCGAGCGAGGACGAAATAAGGAAGGGCTCAACGCCCATATCGTTCAGTCGCGTGACGGCGCTCGGGGCGTCGTTCGTGTGCAGCGTGCTGAACACCAAGTGGCCGGTCAGCGAGGCGCGCACGGCAATATCGGCGGTCTCCGAATCGCGGATTTCGCCAATCAAGATGATGTCCGGATCATGGCGCAGGATCGAGCGCAAAGCGGAGGCGAACGTGAGATTGATCTTGCTGTGGATCTGGATCTGGTTGATGCCTTCCATCTGGTATTCGATGGGATCCTCAACGGTGATGATCTTGACGTCGGGCGTGTTGAGGCGCGACAGGGTGGCGTAGAGCGTCGTGGTTTTGCCGCTGCCGGTCGGCCCGGTGATCAGGATGACGCCATGGGGCAGGGCCGAGAGCGACTCGATGGCGGGCAATTGGCGGTCGGACAGTCCGAGGTGATGGAGATCAATGAACATCGCCCGCCGGTTCAGGATTCGCATGTTCACCGTCTCGCCGTAACGCGTGGGCAGGATCGAGACGCGCAGGTCGAATTCCTCAGTGCCGGACCGCACCTTGATGCGGCCGTCGTGCGGCTTGCGGCGTTCGGCAATATCGAGCTCGGCCATGATCTTGACGCACGACGCCACGGCCTTGCGGTACTTCTGGATGGCCTTGGGCAGCGGGATTTCCTGCATCAGGCCGTCGATGCGATAACGCAGCCGCAGGTGGGTTTCGAACGGCTCGATGTGAATATCCGTGGCATCCCGGCGGATGGCCTCGGCAATGACCTGGTTCACGAAACGGATCATGCCGGCATCAGCGCTTTCTTCGCCGACGTTGGATTCTTGGATTTCTGTTTCCTCGCTGATCGACTGCTCCGAAATCGCGGCGACCGTTTCCGCGCCCAGCCCGTAGAAGTGCTGGATGGTGCGAGTGACTTCCGGTTCCGTGCACAGGACCCATTCGATCGCCGCATTGAGCAGCATTCGCAGGTTGTCGGCGAGCATAAGGGTCGGCACCTGGCTGATGCCCAGCACGAGCATGCCGCCCTGGAGGTCCAGGGGAACGACGCGGTAATTCAGCGCGACCTTGGGGGGGACCTTGGCCACCGCTTCCGGCGGGATACGGAAATCGGCGACGGCCTTGAAGGGAATATTGGTCAAGCCTGAAAGGGCCGTGAGAACTTCCGATTCGCCCACGAGGTTCTCGCGCACGAGCAGCGCATCCAGCCGGTCGCCGGTCAGGGCGCTGCGAACCTTGAGTTCCTCCACCTGTTCGCGGGTGACCAGTCCGCGCCCGATGAGCGCCTGCACCAGTTCCATCGTGAGCTGGTCGGAATGGAGGCGTTTCTCCAGTGCGGGTTCGTCAGTCGGCATGCGGGGCCTCCTCGATGGCCGTTGCGACACCCCGACGGACGGTGATGGTCTCCGCTCCCTGGACAAGGT
>Ga0118677_10014184_pt1 | contig 11310 bp, 9 predicted proteins | sample AliMusrvi5mmetaG_FD_86154 | JGI IMG/M metagenome (GOLD analysis project Ga0118677, IMG submission 86154)
CCTGTTTTTTGTTGATCGAGACATCATCAATGTGAGCGATGTGATGCAACAAGACCTCGGGTTGTTTAAGAAATTCTTTTGGGGATGTCTGGCGAAGGGGGTTTACATCGCGCCGAGCCCCTACGAAACCGGTTTTCTATCTCTAGCACACAGTGAGGCTGATGTGGATGACACGCTCACGGTGTTTGAGGAGGTGTTGGCCGAAATCTAAAATGACCCTCAGATCCGCGGATCTCAGGATCGGGTTTCAAATACGGATTGCGGATTTCTGGTTGAAACATCCGTGGGCCATGGAGCGTAGCCCCCGAGTTATGCGTATCTTGTTCGGTTTCTTCCTCTCCTTGGGGTGTTGTCTGTCGGCGACTCTGCCACCCCATCCACGATTGTTTTTCCCGCCTTCCGCCGTCGCACCTCTCAAACAGCGGTTCGCATCCGACCCCTTGGCGAAACAACTCGATGTTAGCGCGATGCGTCAGGCCGAAGCCTGCCTGAGCGAGAGAGCCGTCCGCTATGAAATTGCCGATGGCAAGCGCCTGCTACCGGAATCCCGCCGGGCGATCCGTTGCGTCCTCCTCACTGCTTATGCTTGGCGCATGATTGACGACTCCCGCTTCTTTAACCGCTGCGTCGCCGAATTGGATGCCGCCTGCGCTTTCAAGGACTGGCACCCGGACCACTTTCTCGACGTGGCGGAAATGACCACGGCAGTGGCCATCGGTTATGACTGGCTCTATCCGAAACTCAGCCCTGCTCAACGCCAGCGCTACGAAGACGCCCTTGTCACCCATGGCTTGGCCGCAGCTGCCAAGCGCAAGGACGGTTGGTGGCAGGGACCAACGAACAATTGGTCGCAGGTGTGCAGTGGTGGAATGATGCTCGCGGCCGACGCAGTGAGCGAGGTGGAGCCGGATCTATCGAAAAAAACGATGGATCACACCCGCCGCATCATCCAAAGTTGCGAGCGTTTCTATCAACCAGAGGGGGCCTTTCCTGAAGGGCCGAGCTATTGGCATTACGGCACCACCTATCAAGTGCTGGCGATGGCGCTGATGGAACGAGACGCGCCGCTCACGCTGAATCCGATATGGAAAATGACTGGCCATTTCCTGCTGCAGGCCACGGGTCCGAGCGGCATGCCATTTAATTTTGCTGATGCATCCCCTGGCCAGGCTGAATGTTCGCCGGCCCAGACATGGCTTGCCAGCCGCACCCGGGATCCGCTAGCCAGCAATGCGGCACGCGAGTTGCTCAACCGCCGCTATGCGGAAAAGCGCCCACCGAACGATCGCTTCCTGCCGCTCACCTTGCTGTGGTTGCCGGCGGCTTCGCCCGCCCCGAGTGCTGCGCTTCACGCCAGTTTTCAAGGGGAACAATCGCTGGCATTTTTCCGCAGCGATTGGAGTGCCAACGCCCTCTGGCTGGGCATCAAGGGGGGCACTCCGGCCGCTTCCCACGGACACATGGATTGCGGGTCGTTTGTCCTCGATTCGGCAGGTTCCCGCTGGTTTCACGACTTGGGGTCCGACAACTACAATCTTCCCGGATACTTCGGCAAGCAGCGGTTTTCGTACTTCCGTCTGCAAAACCTTTCTCACAACTCCCTGGTCATCGACGGCAAACTCCAAACCCCTAAGGCCAAACCTTGCCCGCTTTCCCCTATCCAAATTCGTGGCTCCATCGCCACCACCACCATCGACCTGACCAACGCCTATCATGACCAGTGCGAGCAGGTAACCCGCAAGGTCGAATTCTCCGCCAGCCCGCCGCAAATCACCCTCACCGACCACCTGTTCGCCCCTGCCGGCCCGGTCCGCTGGCAAGCCGTCACTGATGCACAGGTGAGCATCGCCGGGGCCGTGGCAACCTTGGAAAAGGAGGGTCACCGGCTCGTGCTCTCCTCCTCAAATCCCGCCCTGGTCTGGCAAATCGCCGACGCCACAGCGCCAGACAAAGCCGAGAAGTCCAATCCTAACAGGCGTATCCTCTCCATCACCGCGCCTGCCACCGCAGACCTAACGCTCGCAGTGCGCATCGCCGCCGAGTAGCAGCCCCTGCGGCCAACACTGTCCAGTTAGCGCTCTCTGGCGGAAAATTGGTATCTTGCCTGTGATGGCTGGAAGCCTATCCTCCTACAACCGTATTGGCTCTTCCCGCCGCACTCCATGCAGTGGCGGTTCATGAGCAGCGCAACTAACCACTCTTGCCCTGCCACAGCCGCCAACCCCCGCGCCAACCCCCGCGCCACCCGCGCGCGACGCACCTTAAATCGCCGCTGTTTGCTCTTTTCTGTTATCGGATTTCCTGCTTTCCTCGTTCGTGTTTCAGACTTCATGACCAGCGTGAAAAGCAGATCCTTTCCAAACGACCTCGATCAAATACAATCCCGTGCAAATCAATGATTTGTGATTTGCCGCAATATCGTGCCCCCATTCCATGCCGAAAGCCAAAAAGAAAGAAGTTCTGGAGACCCTGAAAGAGGGCGAGATCATGGATTTCATCACCGGCAAGCCGGTGAAGGACACGCCGAAGGAACGGATTCGGCAGGAGGTGGCCCGCCAGCTCATTTTCGAGTACCAGATCGCGCCGGAGTCGATGGCCACGGATTTCCGCCTGACGGTGGAGGGCAAGAGCCGGAAATTGGACATCGCGATCTTTGAGGCTGGCAAGGACCACGACCTCAAAACCCTGGTTCGGGCAGTGGTCTGCCGCCCGGCACCCAACGTCGGCAGGAAGGGCGTCGTCAAGATTCGGGACTTCAAGCAGGCCGAAACGGATCTTGAAGAACTCAAAGGCATCATGATTTCCGCCGATGCTTGCGAGTGGGGGCTGTGGACCAACGGCCTGGAGCGGTTCTTCCTCCGCCGCGAAAAGCGGCGGTTCGAATACAAGTTCCATCCTCATGGCGACTGGCCGATGGCCGACGGCACGATGACGACCCCGGACATGCACGCGGAAACCTACGTTCGTCCCGGAGAGGAGAACGCGCTGCGCCGCGCCTTCCAGCGCTGCCACAATTTCATTCACGGCAACGAGGGCATGCCGAAGGACGCGGCGTTCTGGCAGTTCCTCTACCTGATCTTTGCCAAAATGTGGGATGAGAAGAAGAACCGAGGGGCAAAGCGCCAGTTCTTCGCGCTGCCCACGGAGCCGTTTGATGACGAGGGACGGATGAAGATCCGGGCGCGCATCAAGCCGATCTTCGAGGCCGTCAAGAAACAATACCCGACGCTGTTCCGTGCAAACGACGAGATCACCCTATCCGACCGCGCCCTCGCCTACATGGTGATGGAGTTGGCTCGTTACAATTTCTCCCGTTCCGACGTGGATGCCAAGGGCGCGGCCTATCAGGAAATCGTCGGCTCCAACCTCCGGGGCGACCGTGGGCAATACTTCACGCCGCGCCGCGCCGTCGATCTTGTGGTCCGTATTCTCGATCCGAAGCCGGATGAGATTGCGGCGGACATCGCCTGCGGAACCGGTGGTTTCCTAGTGTCCATCCTGGCTCATCAATTGCGCCGCTTCAGGGAAGAATACAAGCGCGACCTTGGGGATCAAACCATGGACGGCATTCTGGATCGCCTGCAAGACTACGCCCGCAACAAGCTTTTTGGCGCCGACTTCGACCCCTTCCTGGTCCGCGCCGCAACCATGAACGTCCTGATGGCCGCCAACGTGGAAGGCAACATCTTCCACATGGACTCCCTGGCCTTTCCCAAAAGTCACCTTCAGGGGAACGATGTCGCCAAACGGAAAATCCCATTCGGCTCAATCGATGTCCTCATGACCAATCCGCCATTTGGCTCGGAGATCCCGATCACGGAACCTGCCATATTGGAAAACAACCCGCTTGCCATCCGTTCGGTCAAAAACAAAAACGGCGTATGGGAGGAGCAGGCCAATCGCCACAATGCGGTGGCGCCTGAGATTCTTTTCATCTCCCAAGCCGTGAAGTGGCTCAAGCCCGGTGGCCGCATGGGCATTGTTCTGCCTAACGGAATTCTTGGGAACCCTGGCGATGAACCGGTTCGCACATGGATTCTCCGACACTGCTGGGTGCTTGCCTGCGTCGAGGTGCCGGTCGAGGCGTTCATTGTCGAGGCCAATGTCGGCATCCTGACCAGCCTGCTTTTTCTCAAGAAGAAGACGGATGCCGAGATGTTCGCTGAGGCGCAGGGCCACGTTCATGAATACCCGATCTTCATGGCTGTGGCTGAGAAGGCCGGCGTGGATCGCCGGGGCAATGTCCTCTACAAGCGCAACCCGGACGGAACGGAAAAGCTGGTGACGAAAATGGTTACGGAAACCGTGAAACTCAACGGCCATACCGTCACCCGCCAGCGCAAAATCGTTGAACCGGAAATCGACGACGATTTCCCCATCATTGGTGACGCCTATGAGGAATTCCGCCGTCACAACCCGATGCCAGGATCATGATCACCCGGATCGAAGCCTATCGCTATCGCTGTTTCGAGCGGCTCCAGTTGGATCTCGGTCCGTATCAGGTTCTGGTCGGGCGCAACGGCGCGGGGAAATCCACGTTGCTGGACATTCCCGTGCTGCTAGGTGAGATGCTTCAACAGCAAAATCTCCGCAGCGCCTTTTTCAATCCAACCCCATCGCATAAGCGCCCCCGCGCCGATGGTGCCCAAGACTTGGTCTTCAAGCGTGCCGGAGACTGGTTTGCCCTGGCAGTGCATTTGCAACTCCCCCCAGAAGTGGCCGTCCGTGCCGGCGCCTCCTCTGTTCGTTATGAACTGGCGTTTGGAGTCGAGGGCAGCGCCCTGCGCCTTACCCAGGAGGCCTTGATCCTTTTCGACGAGTTGCCCGCCGTTGAAGATCTGCCAGAAACCCTCTGGGCCAGCAGCCATCTGCCCGACGGAAAACACTTCCGTGTCGTGCTGACACGCGAGTTGGGCGGGCGCACCATGTTTGAGCGGGAGCCGCGATTGCGCGGACCCAAAGCATCGTCCGCCATTTTCGAAATGCCGGCAGATGTGCCCGCCTTGGCGTTTGTTCCACCTGATGCCGAACGCCACCCTGCTGCGGCTTGGCTGCGCTCGTTCCTCGGCCGGGAATGCATGCTCTATCAACCGGCGTTGGATTCCTTGCGCAATGCTCAGCCGTCTCCGGGTGTAGGCTTTGCCATCGCCCCGGATGCCTCCACTCTGGCATGGTCGGTTTTGCGCTTTGCGAGCGAGGACGCTCGGGGGTTCGAGGAGTGGAACGAGCACGTGGCCTCAGCCCTGCCGGGATTTGTGAAAGTGGAAGCGCGGCAACGGGAGGACGACGGGTTTGCATACCTTCGGGTCCACTACCGCAACGGCATGATGGTTCCAGGACACGGGCTTTCCGACGGCACACTTGCCGTGCTGGCTTACACGATTCTGCCCTATCTGCCCAACGCCCCGCGCTTTCTGGCCGTGGAAGAGCCCGAGAACGGGATTCATCCTAAAGCCATCGAGGCCATTCTCGAAATGCTGCAAGTGATGGAACAAACCCAAGTGTGGATTACCAGCCACTCTCCCATCGTAGCCGCCGTCACCGAACTGACGAACCTGCTTTGCCTATCGATTGGAAAATCGGGCGGGGTGGCTGTGGTTCCAGGCAGCCATCATCCGGTCCTTGCCCATTGGCACGGCAACCCCAGTCTTGGAACCCTGCATAGCGCGGGAGTCTTGTAATGCGACCTTTGATCTTTCATCTGGCGGATAACTCGATGGTCGAGGGTTTGAAAGCCTTCTTCCAAAAGGACACTTGGCATTATGCACTTGGTTGCCGCCGCTTCGATATTGACGCGGTGGGCGATACCGACTTCCTCAAGATTCCCGGCGGTGATGACCAGGTCGTCTGGAAGAGTGCCGGGGAAAATCTTGAAACATTCTGTGAAACCCACGAACGGGCCATCGTGATTCTCGACGAATGGTTCGATCCCTGGCCGGGCGCCGCCCAAATCAAGAGCGACATCACCGCCGATCTCGTGAATTACGGGTGGCAATCTGAACGGATAGAAATCATCGTGATCCAACCGATGCTGGAATCCTGGGTGTGGATGGAAAGCGATCATGTGGCCAAAGCCTTTGGCTGGCCCTCCTATGTTGAACTTCGCGAGCAACTGGTGTCTGAAGGACTGTGGGCCGCAGGTGCTCCAAATCCTCATGCTTTGAAAGAGGCCTGCAACCGGGCCGCAAGGCTCGGCAAAACACGCAGCGGAAGAATTATCTTTCGCAACGTATTCAGGGCTGTCTCCAGCCGCTCACTCAACCGCTGTGAAGAACCGGGTTTTATGGCCATGCGCTCCGCTCTCCAAACTTGGTTCCCGGTGGAAGGAGTGCCTTCGTGAAAAAATCTATCATTCGAAGTACATGGTTGGCCAAAGGTGGGTACCGCTTGGACTGCTCGCCATATCTGGGAGGAGCCTTGGAAGCGCAGGTTCTACTAGAAGAACTAGCGGTGAGAAAGGATCCACTTGGGGATGTTACATCGGCGATTCTGAATATTGGAAGGATCAAAAGACAGTGGGTAGAATCACCGGAATTGGGCACTCCGTTCCTTGCGGGTAGCAGCATTCAACAAGCCGATCTTTCAAACTTATCCTTGATTTCAAATAAAGCTGTAAGGGAAAATCCATGGCTCCTAGTAAAGCGTGGAACCACTTTGATAACCCGCTCGGGATCTATCGGAAAAATGGCCTATGTGCGCGAGGAAATGGAAGGCTTGACCTGCACGGAAGATGTTCTGAGAGTAGTTCCGAACACGGCGAAGATCCCTTCCGGCTATCTCTATGCCTACCTCAGTAGCAAGTTCGGAATTCCGTTGATAGCCTCGGGAACATACGGAGCAATCATTCAGCATCTCGAACCCGAACATATCTCTGGACTTCCCGTGCCACGCTTCGGCGCTGCATTGGAGAAGAAAATTCATGATTTGATTGAAGAAGCTGGGAGCTTGAGGAGTGATGCGAGTTCACTTTTTGAAACATCTCTTGATGAGTATCACAATGCCACTGGATTGAAGAAGTCTCTTGGCACCCTAAGCAGCCACCCCAGTCAGTGGATTACCGTTTCCTGCGATAAACTTAGCGGGCGCCTTGATACGAATTTTCATCGGGCCTATCATGTTGAGGCACTACATCCGTTTGCAGCCGGGATAACCCCACAAAGAACCATCAGAAGTCTTGCCCAAAGCATCATCGAGCCGGCGCGTTTCAAAAGGATAGAAATTTCGGATCCGTCTTCCGTTGGATTGTTTGGAACTGGATCATTGGCCGACGTTGATCCAAAGCCAATGTATCGAATTGCAGGTGGAAAGTGGGTGGATAGCTATCGAGTGGACGAGCAAACACTGCTGATTCCCCGCTCTGGCCAAATTTATGGAATTATCGGTCGGTGTTATCAGCCGATTGGGGAGGTCCTCCACTCGGCTGTTACCGAAGATGCGATTCGCATCAACTGTATTGATCAAGAAACGGCTGGGTATTTGTATCTCGCGTTGAGCTCGCCTTTTGGACTCAGGCAATTGAAGGCACGTTGTTTTGGTGGCTCGATTCCGACATTGGACGTGGCAAATGTTGCTTCCGTATTGATTCCTGCACTTGGCCCTAAGGAACGGAAACATCTTGGATCCGAAGCGTATCGTGTAGCAACCATGCGAACGGAGGCTCTCGAAAAGGAATCAAAAGCACGTGAACTGCTCGTTCGAGCCATTGAGTCAAACGCATCATAGCCATGGCCCAAGTTATCCCCATCGGCCAACCAGCCAACGACCCGGAACGCCAGGCCATAGCGGTTCTGAGGGATGGCTTGCCTGCGGATTACCGGATCGTCCACAACTTCGAGTTGCGGGCGGAGGGTGGCCAGTGGTTTGAGATCGACCTGGCCGTGGTGACGCCCCATTCCGTCTATCTGATCGATGTAAAATCCACCTATGGGGAGATTCATGTGGCGGGCGGCAAGTGGCACCCCGAAAGCAGAGCGCCTTATGCCTCGCCTTTGGCAAAGCTGCGCCAGCATTGCCGTCAACTTCACGGTGTCTTTTCTGCCGGTGTCACCCCAGCCAACCAGGGCATGCGTCATGTCTGGGTGGATGCGCTGATTATCCTGACGAATCCAAGTGCCATTCTGCGCGATCCGGAAGGCAGGGACCGAGACAGCGTGGTGAAGTTGGATCAAGCGGTCCGCGCCTTGATGGACCCAAGCCGCCTGCCGGTACGCACGCCTCCTCCTGCTCCAACCGCGCCATTTCTTGGGAAAATCCTGGAAACCTTCAGTGGCAAGAACGCCAGACCATTGCAGGCGCTGCCGCTTCTCGGGCTTTCCTGGCAGTGTGAGGAACGCCTGACGTCCAACGACTTTTACACCGAATACCGGGCACGCAACACCACCGGTTTCAGCACCGAGCGCGTAATCCTCAGGGTCTATCGCGCCGATCCTTATGCGACGCAGGCCGAGCGCGAGGCCGAACGTCAGCGGATTGCGAACGCCTATTCGGCGCTCACCAAACTTCCGCCTCATCATTGCATCCCGGCGGCGAGGGACTTCTTTCCCACGGAACGCGGCGACGGTTATGTGTTGGTCCTGAACGATGCTCCCGGAACCTCACTGCGGGTTCACATCACCAAAGCCGGCCAGCAGTTGACCATGGATCAGAAGATTCAGGTACCTACGACGGCGTGTTTTTCAACAAACTGGTCGTGTTCGACGAGGCTCATAAATACATCGACAGTCAGGATCTGGTTGACGGCTTGGTGAGCGTGGTTCGTGAAATGCGGCACAAGGGGACATCGATCCTTGTGGCCAGCCAAGACCCGCCCTCGGTCCCTGTCTCGCTGATTGACCTTTCCACACAAATCATTCTGCACAGATTCAATTCTCCGGCTTGGCTCAAGCACATCCAAAAGGCCAATGCGGCACTATCAGGTCTACAGGCCGAGCATCTTGCCAGGCTAAAGCCAGGAGAAGCCTTCATATGGTCTGCCAAGTCAACAGATTCGGCATTTTCCAACGAAGCGGTCAAAGTGCAATGCCGCCCAAGGGTCACACTTCACGGTGGGGATACCAAGACGGCGGTTGATAAGAAGTAGGTTCACGCGTTCTAAAGGCGCATTTTTCAAGTATCACATAATATGCCGACAACAACAACAAATCAGTCAGCGGTTATGGGGCTCCGCCTTTTCCGCCACTCCATGCAGTGGCGGTACATGAGGTTTACCGGCCCTTTTCTTGTCTCTTTGAGACTTCCGGCTTGGGTGTTAGAGCAGTGGTCAGAAAATCGCTGAGGCAGCGCAACGGGTGCTGGGCGTGGTGCGGAGCGACGGAGAGATAGAGCTTGAGTTTGGCCTGGGCAGCAGGGCAGGGGCGGAGGGCTTCGAGTATCGCGTGGCGATAGCGAGGGTCGCGTAAGTCAGCAAACAGATTGGCTAGGCGCACGGCGGCCTCGCGGCGCAGGTCGGGGTGGCGCTCGTCGTCGAGTTGCTCGATCGTTAGGTCGAGGGCGCTGCCATAGTGGCCAGTTCGCCAGGCGATAATGGCGGCGAAGTTGCGGATTTCGGCGGGATAGCGCGGCTGGGGGAATTCCTTTTGATAGGCGGCGATGGCGGCGAGCAGAGGGGCGGGGCGGAATGGTTCCGTGGATTCCACGATGGTATAACTATCGGTTTCCTCGTCGGATTTTTCGGCATGGCCGAAGCGCTCGGGCAATTGGCGATAGATGGCGCGCAGCAGCAACAGGCTGCAAGCTTGGCGGCGTGGCGACTTGGGATATTTCTCAAGAAACGCGCGGCATCCCTTCTCGACCGAGCGGTACGATGGATAGCGCGGTTCCATGGCGCCGTCGGGTCCGCGGTCGGCTTCGTTGGCATAGAGTTCCGCATAGTCGATGAAGTCGGGGACGGTGGCGAGTTTCGGGCTTTTTCGGGCATTTTCTAACAATTCCCAAAATGTGGTGCGCGGGTCTTTTTTTGTTAGGCTCCCAATGATTGAAGGTCGGGAAGTCATCCGCCCGCAAGCGCAGCTGGATGTATTTGTTGCGGGCGGAGTCGCTGAGGTCCGGCAGTTCCTGAAAGAGCGTTAGATCCTCAAAGAGATTGGCGAGTTTCATTTGGGTGGCATTTTGTGCGGTGGTGAGTGCCGTCTCAAATGCCTGGCGAACCAAGGTGGCGGGAAATTGGGTTGGCAGATCGGTGGGGTCCACCGCCACCTCATCCAATTCTTTCACCAGGGCAGCGGTGTCGGGGTTGTCCGGGTTATCCATTTCACTCAGAGCTTCGAAGTCGCCGAAGGCATCATAGGGCAGCGCATGGTAGCCACCGAGCAGTGAGGCCGCCTGAAAATCACGCTCTCTATCGAAGTCACCCAAGACACTCCACGAGGTGATTTCCAGCGCCGGATCTTCGGCTGTGCCTGGTTGTGGGTCCGGCTTGGGAGCCGGATCAAAATTCCACGATACCGCGTCGCGGGCTTCCTGTGAGTTCGGCGATTCTTTGCGAAGCACGGTTAGGATGTCGCGCGATGCCTTGGCGAGGTTCGACTCAATGGCACGGGTGAAATCGTAATCACTGCATCTGGCGGTGCGCTCGATGCCTTCGAGCACCTTGAAACGCGCCTTGGCGGATAGCTCAGTGGCAGGCAGGCTGCGGGCCGCACGCAACCACCAACCGGTGGCATGGCGATTGAAATTTCGGCTTTCCAGTTCTTGGTCTGGATCGGAAAATCCGAGGGCACGGGCGTTGTCGCGCCAAATCAGATAAGGGCCTGCCGGATAGGCCTCGGTGTCGGCGGCAAAGGCATCGCCGAGTGCGAGCATGGCCTGGGCACGGGCGGCGACGTCGCCCTGTGATGTGGCTTTGAGCAGCTCGGTGTAGCGGGTCATGCGGGCTAAAAACTTGGGATCGGCACTGAGGTGTGCCGCCCCGACAAAATCCTCGTTAGCCGATTTCCGCCCGGCCAGGATTTGCTTGAAGTCGGCAAACTCATTGGCCTTCTCCTGCCATTCCTTGCGATCCAGCACTGCCTCAAGTTCCGGCAAAGGCGCGAAGTTCACTATGGTTTCCTTCAAGGTCGCGCCAGCATCCGTGCCGTCAATGGCTGGATAGACGGCGCTGCTCGTTAGGTCGATGTCGTTCTCAGGCGGTGGATAGACGCCCGAGTAGCGGTATGGATCAGTTAGATCTTCCTGGCTCAAATAAAAATACGCTTCCACACAATTTGGGTTGATTTTGAGTATGTGAAGGCGTGTTCGTAGGGTCACCGTCTAGCGACATCCTCGCACCGGTCAAGCGGGCGGACGGCATAAAGTTCGTGTCGCGGGGGTATG
>Ga0118677_10014185_pt1 | contig 11309 bp, 2 predicted proteins | sample AliMusrvi5mmetaG_FD_86154 | JGI IMG/M metagenome (GOLD analysis project Ga0118677, IMG submission 86154)
GGCGATGAGATTGGCACAAGGAACGGTTGAGGCGCTCCAGGACGGCGTGCTGACCAGTGTGCCGGTGTTGGCGTTGGCCGTGGTATCGGTTAGAGAGGTTCCGCCCCCCTGGTTGAAGCGGTAATAGGCGACCAGACCGGTTTCGCTGCCGGCCAGTCCTTGATGCATGGCGTCCTGGATTTGAGCCTGGGTGCGGACCGTGTTCCAGATGCGCACTTCGTCGAGTTGACCGGCGAAAAAGCGATTGCTGTAATCGCAGCCCAGACGCAGATCGTTGGTGTTGGCAACGACAGTGTAGCCGGTGCCGGAAATTGTCTTCTCCACGCCGTTGACATAGAGGTGACGTGTACCGCCGCTGTTCACCGCCGCCACATGATACCACTGTCCGGTCTGGAGACTCAGACCGCTGGTTTTCAATTCGTCAAACTCAAGTTCGGTGCCGTTGAGCCGGAGCAGATAACCGCAGGAACCAGCGGTTTGATATTTGTCAATCAGGCCGCGCAGGTTGCCTGCGGCACCGAAGCTGTCGGCTTTGAACCAGGTCTCCAGCGTGTAGTTCGTGGTCAGGTCGAGGCTGTTGGCGTCCGGTATGTTGACATACTGGTTCGTGCCGTTGAATGAAAGCAAATAGTTGACCGGCACATTGCTTGGGGTCCAGGCAGGGGCATCGATCAGTGTGCCGGTGTTGGCGTTGGTTGTTAGATCGGGCAGCGTCGTGCCGGTTGTCTGGTCAAACTGGTAATAGGCAACCAAACCGGTTTCGCTGCCGGCCAAGGCATGATACATGCCTTGCTGGATTTCAGCCTGGGTGCGGGACGTGTTCCAGATGCGCACCTCGTCCAGTTGACCGGCGAAACAACGGTCGCCAAAATCCACTGCGAGCCGCACCGGATCGGTGTTGACGTCCACAGTGATGGCGTCGCCGGAAATGCTCTTCTCCACACCGTTGACATAGAGGTGCCGCGTGCCGCCGCTATTGACCGCCGCCACGTGATACCACTGTCCAGCCTGGAGATTCAGGCCGTTGGTGGTCAGTTGGTCAAAATCAAGATCGGTTCCGTTCAGGCGCAGCAGGTAGCCGTTCGCGTCGCTCGTCTGGTACTTGCTGATCAGGCCGCGCAGATCGCCAAAGCTGTCCGCCTTGAACCAGCATTCCAGCGTGTAGTTCGTGGTCAGGTCGAGGCTGTTGGCGTCCGGGATGTTGACATACTGGCTCGTGCCATTGAATGACAGCGCGTTGCCCGGCGGGTTCATGGCCGCATGCAGCATTGCCGCCGACAACAGCCATGCATTCAGCAACATCAGCGCGACACACTTGAATTTCCTGTGCATATTCATATACGATTCTCTCATTGTTGTAATCTTCTTGTGAAGTGGTGTGATTGACCTCACGAGGCTGAGTCACCACTCCCCGGCCCTATCAATGTCAATGTTTTGGTTGATGGATTTTGCGAGTGGATTGGTTTCGGCGTGAGTTCAGAGAAATTCCGGCAGGCACTTGCGGAGGTTGGCGTCCCTGCCATGAGGCGGGGACGCCAAATGAATCAAGACCGTCACTGTGCCTTCACCCGCACGAAGAACTTGCCGCCGGGCGGGGGCGAGTAGCCGGTGAGGGTGACGTCCACGGTTTCAACACCGTCAACCAGCGGGACGCGGGGTACCTGGGTTGCCGCGGCGGGAGCGCTGCCCCAATCCGATAGATCGGTGGAGGTCCACACCGTGTAGGTGAGCGCAGAATTGGCGGCCCGGGTGTAGCTGAATTGACCCGCGCCATGCAATGCCGAGGTGTCGATGATCGGATTGACCGACGAGCCCTTGGTGGGTTCGAGGCCGAAGGCATACTTCGTCAAGTTGCTCATGCCGGAGCCGTCGGTGTTACCGCTCGCCGACATCGCCGTGGTGCTGCCGCTGTATTTCAGCTCCCAATAATCGGGGAGGCCGTCGCTGTCGCTGTCGTTTGCGGTCCACTTGGCGTAGAGCGTGGTGTTGGCGGACCCCATGATGAAGCTTGCCCCATAAACCGTGCCACTGCCGTCAGGGGAGGCGTTCCATCCGGCAAAACTATAACCGGATTTCGTCAAGGAATTCGCAAGTACGGTTACGGTGGAACCGGCAAGATAGGGGCTGACGCCGTCAACCGGAGTCGTGCCGGCGTCGCTGCCGTTGCCGTCATAGGTGACAGTGTAGGCCTGGGGAAGGGTATGGTCATATTTGAGTATCCGATGGTTCTGTTGATCAGACACATACAAGTTGCCGCTGCTATCCAGGGCCAGTGCGGCCGGGGCTTTGAGACTGTTTGCGCTAAGCCCACCCTTGTTGGCGGTGCCGGTGGTGAAAACACAGCCCTGCCCATAGACCCGCGTGGCGGTGGTGCTGCCAACCGGGTAACATAGCACACGGTTGTTATTCATATCGGCCACCACCAGACCACCGCTGCCATCCATGAGCATCGCAAACGGCATGCTGAGGCTCTCCGCGCTAACCCCGCCCTTGTTGCTGGTGTTGGTGGTGAAATAACCGCCTTGCCCATAGACGGCGGTGGCGGTGGTGGTGCCTGCCGAATAGGTCAGCACACGGTTGTTAGACATATCGGCCACAAACAAGCCGCCGCTGGCATTCATGGCGACTCCTATTGGGTATTTGAGGGTATCGGCACTGATAGCGCCGCCCTTGTTGGCATCGCCGGTGGTGAAAATGCCGCTCTGCCCATAGACGCGTGTGGCGGTGGTGCTGCCTGCCGGGTAATACAACACCCGGTTATTATAGCAATCCGCCACATACAGGTTGTTGCTGGCATCCAGAACCAGGCAGGCCGGGGCACTGCTATCCAGGGCGACCGCCTGTGGACTGGACAGGCTGTTTGCGCTGAGGCCGTATTTGTTGGCGTCGCCGGTGGTTAAATCGCCACTCTGTCCATAGACGCGGGTGGCGGTGGTGCTGCCAGCAGGGAAATATAACACCCGGTTGTTCACACTGTCAGCCACATACACATTGCCGCTGCCATCCACGACCAATCCTGCCGGGCCGTTGAGACTATTGGCAGTAACCCCACCCATATTACTGGTGCCCGTGGTGAAACTGCCCGACTGTCCGTAGGCGGTAACGGCGGTGCTGTTGGACGGCGGCGCAGTCCACTTGGCAAACAGCGCCAGGGCCGCTTCCGTGCTGTAGGTCGCTCCTGCGGCGTAGCTTGTGCCGCTGCCGTCGGCGGCGGTGCTCCAACCGGCAAAGGTATAGTTGGTTTTCGTCAGGGTGCCGCTGTTAGTGGCCAGTGTCAGGTCGATGCCCTGGGTTTTCGTCTGGGCGTCGGGGGCGGTGCCGGAGTTGGCGTTGTTAGCGTTATAGGTGATCGAGTAGAACGAGCGGTTCGAGCCAAGCGTGTAGTAACTGCCGTTGGCGATGGCTTGACTAGCAACAGTGAAATACGGGGCGCTGTAGGTGCCTGCCACGGTCGTTGCGCCGCTCGCAAACGTGCCTTCGGCATCCACCAGCAGGCGCAGAGTCGAACCGTCGCCGAAGTCGCTCAAACCGGTGGTGTCGATCTTAACTGTCCCGGTGGCGCTGCCGCTCACTTCGGCCCGCCAGACGCGGGTAAGGCGGCTGTTCACGGTGCCGGGCACGTCGGTGATCTGCCAGGCGTCCGTGCCGTTGTCATGGCCGAAAACCGCGAAGTTGGTGCCGGTGACAGTGGCGCCGGAGAGAGTCATCCGGCTGGAGGGGAGCGTGGTGCTGTTGGCGGCCCAGACGCCGCGGATGTTGCTGTAGCTGGCGATGGCATTGGCGCACGGGATGGTTGAGGCGGTCCACACGGGGGCGTTGACCAGCGTGCCGGTGTTGGCGCTGGTGGTGAGGTCGGGCAGCGAGGTCCCGGAGGGCTGGTCAAACTGGTAGTAGGCTTTCAGGCCGGTTTCACTGCCGGTCAGGACATGATGCATGGCGTCCTGGATCTCGGTCTGGCTGCGGGCCGTGTTCCAGATGCGGACTTCGTCCAGTTGGCCGGGGAAGTAGCGGGATCGATAGTCGCATCCCAGGCGCACCTCGTCCGTGTTGGCGACGACGGTAAGAGCTGTGCCGGAAATGGTCTTTTCCACCCCGTTGACATAGAGATGGCGGGTGCCGCCGCTGTTCACCGCCGCCACATGATACCACTGCCCGGCCTGGAGATTCAGGCCGCTGGTATACAACTGGTCGAAGTCCAGCTCGGTTCCTCTGAGGCGCAGCAGGTAACCGTTGGCGCTGGCGGTCTGGTATTTGCCGATCAGGCCGCCCCCCGCAACTCCCGGTGCGCCGAAGCTGTTCGCCTTGAACCAGGTCTCCAAGGTGTAGTTCGTGGTCATATCCAGGCTGTTCGCGTCCGGGATGTTGACATATTGGTTGGTGCCGTTGAACGACAGCGCATTGCCGGGCGGGGTCATGGCCGCGTGCAGCAGTCCCGCCGGCAACAGCCATGCATTCAGCAACACCAGCGCGACACACTTGATTTTCCTGTGTTTTTTCATATACGATTCTCTCTTTGTGGTGATTTTCTGTCGGGGTGATTTTCTTGTAAAAAGGTGAGATTGACCTCACGAGGCTGAGTCACCACTCCCCGGCCCTATCTAGGTCAATGTTTTGGATGATGAATTTTGCGAGTGGATTGGTTTCGGCGTGAGTTCAGAGAAATTCCGGCAGTCACTGGCGGAAGGTTGGCGCCCCTGCCGCATGGCGGGGACGCCAAATGAATCAAGACCCGTCACTGTGCCTTCACGCGCACGAAGAGCTTGCCGCCGGGCGGGGCCGTGTAACCGGTGAGCGTGACGTCCACGGTTTCAACACCGTCCACTGCCGGAACGCGGGGCACCTGGGTCGCCGCAGCGGGAGCACTGCCCCAATCTGATAGATCGGTGGAGGTCCACACCGTGTAAGTGAGAACGGAATTGGCGGCCCGCGTGTAGCTGAATTGGCCTGCGCCATGCAATGCCGTGGTGTCGATGATCGGATCGACTGACGAGCCCTTGGCGGGATCGAGGCCGAAGGCATACTTCGTGAAGTTACTCATGCCGGAGCCGTCGGTGTTACCGCCCGCCGACATCGCGGTGGTGCTACCGCTGTATTTCATTTCCCACCAATCAGGGAGACCGTCGCTGTCGCTGTCGTTTGCCGTCCACTTGGCAAACAACACCAGGGCCGCATCCGTGCTGTAGGTGGCACCCGTTGCGTAGCTTGTGCCGCTGCCGTCGGCGGCGGTGTTCCAACCGGCAAAGGTATAGTTGGTTTTCGCCAGGTTGCCGCTGTTTGCTGCCAGAGTCAGGTCAATTCCCTGGGTCTTGGCCTGGGCTCCCGGCCCGGTGCCGGAGGTTGCACCGTTGACGTTGTAGGAGACAGCGTAGGTGACGGACGCAAAGACCAGTCGCGACGGGGCATAGAAATAACGGGTCTTGGTGCCGTCGGTGATTTTGGCATAGAGATACATGTTATCCCCTGGGGCCAGCGCCGAGGTATCCCATGCAACGGTATTCCCGGTATAGGTCGCGCCGGTGGCGGCGCTATGGCTCACGGTGCGGATCAAGGCGAGGTCATTGTTGTTGTATGGGTTGCGATCCACATCGGCATGCAGTGTCACGGTGCAGCCGGAGGCATAATCAAGATAGACATAACGCAGATTGAGCGGCGTGCCGATGGTGACGCTCTGGTTTCCCTGGCTGAGCGGAGTTCCGGAGCTGAGGATGTCAAACGCCGCGATGTTGGGCCAGGCGGCCGAAGCCCAGGTCAAAGCCTGACGGCTGCCCGTGCCGCCGAACAGGGCATTGTTGTGCAGCCCCGCTTTCACCGCGTCGCCCGATGCGACCGGTTGATTGCTGCCGCCGCGATTGCCGGTTCCATTCAGACGACTATAATAAATGCCGGTGTTGGCGCCGCTGTTTTCGTAGCTGTTGAACCAGGCCATGCGCTCGGTGGCGTCCATGCTGGCCTCGCCGTTGCTCACCGGATTGGTCAGTTTTTGGGTGCCCTGATACATCAGGTAGATATTCCGGTGGTTCGCATATACAGGCGTTGGGTTATCATGATAGCCGCCCGCCATATTGCCCCATTGCCGGTTGTAAGCGCCGGTGACGTATTGGCCGGTGGGCGTCTCGTTGTTCTGATAATAAACATCGGAGAAGACCACGTTCTGATAGATCGCCGCCGGGGTGTCGATGATCGCAGGCAGAGGGGCCGTGGGCTGCGGATCGGAGGCTGTGAGCGGATGAGGGTCGAGCGGCGTTACCTGGTCAACAACCACGCCGCGCTCGCCCAGGAGGCGTGCCAGTTCCAGCACCATCCCGCCGCCACGGCTGTGGCCTATCAGGTGAATGGGAAGTTCCGCCAGAGGCTGCTTGCCGTTCTGGCCGGTGACGATCTTGTCAACGACCGCCGCCGCCACGGCCTGAGCCGTCACGCCGGAGGTGAGGTGATTCGCAACTGCGGTCCAGTCAAGGACAACCAGGATCTGGCCGGTGACGCCCGCGCTCAAATCAAAATTCCACGGCGAGGTGGTAACCACCAGACTTCCTGCCGGTTTGGTCACGGTAATGGTGGCATAGTTCTGCTCGTTGCCGAGGTAGCCTGCGGCGATGTCATCGCGCATGGATGCCAGCCAGGTCGGGGCGGAACTGTCCGGGTTCCAGCCATGGGTGATGATGGTCACCCCGTTGCCCGAGATGCATGGGTTGAGTGCGAAAGTTGCCGTTACCGTGCCGTCCGCCGTGACCGCGCCGGTCGTGGCGGTGTAGGTGGTGATTGCGGCGTTGGTATTGGTGTAGTTGATCCCGCCGCCGGTTATGCTTGCCACGTAATAGCCGGCAGCGGCATTGAACTTGAATGAGGTTGTGGCGTTGTAGCTCACGCTCTGCGGTGAGGGCGTGCTTGCGTCAAGGGCGCCGTTGGCACCTGCCGAGGCTGTTATGGCATACTTCCACTTGGCATACAGCGTGATGGCCGCATCCGTGCTGTAGGTCGCGCCGGTCGCATAGTTCGTGCCGGTGCCATCGGCGGCGGTGTTCCAACCGGCAAAGGGGGAGCCGGTTTTTGCGAGGGAACCGGTGTTGGTGGCCAGCGTCAGGTCAGTGCCTTGCGTCTTTGTCTGGGTGCCTGGCGCAGTGCCGGAGGTCGCGCCGTTGGCGTTATAGGTGACGGCGTAGGTCGGCAGGACCACCGTCCACTTGGCATACAGCGTGGTGTTGGCGGTCCCCATGACGAAGCTCGCCCCGTAAACCGTGCCGCTGCCGTCAGCGGCCGGATACCAACCGGCAAAATTGTAGCCGGATTTCGTATAGGTGTTTGCAAGCACAGTTACGGTGGAACCGGCAAGATACGGGCTGCCGCCATCAACCGGAGTCGAGCCGCCGTCGCTGCCGTTGCCATCATAAGTGGCCGCGTAGGCCTGGGGAAGGGTATGGTCATATTTGAGAATCCGGTGGTTCTGTTGATCGGACACATACAGGTTGCCGCTGCCATCCAGGGCCAGTCCGGCAGGGGCTTTGAGACTGTTTGCGCTAAGCCCACCCTTGTTGGCGGTGCCGGTGGTGAAAACACAGCCCTGCCCGTAAACACGCGTGGCAGTGGTGCTGCCCACCGGGTAACATAACACCCGGTTGTTATTCATATCGGCCACCAACAGACCGCCGCTGCCATCCACGACCATCGCAAACGGCATGCTGAGGCTCTCCGCGCTGATCCCGCCCTTGTTGTTGGTGCCGGTGGTGAAAACACCCCCTTGCCCATAGACGACGGTGGCGGTGGTGCCGCCCGCCGGATAGGCCAGCACCCGATTGTTAGACATATCGGCCACAAACAAGCCGCCGCTGGCATTCAGGGCGACCCCTATTGGGTATTTGAGGGTATCAGCACTGATAGCGCCGCCCTTGTTGGCATCGCCGGTGGTGAAAATGCCGCCCTGCCCATAGACGCGTGTGGCGGTGGTGCTGCCTGCCGGGTAATACAACACCCGGTTATTATAGCAATCCGCCACATACAGGTTGTTGCTGGCATCCAGAACCAGGCCAGCCGGGGCATTGAGGCTGCTTGCGCTGATGGCGCCTCCCTTGTTGGCGGCATTGCTGGTGAAGTTGTCCTGTCCATAGACGCGGGTGGCGGTGGTCGTGCCTACCCGGTAATACAACACCCGATGGTTGCCATTATCCGCCACATACAGGTTGCCGCTACCGTCCAGGGCAAGCGCCTGTGGATCGGACAGGCTGTTCGCACTGACCCCACCGTTGTTAACTTCACTGGTGGTCATATCGCGGTTCTGTCCATAGACGCGGGTGGCGGTGGTGCTGCCAGCAGGGAAATACAACACCCGGTTGTTCACACTGTCAGCCACATACATATTGCCGCTGCCATCCACGACCAATCCGGCCGGGCCGTTGAGACTATTGGCAGTAACCCCACCCATATTACTGGTACCCGTGGTGAAACTGCCCGACTGTCCGTAGGCGGTGACGGCGGTGCTGTTGGACGGCAGCGCCGTCCACTTGGCAAACAGCGCCAGGGCCGCTTCCGTGCTGTAGGTCGCACCAGTTGCGTAGCTCGTGCCGCTGCCGTCGGCGGCGGTGTTCCAACCGGCAAAGGTGTAGTTGGTTCTTGTTAGACTGCCGGTGTTGGTGGCCAGCGTTAGGTTGATGCCCTGGGTTTTCGTCTGGGCGTCGGGGGCGGTACCGGAGTTAGCGCCGTTGGCGGCATAGGTCACCGAGTAGAACGAGCGATTCGAGCCGAGCGTGTAGTAACTGCCGTTGGCGAGGGCTTGGCCGGAGACGGTGAAATACGGGGCGCTGTAGGTGCCTGCCACGGTCGTTGCGCCGCTCGCAAACGTGCCGTCGCCATCCACCAGCAGGCGCAGAGTCGAGCCGTCGCCGAAGTCGCTCAGGCCGGTGGTGTCGATCTTAATGGTCCCGGTGGCGCTGCCGCTTACTTCGGCTCGCCAGACGCGGCCAAGGCGGCTGTTCACGGTGCTGGGAACGTCGGTGGTTTGCCAGACGTCGGTGCCGTTGTCATGGCCGAAAACCGCGAAGTTCGTGCCGGTTACGCTGGCGCTGGCAACGCTCAGGCGGCTGGAAGCGAGCGTGTTCGTGTTGGCAATCCAGGCACCCCGGATGTTGGTTTTGCTGGCGATGACGTTGGCGAGGGGTGTGGTGGCGGTTGTCCAGGTCGGGCTGTTGACGAGGGTTCCGTTCAAGTGGTTGGCGCTCAGGTCAGGCAGGGTTGTGCCTGCGGCCTGGTTGAATTGATAATAGGCAGTTAGACCGCTCTCGCCACCGCTGAGTTGACTGTGCATGGCGTCACGCAGGTCCGCTGCCGTCCGTGAAACATTCCAGACGCGCAGTTCATCCATCATCCCCGGATAGTATCCACCCGACGGCGAAAAAGCGCCAATCATCGCTTTGACATTGCCGTCCGTTAGATTGACGCTGCCGCTGGCCGTTTTTTCAACCCCGTTGACATAGAAGCGCAAGGTTGTGCCGTCCCAAGTGACCGCGACATGCTGCCAGATGTTCCATGCGATCACCGGATCGGCGGTGCCGCAGTTAGCCCCCTGGGTCTCGAACTTCAGACGGGCGTCACTGCTATTGTAGGTGTTGACGTAAAAGGCATAGCCGGGGTTGGCGGAACCGCCGGTTTTGCGTCCCAGTATGCTCAGGCAACTGGGTTTTTCCGTGGGTTTGATCCATGCTTCGATGGTAAACGCCCCACCGGTCAGGGCCAGCGTGCCGGATGTTCCGAGGTCAACACACTGGGAAGTTCCGTTAAAACCGAGGGCGTTGGCGGCGTGCTGCACGATGTAATTGGCCGTCAGCGTGCAGTCGGCGGTAATGGTGCCGGTGGTATAGGTGTTGCCGGACATGCTTCCTGCCGGACAGGTGCCGGTAAGGCCGGTGAAGGAATACCCGGAAACGGTTGTCAGGGTAAACTGTTTGGTGCCATTGAAGGGCACGGGCACCAATCCACTTGGAGATAGAGTTCCGCCTTCGGTGGCGCTTGCGGTAATGTCATAACCGGTTCGCAGCGCCCCGACGGAAATATCATCCAGATAGATATTCTCACCAAAGGCGCTGATACCGAGAAAACCCAGATAAACGGTTGGCTGGCCGATGTAGGCGCCCAGATCGACGGTGACCTGCGCCCAGCCGGCGCTCGCCGCATACCGGGAGACTGCGGCTCCGACGTTGGTCCAGGTGGCGCCGTCAAGGGATATTTGGGGCTGCACCCGATCATTGCTGGAGGGATAACCCGGATCGTGATACATCCAGAACCGGAGGGTGACGTTGGCGGAGGACGCGGGAATGGTGAAGGGGATTGTCCGGTAGAGCCGGGTCTGACTGCCGCTAGCAGCATCAAAGGAGTTAAACATTGCCATGCAGCCGCCGCCATGGGGAGAAGCCGCAGGATTGACGCCGGAGCCGACCTGGGTCCATGCGCCTTGGGTTCCGCTCACCTGCCGGGTGGCCCAGTCGCTAAAACCTGCCGCTTCAAAGCCGTCGCTGACCAGCAGTTCGTTATGGCCCGTGGTGGTGGTGAAGGCCAGATCATTCCCGTAGGTGGTTCCGCCGCGGTTCTCCCCTATTACCCGGTAATGGTAAAGGGTGTTGGCGCTCAGACCGGTGATGACAGCCGTAACCGTGTTGGATGAACTGCCGGTGAGCGGACTCTGGGAAGCGGTGGCCGTGGCGCCGTAGGCGGTGGTGAGGCCGTATTCGAAGGTAACCGTGGTGCTCCCATGATGGGCGTTTACCCAGCCGTTGAGGGTTGCCCCGGAGGAGGTGATCGGCGACGCCGAGGTGGTGCAGACCGTCGGCGGCAGCGGTATATTCGTAACAGTGACATCGTCCAGGAAAATATTCGCGCCAAAGTTGGAGATGCCGAGAAAACCGAGATAAACGGTTGCTTGGCCGATGTAGGCGCTTAGATCGACGCTGACCCGCGTCCACCCGGCGCTCTCCGCGTCCCGGGATACGGCGGCCCCGACATCGGTCCAAGTGGAGCCGTCAAGGGATACCTGGGGCTGCACCCGATCATTATAGCCGTTATAACCAGGATCGTGATACATCCAGAAACTGAGTAATACGCTAGGGCAGGATGGGGGAATGGCGAATGCGGCGGCCCGGTAGAGCCGGGTCTGGCTTCCATTAGCGGCATCAAAGGAGTTAAACATCGCCATGAAGCCGCCGCCATGGGGCGCAGCCGAGGGATAGGTGTGAATTTCCATCCATTGGTCGGAGAATCGGGTTGTTTTTTGCCGAACTGACACTGTGCGAGCCTGCCCGAAACACGGCGTTAATCCAGCACAAATG
>Ga0118677_10014186_pt1 | contig 11309 bp, 6 predicted proteins | sample AliMusrvi5mmetaG_FD_86154 | JGI IMG/M metagenome (GOLD analysis project Ga0118677, IMG submission 86154)
CTATTAAATATGGAATAATAGCTTTAATTTTAAGTTTAATCAGCCAGTTGCCAGTTGCCAGCTGCCTTTTTTAAAACGATAATTCTAAAACAAAGATAAATGGCTATAGATAAATTTGTGAGCCGTCATATTGGTCCACGCGAAGAGGATATTCAGGAAATGTTAAAAGTGATTGGTGTAGCCACGCTTGACGAGCTAATTGATCAGACCGTTCCTGCCAATATCCGCCTTGCAAATCCATTAAATCTCCCCAATGGTTTAACGGAAAGGGAGTATTACCGCAAGATCATGAAGCTTGCCAAAAAGAATAAAGTGTTTAATACCTATATCGGAATGGGGTGGTACGACACAATCACTCCTTCGGTTATTCTGCGCAATATTCTTGAAAACCCTGTTTGGTATACCTCCTATACTCCTTACCAGGCTGAGATTTCGCAGGGAAGACTTGAGGCGCTGCTCAATTTCCAGACTATGGTTTGTGAAATGACCGCAATGCCGCTCGCAAACGCCTCCCTGCTTGATGAGGCTACGGCAGCTGCTGAAGCAATGCATATGATGTATGCGCTCCGTTCACGAGCCCAGGAAAAATTGGGTGCAAATGTATGTTTTGTCGACGAACTAATCTGGCCACATACTTTGGATGTATTGATCACGCGTTCAGAACCACTGGGAATTGAGCTTAAAGTAGGCAGTTTTAAAGATGTCGTTATTGATGAGAATTGGTTTGGAGCCATTTTGCAGTATCCAAACTCGAATGGTGAAATTGAGGATTATGCTGCATTTACAAGTGCGGTTCAGGAAAAAGGGTGCAAAGTTTCAGTTGCGACTGACTTACTCGCACTTGCATTGATCACACCACCTGGTGAGTGGGGGGCAGACATCGTTTTCGGATCATCGCAACGTTTTGGGGTCTCAATGGGTTATGGGGGGCCAATAGCTGCCTTCTTTGCAACAAGGGATGAATACAAACGGGATCTTCCTGGAAGGATTATCGGCGTGTCAAAAGATGTTAACGGCAAGACCGCCCTTCGAATGGCGCTTCAAACCCGTGAACAACATATCAAACGGGAAAAAGCTACGTCAAATATCTGTACCGCTCAGGCTCTTCTGGCCACAATGGCAGGAATGTACGCGACCTATCACGGTCCTGAAGGGATAAAGGCAATCGCTGACAGGGTTCATACCATTGCAGCATTACTTTCTGCTGAAATCACTAAACTCGGTTACAATCAGGAGAATACTAATTTCTTCGATACAATACGAATCGATCTGCCCCGTCACGTTAAGCGCGAAGATATTGAATGGCTCTCGATTGACCTTGAGATGAATTTTCGTTATTTCCCCAATGGACAGGTTGGCCTTAGTATTGATGAAACCACCAATATTGAGGATATAAACTGGATTCTGGAGGTCTTTGCCAAGGCTGCGAATAAGCCGATCCCTGTAATTGCCTCAATACCTGAGCATATTACGATTGCTCCTGAATTCATCCGCAAATCGGTATTTCTGAAGCAACATGTTTTCAGTAAATACCGCTCTGAAACAGAGATGGCCCGGTATATTAAGCGATTGGAGAAAAAAGATATCTCACTCGTTCATTCGATGATTTCCCTGGGGTCCTGCACCATGAAGCTGAATGCAGCTACCGAGATGTTGCCACTAAGCTGGATCGAATTTAATGGAATACACCCCTTTGTTCCGAAGAACCAGGCAATGGGTTATCATGAGCTCATGGAGGAATTGCGGCGCGATCTTGCCGAAATAACAGGATTTGCTGATATCTCTTTGCAACCAAATTCAGGAGCAGCAGGTGAATATGCAGGACTACTTGTGATTCGGGAATTTCATAAAAGCAGGGGCGAAGGTCACCGGAATGTGGCATTGATCCCCTCCTCGGCACATGGTACAAACCCTGCAAGCGCCGTAATGGCCGGGATGAAAGTTGTAGTCGTCCCTTGTGATGAACGTGGAAATATTGATGTTGAGGCGCTTAAAGTTAAAGCAGAGGAGTACAAAAATGATCTTTCATGCTTCATGGTAACCTATCCTTCAACGCATGGTGTATTCGAATCTTCAATTACCGAAATGTGCAGCATAATCCACCAATTTGGCGGACAGGTTTATATGGATGGCGCCAATATGAACGCTCAGGTTGGATTAACCAATCCAAGTCGTATTGGAGCCGATGTTTGCCATCTGAATCTTCATAAAACCTTTGCAATTCCACACGGCGGTGGTGGACCAGGCGTCGGACCTATTTGTGTTGCGCAACATCTTGTGGAGTTTTTACCTGCCCATTCTGTTATGAATAATGGCCACATCGGAATTCATGCCGTCTCGGGCGCCCCTTGGGGAAGCGCTTCCGTATTGACAATTACCTATGGCTACATCAAAATGCTTGGCGCCGACGGCCTTACAGAGGCAACCAAAATTGCAATCTTAAATGCCAATTATATTGCAGCAAGACTGAAAGATAATTACGGAATTCTCTATACCGGTGAACAGGGTCGCGTGGGCCATGAAATGATTCTTGAGTGCCGTCATCTGAAAGCATCTTCAGGAATTTCTGAAACTGATATTTCGAAAAGACTAATGGATTACGGTTTTCATGCACCAACCCTATCTTTTCCTGTCCATGGAACGCTGATGGTTGAACCTACAGAGAGTGAATCAAAGGAGGAGCTCGATCGTTTCGTAGATACTATGAATGCAATTTTCGAAGAGATTAAGGAGGTTGAAACCGGTGTTGCGGATAAAGTGGACAATGTTTTGATGAACGCCCCTCATACTGCAGAAATGCTAACTGCCAATGATTGGTCACATTCCTATTCACGTGAGAAGGCTGCCTACCCGCTTAACTGGCTTCGGGAGAATAAATTCTGGGTGCCGGTTGGACGTGTTGACGCCGCCTGGGGCGACCGCAATCTGTTCTGCACCTGCGAACCGTTGGAGAGCTATAAATAGTTGATAATTAAACAGCCCTGACAGGGTTCCAAACCCTGTCAGGGCTAAATAACTTTCTCAATGGTATTATTCCCCAATGCCAAAATTAACCTTGGCCTGAATATCCTGCAAAAACGGACTGACGGATACCACGATCTGGAAACAGTCTTTTACCCAATCGGTCTCAAGGACGGCTTGGAATTTGTTGAAAATAAGGGTAGTAAAATAAAATTTTCAGGCTCTGGTATTGCTCTGAATATTGATTTGGAGGAAAACATCATTGTTAAGGCTTACCGGTTATTAGCCGCCGATTTTAACATTCCCGGACTTGATATCCACTTGCATAAGGTTATACCTTTTGGCGCCGGACTTGGGGGTGGCTCATCGGATGCTGCTTTCTTACTAAAGGGACTCAATTCGTACTTTGAACTTGGATTAACGGGTGACCAATTAAAGAATTATGCCCTCAAATTAGGTGCAGATTGCTCTTTCTTTATTGAGAACAGGCCAACCTTTGCGACCGGGATAGGTGAGAGGCTTCAGAGCATCGATTTTTCCTTAAAAGGCTTCTTTATGGTCCTTGTAAAACCTCCGTTTGCCGTCGGAACAAAGGAAGCATACGCGGGAATTAAACCTGCAATTCCTCATTTCTCCTTATCCGATTCCATCCGTCAATCCTCCGAAAAGTGGCAGGAGCTAATTGTAAATGATTTTGAAGCGTCTGTATTCCTACACTTTCCGAAGATTGCCCAACTTAAAGTGAAATTACTTGAACATGGAGCAGTCTACGCAGCCATGTCGGGCAGTGGTTCCTCTGTTTTCGGATTGTTTAAAGGTGAGCCTGAAATAAAGGAGGATGATTTTCCAGCTGATTGTTTTATTTGGAAGGAGTTGATCTCTGAATGAAAAGAATTTAAAATGAAAAATCACTATTGTTTGAACGATTTCTTCGCCTTCACTTTCGCTAAATCGGGGTTAATCTATTTGCATTTTCTAATTTGTATCTTGAATTGATCAATTCTTAATATACAATCACCTCATCGGCAAACAGAAATCCCTTCTGTCCGTTTTTTGCAAACACTCTCACATACCGTGCCTTCTCGCCGGAAAGAGTAAACTGGAAATTCTTAAGCGTCAGCACCGTTTGTGTTAGTGGAATATCATTTGTAATTGTTTTTACTTTCCGAAAATCCTTTCCGTTATCAGATAATGAAACTTCCACAAAGTCGGGCATGTATACCCCCGGACCGGTTTGCTGCATAAAGGAGATAGCCAGACTTTTTACTGCATCACTCTTTTCAAGATCAATTGTTACATCCATGTCATTGGACTCAAAACCCTGCCATTGTCCATCGCCGTATGTGAGCGAACCACCGCGGTAACCATTGACAAGTGTCTGCTCTTTTTGTGCAACATAGTTCTTGCTATAGGGTAGATTATACGTGACCTTTTTCCCGATTGCCTTATGAAAATCGACTTCCAGCCTGACTGATTTATCTTTTATTAACCCATTTTCAAAGATAGCGGCAGACACTATTGCCGAACCTGAAACCTCAAAATTTCCTTTGTAAAGGTAAGAAGCAGTGGTTGGTTCAGAACCATCAAGGGTATAATAAATCACCGGATTAAATTGCTCGCTTTTAAAGTTTACCGCAACTTTTTTAGCCTCATTGTCGAATTTTGTACCAACTTCAAGTCGGCTTGAGGGGCGGCAATAGTTCACATTAAGTCGTTGTAACAACCTGTAATGGGACTGCAATCTTGTCTTAAAGTTTTCATAATTGCGATTCCCCTTTTCTGACCAGGTAACTTCGGCCATTGCCGGCAAACGAGGGAAGGCCATATAATCCAGGTGTTCCGTCGTCGGGATAAACTCTGTCCAGATGTTGGCCTGGGCTCCAAGAATGAATTTGGCCCTGGAAGGATCAAGTTCCGCAGGAACAGGTTCATAGGAATAGACATTTTCCACTGTAAGATAACCGCCTATAGCCAGCGGCTGTGTTGCAGGGTCGGCCTGATAATGGTCGAAGTAGCAATAGCTGCCGGGAGTCATCACCACATCATGACCCATATTTGCAGCCGTTATTCCCCCTTGTTCTCCACGCCATGACATCACGGTTGCGGCAGGCGCCAAACCTCCATCAAGAATTTCATCCCATCCCAGAAGTTTTCTTTTTTTTGAGATCAGAAATTGTTCGATCCGGCGTATGCCATAACTCTGAAGTTCAGACTCATTTTTAAGTTTTTCATCTTTGATCCGTTTCTGACATTTTGGGCATGTTTTCCAGGCTGACTGGTCCGCCTCATCACCCCCAACATGGATATATTCGGAAGGAAAGATCGCGATAACCTCAGAAAGTACATTTTTAAGAAAAATAAACGTGGAATCGTTACCCAGACAAAGTTCCCCGTTCTTAAAAGGTTTCCCTGAACATGAAAGATTGGGAAAGACTGCCAGTACTTCGTCTGAATGACCGGGCATTTCTATTTCGGGTATAACTGTAATCCCGCGTTGTTTTGCATAAGCGACTATTTCTCTTGCTTCTGTCTGCGTGTAATAACCTCCGTAACCATTTGGATCTCCCTCCGTGGAGTAATGGCGCGGGCTATCCCACCACTCTTTCCAGGTCCGGTGAGTGCGAAATGCCGTTTTTGAGGTAAGTTCAGGATATTTCTTGATCTCCAGCCTCCATCCCGGACCATCCGTTAGGTGCCAGTGAAACTTATTCATCTTATATAATGACATCAAATCAAGAAAATGCTTAATATAACTTACAGGAAAGAAATTTCGTGATACATCGAGCATCACCCCTCTGTATCCAAAACGTGGGTGGTCATTGATCTCCGCACAGGGTACTTCACCTTTTACGGGTTGAAGCAGAATGAGTTGCAGGAGTGACTGCATTCCATTGATCGCTCCTGTAGTGGTTCGAGCCGAAATAGTGATCTTTCCAGGGGTTATCATAAGCCGGTAACCGGCACTGTCGGCTACAATATCTTTTCCTGCAAGTGAAAACAGAATCTCATTCCCATTAACATTACCTGAAATTGGTGCAAAGGTTTTTAGGTCTGACTGCATTGCAAAAAGAGAGGCTATCCGATCAAATATAGGTTCACTCTTTATTTTGGTAGATCGGTCAATCTTGAAAATTCCGGGTCGCTCTATTACCTGCGAAGGTTGTGGAATTATCGCCACTCTGCTACCTGTTTGCGCTGAAGCGGGGACAATTAATACGGCAAAAAGAAGCGCAATATGATATTTTAATTTTCTCATTATCGGTTATTTTTCAAATTGAAAATTCTGACTCACAAAGTTAATTTTTTCTTTCAGACTGAACTTTGCAATGCCATACTGAATCTGCATTGAAAAGTGATTTTAATTGATTATTATTACCTTTCGGAATACAAACTGGGTGAGAAAACTTTTCGGTCGTTCGTCCACGGAGAAACGATTCAGTTCCTTATAAAGTGAATGTTATTTTGTATTCTATAAATTAGATAATACCCTGAAAGAGTTGACTATTTGTGAGATATGTCAATGGTTAAGTTATCAGGCAGATTTAAGTATAATTCTCTAAAATATTAATCATGAGACTTATAGGCTCAATCACCCTCATTGTTTTCATGCTAAATTTTGCATCAAATGCCCAATTCAGCTTTGATCCCCAAAAAGTGTCAGCGATCCGGTGGACACCGATTCCCGAGTTATCCGGAGATCTGAAGGATACAAAAATAGATTTGAATGGCTCCTGGTATTTTAATCCTTCCCCTGAAAAGGAGTTTTTTCAGAACCAAAATAACTCAAACTGGAAAACCATCGGGGTTCCCGGTGAATGGGTGATGCAAGGCTTTGAGGTTAAAAGCGGTGAATATGCCGGCTATTCAAAGGACTTTAATAAACCGGAGACATGGAACGGGAAACGGATTATCCTTAAATGTGAGGCAATTTACAGCGAGTGTAAAATTTGGGTAAATGGTCAAGCCGGAGGGAAACACCTGGGCGGAATGACACCCTTTGAAACGGATATCACCGATTTGGTGAAAACCGGTATAAACAAACTCTCCATTGCCGTTCGCAGTGAAAGTCTTGCCGATACCTTGTCAAGCGCTTCAAAATATGCGGTTCACGCGCTGGGAGGGATTACCCGTCCGATCTACCTGATTGCTATTCCCGACCTAAACGTAGCTTCATTTCATGTAAGTACAACCTTCGATGCCAAATATGAGAACGCTGTACTTAAAGCAGAACTGATGATTGCCAACGAAACAGCGGCTCAACAAACAGTGGATATAGCACTGACTCTTCGGGATGTATCCGGAAAAATAATCTCAGATGAGAAGAAAAATACGATTAAAAGAGCCTTACTCTCCAAAGTGATCACCAGGCAAATACTTGATCTGAATGTGGCCAACCCCGCGAAATGGGATCCGGAACATCCCAATCTCTATTTTCTGGAGTGCAAAATCACCATTGATGGGAAGGAGATTACCCGTGTTGTTCGCCGGTTCGGATTTCGCCAGATTAAGGTTCATGGAAACCAGGTTTTTGTAAATAATCATCCTATCAAACTTAAGGGGGTCTGCCGCCATGAGGTCTCACCGGAACGGGGGCGTTCGCTTATGGGAAATCAGTGGGCTGAAGATGTTCGGATTTTCAAGGAAGGGAATATCAATTATATTCGTACATCCCATTATCCCCCCAATGAGAAATTGATGGAAGCTTGCGATGAGCAGGGAATGTTTGTTGAAGAGGAGGCTCCGTTCTGCTGGGCAACAAAAGACCCTGTAAATGATTCCAATTTTTTTGAGGCGATCCTTCAGCCAACACTCGAAATGGTCGAAAGGGATAAATCACACCCGTGCATTCTTCAATGGTCACTGGCGAATGAATCTGAGAATTTTAGTGAACTTTTTAAAACTTCTGCCGACCTGGTCAAAGCTGCCGATCCTTCCCGACCCCGTAATTTTAGTCAATACAGCGAAAAGGCGGATAGTGAATACCTGGAGATTGGGAATCATCATTATCCGGGTTCCGGCGGCCCTGATAAATATCGCGAAAACCAACGACCCGTAACCTTTGACGAATATTGTCACCTGAACGCCTATAACAGGAATGAGCTGATGACAGATCCCGGAGTTCGCGATTTTTACGGAGATATCTTACTCAAAATGTGGGAAGGGATGTATAATTCGAAAGGTGTTCTTGGAGGTGCGCTCTGGGCGGGGATTGACGACACTTTTTTCCTTCCTGACGGTGCGGTTGTCGGGTACGGAACCTGGGGGCCGATTGATGGCTGGAGAAGACCCAAACCCGAATACTGGCACATGAAGAAAATTTTCACACCTGTCAAAGTGAAACTTTTAGAAGGGGAAGGGGATCATCCGGTCATTCTGGAAATGGAAAACCGCTTCTTTTTTTCGAATCTTAACGAATGCCGCATTATCTGGAAAAACGGGGACCAAACAGGGGAAATTCATCCTGATATTATGGCCGGAGCTAAAGAGATGGTGCATCTTCCGATATCATACGCCTCGCTTCAAAAACTTTCAATTAATATTTTTCATAATTCAGAAGTCCCTTGCGACCAATACCTGTTTGACCTTAGCAAACCCAAAATCATAGAGCATACGACAAAAAGTGAGTCGTTTAAATGGTCGATGAAGGGGAATACTCTGGTCGGGGAAAGCAGCAACTTAAGGGTAAGTATAGGTAATGAGAAATTGGTGGTCAGTGATCATAATGGCAATGAGATACTTAATGGGTGGCCGGTTCTGATGTTTATCCCCTTTAACAGTACGGGTGATACCCAGATGACGAAGGTTACCCCCGAATATGGTCTTTTTTCGCCAACTGCTTCAAACCGCAAGATTGAAAGTATCGAATTAGAAAAGGAATCTTCAGCTATAACCTTGAATTTAAAAGAGAGTTACACGGAGGCTGTGGGTCGGATGATTATGCATATTTATGCAGATGGTCGTATTGAAATTTCGTATGATTATAAAATGCTTATGGATGCCAACCTGCGTCAGTGGGGTATTTCATTTACATTCCCACGGACGATGACCACCCTCGACTGGAAACGAAAAGGGTTGTGGAGTGTTTACCCAACGGATCATATCGGGCGGTCTGAAGGTACTGCGAAACTTTTCTATAATCATCCGTTATGCGGCCTTGCAGGACCTTCATCAAAACCAACATGGAGTTACAGTCAGGACCAGAATCAGTTTGGAAGTAACGATTTCAGATCGACTAAACGGAATGTTTACATCGCTAATCTCCGCTCAGAGGGAGGCGCGGGGCTTAGTGTGATTTCGGACGGATTGCAGCACCTGCGTTGCTGGAAAATAGATGATAATATTCATATGCTTATCGCGGAATACGATAACCCCGGATCGGAGCGGTTTCTGCGTAATTTTGTCGACCATGCCTCCAAATTTGATCAGCCGCTTAAGCAGGGACAAAAAATCAGCGGACAAATTAATCTCAAAACGTTTTAATCGCTCTGCAGAATGGAATGAGCATTTTGGAAGCCTGGAATAAATGTGAAATAGTGTAATGTTAAGTGATTGGAATAATGGAGAATAACATAAAAAACTTTGGGGTCGGACTTCAGCTATATACAATCAGGGATGCGATGTCGGGTGATCCGCTGGGATCATTGAAAAAAGTTTCTGATCTGGGATTTAAATATCTGGAACTTGCAGGCTATTCTGATGGCCTGTTTTATGGCTATGCACCTGCTGAGTTCAGGAAAATTGCAGATGACCTGGGTATGGAAGTCATTAGCAGCCATGCTATGGTTGAGATTTCCGGTAAAACCTCAGATATCACAAAAAAAATGGCAGAGGCTCATTCGGAATTGGGTGTCAGATATTGCATACAACCTTGGGTATTTGAGGAGGAACGGACAACGCTTGACAGCTATAAAAAGATGGCAGCTGCCTGGAATCAGGCGGGTCTTATCATGAACGAGTATCAGATTCAGTTTGGTTACCACAACCACAATTTTGAATTTGATCTTATTGAAGGAGAGATACCATATTATGATATCCTTTTGAAGGAGCTTGACAACGATCTGGTCACAATGGAACTTGATCTTTTCTGGGCCGTGAAGGCGGGTCAGAACCCTATTGAAATGTTCAGGAAATACCCCGGCAGATTTCAACTTTTCCATTTGAAGGATATGTTTACTCAGGAAAAGCCTTTCTTTACCCCTGACACCTCTGATTTTGCACCGGTAGGAGCCGGGCTTCTTAATTTTAAAGATATTTTAGCTTCCAAAGAAACTGCCGGGTTCAAATATATGTTTGTGGAACAAGATTCGACAAAGGATGGAAAACCGTTTGATTCGATACGTTCAAGTATTTCAAACCTTACCACTAAAATATTGCTGTAATCTATATCTTACTTTTTTTAATGACTTTCGTCGTAAGTTTTAATTTTCTTTAGGATCTGCTCCTCTGCACTGTCGTAAATTTCCCGGATATATTCATCATTAAAATTCATGGTCCGCTCCTCGAAACGCATATCCTGAATCCGGTCAAATAGCCTATCCTTTGCTGTCTGAAGATCTTTACCGTAGATGTGGAATGAATCGGCATGCCAGTTTAACCGTCCAAGTTTTACAACCTTTCCTGTCTTTTCTGCAACTCCTGCCGCGATCACCTCCTTGTTGAACTGAATGAATCCAAAAATATTCATAAAGTTGGCTCCCCAGGCATCATTACTCCGGAACCTGACATTGCAGTTGAGCCAGTAAACACCCTCTTCATCTTCAAGAATCCTGTACCACAACGACTGAAGACAAGGGGGATCATAGCAGTCAAGATCGATGCTTGGCATCCAGGTGATCATCTGCGCCTGACGTGTGAACGGCTGTTTTGACAGTTTGTTGATCACCGATTGAATCTGATCAACCTTGAATGGACCAGCTTCCTGCGATTTTTCATCAATTAACTCCTTCCAGACACCATAATTCTGCAATCGGCCATGATAAGTATATTCCCACCGCTTATCATTCTCGACATTCATGTTTTTAGTCCAGTGGTCTTTGATCCCCTTTAATTCCATCACATATTCCTTGAGCTCCTCAATGCCCCCAGGAAAGGCCATATGGATCATCGGATCGGTTTCTGGTTCCTCGATTGTGATGTTCATTGTGCAATCCATACTTTCAGGATCCTCCGGCTTGTCGTATTGGGTTTTAAATCGGGTCCCCCGTTCGTAAACAGCCAATATTGCAGCTTCATAAGCTTCGGCTAATGTTTTTTCTATGATAGAGATAACAGGAATATTTTTCATACTAAAAAGGTTCTTTTAGAGTTGTTTATATGACGTTTAGGAGTGGGATTTTCAAAACAAAGCT
>Ga0118677_10014187_pt1 | contig 11309 bp, 15 predicted proteins | sample AliMusrvi5mmetaG_FD_86154 | JGI IMG/M metagenome (GOLD analysis project Ga0118677, IMG submission 86154)
TGCCATGACCGAAGATATGTTCCAGGTGATAGCCATTGGTCTTGAGCGTATTATTATTTTCGTTCTCGAACTTGCAGCGGGCGCGGCTGGCGGCAACCATGGAGGCGACGTTCTGGTCGGTGATCTGGAAATCGGTCACCCAGCCGTTGAGGTAGAGCGCTTCGCCTTCGAGGTCGGTAACCGTCAATTCACACCAGTTGACCTTGATGGCATCTTCGCTTTCGACTAGGGGCACTCTCCCCTTGCCTCAGTGCCGCAGTCGTTTGGGAAACTCCATGTGTTGCTCGTTCTCGCTTCCTAGATCCCCCGAGATGTTAGGGGAATCCTTGGTATCCAGAGCCGAAAGCTCATTTTGACGAGCAAAAATGGCTGTCCGGCATGGATTCGAACCTACTTCTAGGGGGTTCTCAGTGCTTCCTACGATTGCCGATGTTTGCGTTGTCATGCTCTCGACTATACACGATCAGCCAATGCTGTCAAGCCTTCCGTGTGCTTTTCTGGGAAATCGTAGGAAGCAAATCGTGTGCGGGGGTGTGCGGCTGTGCGGGAGTTGTGCGGTAGAGTTTCGGCTGCGGATTCTGTGCGGGGTTTGTGCGGGCAATTCTGGGCAGATTCCGCCCCTCTCCCATGGCGACGTCCAAGAATTCCCTGCTGGGGTCGGGCCGTTTTCAGGGCAGCCCGCCTCCCTTCACCCCTTGCCCGTCCTGCCCTTGGACGGCTCCGGATGGTGTCATCTATGCGGTCACCCTGTTGCGACGCCTGCAATCGAATCCTAGAGCCAAGTTCTCAGGCTGATTCGGCCAAGCAGGGCGGTTTGGCAGGTCTCGGCCGGGTACTGCGCCTCGGCTGGGGCTTGCGAGCGAGGCGGGTCTCCGGCAGCCCCGGAGCGAGGAGCTGGTGAACTTCAATGCCGTAAGCGTGCGCCAACCGCTCCAAGGTGGACAGGCGCAACTCACGCTTCCGCCCGGCTTCGACGGCTTGGTAATACTTGTAGGAGATGCCCGAAAGCTCTGCGAAGGCTTCCTGCGTCAGCCCGTGGGCCTCGCGCAGTTGCCGTAGTCGCGACAGGAGGTTCGTTAGTGTGGTTTTGACCACACGGAAAGCATCCACATTCCCATTGCTTCCAACACCCAACCAACGGTAGTGTTCGGGCGGGTATGCGGCTGGAAGCGGTTGGATGATCCAGACGAAACGAAACGAAAGGACTCTCCATGAAAGGCAGGATTGAAGTAGTGCTCGCCCGGTTTAGGGATCGGGAGCGGTACGTGTGGCAGTTCGCTGCGGTAGGCTGCAAATGCCGGATGCTTTCAACGCAAGCTGCGGGCGGCGCCTTTGGTACTGCTGTCCGGCGTTGGCAGCGCGGCTTGTCGATTCTGGCGACAATCGCCTCAACAATTACCGTCTCGGCCGCGGTGCGCTACGTGGATTTGAACAACGCCAACCCCAGACAGCCTTACACCAACTGGACTTCAGCGGCCACAGACATCCAGAGCGCGGTTGACGCGGCGGATGCCGGGGACCAAATCGTAGTGACCAATGGGGTTTACCAGACAGGCGGGCGGGTGGTGTATGGCGCAATGAGCAACCGCGTGGCCGTGACCAAACCGGTGACGGTGCAGAGCGCTAACGGCCCAGAGGCGACGTCGATTCAGGGTAACTCGCCTCCAGGCAACAGCGCAGTGCGTTGCGTCTATTTGACGGACGGAGCCGCACTGGTTGGCTTCACTCTCACCAACGGGGCCACGCGGAGTTCCGGGGATGCGACTCGTGAACAGAACGCCGGAGGGGTGTGGTGCGAATCCACCAGTGCGATTATCTCGAACTGCACCTTCACCGGCAACTCCGCTGCCAACGCCGGGGGCGCGGCGTATTTGGGTACCCTGAACAACTGCACCTTGAGCGGCAACTCGGCCCAGGTCGGTGGTGGGGCGTATGGCAGCGGGTTGAGCAACTGCACGCTCACTGGCAACTCGGCAAACAATGGGGGTGCGACTTTCGAAGGAAACCTGAACAATTGCGCGCTCACTGGCAACTCGGCGTCCAAAGCAGGTGGTGGGGCCTATCGCGGCTTATTGAACAATTGCACCGTGACCGGGAACGCCTCGACTAGTACTGGCGGCTCAACCGGTGATGGCGGTGGTGGCGCATACAATGCCAAGCTGAACAATTGCACGCTGACCGGCAACACGGTCGCCACAGGTAGCGAAGGCGGCGGGGCCTATTCTGGTACGCTGAACAACTGCACACTGGTCGGCAACCGGGCCTCCTATGGTTCCGGCGGGGCTTCGCACGCAAACCTGTACAATTGCATTCTCTACTACAACAACGATAACAACGGGAATCAAAACGCAGACTACGTTGCTTGCAGTTTGTATTACTGTTGCACGACAACGCTTGGCGGTATGGACACTGGAAACTTTACAAATGCGCCACTGTTCGTGAATCAGGCAGGCGGCGACCTGCGCTTGAAATTCAATTCCCCATGCATCAACGCTGCCAATAACGCCTACGCCGTCGGCACGACCGACGTTGCCGGTCGGCCCCGCATTGTCGCCGGAACCGTGGACGTTGGCGCTTGCGAGTATCAAGGCCCTTACAGCTTGTCGGGATTGACCGACGGAGGCGGCAGCGTGACCATTGCACCCCCCATGGGTGACAACTTCAGCAACTTGCAGGAGGTGGTGACGGCCACGCCCGCGCCCGGATGGACGCTGCTGCAATGGCTCGGCGATGCGGCGGGCAGCAACCCCGTCGTGAATCTCAGCATGACTCGGAACAAAAGCGTGCGGGCAATGTTTGGCACCCTGCTGAACGTCACGGTAGTTGGCAGCGGCAGCATCGTGAGCAGCCCGGTGTCACCCGGGTATCCTTACGGCAGCCAGGTCCGGCTCACCGCCGTTCCGGCCACGGGCAATTACCTCGCCTTCTGGGCGAACGCGGCTGCCGGGCAGACGAACAACCCCCTGAGCTTCACCCTCACAAACGCGAGCCCGACCGTGACAGCGGTGTTTGCCAGCCTCGGCGGGACGAAAACGAACGCTCTGACGGTGATTTCGGATGGCCGTGGGCAGGTGACGCTCACGCCGCCGGGCAACCGCTTCCCGCTCAACACGAATGTCTTGCTGCAAGCCAAGCCGGACGCGGGGCAGGAGTTTCTCGGCTGGTCGGGCGCCGCGAGCGGCAGTGACAATCCGCTGTTGGTGACTATGAACTCGACCAAGGTCATCACCGCGAGCTTCACCAAGCGGCCTTGGTTGCAGGGCCAGGGCGACCCGGACTTGCTGAGTCAGGACGGCTTCCGGCTAACGTTGACGGGGGAGTTTGGTGTCGCTTACCAGATTCTCGGCTCGGCGGATTTGAGCGGGTGGGCGCCGCTGGGCACGGTGACGAACGACTGGGGCACAGTGCAGTTTATGGACGGAGCGGGGACAAATGTGCCGCAGCGGTTCTACCGGGCAATGGAGGAATAACGTTGAAAGCACAAACGCTCCCGCCGGTGCTGCTGCTGTTGGTGCTACTCGCCACGGTGCAAGCGCAGCTCCAATATACGGCTGAAATCGGCGCCATCACCATCATCGGATACACGGGTTATGGGTATAAAATGTCTGTGCAATAACTGTAGCGGTCATTTGGAATTTGAGTCCACTGACGCCGGCCGACGAGTGGATCGTCCACATTGCGGAATGGAAACTTTGCTATACATCCCGCAAGCTCCTCTGCCGCCATCACTGCCTGTCGCGTCGATAGTACCACCGCCGCGCTTGGAGAACTCCAATCTTCGGCCGTGCGGATTCTGTGGGAAACAGGTGAGTGACCACGCAGAGTGTTGCCCATCTTGCGGGGCAACCTTTATCAGGAGAAAGAAACACGGGGTTTTCTTTTATGGATTCTTGGGTGTCATCTGCTTGGCATCCCTGTTGATTGGGTTTGCCACCGGAAGGTTCTCAAAAACCGCTACCTCGGGCGTTACTGCTACATCGGCTGTTGAGCGGACAGCACAGGTTGGTAAGGTTTTGACTGGTCAGGAATGGTCCAAGTCTCTTTCGGTGACGCAAGAGAATATTCAAGTCGTGGTCGTTTCGGCGAATGTCGGAACGGTGTCGTACCGAGACGTGGTGAACCGACCACAATTTACGGGTCCGTATCTGACAATTGGACTTGGTTTAGCAAACGTAAGCGCTACCAAGAAGGTGGACGTCGAAACCTGGCGCGCCGGCAGGTGCGCTGTAAGTATGTCGGACAATTACGGAAGCAGTTACAAACGAATAGACGTGACCCCAGCGCCGAACCTTCTCGATCCAGCTCGTGACACCGCTTCACTTCGCCCAACAGAGAGGTTTTATGACCCCGTCGTTTTTGAAGTCCCATTGCAGAACATCGAGTGGCTTCATCTTGAACTTCCGGCAAGGAACTTCGGCGGTGAAGGGACGCTGCGGTTTGAGATTCCCGCGAGCAGGATCAATTGGTCCCCATCGACACTGCGGTAGGTTTTGAAGCACCATAGAGGACTTGCAGGGCGGGAATTTGCCCTCGCGGGTCGTTTTCGAGTGTTTCGGCCGTACTTGAGCGTTGCGGTGCGGCCATCGAGCAGTACTTGAGCGGACGCACTTTGAGGACCAAGTCTTTCCGTTCGGGCTCGCTCACGCCGATTTTGACGTAACGGGGCTCGCGTTGCTCTTGCGACACCGCGACCAACACGGTGGCAGGTTTCTGCGGCAGTTTGACGCACTCACAGCGAACCTTTACGGACTTTGGCGGCCTTGTCTTTTTCATGCCACCTTTCCGGCCAGGATGGCCTTGATGACGGTGCGTTGCCAGGGCGTGTTGTTTTCGTCGTCCTTGTACCACTCGGCGAGATCAACCAGGGACAAGTCGCACGCATCCCTGGAGAGGCCGGGGGAGGACAGCAGGGAGTTTCTAAAAGGGTCAATGACGGCGTAACCGTCGCCCAGTTGGGTTTTGAGGGTGGGGGAGCGCCGCTTGCGCAGTACGTGGTCGTTGCGCTTCGCGATGTCGCGCAGGACCTTCTCCGCCGTTGCCAGTTGCACCTCCGGCAGGAATTCCTCCGGAGCCGCTGCTGTTTTGTGTTTGGTTTTCATGCTGCCCGCAATTTACCCGATAGTCGGTAAGTCGGCAAGTCGGAAAGTATGGAAGTATGGAAGTATGGAAGTAGGGAAGTAGGGAAGTAGGGAGGGCGCTCTCGTCCCGCTCATATCAGAACGTGGACGGTTCGAAGGCTGAGGGTTGCGGCCAATCATCAAACGGTCCCGGAGGGCGCCGGTTGGTGCTGGTGAACTTCGACCACTCGGCAATCTCGGCAGAGCCGAAAGCGCCGTTGCCAGTGCTCAGCATTCCGTGTGCGCCGGACAACGCGTCCACTTGATCGTCATGGCGTCCGGTTGGGAAGTTTTCCAGCTCGCGGATAAAGTAATCAACCCAAGGGCCCCTGACAAGCCGGACGTTGCCCGCTTCTGCCTGTGCGCTCACCGGCTTGGCCCTTGTCTCTTTGCTGCCAGTGGCCGGGGCGAAGCGGACGTTGAAGCCGTCCAGGGCGCGGCTGGTGTGTTCCGCTTCCATCTTCCCAGCGGACGCTGGATCTTGCGCGAAGGCGACGGTGGTTTGTCTGCCGTCTGCGCCTGCGATGTTCACCATTGCTGCCGTGACTGCCCCGGGCGTGGCGAACATCTTCGCGACGTGTTCAACGAAGTACACCCCGTCTGCCGTCTTGCTGAGCAGCAAGCCAACGGTTGCGTCCGGGTCAGTGCCGGGCTTCTGCTCGCTCGCAGCCCGGTCCCAAAACCTCACCCGCCCAACAGCTTGAGCCGGTGCATGGTCAACGATGGTGAACCACTCGCGGCGGAAGTAGTTGCCCGCCTGTGCCCGGACATTCCAGTTGCCGTGCAACAGCCGCTCACGTTCTACCAGGGGCAAGGCTTTCAAATTCGAGACGTAGCCCGGGTCTCTTTGCAGGAGCAGCTTGTTGTCGCTCACCAGGGCCGGAATAAAGCTCACGGACTTCGGTTCCGCATCGGCGCCGAACTTTTCCACCAGCTCTTGCCGGGTGTCGCCCCAGGTCAACGCATCCTCACGGCGGACAAACCAGCGGAGCGCCCCGGCCCGCTCCGGTATCGGCAGGCCGGTGTCCGGGTCAATCCACCATGCGAGGAAATTCCTGAGCCAGCTATCGCTGTCCGGGTTGCACGTCGCCCGAACGTACGGCCGCACGCCGCACGTTGAACGGTTGCGGCTGAGCATGTAGAAAAACTGCCGCTCCGTGAACTGCGTCAGCTCATCGAAGGCCAGCAAGCAAATCTCTGAGCCCTGCCAATCGAAGCAACTGGCATCCAGCTCCATGCCCGCGAACTTCACCACGGCGCCGGAAGGGAAGCGCACTTCAAGCGATTGCTCCCGGGCTTCCGCTCCCAGCCGGGTGTAGATCTCCCGGGAAGCATCCCACAAGCCCCCGGGTTGTCGTACCATCGGCTGCGTACGGCGGAAGATGACGCACCGGAATTTCTCGTTGCCGATGTGGTAGCACGGTTCCAAGAGCAGACTGAAGGACTTGCCGCCCCCGGCTGCCCCACCGAACACGCAAATGTCCGCCTTCGATTGCAGGAACGCGGTTTGCGGCCCTGGCTGCGGTTTGATTTCAGCCGTTTCCATTGGCCGTCCTTTCTGCCAGCAGTGCGGGCGCGTTGACGGCGGGCAAGTGTCCGCCGTTGCTGTCCTGTTTCTGCGGAAGGAAGATCGCGACGGCTGCGGCCAGCGGTGCGCCGTCAGGGCCGCTCACTTCAATTCGGTTCCGGGCGAAGTGTTCAGGAGCGATGTGCTCCAAGTACCAAGTGGCTGCGCGAAGTGCGATTGCAGGATCTTCGCTCTTCGTGCAGGCTTCAACCACAGCCAGCCGTTCCTCAATCCCTTTGGCAAGAGCCTGTTGCACCCTGGCGTTGAATTGCGCGTCCTTCGCTTTCATGGCGAAGAAACCTGAGACACTAATTCGAACCACGTGGCACGCGTGCTTGTAGGGCATGCCGCGTTCGATGCAGCGGAGCAACGTCCGCACCGTGCGGGGCGTCCACTTGGGCGGACACCCAGGCCCGCGCTTGGCTGGTAGCGTCGTGTTCATTCCGCTTGCCGCTCCGCTTCAGCTCGCTCGAAGATCGCAGCTACGCGCCGCTCGTGCTCCAGCCGGTCAAAGGCGGCTTCGAGCTTCCGAATTTCCAAAAGGAAGGCGTCGCAAGGCACGCAGAAGGAAGTCCCGGTAATTCGCGCCGGGTTGCTTGTTGAGCCCCGGGCAAATGGAGGAAACACCCAACAGCCGTCCTTCAGCTCGGCTTGCGCGTAGTCCGCGTCCGTGGTGAATGATGGTGACCAGCTCCGATGGATCTTCCCGTTGACGTGGTCTGCGCCAAGTGCGGAGGGCTCCGCCACCAGATAAACGCCGTCCTCTTTGGCAACGAACCGCTTGGGCCAAACCGATGCCTCCCTTTCATCGTGCTCGAAGCAGCCGAACGGGCGTTGCTTGGGCGCATCGGTCACCAGGGACTTGAAGCTTGCCTGAAGCACTTCAGCCGCTTCGGTTGGGTCAACGTCAACAGTCAGCTCGATTGCTGAATTGCGAAACCCCGCCCTGATTACATGGACGCCAGCGGGCAAAAACATGAATTCGACTTCCTCCCCGACCTTCCAGGGTTTGCCGGACGGTTTCAGGTGTACGCCTGCGGTTTCTCTGCAATGGATGATGTTCTCTTCGTTCATAATTTCCTCTCTGTTTGTTGTGTTCTTTACCGACTACCGAAAACGGTTGACGCATTCAATTTCGTCCAGGTCGGGCCGGTTTCGAATTTGCGCCTCGCGGAAACGGCGCCAGCTTTTGTCTGCGAGCAGATCGGCCCACCATTCGAGCTGGTCGCGTCTTAAAGTTAGAATCTGAAACGCCAGCCACGCGCTTTCACACTTCCTCGGCTCCGCTTCGACCATGCGGACATCCGATGCGCCCCCGTGCCTCGCGAAGTCCTCAAGCCCACCGTTGAAGATCATATCGCTGGACCAGCGGGCGAAGGTCTCGGGCGTCAATTCAATCTTTGGGAGAGTCCGGCCCGGGCATCGTGCCTTAAGCATGTCCTCAGAAATCACGCCAGCGAAGGCCACCGCCGCGTTTTCGAGACTGGTGCCAGCCCGGTGTGCGACGATTCCACTGCGAGGGCCACCGATGAAAGCCCTGGGGTTCAATTTGAAGTAGGCAGCCGTGACGCAGTGTCCCCCCTCATGAGCAGCAACACTTTTCAGCAGAGCAGTATCTTCAGCGTTTAATGGGATGGTTGTCATGTTATTTGTCAGGGCTGCCATCTATCTGTCGCGTCCTGTCGCATAGCTGGCGATTGTGGGCAGCAAGTGATCTTATGCGGTTTGCCGTCCAGTGCCTCCATGCTTTGCGCGACGGCTTTGTACCATTGGGCTTTCTCATCAAGATCCTCGGCAGAGGGCGGGTGTCGCCAGTCCACGTCTGCCCGGCAAGGTAGGGGATATGTGAGGATAACCCTGCCAGTGTTTCCTGAGCGGAAGCAGTGGGCGTGGACGTGGCAATGGTGTGCGATTTCGCTCATTTCGCCGGCATCGTTTTGGCAGGGAACAAGGGCTTGGCTTCGTGAATGTCGATGCGGTGGCTCAAGCCATCCACTCGCTGAAGATCCACCGCGATTTCCTTCCGCCATTCGGCTATGTCCTCAGGACTGGGGGCCCTCAACCAATAGGCTCGGCTCCGATACCGCGGCCGCAATGGAATCTCCGCGCGAAGCACGGCTACGTTCCCGCTTCTGGTTTTGCATTGGAAGGTGTGGTGGGTCATGTCAGGTGTCTTGGGTTGTTTGGATGGTGACTCCGAAATCGTTTGGCTCGGCAATGTGGGCAATCCAGTTGGCGGGAACATCTACGGCCCCGTGCTGCTCCCGCTCCCCGTCTAGGTGCTTCACAAAACCACAGAACGCGCTTTGCCAATTCGCTTTGATCTCCCAGCCTTTCCGATTATTCCAAAACACCCACTGGAAGGCGACACGAAGCGCTTCCGATTCATACGGCCAGCCGTGCGTTTCGACATGCTCCACGATGCCGAGGGCAGGCCAGCGGGTGAAGTCGCCGCCGCGGTCACCATATGCGTCCAGAAGTTCCCGACTGCGTTCCGGGTTGCAGCCGAATCGCGGCAGGGAGAAAGCGAGGGCAACCACGTCGCTGACGCTCCCGGGAATCTTCAGCCGCTTTCTGTTCGGTGCAGTGGCTGAATCAGATTCGGGAACGGGACCGACGGCGACGCCAGTCGCCTGTCGATGTCTTCTTCTTCCTTCTTTGGTATTCCTATCAGTCTTTGGTAGTAGCTGATTTACCGATAATCGGTTTTTTGCCTCGTCGGTGCACAAGCCCGTTTTACAAGGGTCTAATGAGGGTCGCTCGAAGATTTGCCAGCTTTTGCCCATAATCCGTCCGCCTTTGCCCTTCAGGGTGACCAGACGGGCGTACCCCTGCCGCTCAAGTTCCTTCAGGGCGGTTTGGACGCAATGGATCTTGTCCTTAGACACAGTGGCAAGGTGGTTTGGTCGCACAACCCAGTCGGGTGACCGGCTCAACAGGTAGGCCAGCATTCCCTTTGCGCGAAACGAGAGTCTTGGATCTTCCAAGGCGGCATTCTCAATCGCGAGATAATGCCCCCGGGTTTCCTTGGTCAACCTGAACACTCGCCGGTCACTCTCTGCCAGCTCGGCTTTATCCGCCTTGACGGGCTCCGGGGTGTCGGCTACGGTTTGGTCAGCAACATTCATTCTAGTTTGGCCACCGTAGCTGGTGGCCGCTTCATTTTCGGCGGTGTTCATCGTGGCAGGAAAGACACTCGACAGCGGCAGACGCTTGGCCTCCAGAGCCCGCGGTAGCGTGGAAACCCTGCCACTGTCGAGGTAAGCTGTGTTCGTCACGGCTGGGGCTCGGGGACTGCGCCCTTCAAGAGCTGCGAATACGCTTCGTTGATCCAGCGAGAATCCACGGCGCCGCGTGGTGGGGCGGGCTCGTGCAAGGGGAGGCGATAGCTCAGGAGCTGCAAGGCAGTGCTCAACACCCCGGCCGCAATCGCTTCAACCGTGGTTTCAACCATGTGGCCGAGCATGCCTTGCGGATTCACGCACTCTAACTCGAAGAGGTCGCAGACAGGAACGACGGCTGTGACCAGCAACCGCAAGTCCTGACAAAGCTGGTGTTGCCGTTGCAACTTCCGGCTCGGAGCGGCAGCCAGAAACATCCGCCACAAAAGCAGCCCGGCCTCGTCATGGCAGAACGCTGCGATATCGGCGGGGCTCCTCGGGTTGGCTGTTGCCCGCCGTGCGAGCGCGGTCGCTTCGAAGGCGGCGGCGGCGTCCAGGTCCAGGCTGTTCTGACGCTGTTGATCCTGAAGCGCCGAAAGGCTGGCTTTCGCCTTCGCCAGAGCGGCCCTGGCATCGGCCACGGCTGAGGCTGTCGCTTCGCCCTTCAATGTGCGCCTCCGTTCTGGTGACGCAGCAAGGCGGCCTCTATCGAAGGGACGTGGAAGATTACCTTGGAGCCGACGCAGATTGACGGAAGGATGCCCGCCTTCCTCCACGCGTAAATTGAGCGACGGCTCAGGGGCAAGATGCGTTGCAATTCCTTGACGGTGACGAACACCCCGGGCGCCGGGGCCGGGGGCGAGACTACGGGAGGGGTTTCCTCGCTGGCTTCTGCGAGACGGATAACGGCTTCTGGCATACGGTTGTTTTTCTCAGCTCGCTGGTGCTGGCGTCCCTTCCGCCGCAAGCTGCCTAAACAAAAAAGGACGCGTGTCTTTGCACTGCGTCCTATCGTGTCGTGTCGTATGCCGCCGACTATCCGGCCAGCGCTGTCAAATTACTTCACCATGCCCAAAGTTGTCAAGCCCCGATGCGATTTGCCCACAACTTTCGTCAAACGCCTACAGCAGGCGGCTGGGAGATTTCCCGGCTACTCAGGCTTGCACAGCCGGAAGGGCAAGGATGTTCTCCGCTGGTGTGGCCGGCGCCGTGGCGAACCATGCCTCACCCTGTTGCCGCCGCATTTTCCAGCCACCCGCCACCGCATCCGCCACCGCCCGGCCATTCTCGCCCCGGCAGGCCATCAGAATCTCTTCGACGCTCCGATGCCGCAGCTCGAGCCTGGTTCGCTTCGCGCCAATCGCCGCGAGCCAGTGCGCATCCGAGTTGCAAAACACCGGTCTGTCCGCAATACTCGGATAGAGCTGACGAGCATCTTGGCGCTTAAGGTTCGCGGATATTTCC
>Ga0118677_10014189_pt1 | contig 11308 bp, 11 predicted proteins | sample AliMusrvi5mmetaG_FD_86154 | JGI IMG/M metagenome (GOLD analysis project Ga0118677, IMG submission 86154)
AGTCGGAAGAGTTGCTTTCATCTTGCTATAATATCGGCTTATTCCTCGATAGCTCAGTTGGTAGAGCGCCGGACTGTTAATCCGTAGGTCCCTGGTTCGAGCCCAGGTCGAGGAGCCAAATAAGTAAAGGGTTACAGGGTAGTTTTCCTTGTAGCCCTTTTTCTTTATCAATCACTATGTATTGGCTATGTATTGGTTGCCAAAGCTAAACCAACACCAAACCTACCCCACCCACTGGGTATACGCTATCCCATGGGCAATCGTGGGAGCAACATTGGCTGCCCCTTCAGCTAAGGTCGCAAATTGCTCTAAGACATACGCTTTTGTTACTGCCCCGCTATTGAGTTGGGTATTCCAATAGGTAATGCCTCCAGCATCACCTGCTCTATGCAATACATTTTGATAGAGGTTATCTACATAAGAAGCATTAGTAGGGTTAGCACCATACTTGGCTACAAACTCCGAACTCGTCACAAAAAAGGAGGCGACATTCGTAATGATGTTCGCACCTTTATCTACTTGAGCAATCCAATAACCTAATCCACCTGCATCGGGGGCTCTATTAAAGGTCGCTTGATAGAGCATGTAGACAGCACCAGCTGTTTGAGTGGGGCCATTGTCTAGAGCAAGCATGGTGTCGGTAAATTGGAGGCGCTGGATATTGATTAGATTATTAATTCCAAGCTTTCCAACCTGATCGCTAATTTGTGAGACGCCTGAATTAATTGAAATAGCACAAGAGGATGAGGTGAGTCCAATATTCAAAACATCGACTTGATCATTGCCAATATAGGTTGAATTTGGTAGCGTCAAGGAAATTTGATTAGATGTGGCAAATTTAATATTTGCGAAATCCTGGTTGTTTGCAAGCTGTCCAGAAGATACGATGTAGGTTTGATCAGCGAAACGTAAACTAGCGATGCCAACTAAGGTATCTATGCCAGAACCGGTATCTACTGAAATAGATTTATCGGCATTAATAGCTAATTTGTATGCACTAAAGACTTTTTGGAAGACAGCAATATCTGAACCGCCACCACCATAAATGTAGGATGGCCCAGACGAGGTAGGATAAAAAATATCATTGCCAGCACCGCCAATGAAAGAGTCTACCCCACCATTGCCAATCAAAATATTATTACCTGTTCCAGCATAAGCATTACCAACGGATATAAAGTCATTACCACCAGTGCCAATCAAAACTCTACTGGCCGGTAAATTCATCATCAACATCCTAGATTCTGCTTGAACATAGCTGGGCATATTTTGATAGTTATAAGGCTGATAAAAACTAGCATCAAATGCATAACCATCATTTAGAGCAATAACATTGGAAGCTAAATCGATTGTTGTAAATGATGAATGCGCTACAGCGTAAGAAAGCTCATTAGCAGGATTGAGCTGAGCTTGAACTAAATTGCCACTCCAATCGTTATATACCGCTACTAACTGTCCATTTTGCAAAGACCATTGAATACCCCCGAAATTAAAACCTTTGCCACTTAAGATTTGTTGGTTCCAGTAGGGGTCATAAATCGGAACAAGTTGTGAGCCGTTATCATACAGAAATAAGGGTTCTTGAAGATATCCGTTAGAAGCGCCACTAACCGGTAACATTGCATTTAAAGCAATTAAATTGGTTCCCGGAATAAATCCTTGCAATGAACGAGTATTTTGGCCAATATTCACCGTAGTAAATGCGCCTAACCATTGTGTAGTTTGATCTACAAAATTACCATTACCGGTATTAATCAGAACCTGCAAGTGACCAGGCGACATATCGCCTAAGCCAGCCGATCGGTCAATCACCCATACTATTAAATCAGACTTACCATCATGATTTAAATCTAATACAGTTTCGCCTTCAATGGTTGCAGCCACGCCACCCATCGATTGCGGAATCATTGGTAATAGAGGTCCTTTTGCAAAACCTCCCTTACCATTACCAAAGGCAATTAAATCAAACGCACCATTTTGGTAACCGCCATTTAAAAAAGCGATGTCTAAATTTCCATCATTATTAAAGTCACCTACTGCAGCATAAAAAGTAGCAAAGTTATAAGCTGCTGACCCCGCACCAATCACTGGCGATAAATCTGCTGGGGTGAAACCTACCTTGCCATTGTTTAGCATCAATGTTGGGGCTTGCTGGCTAGTCGAGTTATTGACATCCGAGACATATAAGATATCTTGGAATCCGTCATTATTAAAGTCCCCTACACAAATACAATGGGCTTCAAAAGTAGTGCTTATAGTCTGGGTTGGAGTAAAAGTACCATCAGTATTTTGCATTAATACGTATTGCGGGCTACCCCAGTGCGAATGATCGCTAGTATTGTTTCCATTACCGCCATTTGTCCTGGCATTTCCTTGCTCGGGAGCTGCGCCAAGCACTAAATCCATTCGCCCATCATTATTCAAATCAGTAGCAATAATCTTTTGAGTCCACAGCGTAGAAAAATTATTTAAAACTAAATTGCTAGCATCTACATAAGACCCGTCTGACTTAGATTCAAATATTTTGAGAGCTTGGCCAGTTGAAGAGCCAATTTCCGTGGTGGAATAGACAAAATCTAAAATTCCATCGCCATTTAAATCCGTCTGAACAGGAGAATTCATCGCTGGAACGGTATTAGGAGGGGCAATATTGATTAAATCTCTGAGTTTAATAATCGACATTTTTTACCCCACCCACTGGGTATACGCTATCCCATGGGCAATCGTGGGAGCAACATTGGCCGCCCCTTCAGCAAGAGTAGCAAATTGTTCTAAGACGTACGCTTTTGTTACTGCCCCGCTATTGAGTTGTTGGTTCCAGTAGGCAATTCCCCCTGCATCTCCACTTCTATGCAGAACGTTTTGATAGAGGTTATCTACATAAGAGGCATTAGTAGGGTTAGCACCGTACTTTGCAACAAATTCTGGACTCGTCACAAAAAAGGAGGCTACATTCGTAATGATGTTCGCACCCTTATCAACGGCATTAATCCAATAACCTAATCCACCTGCATCTGGGGTTCTGTTAAAGGTGGCTTGATAGAGCATGTAGACTGAGCCAGCATTTTGGGTGGGACCATTATCTAGGGCAACCATGGAGTCGGTGAATTGGAGGCGCTGGAGATTAGTTAAGCTTGTTGTACCTAATGCGCCTGTCGTATCAACTACAGACCAGTTACTACCGCTAGCAGTAATGCTAAATTTATTAGAGGCTGTGTTAAAGACCGCTATATTTCCAGAACCTAAAGCTGTAATCTTATTATTAGGAGATTGAATATTAAATGTATCGCCTGAACCATAAGGTGTAATTGCGTTTCCAAGAGATCCAGTTAAATTGTAAGTTGCCCCACCCCCTGTAATTAACAGATTACTTAAAGGGGTTGTGTAAGCGGAAACACTTGGATCTCCAGATACTTGAGCCCAATCAGTGTAAGTTAGATTTGTGAGTGGGCCAGAGATGGCGTATAAACCTCCTGCAGAAATTGATCCCCCGTTGCTCACGGTTGCTGCATCAGTCAAAATACTCACGCTAAAAGGCATGTTGCCATTTATTAAAAGCACCACCCCTTTTTGTGTCGTTGGATTGTAATATCCAGTTAATGCAGTTGTAATCGTTCCAGAATAAACCCCGCCACCTTGATAGCTAATACTTCCTAAAAAATTATTAATAGTAGAATTTCCTGCAGAATTTACAGGGTATATCTCTACAATCTGACTAAGACTTCCACTGGTAAGCGTACTTTGATATGGTAGGGCTGAATAATGGAGAGATCCATAGGCAATCATCTGAGCGCCAGTACTTTTATTGTAGTAAGAAGCAGATGTAACCGTTGACCCATTTGTAGAAACGCTCCCTACAAAAACATCGCTAAATCCACTCGTAGTTAGGTTGTATTGGGTAGAACTGTAGCTATATAAACCCGTTCCTGCACTAACCTGTACATTTGTGTTGTAGTTATAGTCAGCCAAGTTTTTAACTTCAAGCAATAACAACTGTTGAAATGTATAGTTCTGATAAATAGAATTCCAAGTTACTCCATATAAAGTATTAGTCGTGTTCTGTGTTGATATTGTTGTGCCCATAGTACTTACTCCTCCAATTTGTTGGACGGTTGCTCCATCTTGTAGAATTAAAGCTAGCACTCCTGCATCCGCACTTCCCTGCGCTGCTGTAACTGATAAGGCTCTGCGGTGAGTAGCTGACTATAGATGCCATTGGTAATCGATTATAAAAAACATAGATACATCTATCTTATGCTTATTTCAACCAAATAAACTGTTTACCCTGCTCAATCTTGATAGGGGAAACAGCGCTTTGGGTAGCCTTTCATTACCTAATTAATTTCTTCTGCTCTCGCAGCAAGCTATTAAGGTATTTGATTAACTCCCTCGTTTCTAGGCTTTTGCCGGTTTTGAAGGCATTTTGCCCTGACCTTTTCTTGCCTTCCGGTGTTTTTGCGCCTGTTGATTTTTCCCAAGGCTTCCAGCGTTGTATCAATTCCCGTTGGCGTTGTCGTTGTTCCGGTGTCCAATTCCTCATAGTGACCCTCTAATAGTTCGTTTTGTGGCGTTATATTTTTTTCTGCCAAATTGTTTACTTGTTGGTGACCTTGGGCAATATTGGCTTGTTTAACAAAGGTTGTATTGCTTGGTTGCTTTAATTGCACCAATGCTTGCAAGGTAGCCCGGCATTGATTTTGGGCCTTTAAAGCGAATCGCATATGGGTTTCATATTGAAGCAACTTATCTTGCGCCTTGGCTCGCCTTGCTAGGTCTGCAAACATTGCCTCCAATGCCACTGATTGGCTTATATACATTTCCTCTATTTTGGATAAATCGCCTGATTGGATTTGTTGGATTGTCTTTTCCAACACTTGCATAGTGGATTGAAAACTAAAGTCATCACCTAAACCAATATCAAATGATTCCTTTACTGCGGTGCTTAAAAAATCGGACTTGGAATTAAATTCAGCTATGGCTTGTTCTTTGGTTTGACCTTCTCTTAACCTTAATTCAAGTACTTGGCTTTTAGTTTTTGTCATTATTTATACTTTTTCATAGGGGTACTAAAAAACTTAAAGTTCTGAAACTTCTGAAAGTTCCTTATGGTTATTGAAAGTTTTAGATGTTTCAGTAGTTTTAGAAGTTGTTGAAGTTCCATGTTTTTAGACCCCCCACTCTTTTCTTAACCGCTCCGCATAATCAGGGTCAATTACCCCGTATTTAAATCCTATGGTGGATGCTGGACTTGCTGTCCACTTTGGATCAGGGCTGTTTTTAGCGCAATACCTTTTTAAGACTGCATCAATCCGACTGCGGCTAAATTTAATATTGTTATCAATAGCGATGGTTCTTAGCTCTGTAGCAGTCTTGGATACTGGGCTTATATGCCCCAGGATGAATTTAATAACAGCCTGGTCATCAGCTAAATGTTTTTGATACTCGTTGATAGCCAATGTATCTACATGGTGGTCGAGTAATCTCACCTCCCTATCGAGACTAATAACGAAACTTTCATCTCGAATATCAGCTCTAGTCTTATCTTTTAGAGTCGATACAGTAGTTGTTCCGTCAGGGTTTTTAATGGGTATGAGGTAAATCAATTCGTCAAAGTCATTACGCAGGTCGCCCGTACCCTCAAAAATGGGCTTACCATCTTTATCGTCATGCTTGTTGGTATGAGCCAAGCAAATAACAGTAATACCCTTTGTTGTTAATGTTCTTAGCAATGAGTTAAATAGCTTAGATTTCGACTTGTTCATCATGTCGCCAAACTTCTTTAAGGTATCAAGCACGATTACCGATTTTGAAAGGTCGCTATTTGCTAATGATATTTGGCGCAATTCCTCTACAACTTGGTCAGCTGTACCATTTGTTAAGTCAGGATTAATTAGGGTATAGCCATACTCCATTGCATGGTATTTGTAATCCTTAATATCCGAAGCAGAAGCATCGGCATTTATGTATATGACCCTGTAACCGGCTTGAGACATTTCCCCAGCAATATGTACCATTAAGGTAGTCTTTCCACCATTTGCCTTACTGCAAATAACCACCATGTGACCTTCGGGAATAAGTTGCCGCCAAGCAAACTTAGCATCGGCAATATTTTTGATAATTTCTTCCGTAACTTCCATAGTCAGCAATCCTTTAAATGGGTCTTGGTTTATGGCAATGACTTTTTGCTCATGTCTTAGTTTTTCTAGCTGACTCATACTGTCACCCAATGGTTGATGTAATCATTCCAGTCGGTATGCCCGTCAGGGTTATCTCCAAAACTAGGAATTAGGACTGAACCGTTAACGGCTTGACTTGCTTTTTCTGCGTACTTTTGTCCAACTTCATCGCAATCACCAGCAATGACAATCTCAATATCAGGAAATTGAGCTCTGAGGTCTTTAGCTACATTGATTAAATTACCGGCATTGAATGCAATCAGGGTTAGGCACTTAGTGTCTTCATAGACTGATACAGCAGTCGCATAGCCTTCGCAGATATAAACGGGCTTATCCATGGCAATTTCACCAATGAAGTGACAACCACCAGACATCTTTCCACCTTTAAGAAATTTCTTATTGCCATTCTCATCAATGAATTGAATAGATTGCATATCCCCCTGAATCGAATAAACAGGGATCAACAATTCGCCATTGAGTTGTTTAATGCCGTAAGGATTAACCTTCTTGCGCACTAAGTAAGGGTGGTCATAAGAGGCTATAGAGGCTATAGAGGCTTCATTAAAGAGCTTTTCAGCATTCCTTGAAGCATCTGCATAAGCGAGACTTCTCTTGGCATCCTGGGCTTGTTTAAGGGCTTCAGATTCCTGTTTTCGTCTTGCATATTCTGATGGTGACATACTGTCTTTATCAGCAAACCAGTAATACTTCTCGCCCGTTCGCCAATCATGAATATAGCCTCCTAGCTCATCGTCATAGAGCCTTGCGGAAATAGCAGCCTTTCTTCCAAATCGAATCCACTTACCGGCTATAACATCCGACTTTGGTTCATATCCATGGCTACGAATAAAGTCGCCAAATTGATATGCGTTATTCATGGTGGCCATCTTCTAAATCTACCAATTTCCAGATGAGGCTATGTTGCAAAGCCTCTAGCTCTGCTGTCTCATCAAAGGGGCAACTATCTTTTAACCCAAATACATTGAAGTAATAGGCAAATCGTTTATCTCTACGCCGTTGTTCAAGGTAAGCAATTTGCTGCTCTAGAGAATGGGCTTCTAGCAGTTCTTCTACTGTCTTAAAATTAAGCAGTTGGATTCGTTTTATAAATGAGGCTATCGTGCTACTAGCTTTTTTTATTTGTGGCCTCATATTGCCCCCTGAAGTTTTTCAGCAATTTGAGCTACAGACCACAGTAAGCGATTACCGATTTTTATAGGTCGTATGCCGTATGCTTCGCCAGTCAATGAGTAGTTCTTGCGAACTGTTTGGCTTGCCACATTAAATACTTGGGCGAATTCGGAAGTGTTTACTAAATCCCTGTTACCAGCGATTGCTGATAGTCCGGGCGGAAGGCTTGCTACTACTTCGTTGGGTTGTTTCATTGGTATACCCCTTTTTGTTTAGGTATACCTATTTAATGACTACTAACCCTAGTAGTGCTAGGTTGGTTTAGTAGTTTTTTTAACCACCATGGTTAAACCATAGTCATTTGGTTAGTTTATTTTGCCTTCTTCTTTTAAGCGCTTCCAAGCGTTGTCAAAGGCGTGATAAGTAAACATTTGGGAATTACCAAGAAAGTAATTTCTTATATCCGCTTTTATTGTCCTCTTACCACTTTTTTCCTTTGGCAAAGATAAAGGGTCATGCCCTAGCAATTTAATTCTGCTCAAAATAGCCGTATCTTGTTGCTCTTGCTTTGACTGAACGCGATTTAATATATTTTCACCCTTAATCACTTCCGGGCTATTAGCTTTAACTTCAAGGGCTTTGGGGTTGTTATTCAATTTCTCAATATAAGCCTGTAATTCCTTTGGTAAAGTCCAGCCCATATCTTCATTTTTTAACCAAAGCAAAAACCTCTTAACCAACACTTTGCCGTTATTCGCTGAAAAATAGTCCCCCCACTCACCATCATTGACCATGTATTCGTAGGGCGTAAACCGGTAATCTTTAATAAAAGTCATGCGCTTAATGTAATCTTTTTGCATACTTTTTAACGCGCTTATATCCACTAAATAGTGGTCGCCTAAATAATCTATTTGGTGATTTTCGGGGTCTAAGCCTAAAGTAAGTAAAGCTACTTCGATTTCAAATAATGACTTTCTTTTAAGCCAATAATCCCAATCTATCTTTTCCATCTTGCATACCTCTATGCACCTTCAATAAAGCGCTTTGCCGGTCAGGGAAGGTAATCCTGATTTTCACTTCGTCAAGCTAGGCAAAGGCTATCCCTATTATTTCGTATTTACGACCCTTAGGCGTTTTGCACCTTCTTTTGGTTGTGGAATGCCAGCTTCATCAAGAATGAATTTTTCAATCTTGCTATGCCATTGGCGTAATAAATCAATTGGGCGCTTCCGATAATGCTTTTCCACCAATGCGGAAGGCTTATGTCCCATTATTTGGGCGCTAATGCCAGCCGGGCATTCTGTCCACTCTGCCAATGTTCCGAATGACCTTCTTAAGCCATGAATAGTGAGTTTTGGTAATCCCATGCTTTCTAAGGCTTGGTTATGGGCGGTGCGTGGCTCGGTTATATGTTTGCTTTTAGCGCTAGGGCTTGCGAATACATACTGGTTCACCCTTTTAACTTTAAGAATATTAAGTAGCAATTCCACATAGGGCGTTAGCGGTATTTTGCGATTGCCTTCGACCTTATCCCTGATTAAAGCGGTATGCCATTGGGTATCAACATCTACCCACTTTAGGGTGGATAACTCATTACGCCTTGCACCGGTCAATAACAAGATTTGAAGGTAATAACTGATTACCGGGTTGTTGATTTGCTCAACACCTTCAAACCAAAGGCTTAATTGCTCTTTTTGCAAACAATCATCTTTAGATTGCTTGCTTGGCAATTCGCTAGTCAATCGGTCACAAGCATTTACATCCACTAGCGCATTGTATTTGGTTTGATTACTCGCCCAAGTGATAAAGGCTTTAAGTAAAGAAAGGGCTAGGCGTGTTCTAGTAGGTCTTTTTAGGACCTCCTTCTTTAGCCATAGCGCTACCTTATCCCTGGTGATTTCATTAATTGGTAGCGAGAGCAAGCTAACAAGAATGCCGGGTTGCCTAGTCTTTGGTTGTCCGGGTCGTAATCCCCTAGTTACTTTGCCACCACCAGCCTTAACCATATCGTTATGGTCTGCTAAGTGCCGTTCACCCCATTGGCTTTTGCGGTCTGCGATGTAATCCTTCCATACTTCCAGCCCTTGTATACCCTTTAATTGTCGGGCAATAGTTTGAGCCTTTAAGTCGGCTCTTTGTTCTCTAGGGTCAATTCCTTGGTCAGTCAACACCTTTAAGCGCCTTGCTTCGACTTGCGCTTTATCAATTGCCCAAGAGTTCACATCACCAATGGTCATGCGCAAATTTGTGTTGTTAAACCATGTTTGGAAAATAAAGGCTTTGTTGCCTGTGGGCGTGATACGCACCCCAAGGCTAGGCGTTTTGCTATCCCAATAGATAGTCTGTGACTTGCCCGGTTCACACTCCAAAGCGCTTATTTTCGGTGCGGTAAAGCCTATTTTGTTGGTAGCCATAACCTCAATTTTCCCATGTATTGGTCATGTATTGATTTTACATCTATTTAAAGGAATTTAAGGGAATATTGAAGATAGCCCTGTAAGCCTTGTATTTGTTGATTTATATTGATATAACAATGACTTAGCTACATCAATCAACACCAATAAATATCTTGTTGTTCGGACTGTTAATCCGTAGGTCCCTGGTTCGAGCCCAGGTCGAGGAGCCAAATACAAAAACCACCTTTTTAGGTGGTTTTTCTTTTATAACCTTATGTTTGTAAAAATTAACAATCTGAGGCAATTTCATAGTGCTCGAAGATTAATGGGCTTGGTATAAATGGCTCCACTAGACCAGCCAAGCCTGTATCAATACGCCATTTGAGATAAGCCTCTTGATGTTCTTTAGAGTCCCAAAGCTGAATTAATAAGAGGCTAGCCCGATCCTCTCTCAAGAAAACTTCGATGCTTTGACACCCTGCATAATTACGAGTATCAACAAGCGCCTTTTTCAATAAGGCAAGCATTTCATCGGACTGATTGGGGAAAAGAGGAATGTTAAGGGTAATCATCACTGTCATCTTTAGATCCTTATTCTCTTGCCTATCACAACATAATCATTTTTTAAATAATTTTCTTATTTCTTAAATTAGATAATCGATTGCTCAAACTTTTTATAGTGAGAAGATTGCATTTATCACCCTCAGACCAATTACTACCTTTCCACTCGATACCCTCGTCGGTAATGTTAGCAAAAGGCTCTTTGCCCTCTTTTGCATAGCCTTCAAGAATCGCCATTAATACAGATCGGTCATCAGATCCGCTTGCATCTTTGAGCGCATCCAAAATAGGTTTCGTGATCGTATCTTTGTAGGTGACTTTTGCATCCGGATGGTTAGGACTCGCTGGCGCTTCAAAAATATACTCATGAGGCCATTCAAATACATTTCGAGCGGCATCTTTTACAGCCTCCGGGCTTACTGTGTAGACCTGAGTATTTTTTGGGTCGCTAGGAAGGTCTAATCCTAAGATCCAAGCTTCAAATTCTGCAGTGCGGCTATAGCGTTTTTCTTCGCTGTCTCGCCTTGGCTCTTCTTGCGATAACAATAAGGTAACCCAAGCCCAAGCGATGTCTTTAGGCGTAGAAAACTCTTGGGACAGTATATGGCTGGCCCGCTTTAGGATCGATTTTGATGATAACTTTTTCATAACAGGCTTTCTTGGGTGTTGACTTGATGTGCTCTCTATTGGTGGTGCCAAACAATGGAGGGATTTTTTAAGGACTTAAAAACTTAGGTCTGTCGGAGCTGACGTATACCTTGAGGATACCCGCATTCGCTGGGCTCTTTTATATATGCTGAACTATGTTAGATTAAAAGTACTGATAAAGAGTGGATTTAGATAATGAATTATGAGGATATATGGCTTACAAGCTCAAAAGGTAAGATATTTGCCAGAGTTTGGAGCAATCCATTGAACAGCCAAAGCCCGATTGTGCTCTTTCATGACTCTTTGGGCTCAGTAGACTTATGGCGCAATTTTCCTGAGTTATTAAGTGAAGCAACTCAAAGAACCGTAATTACTTATGACAGACCAGGATTTGGTAAA
>Ga0118677_10014192_pt1 | contig 11307 bp, 8 predicted proteins | sample AliMusrvi5mmetaG_FD_86154 | JGI IMG/M metagenome (GOLD analysis project Ga0118677, IMG submission 86154)
TAGGTAACGACAGGCGTGGACGCCTGTCTGCCCTGACAGCCGAGACGGCTGTCCTCCCGCTCACTCTTTCACGGGCACGGCGCGGGGGGGCTCGGGTTCGTCTTCTTCGACGGGCACGGCGTGGGGCGCAGCGGTGTCTTCCTGGACGGGAGTGGCGCGCGGCGGGGCGGGTTGCGCGACGTTGGGTTGCAACGTGGTTTCATCGACGGCCACGGCGCGTGCCGGGTGGAGCGGGCAGAGGTCGTCGTCGGGGAGGAGCGTGTCGTTAGGGACGTGGTCGATGTAGGCGGTGTCGGCGGCCTCACAACCGGCGGTGGCGCGTTTGCCGGAGAGGCGGCAGAGTTTGACATCGGCGAGCTGCACGTTGCTGTTGAGTTTGCCGGCCTTGTAGCCGAGGCGGTCGGCGGTCTTCATGATGTCAACCCACACCGGCAGGGCGAGGGTGGCGCCGTAGCCGCCCTGGATGATTTTGCGCGGGGTGTCGAAGCCGACCCACACCGTGCATGTTAGATTGGAGGTGAAGCCGGAGAACCAAGCGTCCTTGAACTCGTTGGTAGTGCCGGTTTTGCCGCCGCAAGGGGCGTCGAAGCCGAGGCGGGTGACGGAGGCGGCGGTGCCGCGGGTGGTCACTTCGGTTAGAATGCGGGAGATCGACCAGGCGGAGCCGGCTTTGGCGGCGGGGTATTGGAGCGGCCGCGCCGAGTACAGGACATTGCCCTTGCGGTCCTTGATTTCGGAAATGAGATAGGGGCAGAAGCGGGTGCCGTTGTTAGGGAAGATGCTATAAGCGGTGGCGATTTCCCAGGGAGTGGCCTCCCAGGCGCCGAGGAAAGAGGCGGGGCTGTGCGGCATCGGGGTGCTGAAGCCGGCGCTTTTGGCGACCTCGGCGACGTGGGCCAGGCCGGCGAGGTTGCCGACGCGCACGGACATGGTGTTGCGGGAGCGGATCAGGCCGTAGGAGGCGGGCTCCATGCCGCCGAACTTGCCGTCGGAGTTATGAGGGTGCCAGGTGCCCGCGCCCTTGATTTCGCCGGTTTGGATCGGCCCGTCGCTGATGCTGGTGTCGGGGCGCAGGCCGACGTCGAAGGCGGCCAGATAGACAAACGGCTTGAACAGCGAACCGAACTGGCGGCCGATGCCTTGGATGGCCCGGTTATACTTGGATTCGTTGGCATCGCGTCCGCCGATGACCGCCAACACGGCACCGGTGCGGTTTTCCACCACGACGGAGGCGCCTTGCAGATAGGTGGGTTCCTCGCGCTTGTCCTCGGGAATGGCGCGCCAGGCGGTGCGGGTTTGGTGCGGGTAGCCAGGGATGCGTTCGACTTCGCGGAGTTTCTTGTCGAGCGCCTCCTCGCCCTTGTGTTGGATGCGCAGGTCGATGGTGGTGTTGATGGTCAGGCCGCCGAGTTCGATGTTCTCCTTTTCGAGAATGATCTCCAAATCACGGCGGATCGCGTCCATCGCGTAGGATTCCTGGGTTTCGCGCCGCCATTTCGGCCGCAACTCGATGGCGTCCTTTTTCGCGGCGTCGGCTTCGCTGCGGGTGATCGCCTCGTTCTCGACCATGCGATCCAGCGTGGTGTCGCGCTCGCGAATGGCGGCGGTGAGCGAGCTGAACGGGTTGAAGGCATCCGGGCCGCGGACGATGCCGGCGAGCATCGCCGATTCTGATAGGGTGAGTTCCGACGGGTGTTTCTCGAAGTAAATGCGCGACGCTTCGCCGATGCCGCGGATTTGCCGGCCCCAGTTGATTTGATTGATATAGGCCTCGAGGATCGCGTCTTTCGACAGGCTTGCCTCGATGCGGCAGGCGATGGCGATTTCCAACATCTTGCGGTTGGCCTGGCGCAGCATCGCGCCGTGTTGCTCGCCCTGTTTGAGTTGGAAGACGTCGGAGGCGAGTTGTTGGGTGATGGTCGAGGCCCCCTGGCGTTTGCCCTGAACATTGGCCACCACGGCGCGCAGGATGCCGATGGGGTCGATGGCGTGGTGCTTGTAGAAGCGGGCGTCCTCGCGGGAAAGGATGGCTTTGCGGAAATTCTCGGCGACCTCCTCCAGCGGGACGACCGAGCGTTTTTCACCGTGGATGCGGCCGATTTCCTCGCCGAGGCGGTCGAGCACGATGGTGCGTTCGGGCATCTCGTGGATTTTTGATAGATCGTAGCGCTGGGCCTGGATGCCGTAGCTCACGGCGAATACTCCGAGGGCGAAAAGCCCGGTGACAAGCGGGTAGCCGACCGCCCGCAGCAGCAGGCGGACGGGCAAGGAAAACGCGCGGGTGACAAACGTGAAAAGATGAAACGGCCAAAACAGCAACAAGGAAAGTCCGCTGCGCGAGCGCGCGGGCGGCGGCGCGGGCTTGCCACCACGGCGTTGGTCTTTTTCGGGCGAGTTGCGTTTTGGCATCGGCAGAGGCAGTGTAGCGCGTGGCCCCGCGGCAATCCACCCCGGAATGCGGCGACAGACAAATCCGCGGGCTCCTGTCGCTGGGAAACATGCAATGAAGACACTACAGCGAAATTTTTCCGTGGGCGTGGCCTGCGCGTGGCTGCTGGCCGCCGTGGCGCCGGTGCAGGGCCGCGAGGCGTCGCGCACCTTGCAGGATTTGGCCAAACTGGAGGCCAAGGTCGAGGCGGTCGTGGCCAAGGTGATGCCGGCCACCGTCGCGCTGGTGGCGGAACGGACCGGTTCGTCGGGCTCCGGGGTGGTGACCACGGCCGACGGCTTGGTGCTCACCGCGGCGCACGTGGTGCAGGGCACGGCGGAGTTGGTGGTGGTATTCCCCGACGGCAAGCAAGTGCCCGGCAAGGTGCTCGGCGCGAATTATTCCAAGGACATCGCGATGGTGCAAATCACCGAAAAAGGGCCATGGCCGTTTGTGGAACGCGGCACCTCGAAACACCTGGAGGCCGGCGATTGGGTCATCGCCCTCGGCCATTCCGCCGGCTTTGATCCGGGCCGCACCCCGCCCGTGCGCTTCGGCCGGGTGATCTCCAAGGGACCGGGGAATTTTCTAACAACCGACTGCACGCTCATCGGCGGCGACTCCGGCGGGCCTCTGTTCGACCTGGACGGGAAAATCGTCGGCATTCATTCCAACATCGGGGTTTCGCTCATCAACAACAATCACGCCGGCATCGACGGCTTCCGCGAGGATTGGGACCGCCTGTTAGCCGGCGAGGGCTGGGGCCGGCTCTCGCTCAACCCCTTCGCCAATCCCGAGATGCCGGTGTTAGGCATCGAGATGGGCTTGGTGCGCCAGGCCAAAGGCGTGCCGGTGGAGATGGTGGTGCCCAGGTCGCCTGCCGCGGCGGCGGGCGTGCGCCCCGGCGACCTGATCCTCTCGGTGGACCGCAGCGAAATCCGCAACGGCAACGAGTTGCTGCAAGTGCTGGCGAAAAAACTGCCCGGCGAGGTGGTGAAACTCGGCGTCCTGCGCGACGACAAAAACCTGGAGTTCAAGGTGACCCTGGCGCGGCGCGACCGCCTCTATCAGGACCAGTGATCCGGCATCAACCAACCTAACGGAACAACCATGAAAACCACCCCCTCTCTTTTGTTAGCATGTCTGCTGGCTGCCCCGCTCCCTGCACAGCAACTGCAGGAAATCCCCCTGCTGCGCCCCGAGGAACGCCAAACCGTCGATGGCCAGGCCGACGAATTCAACCAGGCGCTCGCTCCGATTCTGGCCACCGCCGCCAAATCCACCGTGCGGGTGTGGGCCGGCAAGCGGCGTCTGGCCTATGGCACCGTGGTGGGCGACGGCCGCAAGGTGCTCACCAAGTTCAGCGAAGTGGCGCGAGCTGCCGGCACCTTGCGGGTGGACGCGGGCGATGGCGAAGGGCGCGCGGCGGTGATTGCCGGTGTCTATGAGGATGAGGATCTCGCGCTGCTCGCCATCCAGGGCGAGGCGCTCACGCCGGTGAAATGGTCCACCGAGAAGCCGAAGCTGGGGAGTTTTCTAACGGCACCGCAGCCCGGCGGACAGCCGGCCGCGTTCGGGGTGGTTAGCGTGTTGGAGCGGGACCTGCGCGAAACCGACAAGGCCTATCTGGGGGTGCAAGGCGACCCTCGCTTCGCCGGTCCCGGCGTGAAAGTGTTAGACGTCAAGTCGGACTCCGGCGCCGCTGCCGCCGGGTTGCGGGCGGGGGATGTGATTTTGCGGGTGAACAAGCGGCCGATTTCAGGCATGTTGGAGTTGCGCAACGCGCTGATCGGCCAGGCACCCGGCACCCGCCTGGCCATGGGCGTGAGCCGCGACGGCAAGCAGGTGACGCTGGATGTTTTGTTAGGAAACCGCCCGGATCTGGCGCAGTTCCCCGGCGAGCGGCTGCTCCTGATGGAGCAAATGGGCGGCCCGACCAGCCGCGTGCACGATTCGTTTTCCAAGGTGATTCAAACCGACATGCGCCCCGATCCCAATCAGATCGGCGGCCCGGTGGTGGATCTGCACGGCCACGTGGTTGGCATCACCATGGCGCGGGCGGATCGCACCCGCTCGTTTGTGATGCCCTCGGCGGCGGTGACCAGATTGTTAGAAAACAAGCCGCTCGATCCGGCGCTGGTCAAGCTCGCCGCACCCGCGGCGCGTGGCGTGGCCGATGGCGAGGGGCGGGCCCAGCTCGCGCCGATGGAGCCGGGCATCGTGCCCGCCGATCCGGAGCGCCTGCGCCGCCACATGGACGACATGCAACGCTTGATCGAGCGGATGCGCGAGGAGATGGAGCGGCTGGAACAGCAGAATCGTTAGGGAAGGGGAGCGCGGTCGTCCCGGCTGTGAGGGCAGACAGGCGTCTTCGCCTGTCGTTGACGTGATGGAGTGGCAGGAAAGCGAGGCCCTGGAAATGGGTTGAAGCTCATTTTCCTGCCCTAGCTCTTCTCTTCCTTCATTTCTTAGCGTCTTTGCGGTCATCCATCTTCATCTGTGGTCGCCATCAGTGGTTCATTTCACCCGATCTTCGCCCCCAAGTCCCGCACACATCCCATCCCCAATTCTTCATCCGCGTAATCCCTTAATCCGTGGTTGTCTTAGGCAGTCATACCCCAATCTGATCCAGCCCGTCGGCCGATGAAACGACAGGCTGGAAGCCCGTCGGCCATGACAGGCAGGATGCCTGTCCTCCGCCCAAACGATCCGGCTTGGCTGATAGGCGTGGACAATCTCGTCTAACGCGTTCATGCTGCGTCGCTCGCCGCCATGCTCCAATACTCCAAACAAACTGACGAACGCCGCGAAGCCGACCGCCGCGAAGCCGGCGCGCCGGAATGCTGGTGCCTGCATGGCGCGGTGGGGGTGGCGGCGGATTGGCGCGGGCTGGCCAAGCGGCTGGCGGCGTCGGGAATCGGCAGCCGCGCGGTGGATTTGTGGCGCTTTCTGGAAAGCGCGCCGCTGTCGCTGGCGGAGTTCGGCACGGCGCTCAACGCGGATGCCGGCGGCGAGGTGTTTCGCGGCACCGGGCGGTCGTTGTTAGGATATTCGATGGGCGGCCGGATGGCGCTGCACTCATTGTTGGAAAAAGGCCACCCGTGGCAGGCCGCGGTGTTGGTTTCGACCCATCCGGGTCTGGCAAGCGCGGCGGAGCGCGCCGAGCGCTTGGCGGCGGATGCGGCCTGGGCGGCGCAGGCGTTTGGCGGGGATTGGCAGCGATTCCTCGACGCCTGGAATGCCCAGCCGGTGTTAGGCACCACCGCCATCCGCGATGCGCAGGCGGCCCGCGCACTGGTCACGCGGCGCCGCGAGGTGGCCCGCAGTTTCATGGATTGGTCGCTCGGGGCGCAGCAAGCGCTGTGGGAGCGCCTCGGTGAAATCACCATCCCGGTGCTGTGGGTGGCCGGCGAGCAGGACGAGAAATTCCTCGCCCTGGCCCACCGCGCCGCCAGTCTTTCGCCGCGCGCGCGGCTGGCCGTGGCACCCGCCTGCGGCCACCGCGTGCCGTGGGAAAACGAAGCCTGGCTCGCCGAAACCACCGCGCGCTTCCTCAAGTTCGGCGACCTCTAACGCAGGTCGGAGCCCTGGTCTGAGCGACCGTCGGGAAACGGCTTTCATGGCCACCTCGACACCCGCCAGCGTCCCGCCCAATACTGGCGGTTTAGCGCTCTCTGAGCGGAAAACAGGCATCCTGCCTGTGATGGAAGACAGCGCTTCTTTGGCCTTCGTAGCCTTGGCGGAGTAGACCGCCCAGTCCGCGCATGAAACGACAGGCTGGAAGCCCGTCGTCCATGACAGGCAAGATGCCTATCTTCCTACTAAACTGACAGTATTGGGCGGGCCGCCGCCGCCGCAAGCGGAGCGACAGTTGCTCCAATCCGGGGCTTGCCATGCGCTTTCGTTGCCGGTACAATGGCGGCCTCATGAGCGACAAAGCACCTTGGATCACCTATCGGCCGGAACTGAAAGTGCTGGATTGCACGATCCGCGATGGCGGCCTGATCAACAATTCCCAGTTCAGCGACGAACAAGTGCGGGCGGTCTATCAGGCCTGCGTGGCCGCGGGGGTCGATTACATGGAAATCGGCTACAAGAACGCCCCCTCGCAATTTCCCAAGACCAAATTCGGAGCGTGGCGCCATTGCGAGGAGGAGGACATGCGCCGGGCGGTGGGCGACCACACGTTTGCCGCGACCGGTTTGAAGCTCGCGGCGATGGCCGACGCCGGCGGCAAGAGCGACTGGAAACACCAGATCCTGCCCGCCAAAGAGAGCGTGCTCGACGTGATCCGCGTGGCGTGTTACGTCCATCAGATTTCCGAAGCGGTCGATATGATCGAACATTGCCATGCCCTGGGCTATGAAACGACCCTCAACATCATGGCCATCTCGGTGGTGGCGGATGCCGATATCGACCAGGCGTTGGAAATCGGCGCCAAGTCCCCGGCCGGCACCATCGTGGTGGTGGACAGTTACGGCAACCTGTTCCGTGAGCAAATCGACCACCTGGTCCGCAAATACACCAAGGCGGTCGAGGGCACCGGCAAGCACATCGGCATGCATGCCCACAACAACCTGCAACTGGCTTTTGCCAATACCGTGGAAGCCATCATCCTCGGCGCCAACCGCGTCGATGCCACCCTCATGGGCTTGGGCCGCGGCGCCGGCAACTGCCCGATGGAAATCCTGCTAGGCTTTCTGCGCAATCCCAAGTTCAAGCTCCGCCCGGTCATAGAAGCCATCCAGCACACGATCCTGCCCATGCGCAAGCAGTTCGACTGGGGCCCGTCACTCCCCTACAACATCACCGGCCAAATGAACCGTCACCCGAAGAGCGCGATGGACTGGCGCGAAGGCCCCAACCCGGACGACTATCTGGGTTTTTTCGACAAGAGCATGACCGACTTTTGAGCGACCGGTCATGCGGCCAATCGGCCTGAATAGCGCGTTTCATAATTCTGCGACAGCCCGCGATTTCTGATGTAGCGTGCCGGGATGAAAATCCCCCCGCTCGCCCTTGCCCTCGCCCTCGCACTGCCCCTTGCCGCGGAGGACCTGCCCTCCGTCGCCGCCATGCAATCCGCCGCCACCGCCTTTCTCGCCTCGCTCGACGCGGCCAAACGCGACCAGGCGGCGTTTCCCTTTGCCGCCGACGCGCGGAAAAATTTCCGCTTCACCCCTCAGGTGCGCAGCGGTCTGCCGCTCAAGGCGATGGACGCGGCCCAGCGCGCCGCGGCGATGCAGTTGGTGGATGCCGCGCTAAGCGACAAGGGCCACCTCAAGGCGATGCAAATCATGACCCTGGAAGGGGTCCTGGCGGATTTGGAGAAAAATCCCGAATTCCGCGATAACGGCAAATACTACCTCTCGCTCTTCGGCAAACCCGGCGACGCCGCGGGCTGGGGCTGGAAATTCGAAGGCCACCATATCTCCCTCAACTACACCATCGTCGGCGGCAGCCACATCGCCGTCACCCCGTCGTTTTTCGGTGCCAATCCCGCCGAGGTGCGCAGCGGCCCGCAACTGGGCCTGCGCGTCCTCAAGGCCGAAGACGAATTGGCGCACGCCCTGCTCGGCAGCCTGCTGGAAACCGGCCACAAGGACGTGGTTTTCAGCGACCGAGCACCCGCCGAACTGCTCACCGCCGAAAACCGCAAAGCCACCGCACTGGAGCCCGTCGGCATGCTTGCCAGCGACATGTCCGAATCCCAGCGCAAGGCCTTGGTCGAGCTCATCTCCGAGTACACCGGTCGCCACCGCAAGGATCTGGCCGACGCCGACTTGCAAAAAATCACCGCCGCGGGCATCGCCAAGATCCGTTTCGGTTGGGCCGGCGGCACCCATCCCGGTGAGGCTTGGTATTACCGCGTCCAGGGGCCCACCTTCCTGCTGGAAGCCGCCAACACCCAGAACAACGCCAACCACATCCACGCGACTTGGCGTGATTTCGCCGACGATTTCGGCCGCGACCTGCTCGCGGAACATTACCAGCAGCACGCCAAAGACCCCGGCGAGCCCTGAATTCCGGCCAAACCCGAGTATTGCCGAAGACGGAAAATTCAGCATGCTTGGGCCGCATGCATGCGCTATCGGACTGGCCGGGATTTCTGCCTGAATTTTCGCGGGAAGCGGAGACACGTGGGTTTGCGGGCCACGTGCTGGCGGAGTTGGCGGGCGGGCCGCTGATGGCCTGGGAAAGCCCGGCGGGCGGGCCGCGGGTGTATCTGTCGGCCGGCATCCATGGCGACGAACCGGCCGGACCGCTGGCCATGTGCGAGTTGCTCAAGGCGGGGTTTTTCACGCCGGACATCCAATGGTGGCTGTGCCCCGCGCTCAATCCCGACGGACTGGCGGCGGGCACCCGCGGCAATCGCGCCGGCCTCGATCTGAACCGCGATTATTGGAAACGTCGGTCGCTGGAAGCGCGCTCCCACGCAGCTTGGCTTGAAGCCAGGCCGGTGCCGGACCTGTTCGTGTCGCTGCACGAGGATTGGGAAGCCAGCGGGTTTTATTTCTACGAAATCAACCTCGGCAGGGATGAACCGCAGCGCGCCCGTTCGATCATTGAAGCGGTGCGCCCGTGGTGCCTGCCGGAACCCGGCCCGGAAATCGACGGCCATCAGACCCGCGGCGAGGGTTGGATCTATCATGAGGCCGAGGCGGATGTGCCGCAAGGGTGGCCCGAGGCGATCTTTCTGGCCAAACGCGGCTGCCCGCTGTCGTTTACCTTAGAAACTCCCAGCCATAAGCCGCTGGCCGAACGCATCGCCGCGCTGATGGCGGCCGTGCGCGCCGCCGTCCGCTGACCCACACTCTGAGGTTCCCGCCAAGGTGGCCCGCCGTCTGCTATAGCAGCAAGCGACGCCATGGAAATGTTCAAAGGCTACGATCCGGGAGAATTTTACGATGAGATGTTCGGGGCTGACGGCACCGTCAGGGGCCATTGTGCCCCGTTGCTACGCCGCTTCGGGCAACTCGACCAAAAGGACTTTCTGGCGCGCAAGGCCAATTCCGAACTCTACTTCCTGCGCCAGGGCATCACCTTCAACGTCTATCACGATGAGCGCGGCACCGAGCGGATTTTCCCGTTTGACCCGATCCCGCGGGTCATGCCGGCCCATGAGTGGGAACACCTGGAAGCCGGCCTCACCCAGCGCATGGTGGCCCTCAATCTGTTCCTGCACGATATTTATCACGACCAGCAAATCCTCAAGGACGAGGTTATCCCGCGCTGGTACGTCGAACAGGCGACCCATTACCGGCCCGAATTCCGCGGCGTCGACGTGCCGGAAAATATCTACATCCATATCTGCGGCAGCGATCTGATCCGCGGCGCCGACGGCATCTATTACGTGCTGGAGGACAACGGCCGCTGCCCGTCGGGTGCTTCGTATTTGTTGGAAAACCGCAATGCCCTCAAGCGCACGTTCCCCGGCATCTTCGATGAAATGGGCGTGCGCCCCGTCGATTCCTATCCACGCGACCTGCTCGCCATGCTCCATCACATTTCGCCGCGCCGCGACGCCGATCCGGTTTGCGTGCTGCTCACCCCGGGTTGCCACAACAGCGCCTATTTCGAGCATTGTTATCTGGCCCGTGAAATGGGCATCGCCATCGTCGAGGGCCGCGACCTGATTGTCGTCGATAAATTTGTATATATGCGAACGACCCGGGGTCTCAAGCGGGTGGATGTGATTTACCGGCGTATTGATGACGATTTCATCGATCCGGTGGTGTTCCGCAAAGACTCGGTGCTCGGCGTCCCGGGCCTGATGAACGCCTACCGCGCCGGCAATGTCTCCCTCGCCAATGCCGTCGGCACCGGCGTCGCCGACGACAAGGTCATCTACTACTTTGTGCCTCGCATGATCGAATATTACCTCGGTCAAAACCCAATCCTGCCCAATGTACCGACGTTCCTGGCGTCCGAACCTGAGGATTTGAAATTCATCCTCGGCCACCTGCCCGAGTTGGTGGTCAAGGCCGCCAATGAGTCCGGCGGCTACGGCATGTTGATGGGGCCGACGGCCAGTGCCGCCCAGATCGCCGACTTCCGCGCTCGCATCCTGGCCAACCCGCGCAACTACATTGCCCAACCGGTGGTCGCCTTGTCGCGCTCGCCGACATGGTGCGACGGGGCGATGGCAGGCCGCCACCTTGACTTGCGGCCCTATATCATCTATGGGAAGGACGTCAAGATTGTGCCGGGTGGGCTCACCCGGGTAGCTTTGACCAAGGATTCGCTCATCGTTAATTCCTCACAGGGCGGAGGCAGCAAGGACACCTGGGTGCTCCGCCACTAACATTTCTCATGCTCTCCCGTGTTGCCAATACTCTTTACTGGATGGTCCGCTACGTCGAGCGGGCCGATAATCTCGCGCGTTTGATCGACGTGAACCAACAGTTACTGCTAGATAGCGAGCGGCTCGACAGCGAACGGCTGCGGGCTTTCTGGCAACCGATCATTCTCAGCACTGGCGAGGAAGACCTGTTCGGTTCGCTCTACGACGAGGCCGGTAGTAGCGAGGTTATCCGATTCCTAACCGATGATGCCCGCAATCCTAACAGTATTACCTCCTGCATCGGCCTGGCGCGGGAGAACGCCCGCACCGTCCGGGATCAATTATCTGACGACCTGTGGGAGTCGCTCAACGCGCTCTATCTATTCACCCGCTCGCCGGAAGCCAGCCGCCTCATCGCATCGGACCCGCCGCGCTATTACGAAAACATCCGGCGCTCGTCGGAAACCTTCCTCGGCATCGCGGCCTCCACGTTGTCGCGCGATGAGGCGTGGGAATTCATGGACTTGGGCCGCCATCTCGAGCGTGCCGACAAAACCACCCGGTTCCTGGATGTTTCGAGTTACCTGCCAGGGGG
>Ga0118677_10014195_pt1 | contig 11305 bp, 13 predicted proteins | sample AliMusrvi5mmetaG_FD_86154 | JGI IMG/M metagenome (GOLD analysis project Ga0118677, IMG submission 86154)
GTATCATATTCAACGGTTACAAGGAACGCCGCTACTTGATGAGCGAGAACTATTCCTACGGATACTACAAAACGTCCAGTTACCGGTACAGTTATGAATCGTACGGATATGGGACCTGAGGCCGAAGAATTCAGTTAGAATCCGCCGAACAAATCCATTTGGGGCTTCGCTATGGCTTCCATTCGTCGGCTGGCACCTATCATATTCCCTTGCTGCTTACGCTTATACTCGGGGGGCTGCCGCTGCTTTACGACTTGCTTCGGAAGATCCTCAAACGTGAATTCGGTTCCGATCTCTTGGGTGGAATTTCCATCATCACCTCAATTGTCGTGAGAGATAAAGCGACTGCCGACCCCACTTGGAAATCTTTTAGCCCGGCAATGCACGGCCGCCTTTCCTCGGCCGAGAAAAAATTCACTGCCAGCCACGGCATTCGCCTTTCCCCGAGCGCGCAAAGAGCCGATGACCGATGCGGCGCATGTTCGCGACGCGATGGCGCGCTTCAATCAAGTCTGTGACGTCACGGCCGTCAAACGGGATCTCGCATTTGCCAATTTTCAAAAGGCGGCCAGCCATTTCGATATTCAAATGAGCAAATCGCCGAGCACTCCACATCGATAGCCAAGGAGCATCTGAGCAAGACGGCACGCCAGTTCTGACAATCAAAAGGGAGTCCTTCAAGTCGGGTCCATGCAACAATGTAAGGGGGCTGTTATAGCACCATTCCGACAAGGTAGGGATGTACCCCATGGCGGCAGACGCATCCATTGTGCATGTTGGCACGGGTGATGGAAGCAGCCTTCACCTCCCCCTGATCCACCATGAAAGCTAAAGCTATTATTGCCGCACTTCTTATCACCTTAGGCATCGTAATCCTCGCCTATTCGGGCATCACCTTCACCACCCCCGGTGAGCCCATTGAGTTCCTCGGGCTGAGAGTCGAAACCACCCAGAGCCACTTCATCCCGCCCGTCGTTGGAGCACTCGCGCTGGTCGGTGGGATTGTGTTCTTGCTGGTAAAACCCCGATCTATCTAGCAAAACCAAGTCAGTTCTTGTCCTTGCGCCTTGGGGCTGAGCTTCGTCCTCGGTAGCTTGATTGGATCTTCTATCTGGTGGTCCATTCTCTGATTGATCCATGCGGCGGCTCTAGCCTCCAGATGCCGTCAGGTCTGCGGTGAACGCCGAGAGGAGCGATGCCTGAGAGTCATACCGTGATAGGCGAACTTCTTTTTCGGTGCCTAATTCACGAGGGTCTACGCAATGCACTTCGGCACGCAGACATCTGAACCCGGCCCGCCGCAGTTCAATTGATGCCCGCCTCATGAAAGTCACCCACCCGGTTGACTAGTTGCGAGATTCGAATGGGCTGTTTTGGTGGTGTGGCAATTGCGTCTTAGCTGTTTCCGAAGCCTAGAACGACACGTGACGACACCTTGCCATGCTCAAGGCGGTCGAGAACCTGGTTGATTGCAGAGAGGGGTTGCAATTCGATATCAGCCTTGACCTTGCCTTCGGCGGCAAACGCCAGAGCCTCCGCCATATCTTGGCGCGAGCCGACAAATGAACCGCGAATGGTGATGCAATTTGCAACCACATCAAAGAGCGGCGTCGGGAATTCTCCGGGCGGCAGCCCGATGAGCACACAGGTTCCTCGCTTGCGTGTCATACCAACGCCTTGTTTGAATGCACCTAACGAAGGGGCCGTGACCATCACGCCATGCGCTCCGCCTGCGGTCCCGTCTCTCACCGCAGTGACCGGGTCTGCCTCCACCGCATTAATGATTAGATCGGCACCAAGTCGCTTGGCATGTGCAAGCTTGCCCTCATCCACATCAATCGCGCAAACAAGAAGACCCATGGCCTTGGCATACTGGATCGCCAGATGCCCCAGTCCCCCGACGCCGGAGATGGCGACCCATTGGCCGGGTTTCGCTCTGGTTTCCTTTAGACCTTTGTAGGTAGTGATTCCGGCACAGATGATAGGTGCCGCATCCGTGGATGTTAGTCCGGAAGGTATGTGGGCGACGTAGTCCGGGTCAGCCAGAATGTATTCTGCAAAGCCGCCGTTTTTAGTATAGCCACCGAATTGCGCCTCGGCGCACACCGTCTCCCAAGCTGAGAGGCAATGCTCGCAATGGCCGCACGCCGAGTAGAGCCAAGGCACCCCGACCCGGTCGCCCTCCTTCACCGCCGTTACCTCTAGACCCAAGGCTACAACCACTCCGATGCCCTCATGGCCGGGGATGAATGGGAGAGGCGGCTTCATCGGCCAATCACCCTTTGCCGCGTGCACATCAGTATGACATACGCCACAGGCTTCTGTCTTGACTAGGATTTGGCCAGGACCAGGAGCAGGGATTTCACATTCTCGAAGCTCCAATGGCTCTCCGAACCGCACCACCATCGCCGCTTTCATTTTTGGTTTCATGATCGTATTTTCATTAAGTATCCATCTCTGTCGCCCAGCGAGTGAGGCAAGCCCCTAGCCGAGGTGATTGGTCTTCGCCATCGCACGCCCGGCGCTTCGCAGTGCATCTGGACAATCCAATCTCCCTGTATGAATTTCAATAAACACAAGCTCGTCCGCCGTGGTAGCCTGACGTAGCGCATCCTCGAGTTCGCCTTCCGTGCGGACATCAAAGGCTAGGCCGCCGCCGAAAACCTCCACCAGTTTGTGATAGTTCCATGGCTGAATGTCGTTGTACGGGTGATCCACGATCGCACGTTCTATCGTATATCCGTCATTATTGATGAGAAAGATGACAGGCTTGAGGCGGTTGCGGATCATCGTCGATAGGTCCTGACAGGTGACCTGGAATGATCCATCCCCGATAAACAAGACGACTTGACGGTCCTGTGCCGCCATATTGGCACCCAGAGTTGCGCCGATCGTATAGCCGATTGATCCGTAAAATGTCTGCCCAATGAAGGACGCTCCTTCCGGCATAAGCATTTCTGCAGCACTGAACAGGGACACGCCTGTTTCTGCAATGACGATCGAATCGTCCCTAATGAAATGACTCATTCGGTCGAAAAAGCGCTTGATGGTCAGGGCAGTGGTCGGGACTCCAAGATAGGGTTCGGTGTGCCGGTGAACGCAACCATCGGCCGCGCACTGGACTTTCAGAGTTGCCGGATCTCGTCGTGCCAGCCGACCTGTCAGCCCGAGTATGAAATCCCCAAGATAAACATTATCGTAATAGTGGTGCTTAATCTTCACGGACCTAATGTTGGCGCTTATCGTCTTGGCGTCATCGAGGTGAGTGGTAAAGCCACCGGTATTAAAATCGGTTAACAAGGCCCCAAGTTGCAAAACACAATCGGCGGACTCGATGCGGTCACGCACATAATCTCGACTTCTATCTCCCTCAAACAGGCCAAGAAACAACGGGTGATGCTCTGAAAGGACTGTCTTTCCTAACATCATGGTGACATACGGGATTCCGGTCCGGGCGAGAAACATGCGGAATTCCCGCTGCAATTTGAAACGGATCAATTCAACGTCGCCGATCACCACGGGTAGACGCGAGTGTTCCAGCAATTCGAGAGCCTCATTGAGCGCTTCTGCAAGTGCCTGCGGGTCACTGGCTGCGGGTGTGGGGAAGACAAAAGCATCCGGTCGGTGACATTTCATCGTTACTACGTCCGAGGGGATGCTGATATAGACCGGTTGCTGGCGGGAAAGGCATGCGGTCAGCACGCGGTCGATCTCGGCCGGGGCCGTATCGCCCGACATGAGCTGGGTTGAGGCGGTCGTGATTTTCTCATACATTTTCAACGGGATCTGATAGTCTCCCAAAGTATGATGCAGCAGTGGCCGCGTGAGGAAATGGGTTGTCGCGGGCGAGCCGGTGATCGCAACCACCGGCACCCTTTCCGCGAAGGCGCCGGCCACGCCGTTGATCGCGCTCAGTTCGCCGACACCATAGGTTGTGGCGAACGCACCGATGCCCCGGATGCGGGCATAGCCGTCGGCGGCGTAAGCGGCGTTGAGTTCGTTGCAGGTGCCGACATACTTCAACTCGCTGGTCATGACCTCGTTGAGGAATCCCAAGACGAAGTCTCCGGGCACACCGAACAGATGATCCACTCCGATCTGTTTCAGGCGGGTTAACAAATATCCGGCAACTGTGATTTCATTTTCCATGGTGATGATGTTTCTAGCATTCTAACATTCGTCCGGGATGTCAGCCATGGGACAGGTCGATGACATCCAGCCGATGATTGACATTGGGGTGATCGGCGGTGGGTCCTTCGGTGAACACGGCCAGTCCGTCTGGTAGGCCGTGGGATCGTACCCAGGATCTGGCGAAGCAATTCCAATCCTCAGGCAGCGCCATCACCTGGACCGGTTGCACCCCGTAGGAGAACTGCAGGCCCTGGCACGTCGCTTCGTCATGGCTCACGACCGCAACCCACACTGGCATCTTGAAGCGGGCGATCAGCCGCGCCTCGTTTCCGGTGGCGGTGGAGACGATCACGGCGACCGGATTCAGATGGTCCACGGTTTGCTGGACATTGTGCGACATGAGTTTCTCCAACGGGACTTCGTGAACCCGGTCATAATCGGCGAAGACCTCGCGCATCCGGCCATGAATGCGAAACGGTTCGGTTGCGGTGGCGATTTTGGCAAGTGTGTCGCAGGCCTCGATTGGGTATTTCCCCATCGCGGATTCCTCGGAAAGCATCACGCAATCGGTGCCGTCAAGAATGGCATTGGCCACATCGGTGGCTTCCGCACGCGTCGGGCGGGAGTGGTCCACCATGGATTCGAGCATTTGTGTTGCGGTGATCACCGGTTTTCCCATCAAGTTGGCTTTGCCGGTCAGTTGTTTTTGAACCACGGCGATTCGTTCCATGGGAATCTCGACACCCAGGTCGCCGCGGGCGATCATGATCCCGTCGGAGGCCAGCAGGATCTCCTCGATGTGGTCCAGCGCTCCGGCGCGTTCGATCTTCGCAATGATGAACGGGTGGAATCCCAACTCCGCCGCTGCCTTCCGCACGGCATTCACATCGGACGCTGTTTCAACAAAAGATTGGCTGATGGCATCCACACCGTTTTCCAGCGCTGATTTCAGGCATTCATGGTCGTGCGCGGTAAACGCGCAAACGCCCAGGTCACCCGGACAGCAGAAGGTCTTAGAAGCCTTGCGACCGATTCTGAAACTTGCCACTTGCGGAATCCGGTCATCGTTGCCGCTGAAAATGCAGACGGCGTCATTGATTGTTGGAAAATCGGGCACAGGGAAAAGTCACGCGGTTAGAGAATTGGCCCGGGAGGCAGGGGTTCCGTTTTGGGAGGCCAATGTGGCAAGTTGGATCGTTCTGGGTGCCCGCAATGGAAACGCCACGCTTTCATCCCTCGTGAAGTGGATAGCGAACACCAAGAACGGCGTCATTTTCCTCGACGAACTCGATAAGCTAACAGGTATGAATGAGTGGACAAACGCCATTCGCCTTGAAATCCACGACCTAGCCGATGGGCGGGTCCCGGACGGTGCGATTGACGTGCCTGGCACCACACAGCTCGAGGAAATGACCGAAGACAATGACAAGATCGTCCGCAAAGCCCTAATCAAGTTGGACGTCGAAAATAAGCTGAAAAATTCCTTCCTCGTAGTGGGTGCCGGAGCATGGCAGATCTCATGGGCTGAGCGCCAACAGCAGATCGGATTCCATAACGATCCGTCAGTCCATGAACGAATCGACCGGCAGCAAATCCTGAAATTCATCACGCCGGAAATCCTCCAGCGTTTCCGCTCCGAGATTCTGTTTCTCGATCCGATGACGGAAAGCGATTACCTCGCCGTGATGTCGGCGGAGATATTGCGTCTGCCTGTTGATCTGCGTTTGAGATTTGCCACACTTGCCGTGAAGGAAATCCCGAGCGCCATCGAGCAGGGCCTTGGCATGCGCATCTTTGAGGAGGTTTACACGCAACTCTGTGTCGAGGAGATCCGCCGCAGTGGTGACAACCATGAAGCTGCCATCAAGCGTCTGACTGGCCTCTGAGTCTGAGACCCGGCATGAAGCGGAACGGTTAGCCGTCAACGACCCCTGAATTGACTAGAATCCCCAACAGCCTGACTTCCGACCGACATGGCAGTGCCGATCAGGAGTCAGGAGAGAGCAACACTCATGATTCAGCCCATCCAGGCTCCATAACCTTGCAATCTTAACTGTTTGGTAATGCGCACTTCCCGCTCAAGTGCCCAGGTTCGGCGGACGGGTTCCCGGCGGGTAACAAGATCCATCCGCAGCCGGAGTCCATACTCGTGAGCGACTCTCGAGACATTCTTGGTACCATGGAAATGCTGTAGGAAACGCTCCTCTATGTCCTCACTTGTCATGCCCACGTAAAAGCAGGGACGGCCCGGCACATACCCGGGGTTTTTGCGCATGAACGCAGGATCCAAAGTCACTGATTCATTGGGTTGGATGACGTAGTTGAAACAGTTCGGGCTCTCGTTGGGCAGGAGGCCAGTTGACTTGGACCGGATGCGCCTTCCGGCGCCTTGCTTTGATTTCTTCATGGGAGGTTTTGCTTGGTGGTTGATTTGGGGACATTCGCCCTTATTCCCGGCCTGCGTGTTTGGCGCTCAACCGATGGCGGCGTTGGTCGAGGCTGGTCTGTTTCGTCGAGATTTTCCACCTGGGGACGGCGATCTCATCGGACTGGAAATCGACGGCGAGATGGCGGAGTTCGGGGTGTTCCGGGTCCGGGGGGAGTTTCATTGCGACGAAACTCGCGATGCAAACCCACGGAAACTGCGGTATTCCGAGGCCGAATTGACGATGCACTCGCTCATTCGCGAGCGGTTCTACACCATGATGGCGACGGATCTCGGTGTCTCGGCGCAAGTTGGGGAACTCAGTCGCGGAATCTGGGAACTCGGCAGAAAATCACTCCCCGGTCAGGGCCGGTCCAAGGTGATCTTCATCGAGGATGGCGTGCGGGAATCCGACCTAACACTTTTCCTGATGCGCGACGGACACAACTCGCACTGTCTGCTTTTTCACGGTGACCGTCCGCAGCCACCAAACATCCCTGGCAAGACCATCGCCCAAGCACCGCTTGAGGTGCGGGACGGGCGGTTCGCAAGCGAGATTTTCGAGGAACTGGCGGCCAGCCAGAAAACGACGGTCGCGGAGACGCGCATTGATTTGGCGGTATCGCCTCCCAAGCTCTGGATTTGCGGGGAGGAATTCACCTTGCCACTTGCCCCAGTGGGCATGCCGACCGACGGATGCGGCTATCTGGCTCATCTCTTAGAACATCCGGGTAAATCAATCCCATGCTGGGACCTGCTGTGTGCGCTCCGGCCCGCATTGAAAGGCGAAGTGGGGAAGGCAAAATGGTCGGATGAGTCACTGGATAAGAGAGCAAGGAGTGAATTCCTCGCCGATCTACGACAGGCGAAAGCCGAGTTGGGTGAAATCGAGGCGGACGATATGATGCCCGAGTGCGAAAAGGAACGGGCGCGGAATCGATATGACGCGCTGAAGACGGAATGCGGAAAACATCTCAACATTGCAGGCAAAAGCCGCCCGCTACCTGGTGGGGATCAGGCGAAAAACCGGCAGAAAGTACGGAAGGCGCTCAAGGTGGTGATCCTGCATGTGCAGAAGCAGAACGGTCCCGCAGGGGTGGCGTTGGCCACCGCTCTCGGGGATGGCGATCCGGTGACGTTCCGTCCTCCGCCAGAATGGGGGCTTTGAGTTTTTTGTCTGGTCAGGCGGGAACAAAGCGCAATTCCACCTTCCGCCCGAGAGCGGCGGCGGCTTTGCCAAGGCTGGCCACGGTGAGTGATGGATTCTGGGGATCGAGGATTCTGTCCAGCGATGCCCTGCTGGTTTTCATCCTGGAAGCGAGCTGAGTCTTGCTGACGCACTCCTGCTCCAGAATTTGTTGGAGTTGGAGGGCAACCACCCGCTTGAGCGCGAGGATTTCCACTTCGGGAAGAATCCCTTCCTCGGCGAGAAAATCAGCGAAGTCACTGCCGCGGTGGGCATTCTGATGTGCTTTTGGTTTCATTTCTTTCGGTTTTGATGTGCGTTCATGTAGATGGCCTGTCGCTTTCGGGCAGTGTCCAATTCCTGTTTCGGTGCCGTTCGGGTCTTCTTGATGATGCCGTGGAGCAGGATGATCTCCTCATCGACCACGATGAAGAAAACCCGCGCAATCCGGTCTCCAAGTGAAGATCGCACTTCCCACAGCCCCCCACCCATCGAATCCACCAATGGCTTTCCCACCGGCCATTTCCACTGAACGGCAAGAATGTCGGCACCGATGATTTTCTTTTCAGCCATGGGGAGGCCGTGCAACCAATCCCGTACCGGTTCGTTCCCGGCCTCCGTTTGGAAAAACAGGGTCCTGAGCGGTCGCGGAGCGGGCAAGGCCATGCGCGAAACGTATCTATTTTGATACGTTCGTCAAGTGGGTTTTCGTCCGTCCCAAAAAATTTGCTGCCGGGAAGCCCCCCCTTCCCGCTCGGGAAGGCCCACTTCCCGCCTTGGTTTTTGACACCAAAAGCCAAGGTATGACCACCACAACCATTTTTGACGAACACGCCGTTGCCCCGCTTTGGGCGACCCGCGACGTGGCAAAATTCCTCGGATGTTCCGAGCGCCAAATTCCGCGCCTGCGTGACGAGGGTCTCCCCGCCGTGCGTGTGGGTGGATTGATCCGATTCATTCCGTCGCGGGTCATGGCATGGCTGGAATGCCGGGACGAACGCGCCCGGCAACTGGCCGACATAGCGGCCACCGGTGACGACGACAACGCCGAGTGCGCGGCGGCTGATCTCGCCCGTGAATTTCCCGCTCCCCTCTCCTGACCGATTTCCTCCGTCGGTCGGGCTGTGCCGTCGGGGGGCCATTTTTCAGCGGCCAACTCACAAACCAAACAACATCAATACCATGAAACTATCCGCCAATGGCTCCACCACCCCATTTGAAGCGCACCCCGAATACGACGGCCAAGCCGTCTGCGTGGATGTGACGCCGCTCAAGAAAACCCAATCGACCTACGGCGAGCGCGAGACGTTCCGTGTCGTGTTCGAGACCCGCGAACTGCAGCAGGACGGGAAACCCTATCTGCTATTCAGTCGCGGGTTCACCCCGTCACTGCATGAGAAGGCCGCGCTGCGTGCGTTCCTGAAACAATGGTTCGGGCGCGACCTCACCACCGCCGAGCAGGCGGAGTTCGACACCGAATCGCTCATTGGCCGTCCGGCGCGGGTGTCGGTGGTTCATTCGGACTACAACGGCACGACCTATGCCAACATCGGACTGATCCGCGCCGACAAGTCGGGTGAACCGCTCAAGGCATCGGGCAAATACACTCGCCAGAAGGACCGGCAGAACAACGGCGACGAGAAATTCCGTCCGGCGTCCAATGGCAACGAATCCCCCACCCAGTCCGACTGGCGGCGCGTGAAAGTCCATGTCGGACGGCACAGCGGCATTGATCTCGGCGAACTCGACCGCGACTCGGTGGACGCCCTTCTAACGAAGTGGCTGCCCACGGCGCTCGAAAAGGAAAAGCCGCTCAAGGCAGACCGCGAACTCATCGCCGCGCTCCAACAGGCCAGGCAGGCGCTCGCCGACACCGACTTCGAGGCGGACGAGATCCCGTTCTAACATATTAGCCCCAACTGAATCCACGACAATGCTTATCGTTCCAAGAGAGTCCTCGTCGCACTGGTATTTCCCGGACGGCACGCCCCTTCACCAGGTGCCGCGTGCCGACGGGAAGGGGGATCGCCCGACCAGCCTGCGCGACGCCCGCAAACTCGGCCTCTTCCCATCGGTGACCAACGTGCTCTCCATCCTCGCCAAGCCGGGGTTGGAGGCATGGAAAATCGAGCAGGGCATCCTTGCGGCACTCACCCTTCCGCGCAACGAAGATGAACCGCTCGATGACTTCGCCAAACGGGTCGTGGCCGACATGAGTAGCGAGGTGGGCCGAGCCGCCGATCTTGGCAGCGCCGTCCACGCCGCCATCGAAGGTTATGCCCAGGGCCGCTGGTTGCCCGAGGATCAGGAAGTCGCCCGCCTGTTCCAACCGGCCCGCGAGTGGTTTGACGCCGAGGTCCTCGCCGTTCATTCCGTGGAAATCGCCGCCGCCCACACCGAATGGGGGTATGCCGGTCGGGTTGACCTGGTGGCGACATTGAAATCCACCGTGCGGCCCACCGTCATTGATTTCAAGACGCAGAAGACCCGCCGCGACAAGGATGGATCGTTCAAGCCGATCCTCCATGACACCTGGCCGCTGCAACTTGAAGCCTACCGGCAGGCGCTCGTGTCCCGTGACAAGGGACTGGCCAACGCCGCCATCGCCTCGGTGGTCATCGGTTCCAGCGAGCCGGTGCCGGTGGTGGTGAAGGTGTGGGGCGATGCCGACAAGGCCGGGTTCTTCCGCGCCTTCCTCGCAGCCCGCGACTTGTGGGTCTGGCAGAAAAACTACTGCCCGGTGAAGGACTCGCCGGACACAGGTGACACGCCCCCGACCGCCCTGGTCCCGATCTAACCGAATATCCCAACCGACCATGAAACCATCCTCACTCAAACTCGCCGCGGTCGATCTCGTGGACCGGGAAGGCGTCCCCACCTGCCCCAGCACCGCCATTGCGGAACACTGTGGTATCACCCACCAGGCTGTATTGAAGCTCGTCGACGCTCATCTTCCAGGCATTCAAGGGGCTTTTGGCCCAATCGGATTTCAAATCCGAAAGGGTTCTCCCCTAGAGCAAGGCGGATTCGCGAAGCCTACCCGCATCGCCTACCTCACCGAACAGCAGGCGACATTCCTCATTACCATGTTCCGCAACACGGACGTGGTGGTCCGGTTCAAGCTGGCACTCACCAAGGCATTCTTCGCGCTGCGGGACCGCCGGGAGAATGTCGCCTACGTCGGGCTGTTCCTTCAGGAGGTGCCCGCCGCGTGGGAAGGGACGTTCCCTGACTCGTTCTTCAGGGCCGTGTGCGACTGCTACGGGTTGCAATACGTCAAGGGCAGGACACCGGGATTCTTCGGCGGCTTCATCAACCGCTACATCTACGAGCCCCTGCTGGAAAACCTCAGCCCCGAACTCAAGGCCAAGCGCGAGGAGCATTGCAATGCGGCGGGCACATCCGAGGCGAGTTACCGCCTCCACCAGTTCCTTCGCAAGCACTGCAAAAAGGCCCTGGAGCGGCACATCCTCGTCATCGAGACCCTGCTTGCGGTGAGTCGGACGGAAATGGACTTCAAGGAGCACTTCGCCGCCCGCTTTGAGGGCCGGCAGCAGTTGGTG
>Ga0118677_10014196_pt1 | contig 11304 bp, 7 predicted proteins | sample AliMusrvi5mmetaG_FD_86154 | JGI IMG/M metagenome (GOLD analysis project Ga0118677, IMG submission 86154)
TGCCAGCACTCTGCGATCTTTGTCAGGAGTTCCGCTGCCTGGTCCGCCGCCCTTCCTTTTATCGCCCGCTTCCCGTACACCGCGTACCAGCGCCGCTGGTCCGCGTCCCGAAACAGATGCCGGAAATGTCTCCAAAGCGCACCTTTTAGCCGTCGCCGGGAGCCTTGCCGGCGCCCGGCCACTGACAGCCACGTGGCAGCCCGCAGTATGGCTTCCGTCAACTCCATGCCGGGCCTGGTGTGCAGGTTGCCGATTGCCATTTGCTGAAGGTCCTGGTAGTCGACAGCATCGCCGCCTGGTTCGATATTCGCTTCCAGAGCGGCCCTTCGCGGCGCAATGCCCTGTGCCTGGTCCAGAAAATCCAGCCGCTCCTGCACCACCTTCTCCACGGCCCATGTCGGATTTCCTGGGCACAGGCCGAACATCCACGCGCGGGGCTCCCGAGCTTTGCGGTTCGCGACCAGGAAACCGTCGCCGGCCTCCTCCACGCGTTCATCCCAGTGCGGACGCCGCGGGTCGCCGAGGCGCGCCACCAGCCAGCCGTCGTCCCGTTCGAACGGTTCGAACGGATCGAACGGCATTTCCCCGAGCTGAATTTCGCCTGCCGCGAGGCGGGCGATGGCGCCATCCACGTCGCCTTCGCCATAGCCTGGCAACAGCGGCGCATGCGCGTGCCAGAGCAACGAGCGCGGAACCAGCGCCGCCGTGATGAAGTACTGGCAGTCTTCGAGCGCGGGCAGTCCGAGTCTCGCGAGTTCGGCGCGGAGTTCCTGCCTGTTCACGCGCACTTCCGCGCCGGACCAGAACAGGTCCTCGTGGCTTCCCGGAATAGGCCGGAACCGCAGTTCGTTCAGGCGCACCTCGATGGCGATCTCTTCGCCGTATTCGAAAGTTTTCGGATGTAACACGGTTGCCGAACTCACTCCCGCGAAGTCCACCGCAGAAACGAACGTTGGTTCCGACGCGGAGGCCGGTGGCCGGCGGAGTTCCGCATCACGCAATCGGCCCATGTTTGCCTCCCGCAATCTTGCCGGTCAGTTTTTCGATTCTCGGAGCCAGGTGGACCTCGTCGTCCCCGGCCGCCTTGCCCGCGAGCGCGTGCCACACCGCGACATCCCGGGGTTCTTTCTGCGCCGTGCGCGGCACGCGGACCATGCCGGAGTTCGTGCCGGCGTCGCGAATCGCATGTGTCCGCGCCGCCGTCTTCCATGCGATGCCGTGGTCCCGCAGGCACTCCTCCGTGACGATGCCGAAATGCCAGACGACTTTTGCCGCATTCGGCGGCTGCGCTCCGGCCAAGAAACCGTTGCCGAAATTCCGGCCGTTTTCGTAGTGAAGGCGGAGCGGATCGTTCAGCCGCGCCACATATTTGCCCTTCTCGTTGAAAAACGGATCGCGTTTCAGGTCCTGCAGTTGCAGGCCGGATTTCAGTGATTTCCGGATTTCGGCGCGGAGTTTCGGCCCGCCCTCTTTGACCTTGCTCCGCAGCGGAGCGCAGGCGAACCAGCCCGCCGGATTGTCGGCGTCACCGGGCGGAGCGAGGGAGGCCACCACGAACGGCCTGCGCGTCGCCGGCATTTGCATGGCGCGCGGCACGCCGAGGCCGTCTTTTAGTTCGTCGATATTCACCGTGACCTGGACGCCGGACCAGAAGAGGGTGCGCTCGTTATCCACCTGGAGTTCCAGGCAAAGGTTCGGCGTGGCGGTGATCGGAATCTCCGGCCCATAGTCCCAGTGCCCATGGCCGTTGTTCCGCACGACTAGGGTGGCGGTGACATGACGCCCGGAGAACTCCCCGTCATATGCGCCAACGTGCTTGGGTTCGGAGGGGTCAGGTGGAGTCCGCCGCAGTTGTTCGTCGGATACGAAACCCATGCGCCCAGTCTAAAAACTTTTCCCGCAAAAAGCTAAAAAAAAATCGCCGAAAAAAGGGGGGATTAGGCCGTTGTTATACCAGCCAATTGGCTGAGTACCAATCGAGGAGGTCCAGAAAAATGGACCGTTTGAACAAGAAGTATTCTCACACAGCAGTTGTTATCGTCGCAACGTTGTCGATCGTTGCCGCGGCGAACGCGGAACCGATTTTCGATTATCAGGCTATTGTCTCCGCGGCAAATCCGGCGCCCGCCGGCTCCCTTGCCCTTGGCCCCGACGGCGCCGTCGGGGGCATCGGCGGACCGGTGTCCTTCACTATGCCCTACTCGGGCATCTTTACGTTGTCGGTCGGCGATTGCTGCCTCGTCGGGGACGTCTACCAGGCGTTCGTCGACGGCCGCAGCCTCGGCTTTACCAAAGCCGTTCCCCTCTACGGTCCGCAGTACAGCACCGGAACGTTCACGGCGTTCCTGTCAGCCGGCAGGCACACCTTCGACATCGAGGATCAGATTCTTTCCTACATCGGATACTCTGACCCCTACGGTGGAGGCACTGTCCCGACGGTGTTCTCCCCGGCCGGTGTCGGAGTGACCGGCTCCGCCAGCCCTGCCCCTACCCCCGAACCGGGCACGTACAGCCTGATCGGGTTCGGCCTGGTCGGCGCCTCCCTCGTCAGGAAGCGGCGGCTTGGCCGGAAGTAGGACGCGGCGAAACCGCATGTAAGCGGACTGGCGTCCCGGCGACATTCGTCGGGGCGCCGGTCTTGAGGCGACTCCGTTGGCGGCCGGTGGACCGTGCCGCAACCGGCGTTCAGGCATTACAGGCGAACAACCACCCTGCCCACTCACTATGCAGCCATCCTGTGTGCCTGCGATGCCGACAGCCGCGCCCCCGCATGGTGCAGGCCGAAGGCGAACCTCAACGCCGCCGCATCGCACGGGATCCAGTGCAGGATGGACCACTCGGAGCCGAAGATGAACCACGCGGAATCCATATAATAAGCATGGAACTTCAGCTCACAGCCCTCCATTGTCCACTCGAGTCGCGTATTTGAATAAACGTGAAACCTGGCATCCCGCGTCTTTAAGATGTCAGGAAGAGTATCGAACCGCGGAAGCGCGATGCTCTCGTCGGTCGCAAGAACAAATATCTGCCATACTTCAAAGGAACCCAGGGTGGCTCGCCGCTGCAGCCGGTATCGCTCGCATCCGGCCTGAACGGTCACGCTGGGTCTTTCAATGGGATGATTCATGCCGCACCTCGATGCACGGAGCGCGCCAGGCCGTATGTCGTTGATTCCATTCGCAACACATCGTCCAAACGGCGTCCGATGTCGTGGCGGCTCGACATTCGGCGTCGCGAACTCGCGATACCAGCCGCGTGTGGGACAGTCGCGACACATAGCGTTGCGATTCCTCGACACTCTGCGCGGTAAACCCTCGTAATTCATTGATTACACTCGATCTGCCAAAAGGCGCGCCGCATGCTTTTGAGCGTCCGGAGTCTAAGATGCCGTCACCCGGCCTTGTGGTTATGGAAACGCCCACGGAACTTATCAGAACTGCCCACGACCTTCGTGATCTCATCGGGCAAAAGCAAGTCGACGCTCTCGCTCGTCAGGGCTTTTCCCTGTATGACAGCTCCTATCGTTTGATCGCACCCTCAAGCACCCGCAACCTGAATTGCCCCGTCGCCGCTCATCACAACCGCGCGGAATGCTCCGCCTGCCCTGTTTTGCGCCAGGAGGGCAAATTCGACCGCTGGGTGCTGTGCGCCCCGGATGCCAACGTCTTCATCGTGGGACTCTATTTGCAGGGAAAATTCGCCGGTCTCCTCGGCAACGCACCGGTATCCGACTCCGAGAAATCGGCTAATCAGTTTCATATTGCGTCCAAGGTGCGCCAACGCGCGGACGCGCTTTCACTCCGGCTGACGCAACGCCGCACGGGACGCATCCTCGAAAGGGCGAAAGCAGCTATCCGTCAGGCGGCGACGCCTCAGGAGATCCGCAACGTGCTTTCCACTGCGGCCGGAGATTTGTTTAACAGGGTATCCCGCATCCTCTTCGCTGTTCCCCGAGGCGAATTCATCGATGTCGACCAGCGCACCGGAGAACCCATGCTGAAGCGAACCATTGGCAGGACAGAGGGCCACGTCGGTTATACGATCCGCGAACGGAAGCTACGCTACGAACCCGATCTCAAGGCGGACGATCCTTACTTCTCCCGCGATGCCTCGGAACACACACTCCCCGGGACCGTTCTTACAGTCCCTTTGGTCTGGGGGTGGGACGAACGGCAGGCGGCGCTCCAGATTCAGTCCGCGGATCGCGACGCGTTCCCTGAAACAGACAGATACGAATGGGAACGACTGGCCCGATGGGCCGGCCGTCAGGCAGTCACGCTGGCCATGCGCCAGGAACTCCGGCGGGCACGGCTGCACGAGGAAGTTTCGGAGGGCTGGCGCGCATCGGTCACGGATCTTCTGCTCGTCCGCGACGACGACATCTCCGCGGTGCTCAGGAGCAAGCGTGAGATTTTCCGCCGTTTTGCGGAGGAACTAAAACTGGTCAGCGGTTCCCACTGCATCGCTTCCAGCATACGGGTGCTGAACCCGCTGACGAAACATCTTTCCTACGCCGTCTGCATTGGCGATCAATGGACAAAGGAGGCCCTTGAGACCCTCTACCGCACCAACACCGCATCGGCAGGTGTGGCGGCTTTGAATCAGCCCGCTGCCCTTTACTCGCCCAAAGTCGACGAGGCGAAGAACTACTACCAGGTCCTGGAGGGAACACGATCACTCTGGGCGAAGCGATTCCTGGTCAGAGGGGCACCTCGCGGCGTTGTTTCCATCGACTGGGATATCACTGACGCGTGCTCTTCCGACACAGAGAGCCGCTTGGAGGCCCTCCTTTCTCAGTTCGAGGCGGTGCTCAACATGATCGCCGCTCAGGAAGAGGTACTCTTCCGCGAACTGGAGCGAAACCTGCGCCTCAACGATGCCGAGAAACTTTCGCAATTGGTGCGCAAACTTGCCGACGTATTCAATGCCCAGGACTGCTCCCTGTTTCTGGATAAAGAGGGTAGCCGTTTCCTGATGCTCAAGGCCGGCACCTATCCGGCTCACATTGCCAGACCCGGCGAAATCTCCTATCAGTTCGGAATAGGAATAACTGGCTGGGTTGCCGAAAACCGGGTTACCGTCAGCGTCCACAATCCGCACGATCGGAACGAACTGGATTCTCTCTCACGCCGCCACTGTATACTCAAACCGATCTCACACACCCGCCTCTACCCTACCATTCATCCTGAGGCCACGGACTACCTTGACCTGATGGCCGCGCCGATAGTTGCACGGGGCCGTGTCATCGGCGTGATACGGCTCGATTCGGTCAAATCTCAGGAACTCTTCAGGCACGAGGACGAGGTTTTCCTCCAGGAAATCGCCGACGAACTGGCGCGCAATCTCGACCGCATCTGGATTGAGGAGGAGGCTTCCGGCCAGGTCAGACAACTGGAGGAGGAGGCAAACCTGAATCGCGCATGGCTTACTGCACGGGAAAAGGCTGCCAACTTTCGCGACGCCGTCCGGGTCGACCTGATGGATGCTGCTGTCGCGACCGAGGCAGACGGAGCGTTCATCCGCATTGATGACAGTCTCACGGACGCCCACTATCTGGAGACGTTCGGCCTGATGAAATCGCTGGAAGGCGACCGCTATGAATTCCAGCACGCCGGGAGCACTGCTTTCTCGGCCAACGTGTGGGAGGCGGATGACTGGCTCGGCATCCGCGAAACGTTGAGACAGAAACTAGGTCCGGAGACCGGCGAACTGCTCCAGTCCGGAGCCCTGCTGCGAATGGACCTCGACCCGCATGCCTCCGCAACTCTGGGGCTTTGCTTTCGAATTCTGCCCGATCCCCGGAAATTCTCTCAGGATAAGGCCTTCATGCTCGCCAAGAGAGTCTCCGCTGAGCTCAAGCCCGCGCTTATGCTCGACCGCGCCCAACGCCGTCTCTCCGAGGAACTGGAAACGGCCACGAGGCTGAGGGACTTCGGTCTCGCGTTTGCGGTTGCTGCCGACACATCGGCCGTCGCGCGCAAGGCAATTGAATTCGCGTGTTCCCGGACAAAGATGGAGTTCGGAACAATCCGCCTCCTCGATCCGCGCAGCGGGAAATGGATCCTCGTCGGCACCTCCAAGACAATTGAAGGAATTCTGCCTCTCGAAATTGAGACCAATTCGAGACTAGAGCAATGCCGCCGTTCAGAGTCGCCGGTCTGGCTTGACCTTTGCCCGGGCGATCCGCGCATGATCGACTGCGCGTCGCTGCCGCCGGGTCCCCGGCGCGCCTACCTCGAGAGTCTCAGAAACTGGATTGGCGTTCCCCTGCGCTTAAATAATGTATTTCTCGGCGTGATTATCCTCGCGTCAACCACCGCGTTCAGAGTGCGTCACGAAGCCCTGATCGACGTGGATATCATTGCGCCTTACGCGGCCGCCGCCATCGTTTCTCTTCAAAGCGTGGAGAAGAAACTGGAACTGGCCGAGCCATTCGCCATGATCGGAACCATGTTGAGCGGTTTCCTGCATACAATGCGCAACAAAATGACCGCCGCGAATGGGTTCCTCGACAACCTGCAGAACATGAAAGACCTCCCGCCCCCAGTCACGGAGAGGCTAAACAAGCTCCACGACGCTTTCGAGATCATTCGATCCATTTGTCAGGATCTGGTTTCATTCGCCGCGACGGACGGACCAGCCTGCCTCGAAGCCGTTCGGTTGAACGACTCTCTGGATCGCGCGTGGCTCGACCTTCCCGAACCAATGCGCGAGGGCGTGGAAATCGACAGACGGTACGCAGAGCCGCAGCCGACGATCCTCGGCAACCCGGCTCAGATGGAAACCCTTATTGCCATGCTGATTCAAAATTCCCTTGAAGCACTTCCGCCGGAAGGCTCGCGCCGCATTCGACTGGAGACGGCCCGGCGTGGCCGAAACATCATTCTCCGGGTGGCCGACTCGGGATGCGGTATGGACCGCGACACGCGTCAGCGCGCGCTCCAGCCGTTTTTCACCACGAAACATTCCGGAAACGGACTCGGTCTCGCTGTGGTCGCCGGCATCGCCCGGCGCCATAAAGCCAGGGTCCGGATATCGTCCCGCCCAAACCGCGGCACCTGCGTCACTCTGTCCTTCCCCCTGGAGGCGGCAATTGGCTAACATCCTCCTTGTCGATAACGAGGAATACATCCTCGATGCGTTTGGCTTTCATTTCAGGAGCATCGGCTGGCAGGTCGAAACCGCATCGGACGGCCAACAGGCCATCGATATACTCGCAAAAAAAGGCAAGTATTTCGACGCCATTGTTCTGGATAAGAACATGCCCCGCAAGACCGGGGATCAAGTTGTCCGCTGGCTTTACGAAAAAGACCTTCTCGACTATATTTGCGTGGTACTTCTGACTGGTTATCCGGAAATGAGCAGCGCGATTGACGACTTGCGCATGGGCGTCTGGCAATACCTTGTGAAAGATATGACGCCATCCCAACTCCAATGCTTCATAGCTCCCGGCATAGCGCTGAAAAGCGTTCGCCGGATCCGCCGCGACCTGCACCGGGCGGACAATCTCAAGACAGTGCTGGACAAAATCCGCGAGGTCGTCAGACAGACACTCCAGCCCGACGGATTTCATGTTTTCTTTCTCTCGAAATCGCTTTCCATAGACTTGTTCAGCGACACAGCTCATCCGAATCCGGAACGGAAGTTTGTCCGCGACATTCAGGCGGGAGCACCGTTCATTGCTGCTCACACAGCCGCCGCCACCCGCGTTTTGGAACCTGTTTTGCCGGATGCAGCCGCCCTGATGGCCGTACCCGTCGCCTTTGACCAAAGCATTATCGGAGTGCTCGAAATGGAGTCGCTCCGCGAAGGAGCCTTCGACCCGCGCTGGCGCGATGTTCTCTCCTATTTCTCGGAACTGATCGCGACGACCGAGGAGATGCGTGCGCGTGAACGCGAAACAGTCAGAGCCGAGACTGCTGAAAGCATCGCCTCGGCCCACCGCGAGCTTGCCCACCGCATCGGCACATCGCTGCAGGTGATTCAACAGAGTGCCCGCGAACTGAAGAATTCACTTACCGAACCCCTCCTGAGCGAACGCGCCGGTTTTATCGTGAACCATTCCAGCCGGATACACCAGGTCCTGCTCGAACTTAAAGATGTTGCCCGCGACCGGCCCGTCAATCCAAAGCCGACCGATTTATGGCCGATCATCGATAGCGCTTCAAAAGCGTGGGCTTCCAAATCCGCTGACGTGTATATCGATGCCGGCTCCACTGAACTCACTGCTTTCGCTGACCCCGAGGAACTGGGCCATGCGCTCGACTGCCTCATCAAGAACGCCATTGAAGCGATTGCCGAGCGCCGTCCCGTCGATAAGACATCCTCCGTTCAGATCGACTACCGCGTCGGCATCTCAGCCGTCCGCGACAACGGATCCGTAGAGATCGCCGTCGAGGATAACGGAATCGGCTTCAATCAGGATGTCGGCAACCTGCTTTTCTCCCCCCTTTTCACCACCAAAACCGATCGCGACGCCCTGAATCAGGGCTACGGCCTCTACACGGTCCAACGCGTCATCAAGGCCATGGGCGGCTCCATCCAGGCCTTTAGTCCGGGCCCCTACCAGGGAGCCCGCTTTGTGATCCGGCTCCCGGAAGTTCCTTTGCAGGCGTGATATGCCCAGGATCTTCGCCATCGGTTTCGGCGGGCGTCATCAAGTGCCCGCTTTTTGGAGCAACAACGCGCGCCGGCATCGCGCGGAGGCGATCTTTCTGGGAAAGCGGAACTTTGCCGGAATCGGCCCCGGCTCTCTGGTGCTCCTCAACTGGGCGCTGGATCATTATGAAAACGACATGAACCTGCTGCTGGACAAGGGTGCCCTGGTTAGTGCGCACCTTCAACCCGGAAAGGAGGTTCACGCCCGTGAAGTGATCACCTGCATTCCACGCGGACTGAAGGATTGCTGGTGCGAGCGCCTGCCTGCGGACGCCTACTCTCCCGATTACGAGAACGAACTCACGCGGAGAATGGATAACATGCTGAGCCATGGTCGGCCCTTTGGTCCCATTGCGCTTGAGCATCCGAGAAGAAAGGGCGCCAAACTGTCTCCGCCGCGTAAGGTCTTCCTTGCCTCACCCTTTGCCAACTCGCTATACCAGCCTTTCCGCGAAGGCGTCGCTGAAGCGCTCAAGCCTCTCGGCATTGAAGTCCTGAACCCCGGCGACGTGAACGGCAACGCGACCGTGAACACCGATGTCACCGGCGCAATTGACAACTGCGATGCCGTCATCGCGAATCTCCGCAACCGCGATCCCAACGATCATCTAAGCTGCTGCGCCAACGTTTGGTTTGAAATCGGCTACGCCTACAAGGCTGGCAAACCCGTTGTCCTCTGCCGCTTCGCCGACGACCGATTTGAAATGCCTTCCGACATCTCCGGCCGTAAATACCTCACATACTGCGATTCCATCCACCTCGCTTTGCAGCTATTCTACGGATTCGGTGGCCAATGAAAACACGCCAGTACCCGGAAACCCTCCTCATTATCGACGACGAGCGGGACTTCGTTACCCTCACCTCGGCCCTTCTGGAACGGGCAGGTTACGACTGTTTTGGCGCAGCCGATCTCCACGAAGCCCGTGCTCGTCTGAAAACCGAATTTATCGACCTGATTCTCATCGATCAGCGCCTTCGGCATGAAACCGGCACGGAGTTTCTGAAAGAAACGCTGGCGAAGAATCCCGGGCCCGCCGGCATCGTGATCAGCGCTCATGCCGATCTGGAAATGGCGCGCCTGGCCATGAGCGCGGGCGCGTCCGACATCCTGCCAAAACCCTTCGAGGAAGCGGAACTCCTTGAAACTGTCCGCCGCGTTCTTGACCGTACCGCCGCCGCCCGCGACGCCCTCCGGCACCGCTGGAACGCGGCCCGCGCCGCCCGACCGCCCGAGATCGTGGGAGAGAGCGCCGCAATCCGCGGGGTTCTCGATCTGGTCCGCAGGATCTCCGCCTCCAGTTCCACTGTGTTGATCCAGGGAGAGTCGGGCTGCGGCAAGGAACTCATCGCGAAAGCAATTCACATGGGCAGTCCCCGAAAGGACAAGCCCCTGATCTCGGTCAACATGGCGGCATTGTCTCGCGACCTGATCGCCTCCGAGTTGTTCGGCTCCGCTCGCGGAAGCTTCACGGGTTCCGCGACTGACCGCAAAGGGCGGTTTGAGGAAGCCCATGGCGGCACTCTTTTCCTCGATGAAATCGGCGACGCACCCGGAGATGTGCAGGCTTATCTGCTCCGCGCCCTGGAGAACCGCACCGTCGTCCGGCTCGGCGAAAACATTGAACGGAAGGTCGATGTCCGTGTCGTGGCGGCCACCAACCGCGCACTTGCGAAGGATGTCCAGTCCGGCCGCTTCCGCCAGGACCTTTATTACCGCCTCAACGTGGTCTGTATCGACGTTCCCGCTCTTCGGGACCGGCCCGAGGATATCGAGCCGATCGCCAAACATCTTCTGGCCGGCCTCGCGCGCGAAAAGAGCTTTGACAGCGATGCCATGCGGAGGTTGCGACAGTATGCATGGCCGGGCAATGTCCGCGAACTCCGCAACGTAGTCGAACGCGCGGTGCTCCTGTCCGACGGCCGGTTCATCTCCCCCGCCGATCTCAGGCTCGATCCCGCAAGCGCCGAGAGCCGCGAATTCGAGGAAATGATCGAGCAGCCTTTTAAGCCGGCAAGCGAGCAGTTCGAGAGGAAATACTTCCAGCGGCTTCTGCAACGTGCCGACAGTCAGAAAACGAAGGCGGCCCAGCTCGCCGGCATGAATCGGTCGAGCATCTACAATCATTTGAAAAAGCTTGGCCTGGCCATCCCTGAAGGCCTGGCGCCCGATGAGACCGGGGAATGAAGGGATTGTCTGTGCGGCATTCTGTCCGATTGGTGTCCTTGCGGCAACGGAGTACCCGGCTCTATTGTCGAGGGTCGCGAATGCGAAACAGAACGGCTTGTTCAGTGGCTTAGTCCTCCCGCTGCTGCACCGTAGGATCTGCGACTACTCGCCATGAGAATACTCGGCCGCATTTCACTGATCCGTACTGCTCTTTTCACGCCGGACCGCCGTAGATCCGAGGCTGACTTCGATTTCATACTCGCTCTTTCCTGATCCCGCCCTTCCGTCCTGGGCACAGCTTCGGGCGAATTCCCGCGCCCGGCGGACTGCGGAGTCTCTGCTTCGCCTATCGGCGCCGTTCCGGTTCTGGCTCCCCCATTCTGGTCCCCCCAGAAAAGCCACTCCTTGCCTTGGGAGCGGTCGCCTCTCGCTTCCGGGTGCCCCAGGACACACGGGCAGAACAGGAGAAAACATCATGT
>Ga0118677_10014198_pt1 | contig 11304 bp, 8 predicted proteins | sample AliMusrvi5mmetaG_FD_86154 | JGI IMG/M metagenome (GOLD analysis project Ga0118677, IMG submission 86154)
CGGGTTTGGAATGGCCCGGGCCGACTTTAGAGCAGCCCTGGAGTGGATGGAAGGACTGGCGCTGGTTGGACGGATTGATTTGGCGGAGCCCGGAAAATGAGTCCTGTGAGTTCGGCGAGGCTTCTGTCTCCTGAGCGCGTATTCTATCTGGCCACCGTAAAGTTGAGGTATCCTTAATCCCCGCTCACCGCATAAACGCCCGATAGAACCGCGCTGGTTCGCCGTCACCGTCAGGGTCAAGGAACTGATAGGGGTTGGTCCCTAAATTGGTCAGCGAAAGCAGATTGATCCAGTTGGTGCCCGCCAGATTGGGGCTGTACTCCACGACGAAGTTGCTCCTCAACACGCCGCCAAGACTCAGGAGCGGGCGTCTCGCCTGCCGTACCGGGCGTCTCGCCCGCGTGGGGACCGAGGGCGAGACGCCCGCCCCACTACCTGAGCAGTTACGGCATTTGAGCCTTGGCTACGCGTCGGCCTCAGGTAAGGGACAAAATGGCACAGGTCAGACCTTTACGTCTGGGCGAGAGTAAGCTTGTCCGGCGCGGGTGGGGTTGTTTGGTTGTTCAATGGCGCCTTTTCGGGCTCGGCGACCCGGAACCGCTCGCGCAGTTTGAGCAGCGGGCGCTCCAGTCCGTAGTAGGAGAGTGTCCCGGCGGCCAGAGCGGTAAGCAACCACCACGGGAAGCTCATCCACCAGACGTGGCCCAGTCCGAAGGTGGCCGGTTGCGTGCAAAATATCATTTGCCAGATGTAGATCGAGTAGGACAGAACGCCCAGCCGACATATCCAGCCCCAGTTGAGACATCGGTAGGGCAAACGCCCCGGGATGATGATGCTTTGGAGCAACAACAACACGAAGCCGATGCCCTCGAAGCTGTGGCCCAGGGGAATACTCAGAACCGGGTATAGATCTTTGTGAGTGGCAATGTAGGGCAGCCAAACGAGCGAGAGGCCCACCAGGGTGATGAGCCACGCCGGGTAGCGATGCATCCACTGCTGAATGCTGGCCCAGCGGTTAGCCATCAGGAGGGCGAGGCCGCAGCCGATTGCCAGCGCGTCAAAATAGCGCGGGAAGGAGAACAGGCCGAAGGCCCAGGAGAGTTGACTCGGGTAGTAGTGGCCTTCTGCCAGGAATCGAAATATCGGGGCTATGATAAGGGTCGCCGCCACGATCCGCAGGCCGCGCTTCCAGTTCCGGGACAGGCTCAGGAAGATGAGCAGTCCCGGCCAGAGCAGGTAGAATTGTTCCTCCGTGGAGAGGGACCAGAGGTGGCCGGTGGTCCAGGCTTTCTCGTTTTGGATCTGTTGGCAGAAGTTGGCCGTAAAGGTAAGATCGCTGGCCCAGATGATGTTGCTTTGGTGGAAAGGGGTTGTCAGTTGGAGGATGAAGGCAACTCCCAGGAAGGCGAAGTAAACTGGAAGTATCCGCAGGGCCCGGCGGATGTAGAAATTCTTAAGGTTTATGCTTCCGGTCTTCCGCTCCTCCTGGAGCAGCAGCCAGGTAATCAGCAGCCCGCTGATGGTGAAAAAGAAACGCACGCCCAGGTCTCCGGCGAAGGGCCAGAGGAAACCATGCTTGAGCTGTTCCGGGAAGCCGGCGACAACCTTGCAGTGGCCCCCCAGCACCATGAGGATGCTGATGGCTCGCCAGCCATCCAGCGAGGGGATTCGGCTGCCAAGCTGTTTAAGCCCGTTTTGTTCGGGTTCGGTCATAAGGGTGAAACGTGGGACGTGGGAAGTGAGACGTGGGAAGTGAGACGTGAAACGTGAGAGGTGGGTCGTGTTGCGTCGTGCGTGGTGCGGGTCAGAATTGGAGCACGCAACACGGAACAGGAAACAGGCATTGCATCTGCAATACCAATGCTGATTGCAATGCGATGCACAGGATGGCCGCCGGGAGCTGATTCCCGAGAATTACGGCCATTTCTTAAGGCTTTTGTTGCTATGTCGTCCACTACAAGTCTCTGTATCGCTGGTATCGTGCCAATCTGAAGGGTGAAACGTGAAACGTGAAGGGAAGCGGGGAGCGGGATGCGTGATGCGTGAAACGTGATGCGGGTTGCTTGCCGCGATTTCGGATTCCCTTCACGTTTCACGTTTCACGCCTCCCGTTTCATTCACCAGGTAGCTCTCGATCTGGTCCATGATGACGGGTTCGGCGAACCTGACGCGCACCTCCGCATAGCCTTCGGCCGCCAGGCGCGCTCGGCCTTTCGGGTCCGCATCCAGCAACAGGATTCTCTGGGCCAGTTCGTCCGGGTTGCCGGCGGTGTAGGTCAGCGCGTTCTTTCCGTGGCGGAATAGTTCCTGGCTGCCGCCGGTCATGGTTCCGATGACGGGCAAACCGCTGGCCATGGCTTCGAGCGGCGTGAGGGCAAAGGGTTCCTCCCATTCGGAGGTGAAGAGCAGGGCATCGTGAGCGCGGTAAACGGCGGGCATCTCGGCGGCCTTCGCGGTGTGGAAGAAGACCGGCAGGCGATGCTGGTCCACAAACCGCTGGAGTTGGCGGGTGTAATCCGGATCGCCCTGGCCGTAGATGTGAAGCTCGCCGCTGAACCGGCCTTGTACCGCGGCCATGGCCTTAATCGCGGTCATGACGCCCTTGTCCTCGGCCAGGCGGCCCACGTAGAGCAGCTTGCGGAGCGGACGCGACTCGGACACCGGCTCGCCGCGGAACCGTTGGATGTCCACCGGGCAGTAAATGACTTCGCCGTGTTGCACCGCGTAGCCCTTCGCCGCAGTGAGTTCACGCAGGGCGCGGCTGCAAAAGTAGATGCGCGGCCAGCGGATGTCGCGGACGGGATTGGTCGGCGCGATTTGACTCCAGCGCGCGCGCGCGCCGGTCAGCGTCCAGAACCAGCGCAGCAGCCTGGCGGGCAGCGCCGGGCGCTGGCGATTCCACCAGTCGAGCCAGACATCGGCAACGAGGCTGCGCGCGATCCAGTGGTCGGAGACATCGAACACCGTCGGCACAGCGAGTTGCTGGAGTGTGAGGCAGAGAGATTTGGAGAGGCCGCCCAGATTCCACACGTGGACGATGTCCGGCCGGAACTGATCTACCGCGTCGCGCAACACGCGGTGGTTGTGCAATTCCAGCTCGCGCAGCCTCCGGATGCCCAGCCAGGGATGTCCGAAGAAGCCGTGGATGCGGAGGGTGCGCGACACGCCGGTTTCGGCGGACTTGGCCGGCGTGGCGGCGACGCCGTGGTTTGATGTCAGCACCTGGACGACGTGTCCACGCGCGCGCAGGGCGTTGACCACGGTCTGGCAGCGCAATTCGTATCCGCCGATGTAATGGGGCGGAAAGAGGTTCGACAGGACAAGAATTCTCATAGCGGCGGCGCCTGCTCCTTCCAACCCTGGCGAAAACCGGCCAGCTTGCCGAGACGTTGTTGCCAGCGGACACGGGCCGCGTGCGGCAACTCGGCCAGGCGCCGCGAGCGCGCGCAATACTGCGCGTCGTGCCGCAGGTCGCTCAGCCAGCCGAGCGCCACGGTTTTCAGCCAGTTGAATTCGCCGGGCGAGCTCTGCCACGCCTGTCCGATGGCGCGGGCGTCGCCGAAGCTGCGCCGGCGGGCCTGCGCGGGCGTGTAGTTGTGGGAGTGCATCGCGACGGACTCGGGCACGTAGGCGACCATGTGGCCTTGCGCCCGGCACCAGCGCGTGTATTCGTCGTCCTCGGCGTATTGGAGATCCTCGCGGAAGCCGCGGCGGGCCCAGACCTCTTTGAGCAGGCCGCTGCTGACCATGCTGAAGAAGTGCGGCCACTTCGCGGACTCGCGCCGGGGACCGAAGCAGCGCTCGTAATCGCTGGCGAAAACCGCCTGGCAATCGGGGCGCGGAATCTGCCGTCCGAAGCAGGCCGCCACGTTCGGTTGCTGGAGCGCCGCCACCAGCGGGCGGAGCCAGTTTGTCCCCTGCGGCGTGGCGTCGGCATTGAGGAAGATGCAGTACTGGGATTGCGCGAGGCGCAGGCCCTGGTTCATCACGCGGCTGGGATTGTATTGCTGCGGCGTGATTTGGAGGAAGTGTGCCGGCCGGGCCTCGCGAATGAGCTCCGGCGAGCCATCGGTCGAGCCGCTGTCAATGACGATGAGCTCCCAGTTCTTGAAATCCTGCGCGCGCAGCGCCGGCAGCGTTTCCTGCAAGGCCCACGCCTCGTTGAAGGAGCGCATGATAATGCTGACGCGGGGGTCGCTCATGTCCTGCTCGCCCTAAGCGAGCTCGTAGCATCGAACGTGAGTTCGATCATTATCAGCCGCGAACCGTTGGATGGTTCAAACTTCAAACGGCCCTCCACGCACCCCGTTTCGCCCCCCACGCAACCGCGCCGTTCCATTTCCGGCGAAGGCCGATTCGATCCTGGTTTGTAAGCGCCCAGGCCCAGGCCCCGAGCGCGGCGGCCAGCGCGGCGGCCGGACCGTGCGTGAACAAGGTGACCCAATGATTGGCCGGGCGCAGGCCGGGAACGGCCGCGAGCCCCAGCAACAAGAGGAGCATGGGCAGGCTAGCGAGCCACGAGGGCAGCACGGTGTCCTGGAACAATCGCCGGCCGGACAGCCCGACGTCCCGCGCCACCCACGGCCAGAGGCGCACCCAGCCGAAATAGAGCGTGGGGATCAGGGAGCCAATCGCCACGCACACCACGCTCTTGAAGCTGAGCACGAGCGCGACGCTCAGGGCGAGATTGGCCGCCGCTTCGCCGACGCCCAGCCACATGAGCGGGCGCTCGTGCCCGGTCATCATGAAGATGCGCTTGGAGACGCTGTGGGTCAGGATGCTGGTGTAATACCACGCCAGCAGCACTTGCCCGACGAGCCAGGTTTCGCGCGGGATGACGCGCTCGCCGGTCAGGACGCGGAGCAACTCGGTGAGGTAAAATGCGCAGAGCAGATACAGCGGCGTGGCGAGCAGGGCGCTCCAGCGCGTGCTCTGCACCAAGAGGTCGCGTAACGCCGCGCGGTCGCCGGTCGCGTGGAGGTGGGCGGCGGCCGGGGAAAGCGTGTCCTGCAACTGGCGGGTGAACTGGGCGAACACCTCGGCGACTTTGGCGCCGGCCTGATAAACGGCCACCGCGGTAACCGAGAGCGTGGCGCCGAGGACGAGCTGGTCGGTTTTGCCGAGGATGATGTTGGTGGCCGTGGCGAGGTAGGCGAAGATGGAGAACTTCATCGTGTCCCCCAGCATCCCGGTGGAGACCAGCCGCGGGCGGAGACGGACGTGGGGCATGCGCCGCAAGGCGAAGAAGGCCGACAACAGGTCCGGCGCGAGGGCGAACACGAGGGCGATGACCATGATGGCCATGAAGCTCCAATGCCGCTCGATGGCGAGGATAATGAAACCGAGCCGCAGGATCATGGCCCCGGTAATGAGGTTGTTCGCGAGGCGGATGCGCTGCTGGCCGCGCAGGATTTCCGGGAAGATGCCCAAGGGGAACGCCAGCCCGATGCCGAGGAAGAAGAGGACGAGCACGTGGCGGAAGGGCTCGGAGTTTTTCGGCGACACCCCGAACAAGGCAACCAGGTGCGACGAGCCCGCCAGCACGGCGACGACCACGAGCCCCGCCACGCCGATATAGCAGAAGAGGATGCTGCTGAGCACGCGGCTGAGTTTGTCCCAGTCCGCTTTGACCGAGAGTTCGGCGACGCGCTTCTGCGCGGCAAAGCCGAAGCCGAAGTCGAGCAGGATGCCATAGCCGAAGACGCTCCAGAGCAGCGACCAGAAACCGAACTGCTCCCGGTCGAGCCCCTGGTAGAGCAGGCGGAAGGTCACGAGGCCGACCACCATCCCGACGACCGTGCGGAGGTAATTGGAGACGGCATTGCTCCAGATGTTGCGTTTGACCTCTTCGTAGCTCATGCGCCGTTCGGGGTGTCAGGGATTTTCATAATTGGCTGAGGGGAGAGATAGAGCCGACTGACGTCGGCTGCTACGAGGGTTGCCGTCGTCGTAGCTCATGCGCTGTTCCTCCCGCAGCGCTGGGCGGCGTGCGCCTCCGCGGCCTGGTAGAGCTGTTCCAACTGGCGGGCGATCCGGCTCCAATCGTAGCGCGACTCTGCCTCCGTGCGCCCGGCCGCGCCGAGCCGCTGCCCCAGCGAAGGGGAGGCGGCCACGCACCCCAGTTGGGCGGCCAGGGCGTCCGCGCTGGCGTCGCCGGTGGGATGAATGAACAGGCCGTTTTCGCCGTGGCGCACCAGGGTCTGCAGGCCGCCCACGCGGTTGACGATGACCGGCCGGCCCACGCTCCAGGCTTCGAGCACCACGATGCCAAATGGCTCGTGCCTCGAGGGCAGCACAAACACGTCGCAAGCATGGAAGGCATGGACCAGGTCGGGGTCATCGTTGCGTAGGCCCGGGAGGATGCGAACGCAACCGCCAAGCTGATTCGCGCTGATGAATTCGCGGAGCTGCGTGGCGTAGTCGGGCTGGGTCTCTGGGCCGATCAGCAGGAGGAACGCCAGCGGATTTTGGGCGCGAAAGCGGGCGAACGCTTCGAGCAGCAATAACTGGTTCTTTTGGCGGTCAAGGCGGCTGATATTGAGCACCAGGAAAGCCGCGGAAGGAATCTGGTGCTGGTGGCGGAAGTCCGCGCCATCGCCGGTGGCGAACTTCGCGCAATCCACGCCGTTGGGCAGATAGGCGACCCGATCATGCGGGAGCTGCTCCTTCGCCTTGTCCAGCTCACTCTGCCCCACGCAAATCACCTGGTCGGCATCCTCCAGCACGCGGCGCGAACCCAGCAGCGCGCCAAAGAGCCGGCCCCATTCGGGCTTGTTCGCGATGGGCTTGAGCAGTTCCTCGCTTTCCGCCGCGGGCACGTCGAAGACGCCGCCGTGCAGCGACACGACGAACGGTTTGCGGCGCAGGCGCGCGGCCGTGCGCACGGCTCCGCCCACCCGCTTGAGGGTGTGGGCGTGGAACAGCCGGACGTTGGGCGTGGTGAGCAGGGAGCGGAAGAGGGAGAGCGAAAGCAAGTTGCCGCCCTTCCGGTCCAGCGCCGCGCGGTCGGCCCGGCTGAGCCCGAGGAAAGGATAGGAGTAGGAGAAGCGCCGCACGGGCACGCCGCCGATCTTTTCCGCGCGACAACTCGCCAGCGCCATCGAGGTGAGAATCTGCGGCTGGGACCCGGCGATCTGCTGCTGACGCGCAAGTTCGAGAATCACCGTCTCGGTACCGCCCCATTCCTCGGCCACGAAGCGGCGCGGGACGTGGACAATGCCGTTGGGTCGAGCGCGAGTCATGAGCGCAGAAACAGAAACGTGCCGCCCTCTTCGCGCTCGACCTGGAAACCCAGGTTCACGAGGCTGGCGACAATCTGGTAGGTCCGGGCGTGGCCGATGAACATCGGGTGCAGTTCGATGATGATCTTATGGACACTCGCCGGCACCTGGCGGAAATCCACAAACTGCTCGGCGCCTTCGATGTCGATGATGAGCGCGGTCGGGGCGTAGTCGAGGCGGCGCACGAGGCTGGCCAAACTGGCGGCCGGCACGCGCACCGAGCGCCCGCCGCTCGCGCCCGTCACGAGGGAGTTCTCCCAGAACTCGTTGCCGATGTTCAAAGTGACCTCGCCGTCTTGCCCGGCCAGGGCTAGATTCCAGACCACGGCCTCGCGGCCGTTGAGGGCGTAATTCCGTTTCAGCAACTCAACCGTGTTAGGGTTGGCCTCGACGGTGGTGTAGCGCGTGATGCCGAGGCGGGTCTGGCAAAACAAACCGATGAAGCCGATCGCCCCGCCGACTTCGAGGACTGTATCGTCGCGGGTCAGGAATTGCTGGGCGAGCGTGCGCTCCTGCACTTCGTAGCGACCCAGCAGCAGATTGTTTTTCATCACCGGCGAGAGGGCCGAGACGTCGAGTTGCACGCCTTCGAGCGTGACGGTGCGGACGCGCGGCAGGGTGAACTTGAACTTCCAGCGCGTGCGGAAATCCTCCCACAACTGAAAGAGCAAGGTGCGCTCGAAGAGCCTGGGGCGGGGTAGGGCGGCAGTCGTGGTCATACGGGAGCGGGTTCAGCCGGCTAGATCGAACTCACGTTCGATGCTACAATGGAAGGTGGCAGTCGTGGTCATACGAGAGCGGGTTCCGCCGGGACGGCTTTGGTTTTCCGGGCGAGCAACACGGCGCGCTTCATCAGGTCGCAGATGTGCGGGATGGCGGTGACGGTGGCGGGGATGTCCGGCTGGTTCGTGAGCAGCGCGGCGTAGCTGTGCTTGTCGGACGGGTGGTAGCCGTGCATGGCGCGGATCGGGCGCTCGCCCATGTGGCTCGGCACGATGAGCACCCCTTCGCGCATGAGGAAGATCAGCTCGCCGAAATACCGGTCCGCAAAAAGAGTGTGGTGCTGTTCGAGTTCGGCGTCGGGCACGATGCGGCCCTGTGGCACACGTTTGAGCTCGGCGGTGATGAGGTCGCGTGCGCGGTCGTTGAAGAACCAGAACCGCGCCATCGTGGAGTCATACACCACCGCGTAGTCGCGCTCCATCCGGAGGGGCAGCGCCTCAATGCGCTGCATCAGGTCCACATGCTCGTCGCAGTTGGCCATGCCGTGGTCGCTGAAGACGTAAAGCTGGACCGCTTCGTACCGGCCGCGCGCCGCGGCCAGCAATTGTTGAATCCACTGCTCGTAAACCCGCAGTTTCGCCGGAATCTCCGGGGAGTCATTGCCGACGCGGTGGAGCAAGCCGTCGAGGCCCGGCCAATACAGGAACGCGAATTCCACCTGGCCCTCGCCCAACTGGGCCAGCAGCGCGTCGCGGTTTTGCTCTTCGGATTGGGCTGGGTCGCTCACGAAGTAAGGCGTGTGCTGGGCGACCAGGAAGTCAAAGATGTTCTCGCCGCGATTCATGCCGCCGGGTTGGAGCGGGCTGCGCTTTTCCGTGAAGTCGTATTGATGGATATGGCGGAAGGGGATGTTGTAGAGGTCGAAGTAGCCGCGGAATTTGAGTTGCACCCGCACCAGCTTGGTGAGCCAGCGCCGGAAGATGCGCCGGCTGGTTAGCGCCCGGGGCAGCCAGCGCAGCGGGCGCAGCGAGCGGAACGGCGAGTTCTTCGGGTCGTGGACGAAGTAGCACCAGTTGCGGTGCTCCACCGGCCACCGGCCCGAGAGAATCGAGGGCACGCAAGTGGAGCTGTAGCCGAAGACCGAGTCGAGCCGCTTGCGCAGCGGGGCAAAATCCTGGCCGAACGAGTCGTGGCGCAGGATCTCCCACCCCATCGCATCCACCATTATGAATAGAGCCAGGGCTGGCTTCACTTTGGCCGGCAGGCCATTGCTGTCAGTTGCACGTGCGTTGCGTTCGCAATGTGGAAGGGTGGGCTCAACCGCAGCCCCAGAGACCGCCGACTCACGGCTGTGAATTGATAATTGCTCTATTTTCATGTGTTTATTGCCAGGTTGGCCGCCGCTGGAGCGTTCTGTTCCAAGTCGGTGGTCGAACATTGCAACCCCTCACAACGCAGGCAGCGTGCCAGCGGTTGGCGGGCAGGCGCAATCGGTTGGAATTCGTGGTGGGACGGCCCGCCACGCGGCCGACAGGAGAGGGGGGGAGACGGGAGCGAATTATGAAGTGCCGATGATGCGGCGGGCTTCGGCGGCGAGGGCGCTCGGGCTGAAGGGCTTGGTCAGGTAGAGCGCCACGCCGGAAGTCTCGGCTTCGCCGCGGGCGACGGCTTCGCCGCGCGAGGTGAGCATGATCACCGGGATGCCGGCCGTGGCCGGCGTCGCCTTCAGTTGCTTGAGCGCCGTGATCCCATCCATCTCCGGCATGTTCACATCCATCACGATGAGGACGGGCAGTTCGCGCGTGGCGGCCTCGACGGCTTCGCGTCCGTTGCGCGCGGTGAGGATTTCGTACCCGACCTTCTTCAAGCTGAGTTCGGTGACGCGCAGCATGTGCGGCTCGTCATCCACGATAAGGATCTTCTTGTTCATTTCAGTTTCTGGTTCATTTCAGTTGGCGCTCGTTCGGGTGATGACGACGAACGCGGTGTCGTCCGCGGGGGGCGTGCCTTGCTCGAATTCCTGCAGGAGGCGGGCGAGCCGGTGCCTGATCGTGTCGCACGACTCGTCGCCGCGCGCGGCCTCGGCCAGCGCGGCTCTCACGGTGTCCAGCCCCAGCAGTTCGCCCCCGGGATTGCGCGCTTCAATCAAACCGTCGGTAAACATCAGTGCGCGGCCGCCGGTCCAGAGGAAGCGTTCTTCCGGAAACGACGCTGCGGCGAAGATGCCCAGCGGCGGGCCGGCGGCGGCGATCTCCTGAACCTCGCTCGTCGAGCGCGCGACCAGCATGGGCAAATGACCGGCCCCGGCCACACGAATCTCGCCGCGCTGGCAGTCGAAGTAAGCCAGTTGCGCGGTGAGGAACATTTCGGCGCGGTCGAGTTCCGGAAAGAGATGCTCATTGAGCCAGGCCAGAAATTCGCCCGGGCGCGAGGCCAGTTCGGGACGGGCGCGCACCAGACTGCGGAACATGAACGCAAAGAGGGCCGCGGGCAGCCCCTTGCCCATCACGTCGGCCATAACGAGCAGCACGTTGCCATCCGCCGTGGGCAGCGCCTCGTAGTAATCACCGCCGATTTCGCGCGCGCTGCGGTAAAAGCCGGCCAGGGTCAGGCAGGGCACGGAAGGCAATTGCTCGGGGAGCAGTGTCCGCTGCAGGTTGGCGGCGATTTCCAAGTCGCGCAGGTTCAGCCGCGACCGGAATTGCTCCTCCTGCATTTGCGTGCTGCGAATCTGGAGGCCGAAGAAATCGCCGAAGGTCTGAACGACGCTCACCTCTCCCGCATTGAAGGCCCGCCCGCCGTCGCGGCGGCCGATGCTGAGCACCCCCAGCAGCGTGTCGTTCACACAGAGGGGGCGAGCGAAGCCGCAGCCCGGTTCCCCCAGTTGGCGGAGCGGGTCCTTAGGCGCCAGCGGCGAACTGGCGTCGAACCAGACATCGCGGCGCTGCGACGCGGCTTGGGCTTCGATCGAGTCCGCCGCCGTGGCGGCAATTTCCCGGCAGACCACCTCGCAGCGCCCGGCCTGGGCGGAGGTCGCCACCAGCCGAAGTTGCTGGGGCGAGCGGTCGCACAGGCGCAAGACCAGCCAGTCCGACTCCGTGAGGGTGAGCAACTGATCCAGCCAGCGATGAATGAACTCATCGGAAACGACGCTGCCTTGCAGCTCAGCGCAGAAACGGAAAATGGCGGACAGACTTTCGTAGGAGGAGGCCAGTTCCTCGGTCATCAAGTCCAGCGTGCGCTGCGCCTCGCGCAGTTCGTCGGTCGCGCTGGGTGGGGGCAGGGCAGGGGGCTCCTGCGT
>Ga0118677_10014199_pt1 | contig 11301 bp, 14 predicted proteins | sample AliMusrvi5mmetaG_FD_86154 | JGI IMG/M metagenome (GOLD analysis project Ga0118677, IMG submission 86154)
ATCGTGTCCGTCTTCCCGTTCAGGGTGAGGGCGCGGTCGGATTCCTTCCGAATCACCGCCTGGGAGCACACAAGGTCATAAGCAGGTGCCAGCCGTAGCTCGCCACGATCCGTTTCGAGCATCGAAAAGTTTTTTAGATGAGCATCACCGTTGCCGATTAGAAAATTCAGCAGCACCCGTTCAAAAAACAGCTGCACGTCCAAGCCGGGGACGCTGGACAGTTCCAAAATCTTCTTCCCGACTCGCTCCAAGGAGCCAGAATACTTGTCGCTCTCACCCAGAATCTGGACAAAATCCTCACACCGCAGCTTCCCGCCATCCCGCGTGCGGTCAAAGCGGCGAACAATGTAAGCGGGCGATCCATCCTTCAAAGCGAACAGCCCGTGCGGCGGCACATCGATCTCCAACCGGCCAGCGATGACCATGCAAAGGTTCTCGTTCTGCGGCAGCAATGGAAACCGCTCCGTCTGCGGCTTCAGAATAAACTGCCCGCCAGTCGTGACCGGTAGCAAACGGGAACCTTGCCGTGACATGGAGAGTTTTGGCTGCACGCCAGAAATGGACATGCGGCCAGCCATCTCTTGCGCTTTCAGTAAGACATCGCCGTGGCTCAACTCCACGGCTGGCAGAGTTGGTGTTCCAAAGAGGCGGCGCAGGCAAGCGGCGTGATAGCGATCGTCGCATATCTGCCCGCAGATGTCGCAATAGTTAGTCATGGCTGAATCCAGACCGCCCCGATGCAGTCACCGCAGGCTTTGATGAGCAAACCGAAATCGTCTTTGGGATCGATCTTCAGGGTTTGACAGACGATTTCACGGAACCAGCCTTCAGGTAAAAGCCCCTTGAAAAACGGAAACAGTGTTTGGCTCTCATACGGCTCACTGCGTAATGGAAAGGCGACGCCAATAGTTTTGCCGCTTGCCAGATAAGTTGGATCATAGCTGAAGCGGTAGCCCGTGCCGGTTTCCTCGATGGTCCCGGCCAGCGTCTCCTTGAACATCACATTGGCTTTACGCAGCGGCTTCATGCTGCTCCTTGATTGCGGCGAGCCGATAACCGAACAGGGCGAGGACTTGATTGACTTTATCCACTCGCACCGTTGGCTTACCTTGCTCCAGATCCCGGACGAACCGCAGTCCGACACCACTGCGCTTCGCCAGCATCGCTTGCGTCAGTCCCGCCTTTTCTCGCAGCTCTTTGACTTGGGCGCTGAGCTTTGCTGTACCCGCTGGGGTCTGAGGTTCACTGGTTTTCATATCTGGCGCACCTTAGCGGGTATAGCTGGCGCATGCAAGAAGTATTTGTATACCCGTAAAGGGCTAATTGTACTCAGATTTGGCATTGCTATACCCGCACAGGCTGAGTGGCAACTTGCACCACTAGCACCGCTCGCCACCGCAGCAAATAAAAAGAAGGCCGTTGAGCCGTCGGCGCAGAATAAATTGGGGTGAGCTGGACGACGAAAATAAGATCGAAGCGCTCCGGACCGTCATCGGCAACCACCGCACCTGTACGACGGCAGAAAGTCAGGCGATCTTGCGGGAGCTAGCCACCAAATACTCGAAGCTGACACCGGTGACGGTGCCGAAACCGAAGCCGAATGGAGAACACAAATGGCTCACACCCGGTGCGGCGTGTGCGTACGCAAAGTGCAGCAAAACGACATTGTGGCGCTGGAAGGCGGAGGGCTTGCGTGCGGGTCGTGGCGGGCGGCTTCTCCTTAGTGACTTAGACGCATGGATCGCCTGTGAGGCTCAGCCACAAGACGACGCTCCATGTGAGAATACCGAATGGCTGACACTGGCGCAGGCCGCAGCCAAAGCCGGCAACTCCAAGAGCACCATTGGACGGTGGGGCAACGACGGACTCAAAATTGCCCGGCGTGGACTGATCGTACGAATCCGGGCGGATGTGCTGGACAAATACTTGAAACAAAAACGCTGCTAATTGCTAATTGAGGAACAATCCGCTTGCCTGCCGACACAACAATTAAAAAAGCGAAAGCAGCCACGAGATGGCTCCCTGTATCCGAATGTCTGTCTCGTAAGTGCGCAGGCGGCAAGATCTACATGCGTACCCAGCACAACCATAAGCGCACGATGCTCTCCACCAAAACGGCGGATCCGATTCGAGCGAAAAGGTTTTTGGATCGGTTGCGAGCCGAGCAGTGGACTAAGGATTACGGTGCTGTGCTGCCCGGACTACAGGTGCAGGAGCGGAAGGTCACCGTCAAACAGCTCATTGCTGATTATGTCGCCGCCGGTCATCCCACGAAAAAAATGCAGAAGAAAGCGCCGGGGACCGTTGAGCGAGAAATCAACCTCCTCAAGCCGGTACTGCAATGGTGGGCTGACAAGAACCCCAGCGCTATAACTTTAGCCGACTGCGACAAATATCGCACATGGCGTAATTCTGGGGCTTTTATCTCTCGATTCAAACTCCGTGGTCACGAGGTGGTGCGGAATACCAATGGCGGCGACCGCACCGTTGACCTGGAGTTGGACGCTCTATCCAGCATTTTCCATCTGGCCCACCGCAGTAACAAGATCAAACATCACCCGCTTCATGGGCGTGGCAAGTATGTCAGTGCTGCCGATGTACGCCACTGCCGTGAAGTTGCACCGGATCCTCAAGGGCTGAAAAAGTTGTTACAATACTTCCGGTCACGGAATGAAGACGATGTCGCCGATTGCATACTGTTTATGGCGCTAACCGGGTTACGAATCGGTGAGGCTTTGGCTCGTCGTTGGAGTGAGGTGAATTACAATGAGGGCATCCTCGATGTGAAGCGGGAAAAGCGTGGAATTTATCCGTGGGTGAGCATTGCTGAAAATTTAAAGACGCTGTTGAGTGATATGTCGCAGCGGCGTGAAGCTGAGGAAACCAAAAGTGAATTACTATTCCCTTCCCCATTCAACCCGACTGTGCCTCGTGACCAATCTGCAATCCGAACCCGAATAAAAACTGCCTGTAAGACACTCAAGCTTCGCCATGTGACGCCGCACGGCTTACGGAGTTTTTTTGTAACTTGCGCTCGGGAATCAGGTGTTACCGATGCGGAGACCGCAATGATGATCGGTGACAAAAGCGGCCCCTCATTGATCGCCACCACCTACGGAAGTATTCGTCCCGCCCATCTCGTTAGGCAAGCTCATCGGATCGATTTCCAGCTCGGCAACGAGAAACTTTAGCCGCTGGAACCGCCTGTGTTCATCCCAGTTCTCACCCCTGTCAATCGCTCTGATTCAAGTGGTATACTCGGTGGTATACCCTAACCATTTTTGAGGTTTTGCAGAAAGCAAATCTGCGCTTTTGCTAAGGAAATTGGTGGACCCGCTCGGACTTGAACCGAGAACCCGCTGATTAAGAGTCAGCTGCTCTAGCCAATTGAGCTACGGATCCATCCCGCCCCGAAGGCGCGCGAATGTAGCAAAGCTTACATTCACACGCAAGAGGCTTGTGCAGTTGCCCATAATTTCCAGGCAACAGTCAGTGGTGGCAACCGCGCAGTTGACGCACACTCAATGATACAACTTATCGGCGGCGTGCCGCTGGCGCAGCTTCGTCAACATGTCCGCTGTCATCGTCCGCAGATCGAAGGCGGGTTGCCAGCCCCACTCTTGCCGGGCCATGCTGTCGTCAATCGAGCGCGGCCACGAGTCGGCAATCGCTTGCCGGAAGTCGGGCTGATAATTCACCACGAACTCCGGGATGTGCTGCTTGATTTCCGCCGCCAGTTCCGCCGCTGAAAAGCTCATCGCGGCCAGATTGTAATTGGCGGGATGCTTGAGCTTCTTGGAATCGGCCAGCATCAGATCGATGGTCGCCTTAATCGCGTCGGGCATATACAACATCGGCAGCGTTGTGTTGGCGGCGAGAAAACACGTGTACCGTTTCTCCGCAATCGCCTTGTAGAAAATTTCCACCGCGTAATCCGTCGTGCCGCCACCGGGTAAGGTCTCGCTGCTGATGATACCGGGATACCGCAGCCCGCGCACATCCACCTGGAACTGTTTGGCGTAGTAATCGCATAACAACTCGCCCGCGACTTTGGTGACACCGTACATCGTCGTCGGCGCGAGGATGGTTTCCTGCGGCGTCTGATCGCGGGGCGTGCCGCTGCCGAACACCGCAATCGAACTGGGACAGAACAACCGCACCCCACCCCGCTCGCGGGCAATCTCCAAAACATTTTTCAACCCATCAACATTGACCTGCCAACACCGTTGCGGATGTTTCTCGCCCACGACCGATAGAAGCGCCGCCATGTGATAGATTTCAGTGATGGCGTGTTTATCCATCACCGTTGCCAGTGCGGCCTGATCGGTCACGTCCAACGTCTCGAACGGCCCCGACTCGCGCAAGGCTGTGCCGGGTGCCGTCGTATGTCCTGCCGCCACGACGTTGGCCGCGCCGTAACGCGCCCGCAATTCCATCGTCAATTCCGACCCGATCTGGCCAACCGCACCGGTAACTAAAATCTTTTTCATTTGTTTCTCGCGCTGGAGTGCCTAGCGTTTACCAAGAAGCCGCCAGCGGCGCAAAGAGATTGTGTGCAAAATAAATCCGCCGGGCTATAATCCGCCGATGCCAAACACTGACTGGAAACGACCGACCGCCATTATCGGGCAAACCAAAGCGGAACTGGACACCCCCGCCCTGCTCCTCGACTTGGATGCCGTCGAAGCCAACATCGCCAAGTTGGCCGGCTGGTTCCGCGGCAAGCCGTGCCAGCTCCGCCCGCACGTCAAAACGCACAAGCTCCCGCTCATCGCCCAAAAGCAAATTGCCGCCGGCGCCATCGGCATCACCTGCGCCAAGCTCTCTGAAGCCGAAGCCTTCTTTCGCAATGGCATCCGCGACATCCTCGTTGCCAACGAAATCGTCGGTGCCCGCAAAATCGAACGCCTCATGGAAGTCTGCCGGCTTGGCAACCTCATCATCTGTGTGGACGACGCCGGCAACGCCCGGGCAATCTCCGCCGCCGCCCAACGCGCCGGCGTCACCATCTCCGTTCTCGTCGAAGTGGATACCGGCCTCGGTCGCTGCGGCGTGAAACCGGGGACACCAACTGTGGAACTCGTCCGCACCATTGCCGGGCTGAACGGCCTGCGCTTCCGCGGCCTGATGGGTTACGAAGGCGGCTGCTTCCTGAAAGATGCCGGCGCGAAAGCCGACCGCTGCGCGAACGCTTACCGGCAACTTGTCGACACCAAAGACTTGGTCATCCGTGCCGGCTTCCCCGTGGAGATTGTCACTGCCGGCGGCTCGAACACCTTTGCGCTCGGTGGCGTTTATCCCGGCATCACCGACTTGCAAGTCGGCTCCTACGTGACGATGGACACCTTTAATCGGGAATACGGCCAGGACTTCCGCCAAGCCGTGACAGTCTTGGCCACAGTCATCAGCCGCCCTGAACCCGGCCGCGCCATCATTGATACCGGCGCGAAAGCAATCTCCACCGACCACGGCCTGCCCACGCTCCTGCTGGATGGCGCAACAGTGACCCAGCTCGACGAAGAGCATGGACGGTTGAACCTGACCGGCGCCGCGACCAAACTCAAAGTCGGCGACAAACTCGAATTGGTTCCGAGCCATGGCTGCACCACCATCCCGCTCCACGAACAATACGTCCTCGTCCGTGGCAACCAAGTGGAAGGTCTTGCCTCCATCGCCGCACACGGCGCATTGTTCTGACGCGCACACAAAGAAAAAGGGCATCCCATTACAGGATGCCCTTCTCTGATTAAACCGAACTAATTGTGATTAGTAACGGCGTGAACGATTGTCGTCACGGCGCCCGCCGCCGCCACCGCCACCGCTGCTGCGACCGCCGAAGCCGCCACCACCGCCGGAAGAGCGTTCTTCACGTGGCTTTGCTTCATTCACGGTCAACGCCCGACCGTCGAGCTCTTTGCCGTTCATGTCTGCGATTGCCTTGGTGGCTTCTTCCTGTGTGCCCATTTCCACGAACGCGAACCCGCGGGACTTGTTGGTGAACTTGTCCACGATCAGGTTGCAAGTGGTGACGTTGCCGGCGGCTTTGAAAGCCTCGAGCAAGTCGCCTTCGGTGGTGTTGAACGACAGATTTCCTACGAATAGCCTGGTAGCCATTATGTTTATTCTTTCTGCTGCGGTTAGGAGGTCTCAGTGACTGTTCTCGAACAATCGAGTTTCGGATCATCACCGAGTAAAAAAATCGTGTGGCAATCTACCAATCTCACTGCAACTGCTACTATCTGCGAGCGACGCCACCATACCCTGCTTTCCCAGAATAGCAACAATTACTTTTTTGGCGCTCCAATCACTCCTTATAACTACTCTCGTCCTCATTACACCGTTTGATGTACTCCGCGACGCACATGGTCGCCTGCTTTTTGACTTCATCCACTCGATTGTTCAGTTCCGTAAATACCGCAACCAACAAAGCCGGGTCACAATCAGCACGCAGCCAAAGTTGATCACGGGCGTCACCAGGCTTGGCGTTTTCAGCATCAAATTGCCTATTCACGGCGGCAGCACTCTCCTCAAACTGTTTCCTGCAGGAACCCAAAGCTGGGGCCATGCCATTGTGATCGGGGTCGAAAAGATCTGCCAATGCCGGCAGCTTGCTTAACACTTGCGTGCGCAGCTTCTTGACCGACTCAAGTTTCTGATCAGTGCTGGCCTTGGCATCCTGAGCCAACAGCACTCCATTGGTCACCCACATTGCCCACACCGTCATCAATAGTATTTTACGCATTGCGATCTCCTGATGTTTTTTCGCCCATCCCGATTTCCAGCAATATCAGGCAATCAGCCACCGAAAGGAAGAATGTAATTCTCCACTTGCGAGGCCGCCCAATCGATGGCATGTAAGGCGTACGGTTGTTTTAAGAGTCGGATGAATCATTTCAAGTCATATCTAATTGTGGTCCTGGTCGTGGTCGCCATCGTGGTGTTCCAGCGGGGTGAACCATCACGCCTTAAATCTGTCAAACAAAGCGTAACCTTCAAAACGAAACCAGTGACTCTCCCGCTCTGCATCGTTAATGATCACATTCCCAAACCCGTCGCAACCGGAGCTGGCACGGTTGACCGCACGACCAATGTGTTGAGCAGGATCAGCGAAGCTAGGATCTTGACGGCCAAACGCCTGTCACCTCAACCACTTGGTCACTTGAACGCGCAAACAACGCTGAGCCCGTATTTTGACCGCCATGTGATTGGGATGCAGATCAAAATCACGTTTTAACCCGGGAATGGCTCACAGTGGCGCAATGCAATCTGCGCACTGGCGATTTACTTATCCTTCTTCGCTGCCGCGTCAATTTCGGTTTTCACATCCGGCGGATCGTAGGTTTGTGCGGCAATCTTGCCCCATTCCAGCACTTGCACGCCATAGCCGTAAAACTTATTGCCTTTGGCGGGCACTGGCTTCCCCGCTCCAGTTGCTCTGGGCGTGAAGTCGCACTTGGCCACTGACGACGTCATCACCACCTGACTGCGGGGCGGAATGGTTATGGTGTTGGAATCAGCGTTACCAATGGTGATGTCCCTGCTTTTCACGTCCCGCACCAGCAACCAACATTTTATATCGAGGTTCGACAAAGCCTGGTTGCTGGGATTCTTCACTGTAATCTCCACTAATCGATCTTCACTTCCCGGCGCCGCCGCTGGCGGTGTGGTGGGATGTTTATCTTTTTCTTTCGCGGCCTTCAACACCTCGACCGTGATGGCAACTGGAATGATTTGAGTCTGCGCAACTGCACTTGCAAGCAAACCAGTGCAGAGCACACCGCTGACAACCAAGACAAGTTTGTTACTCATAACCATGACATTTCCCATTCGTTGGCCGCTATTTTAGCCTCGCGGACAGTGATTACAAGACAATCTCCCAACTCCAAGAACGGATTGTATCGCTTTAAGCTGAAACCTGGGCTATGTTGGCATGTGAACGAAATTAAAAGCACAGTGCCCGTCTATAAAATCGAACCGAAACGCAACCCGGCAATCTGCAATCTCCGGACCCGCATCACCAAAGTCAGCCACTACCTCAAAGCCTCGACCACGGACGACATGCGCAACATTTGGAAAGGCCAGATCACCAGATACCAAGCGCAACTGGCCAAAGTCGAAGCCCACGCGCTTAACACAGCGAAGTAAGTCCGTCCAATTTTTATCCGACACTCTCCGGGTAACACCTTGTAGCAACCGGGAATAGTTGGAATTTAGACTTGCGTCTCCGCCCGGCGCAGGAGTAATTTTGCCGTCGCGATGAAAGACGCGCGATTTGTTTCTACGACAACGACGTTCTGCAATGCGACCGTCTTGTGCGCCCTCGCCCTCTGGTTTAGCCCGCGCGCTGAAGCAGATAGCATTAACCGTGGCGTGTGGTTCTGGAACACGCCGTCCAGCCCTTACGGCGCAGCCAACATCGTCGGCACCGGCAACGTCGCCTTGGAAAACCAAACGGTGGCGCAGTTCAAGCACTGGGGCATTGCCAATGTCTATGGCTCCTATGGCAATGACTTGGAAACCGCGCAGACGAACAACCTTGCCGCCTGGAATACATTGCTCAGCCAAAATGGCATTGTCTCCCAACTCCTGATCTCGGATGACAAGTGGCGGCCGGGCGATGCGCAAGACCTGACCGACATGATCAACTTCAACAAGCATCAGCCGGCGGCGGCGCAGTTTAAGGCCGTCCATCTGGACATCGAGCCGCAGGGCTTGGCCACGTGGGGTACCGATAACCGATATCTGGATCTGGTGGCGCTCGCCAACACCTTTCTGTCCGTGCGCAGCAACTTGAACGCGAATGGGGAATCGAATATCCCGATCTATGCCGACCTGACTGATTGGTTCGATAGCACCAACGCAATCAACTGGTCATACGCCAACCCGGGCAACCCGGTCGCGGCGCGTGATCAATGGTTCGCGGGACTCAGCAACAGTCTGGCCGGCGTCACGCTGATGGCGTATGGCCAGTCCACAACTTCCAAGGTGGAGAGTGTGGTTTCTTGGGAAATGACACATATCCCCGGCGTGGTACGGGTGGGGCTGGACGTGAATGACCCGTTCACTGACCTGGAGTCCATGCTGAGTGTTGCCAATGGTGTGGAATCCTTTTATGGGCCTTCAGCGGGAATTGATATTTACGATTATAAATTATTTGAGGAAGCCACGTCTGTCCCTGAGCCGGGCACTCTTGCACTGCTGGCGACAGGCTTGCTCGGATTGCTCGCATTGACACGGTTTCGGCGGCCGAAGCCGCAGCTTTAAGCAACGAGTTCTTATCATTATCATTACGCCATGGCTTTCCACGCACCACAACCGCACCGCATCGAGATCGCCCTACGCGAGATCAACCAACTGTTCAACACCATCGATCCCTCGCCGTTTCATGAGAAGGACCTCGATGCCGATGCCGAGGAGTTCATTCTTGATTGGGTGCTGGAATATCCCGTCAAGGAACCGGTGATGCTGGTGATTCACCTAAACCAGATGCCGGATGATCCCCAGAAGATTGCGCTAGCCGAGCAAGCCGTGCACCACTTCTTCGCCCGTCGCGCCAAGGCGAACCAACTGGAGTTTCGCCGGCTGATGAAGGCGGGCCGGCAGAGCTTGCTGGTGGGGTTGACGTTCCTCGGGTTATGCTTGATCCTCAGCGAGTGGCTCTTGCGCCGGTCGCCAAGCACGTTGTTGACCATGGCACGCGAGGGCTTAACAATTGGCGGCTGGGTGGCGATGTGGCGGCCGATGGAGATTTATCTTTATTCCTGGTGGCCCGTGCAGCGCCAAGGCCGGATCTTCGAGAAGATGAGCCGGATGAAAGTTGCAGTGCAGCACCGGCCGTGAGTCACCGAAAGACGGCTCGGGGAGCCGCTGCGCGAGTCACTCTTAGCAGGGGTAAAACCGATCAATTTCCTGGCGCGCGATTTCCACGGCCCGGCGCGCCTTCGTTAAGTTGCCATGGAGCGAATAAACGTCGCGCACGACGAACTCCACTGGGATGTTCTTACCGGCTGTGATCTCCAGCGTCGCGCGGATCTCGACCGCCCAAGCTTGCTCATTGAGCGTGACATCGGCCCCGAGAAGATTGGGGTTCGGCTTGCGCGAGTAGACAATCCCCTGCCCAGCCAGCATCTCGGCCATGTAGCGCTGATCCGTCCAGCGCGAGATAGAGACCGCTTTCAAGTTGGGTAGCTTGCTGATCGACCGTTCCCAGATTGGCTCGATGGGTTCACAGCACCCCCAATAGACTAGGCCAAACAGTTCCGCCAGATCCCGGTAATACGGGAAAAAGAATTGGTGGAACAACTCCGGCGAGACTCCCACGGTTTCCTGGCTGTCCATCCCGGCCCACATATCTGATAATTTGACCTGGCCGGGGATAACCTTATTTCGCGGCAGCTGCGTGGTGAAATTAAAGCAGGTGCCACAGGTGCACTGGTTGCCATTGTTGAGTTCCAGCAACCCTTCCGCTTCCGCCCAGCGGCACATGCGGATGGCGTTATCACGTAACAAGCCCATCAGCGCATGCAGTTTATCCGGGCAGTCATACATCGCCATGAAGAAAGTTTCCATGCTCATCAGATGCATGACCCGCCCCGTCAGGGAGGTGCGCCCATAGACATCCGACCGAATGGCCACTGGTAGCAAATCACCAAACGTCTCTTCCAAAAAGGCCTTTTCGGCCAAGGTGCTGTCGCGGTCCACGCCAAACGTGGCCGGCTTGATCATTTCGAAGCCTTGACTCAAATCGGTTATCGGGCAGGTATGATGATAGGCCGTGTCCACTCCCTCGGCATCCTTTTGGTACTCGATTGGAATCTCAAGGCCGAACTCGTTACACCAGACGTGCCAGCCCATATCAAGGGTGTCGGAACAGACATGGTCGTCGTTCAGGATCTCCTGATGCCGCAGCTGGCGCAGGAATTGCCTTTCCAAATGCCGCCCGTATTCCGAGGTGCACTGGAACAGGCGCTCCGGCAGGAAATCACGGTCGAACGTCCGGCTCTCGATGACGAACAGTGGCCGGGTCCCCGGGATGCCGTCATTCAGATTGGTCCACTGTCGCCGCCGAGACTGCATAACTGGCAAGGCTGCCAAAGCGGCTTGGCGTCGTGCCAGCCCGCGCAAGTAAGTGCGTTCTTCGGTGGCGAGTTGCGGGATCATCGCTGACGTTGGCGCGAAGCAGATTTATTGGCGGCCGGCACTTTGGTTTTGTGCGATTTGCGTAGTTGGGCAATGGTCTTTGTTTTCAAGCGGGCAGCTCCGTTCCACTTCCAAGATCCACGGTACCGGCCGGCGCGCTGG
>Ga0118677_10014200_pt1 | contig 11300 bp, 10 predicted proteins | sample AliMusrvi5mmetaG_FD_86154 | JGI IMG/M metagenome (GOLD analysis project Ga0118677, IMG submission 86154)
GTTGTTAACTACATATTATTCAATCAAAAATAGAAAATATTTTTGAAGGATAATATGGAAACGACGGGAAACTTCTCTTCGTGAAATACTTGAGAAATTCCCACGTCTTATTTTATTCTTTAACGTTTTATATTCTAATGGCTACTACAAGTTTAATAGAGCAAATGCGCTCTGGTCAAATAGTCATCCCTTTCATCAAGGAATGACAAAAAGTAAAAGGAGTTGTCCTCAAAGCAATAGAAAATGGAATTTTAGTTGATTGTGGTAACAATGCTTTTACGTGAGTTATCCTTTCCAAAGAAGTCAAAGAGCTCGAAAGATCTGGATATGATTTAGAACCAGGAAGAGAAATCGAATTGGAAATAGTAAATACCAATATCAGGCACGAAGATTGACATTATATCGTCTCTATCACTAAATTACTCCAATACGATGTATGGAAGTCTATTATGAAAAAGTTTGAAGCTGATGAAGTGATTACCGTAATCCCTACGGAAGCAAATCTTGGAGGTCTTCTTGTAGATATGCATGGAATCAAATGATTCGTACCATTATCACAGTTAGCGCCTATTCATTATCCGAGAGTAGAGGATGGTGATCAAGAAATCATTTTTGAAAAATTATTAGATCTTCTCGGCAAAGAGCTCAAAGTCAGAATCATCAATATCGATGAAGATGAGAAGAGAATCGTCTTGTCAGAAAGAGAGGCGCTCAAGGAAGAGAGAGAAAATATTCTCAAAGACCTTGAAGTCGGCAAAGTATATGATGGAGTTGTCAGTGGACTTTCTTCATATGGACTCTTTGTGACTATCGGATGAACGGTTGAATGATTAGTTCATATCTCAGAAATCACGTATGGACATGTTAATAATGTCGAAAAACTTTGAAAGATCGGAGACAAGATCAGTGTTAAAGTAATCGGACTTGAAAACGGTAAAATATCACTCTCTAGTAAAAAATTGAAAGACGATCCATGGACAGCGTTACCTAAACAATACAAAGTCGGAGATATTCTCGAAGGAGAAGTTATCAGATTTGTTCCTTATGGAGTATTCGTGAGAGTATTCCAGGATATCAATGGATTGGTCCATTTGAGTGAACTTTCTCAAAAATCCATCCAGAATCCAAATGAAGTAGTTAAACTTGGACAAATTGTAAAGACTAAACTGATCTTGCTTGATCCAAAAAATAGAAAAATCGGATTGAGTATGAAATGACTTGGTGATGACAAGCCTATTGAAAAACCTACTGAAAAACCTGTCGTAAAGCAGGTTGCTAAATCTACTGAAAAGGTATCTGAAAAATCTGAACCTATTGAAAAAACTCCCGTAGTGACTGAAGAGACTAAGCCAGCAAAGAAATTTGAAGGTAAAGGATTGGCGGGTGTAGTTAAAAAACTCTCTGAAGAAAAACTTGAGGATAAGGCAAAGAGAATTACAGACAAACTTGAAAAGAATCCAGATAAAAAAGATAAGGTAGTAGAAAAAGAGAAGAGAATACCTAAAAAAACAGCTGAAAAGCCTGAAAAAACTGGAAAAACTGTTGCAAAAAAAACAACGAAAAAATAATTTATTCTGAACGCTAAATTTATACTTTACACTCAAAAAAATACCGTATCTTTTCCTTTCTTCTGATTGGCTAGATTTCGGTATTTTTTATAATTGATTTTTAAAATCATATTCTTATTATGTCAATTCAAACAAAAAATAAATTCATAAAAAAAATGCGTATGAAGCAAAAAATTATACCCCCTATTCCGATTGAATTATTGGAAGATGAATTTACTTCTTCTACTCTTGCTAGAATATGGAGAGGTTTGGAGATTCATTTTGTCCGTAAACAAACCTCGCCATATACGATTCTCGAAGTAAATAGAATAAGCTCTCTTATGTTTTCTTTGAGTCATATGGATGGTGATGAATTTGATGACGCTTATCCCTATATTGTTGTATATGATAGGGAGAATAAAGAAGTTTTAGCGTTTTATCGTTATGCTCTTTGTAGGGATATGATTAATGATAGACATAATATTCGTCTTTCAACCTTTCATTACTATAGATTCTCTCATGAGTTTATCGAGAATGTACTTCCTTACTCAATTGAGCTTGGTCGTTCAGTGGTCAATGCCTCTGCTAAAAGATACAAAGAAGGTTTGCAGGCAGTTTGGACTGGCTTGGGTGTATTGGTCTATGAATATACTCTTCATGCCAAAGGACCAAAAATACAATACCTATTTGGAAAATTTAGCTTGCAATGGAAAATCTATGATGAAGCAGCTCGAGCAATGATATTGTATCTTTTCAAAAAATATTTTCCTCCTATGTGTGGAAATGATGAAAAAATATATATTACACCTAGAGAGAAATTTATAACTTCATTGGATTTTTCTCTCGCTATGTCCATTATGGATGGAAGAGATTATAAATCTGATAGAACCAAATTGCTTAAGTATCTCACGGATAGAAAGTTGCCAAGGCCTCAATTAGCTGAATCTTATGCTAATATCGGTGGTTTGCGATCTTTCGAAACTGTTATGAATACTCATTTGGAATCTGATGAGACGGGAATACTTCAAAATATCGAACAAATTGATGCTTCTTATATCAAAAGGTTCGTCGATGGGTATGTATCCACTAATTCTGCTCTCTTTGTATAATGAATATATAATCCTCCATATGGGGGATTTTTTTTATATCTGAATTATATTTCAACCGTAATCATTTGATGTTCTGGATCTCTAAAAATCAGTTTATACGCTGTCAATTGCATCGGTGTGTTTTCTTTTGGATTACCGTAGAGATAATCGCCTACGATAGGGAGGCCGTGATGTACTAGATGATATCTGATTTGATGGGTGCGACCCGTGAGGATTTCAAGATTTAATGTGACTGTTTTTTCCGTCTGTTTCATTATCTCCATGATTTTGGTTATTCATATTTTCGCCATGGTATGTGGTAATTTTGCCACCACTGGATCTTGGATGATGTATGGTAATTTTATTTCGTCCAAGAATTTTTTTCATTCAGGGGTGATATATGCTGTTGCCCTATAAAATTTTTTCAGCTCGGTTTGTTCCTTATCAGCTATATTTTTACTCTCCGATTTAGACTGAAAAAGTTTTTTAAAATGTTCCAGTCCTTTTTCTGTCTTTGCGATGATCATGAGTCCATCCGTGTTTTTGTCTAGCCTGTGGAGGAGTCCTGCTCTGATGAAATTTCAGATGGTTGGTAGGTTTTTGTAGGTGTGATACAGAAATCCAACGACTGATGGTTCATGGACTTCTCGTATTGTTTTGGGGTGTGAAAGCACTCATTTGGGCTTATTCACAATCAAGTAATCTTCTTTTTCAAGGATGATAGGTATTTTGATATCTGGCGCTTCATCTAGTAAAACAGGGGAGAGATATCTCGTGACATCATCGATCTCTATCTGATCATTATTTTTTAATTGATAGGACTTCTTTATGATTTTACCATTCACCTTTACGCCTCACCTTTCGATGATATGATGAAAAAAACTTCTAGAATAAGAAAATTGCTTACTCAATCGTGTATCAATTCTCTCTCCTGGGCCTTCGTAAATGGTCATGTATGAGATTATTCTTAGATAAATAGTGCTATTTTATAATTGTTTTCGAAAAAAACAAGAGTATTTGGTTGTTTGATCTTGTTGGTATCGGATAGAATTTGCAAAAGATGAAAACAAGGGAATGTAATTTTCTGTGATGTTATAAATTTTTAGAGAAAAATACGATTCGGTTAAAACGACTTAATTATTTAATCTTGTTTTGATTGATTATATTGTTATCTTAAATAGATATATGTTTTTTATTTTCTTGTGTTAGAAAATGGATTGGAATAGATTGTATGTTGAGCATCCAGAATTTTGTATTGAAGATGTTGCAGAAGAAGTTACTGATTTTTTACCATTTATTGAAAAAATCCCTGGTATGCCTAAAGATAAAAAAATTTATGATTTAGGATTTGGTGCTGGTAGACATATATTATATTTTGCAAGATTAGGATACCAAGTGTTTGGTGATGATATTTCTGAATCTGGAAAGAGAATAACTGAAGAAAAACTTAAAAAAGAGTGATTAACCGCTAAACTTGGATTAAGTGATATGACAGTTATTCCTTATGAAGATTGATTTTTTGATGCAATAATAAATAGAGGAACAATCACACATAATACTTTTGAAAATATTGAAAAATGTATATTTGAAATGAATCGCGTACTAAAAAATGATGGTCTTGTAATGGTAACATTTATATCAACAGAAAGTTCAGAATACGAAAAAGGAATAGAAATAGAAAAAAATACTTTTTCTCCCGTATCTGGACCTGAAGAGTGAGTAGCACATCACTTTGTTGACGAACAAGAAGCAGAAAGATTAATGTCTGCTTTTGAAAAAATTAAACTTTATCATTTTAAACATGATGGTTTGTTAAAAATTGGCAATTATGTTTCAGCGCATTGGATTTACATAGGCAAAAAACAATAGAGCGAAGTGAATTTCTAAATGAATATCTAAAATTTCTCGAAACTTCGATTGTTGCTTAACTGCGTATCAATTCTCTCTCATGAACGTTCGCAAACAAGCATTTCTTAGATTATCCCTGGCTAAATATCCACTACTGTATAAGTTTTTCATGAAAAAACAAGGGTATCCTCCCTTTTTGCCTCTCAAAACGATGCATAAAATTTGCAAAATTTCGAAAAAAGACTACAATTAGCTATAATTTTATATTATAAATTATTCCGATGGAACCAAATCAAACAATCCCATCACCTGACAATTCATGAATTCCTCAAGGTATTCCAACAGGCGTATTTGTCCCAAATAATCAAGTACCTGTGCAAACACAAGTATCCACAACACAGATACCTGTAGAAACCCCTGTTCAACAACCGTCTATACAAACAACTACGGCGCCAATAATGGCTAAAGAAGGTCCTTTAGATAAGATATTTAGATGACTTGCAAGATTTTTTGCTAAAATAACTGGACAGCCTGATCCTATTACTGGAACTCCAAATGTTGCTTCACAAACTGCTAAAAAAACAGAAAATATCGTCGGAAAGGTTCGAGATGTGGCAAATCAAGCAGTTGCTAAGGCTAGTAATGTTGCTTCAAAAGCTGTCGATACAGTTAATCAGGCTACTGAACAAGTTCAAAAAATAATTCCTCCTACTTCCAAAACAGCCGTATCTGAAGCTTCTCCTCAACCAACACAACCGATACAACTTGATCAACTCGATCAATCAGTACCTAAATCTCAATAATATTTCCCTGTATATCAAAAACTGGACTATAATAATCCAGTTTTTTTATTTTTTTTTACTCATCTATTTTATCCTTCTCATTGTAATAATTCTTTTATCAGATTATCTATTTCTTGCATAAACTCCTCATCTTTATCCAATCCATTATTACTGATTTCTTTCATGATTCATTGAATTTTCTTTTTTTTCTCCTGAAGTTTTTTTACTTCGTGAACGTCTATGATACTGAGATCAATAGGTTGTGGAGTAGGCATTCTTGTATATTAGTGTATAAAATATAGAGAGCATAATTAGGCTTTTAATTCATTATCACTATGTTGCATGCAAGTGTCGTAGCTATGATTACTCGCACAAGATAGGGTACCAGAAGCCATGCAGCAAGTTTTGCTTTACGAAGCAGAAGAATAAACATTGCCAACGTCACTAACCATAAGATAATCATTTCTACTAATCCAACAACGAGTAAATGATGGGTAAAAAAAATGAAACTTCGTAAAAGATTGAGCGCAGCATTGATTACGAATAATCGAGCAATTGTAGTGAAATGCTGTTTGCGAGGAAATTTGTTTCGAAATAATAAGGCAGAGATCATCGTACAGATAAAGATGAGTGTCCATACCATCCCAATGAATGCTCATGATGGTGTCCAAGAAGGTAAATGAAGAGTGGCGTATCGGACCATACCCATGTTTGTGAAAAGGCTTCATACGATAGCAACAATAATCGTGATCAAGGGGATCAGAAAATAATTTTTTTTCATGAAAAAAATAAAATAATAAAAACTGAATTACTTCAGTGTAAATCCTATTTTTTGGTATACTTCCTGAACTTTTTTCTGAGCAATCTCATTCACAATCTTTGCATTCTTTGCCAAAAGATCTATGATTTCTTGATCAGAAATCTTTGCGTATTTCTCCTGAATGGGTTTCAAAAATGAAATAATCTTTTCGTAGAGATATTCTTTTGTATCTTTATAACTCAATCCTCATACTTCATATCTTTTCCTGAGTTTTCCATCTTCTTCAGGAGTTAAAAATAATTTACAGAGCTTATAGACATTGCAGGTATCTGGATCTTTTGGTTCTTCGACGGTCTGTGTATTCGTAGAGATCTGTTTTACCCTTTTGAGAATAGTCTTTTCGTCATCGAGAAGTCAGATATAATTATTATATGATTTACTCATTTTGCGATTGTCTATTCATATAATCAATCATACATCAGGTTCAATATATGGTTCAGGTATTTTGAATGTTTCACCGAATGTATTGTTGAATTTCATTGCTATATCTCTTGCATATTCTACATGTTGTTTTTGGTCTTTGCCTACGGGGACAAGATCTGTATCATAAAGCAGGATGTCAGCAGCCATCAATATCGGATAACAGAATACACCGACGTTGATCTCTTTTGCTTTTCATTTATCCAAAGCTTCTTTATACGAATGCATTCTCTCCATAAATCACATATGGGTGATACAAGTAAGTACCCGATTAAGCTGTGCATGTCCTGGAACATCAGCTGGATTGAAAATCATAAATCTTTTGAGGTCGGCTCCACATGCTGCATATAATTTGAGAATGTTGATGGCGTTTTTTCTCAAGGTTGTGGGGTCTTGCACGCTATTAAATGAATGCATAATCGCTAAAAATAAGAATATCTCTGCATCTGGAAATCTATCGGCCAGGTCTATCATAGGCTTGATTGCTCAAAAATAGTTTCAAAGATGAAGCTGATAATCTGTCGCTTGTATTCAAGTCAAAATCCTTTTCTTCATGGAACGATTGTAAGAGGTAAAGGTGGTATCCCTTGCTATAAGGAATTCATCGATTTAGATAGTATTCTTTCGGACTCGTAATTCAACAAATTTTGTCCTCAAAAAGTCTTGCATTCCAAATGTAAATATATATACCATAACCAACTTCCTGTTAAGTCAGGATTATTTTGTATTAACGAAATTGGGATCAAGGTGCTATTGGGGAATCGTCTAACGGTAGGACAGCGGACTTTGACTCCGTCAGTCTAGGTTCGAATCCTAGTTCCCCAAAAAGAGAATGAATAATTAATAATTAAAAATGAAAAATGTAGGAAAGAATTTAATAATAAAAAAGAAATACCGACATTATTCATTGTTCATTATTCATCGTTCATTAGTATGGTAGTGCGGGATAGAGAAACGGTATCTCGTTGGGCTCATAACCCGAAGATAGGTGGTTCGACTCCATCTCCCGCAACCAAAAAAATATTTAGATTCGACGATACGTACTGATCGGGAGTAGCTTAGCTGGTAGAGCGTCTGACTCTGAATCAGGAGGTCCTAGGTTCGAATCCTAGCTCCCGAGAATACACCTGTGCCGGGGTGATGGAATGGTAGACATGCTTGGCTTAGAACCAAGTGCCATACGGTGTGCAGGTTCGAGTCCTGTCCCCGGTAGATTAATACTGTTATTTTATATTGCAAACGATAACCGGATTCTTATAGGTTAGTTCATTGAAAAAACAGACGTTCCGAGGTAGCTCAGTTGGTAGAGCAAATGGCTGTTAACCATTGGGTCGTGGGTTCGAGTCCCTCCCTCGGAGAAGGTAATATGCTTTATACATTTATATATCACAAAGATGCCAATTACGAAATCAGCAAAAAAAGCCGCTAAAAGATCTCTTGTATTCCAAAAGAGGAATAACGAATTTAAACTTAGAATGAAAATGGCTATCAAAAAATTTTTGAAAAGCATAAACAAGGCTGAAAAAGTCTCACAAGACGATCTCAATAACGTCTATAAGTTTATCGATAAATGTAAAAAAGTAGGTGTAATTAAAAAAAATACAGCAGCAAGAAAAAAATCAAGAGTTGCAAAAGCATTTGCTAAGCAAGGCAAGTAGCAATGCTTGTATGCCGACTTAGCTCAATTGGCAGAGCAATCGCCTTGTAAGCGATAGGTTATCGGTTCGATTCCGATAGTCGGCTCCAGAAAAAAATGAATAATGAATAATGAAAAATGATGGAATATATTTATAAAAAAAATACCAACATTATTTATTATTAATTGTTAATTTGTTTTGGAGTGGTAGTTCAGCTGGTTAGAACGCCTGCCTGTCACGCAGGAGGTCGAGGGTTCGAGTCCCTTCCATTCCGAATTTACATTCATAATCAATTCCTAGCGGGTCTCATCGTCTAACGGTTAGGACAGAGGACTTTCAATCCTCCAATCGGGGTTCGATTCCCCGTGGGACCGAATATAATTAATGTTAAGTTTCCCTTTACAGGACAAGTAAGTGTTAGGTTCTAAATATTGGAATTATACTTAATATTTAGCATTCAAAATTTAGCATTCACATGAAGTGTGTTATGGGTGATTAGCTCAGTTGGCTAGAGCATCTGCCTTACAAGCAGGGGGTCATAGGTTCGAGTCCTATATCACCCACCATTACATTAATTAGTTTTATCCAGCTTTATGGGTCTATAGCTCAGCTGGTTAGAGCAATCGGCTCATAACCGATTGGTCGCTGGTTCGAGTCCAGCTAGGCCCAAATAAAAAAAATAATGAAGAATGAAAAATTAATAATGAAAAATGATGGAAGATATATATAAAAGAATACCAACATTATTAATTATTCATTATCAATCATTCATTAGTTATACGGGTGTAACTCAATTGGCTAGCCCCGCAGGCTTGCGTGGTCCAAGCAGACTGTTGTATGGTTTACCTGATAAAGTGTCCTGATGTATTGGATTAATCATGAAAGTTTTATAAAAATGCATAAATTTATAAGCTAATTTATGCGGGTGTAACTCAATTGGCTAGAGTGCCTGCCTTCCAAGCAGACTGTTGCGGGTTCGAGTCCCGTCACCCGCTAATTCATTTGTAAAGACATCTAGAACATACTGTTGCCCCGCTAATTACCAATAAATCAAATCGTTATATATAGGAAAGAGTTTAAAAACTCTTTTTTGCTTTATTGAAAATTTCAAGCAGACTGTGTTTGCCCCGCAGGCCTGCGTGGTCACCCGCTCCATTACGTATCAAGGAGTCCAAAAAATCTGATTCATTTCAGGTTTTTTTGTTTGCTTAAATACGTCATTTTTTGGTAGAATACAAAAAATCTACAATAACTTGACTTTTCTTTACTTTTATTTATATATACTACAACAAAAAAAATAATAACATTAAAAAATAAAAAAACATTATGGCAACACAAAAAGAAATTAACGGTTTAAGGGATAAACTCGATCTTTTGATTGACAAAAAAATTGCCTTGGAAAAAAGAGAAATAATTAGTTCCAATGAAGAGGAAAAATTCTCTTTGAAATATCAAATCAAAGATTTGGAAAAAGACATTGCCGGTCTCAAAAAAAAACTCAATCTTCCTGCTGAATCAAGTATTGAAGTCAGTGTTATCGGTGTTGTCCATTATCTGGACAACCAAAGCGATTTCCTTGCTTACTTGAAAAAACTTTCGGCGAACGAGGTTGTTGTCTGTATCAGGAACGAAGATCTGCCCAAAGAATTACGGCGGGAAATTCGTGGCATTCACCTCGAACTTGATGATGCCCTTGAAGATGGCGAACCAGTAACGGTGTTAACGGAAATCAAAAACAGGCTCATCACCAAGTTCGAAAACTTTATTCGCGCAAAAGCGGAAAAAGACATTGAAAAAGAAAGAAGCCGTTTCCTTCAATGCCGGGCAAAAATCGATGCAATAAAAGACAACTGGGAACAGGTTATACCTGCTTGCGACTTTATTGCCAGTGTTGCGCTCAGCCTTGAAATGAGTGATATTGAGGATGAAGCTTTAAAGATCAAATATCGTCCTACAAGGGGACGCAGGAATAATACCGCACTGAAACAACAAATCGACAACGGTTTTGTTGATCAGGATGATGTCACAACTGCAAAAGATGATCTTAACAGGCTTCTTGGCAAAATGTCATCGGCCTTTGAGCAAAAGAATCTGAAAAGACAGTAATAGCTTTCTGAATATTTACCCCGGGTATATTTACCTGGGTTTTTTTATTGAAACAAAAACTTTTTTATCTCATCGTCTGTATATATAATATTCATTATTCTTTCATCAATTTCGTTTTCATGTGAATCGATTCTTTCTTTTCCCAGTCGATCATTGAATATTTCAGGATATTTCTCTTTTAATATTCATATGCTTACACTGCTCATCATCCGAAATTTCTCTTGTATGCGGTCTACGTCCTCTTGCACTAAATCAAATGTTTTTCTTAAAATTAAATCTCGTTTTATCATAGATCGCTCAGTGATTGGATTTGTCCTCAGTAAATTTTCAAAATATCTTTTGATATCGTCTCATTCTCATACATATTTGAAATACATTTTAAGTTCTTCTGCTATCTGTATATAAAATCTCATTGATCTTAAATAATTCTCTTTTATTTTTTTTACAAAAGGTCAATCTTTTACTAATCTTATACTAATTCAAGAATAGGTAACTACTATTCTATTTATATAGTCATAATTTGCAAAATTCAAAAAAAACCTATAGAGGTTCTCTTTGGTTCATCCTCCGACTATCCATGCTATTAATTCATCAGATCAAGATTGTATCATGTATTCGGAAAAGACATCTGCTCTGTTTATATTTAGGTATGTATAATTAGAAATATGTCAGAATTTTTCATGTTTGAAAACATTATTGTTTGGAAGATTTTTACGCAATTGGAGTGCTTTGGGTGAATGATTCAATAAGACAATATTTATTCAGTCTTTATTTTTTGCATTACCGACAATTCATTCATTAGATGTTTCATTTCAATCTTTTTTTTCGAAATCTCCCAAAATATGAAAGACATCATTTTGTTTGGTTACCGTAGTAATAGCTCAGTCGGCAATATATATATTAGTCTCTTTTAGTACTCTTTCTAACTGATCATTAGGAACTTTATAAAATTGTTGTATAAAAGATTTTTTTTGTTCCCCAAAAAATTGATTTCCTACTATGTGATATTTTTCTTTCAATAATTTTATATTCTTATATCTTGTTATATATGC
>Ga0118677_10014201_pt1 | contig 11300 bp, 8 predicted proteins | sample AliMusrvi5mmetaG_FD_86154 | JGI IMG/M metagenome (GOLD analysis project Ga0118677, IMG submission 86154)
ATAAAAAAACAGCCGGTTTCCTCATTGGAACCGGCTGTACCTTTTTTGGGAATAGTCTTGGGTACAGTTTTGGGAAAAACTTGATTTTGGTAGCAGTAAAAAAATAATGCAATTTATTGCCCATAGAATTAATACAATTGAAGACTTGATAGCTGTACCAAAAGAGTACGGAATTGAGATTGACGTAAGAGTTGACGTTAACGCAATCACCCTCGGTCACGCAGGCATCCATCCCCTCGAACTTCGCCGCGGCGCCGCAGGCATCGAACACGAAACTGGTGCATTGGCCATTCTTGCACGACGACCCGAGGTCGCCCGGGGCTGGTACCGTCTGCCCGTCTTCGGCCCGGGTGGGTCCCGGGTCGCAGTCGCAGGAGGGGTACTGGTGCTCGCAGGTGGCCTCGGCCGTCGCAAATGCCGACTGCTGATCCGAACGGATGCCGATCGCGACGAACATCCCGCAACAGTCGGCCTGGTGCAGCACAGCCGTGCAGTCGGAGTCCTGGCCGCAGGCCTTGTCGAACGAGGGGAAGGTGGGGTTGGCGCCGCTGCACTGGACGGGGACCTCCGGCGGGACATCGACCAGGGAATCCGGGGCGTCCGTCACAACGTCGGAGGCTACATCGATGGCCACGTCGACCGGGACATCGGGGATGTCCTGGGGCGCGATCCCGTCGGCCGTCCCCGGATCGCCCGCCGTGTCCGCATCTGCGGCGTCAGCGAGATCGGGGCCGAAGTCCTTGGCCCCGTCCGGGACCGCCTCGTCCGAAGCCCCGCCGCTGTCGCCGCCAGGGCATCCTGTCAGCGCCGCGCACCCCAGACAGACCGCCAGAAGGACCGTGAACCCGCGCGATTTCGTCATGGCCCGCCTCGTGTCTCCCTTCATGGTCGCGGATCCGGACCCGAAGCGTCAACACCGCACAACCGGCGGTGAGGCGGGTGCTGCACACCTGGACGGGACCTGTGCCTGCACTCGCACGTCCACGCGATCGTCAGCGGCGGGGGGCTGACGATCGACTGACGGTCAGTGAACCCTGGGAAGTCGGCCCGTTGAAAACAGGCGGAAGTGCCCTTGAACAGTCGTCCTTCCTTGAATTCCAACACGTCTTCTGCGAGCCTCGGAGCCAGGCGACAGTCTTGTGCCCCCCGTCCCCGTGCGGAGCATCGGCCCATGAAGCTCCTTCCGGTCCTCGCGGGACTCCTGGCCTTGTCCGTTTTCGGGCCGGTCCAGGCTCAGTCCGCCGCGCCCTCGACCGCCCCGGACGCTCCGGTGTCGGTGGACGCTTCACGGGCACAGCGGGTCGCGGACGTCGTGGCAGCGCGGCTGCAGGCCGCGGGGCGGCTTGATCCGAAGGTCGTCATGCGCTGCGCCGACGAGGGCTGCCGGATCAAGATCCCGGGCGCTCTCGATGCCCTGGCCATGCTGGCCGTCGATGTGGCTGCGACCAATGCTTGCAAGGTCGCCTTGACGCTGTACGGGTTCACGAGGTCGCCGCTGGAGGCGTCCAGCACATCGACGGGCGCCTGCGACGACGCGAGATTGGCAGCCGTGGCGGGCATGGCCGCCAGCAACCTGCTGAACACCTGGGGCGCGATCGACCTCGCCACCCGATCGGGGCTGACGAAGGCCCGCGACACGGGGATCGGGTTCACGGCTGCCGGAGCCGTCCTGACTGTCGTCGGCGGAATCGCGGGCGGCGTGCTGGCATCTGCGGGCTGCGGCAAGATCGTCGATGACGAATGCTCGAACACCGGAAAGCAGATCGGCGGAGCCGTCATCCTGTTCACCACCGTGCCCATCGGAGTCGCGATGATCACGGCCGGCGCGGCCGTATGGGGCGTGTACCAGCGCCGTATCGACCGGTTCGACGCGGTCGCGTCCCGGGCATCCATTGTCGGGGTCGGCCCCCTGTACGGCCCCCGCACCGGCGCGAAGGGCCTTGCAGCGACCTTCGCATTCTAGACACGGCCCCTGACGCCACCATTGTGGCGCCTGAGGCAATCGACCCTGGCCATGGCTGGTTCCCGAACCTACCCCTTCTTGACGGCGTCCTTCGCCTTCTTCTCCTTCTTCTCCTTGACCGTCAACTTCGGCTTCTTGGTGTTCTTCTTCGGCTTATCGAGTCCCTTGGCCATGGTTTCCTCCCCTCGTATGCAGTGGGCACGGAAGCCTTCACGGCGATTTCCGTCCCCGGGGTCGAGTATGGAGGGGGCCGAAAACGGGGTCAAGCGGCACGGCGTCTCCAACTGGGTCTGGCGGCACGGGCGTCCGCGGTGGGTGCGAACAGGCGGGGGGGGACGTCCTTGCCGAAACCGCTTCTACGGGTGACAGATGCCGGCCTGCCCCGCTGCCGCGCCGGCAGGGCACGTCACCGCGCCGGGCGCGCGGGACCCGGGCGCGTACGAGGCCGCGTATCCTGAATCCCGATGGATTCCGTACGCCGTGCCGTCACCCATCTTCACCACCTCGAACGCGTTGGCCGGCACGGTCCTGAGTTCCGCGAGCTCCGCGTCGTTCCACCCCGGGTTGGTTTCACCCGAAACGAACCAGTCCGCGCCGTTGTCCGCAAGGATCATCCCGTACTTCTTCATCGCGCGCAGGATCACCTGCGCGTGCGGGCTGAATCCCCCGATCGGATAGTCGCGATTCAATCGCACGCGAAGGCCCATCGGCGGATGGTCGGTGTCGCAGCAATTGCCGGTGTAGTGGGTGGCCGGGTGGATGAAGGCCCGCTGGGTCCTGGCGACCGTGAAGCGGAGGGCGTGGTCGATGTCGCCACCCCAGACCTCCGACCGTTTCACCAGGCCCGCGGTGATCGGCAGGCCGGCCGCGTCGGCGCTGGTCCAGGTGTCGGGTCGGAGCACGCTGGAACCCAGGTCGAAGATCGCGCCGGAATAGCAATCCCACCCGGTCGGGCTCGTGGCGCAGTGGTACGCCTCGTAGAGCTTGCAGTGGTCCGGGTCCACCACCAGGACGTGCCGATCGCCGCCCGCCTCGATCGGGGGATTCAGCCCGAAGGGATACTGCGCGATGTCGCTTTCGTCGGTGACGTCGAAGCCCATGTCCACGAAGGCGCCGCTGCCGGCCCCCTGGCTCCAGGGGATGCCATCACAGCAGTTGCTGCCGAAGTCCGGATGGATCGTGGTGGAGTCGTTCGGGCCCGCGTTCATCTGCGCCAGGTAGAAGGCCGAGTCGGGGTCCACGTCGAACGCGCTGACGTCACGCCTCCAGTCCGAGTTCGTGCCCCGGTTCGTGTCGTCGGGAGGTGGGAACAGCGTGCAGGTGCCGATCGAATCGGGAGGCGCGACGCAGGTGCAGGCGGCGACTGGCGTCGGGTCGAGCCCGGTCGCGCACGTCGAGGGACACAGGGACACCTGCACATCGTCGATGGTCCAGTCCACGGAAGTCCCGGAGTCCTTGTTGGCCACCACCCGGAAGCCGAACCGCTTCAGGGAAGCCTGGGGGTTCAGCGACACCGTCAACGTCTTCCGTTGAACGACCTTCCGTCCGGGGTCGACGTGGTCCAGCGCAACGCAGTTCCCCCCCCAGCACGGCGCGGGAGGACTGTCCGGACAGAAGGCCGGGATCGTCGTCCCGTCGTTGTACAGGGCGACCGCGCAGAGGTAGGCCGGCCCGGCATCGAGCGCCGAATCGAACCGGATGCTGGCACCCACCGTCAGGTCGCTGCCGCACGTGGCTTGTCCACCGGCGACCTGCCAGGAAAAGACGCTTCCACCGAAGGTCGTGAGGCGCAGGCTGTGGTTCCCGGAAATCGCATCGGTCGATGACAACGTGGCCCGATCGGCGCCATCCGTGCAGGTCCCGTTGTCGCAACAACCCGAGCTGGCGCATGCATCGACGAAATAGGCGCCGGGATGGGCATACCCGCCGTGATCGCTGAAGACGACCAGGGGCTGGGTTTCGAATCCCGGATCGGGAATCAGGTTCGTTTCGCAATGGGTCCCTGCCGTTCCTGAGCCACACGACGCATAGCCGGTTCCACAGTTCGATCCACATTGACCGCCCACGCACGTGACGGTGGCCCCGGGCCCGGGCAGGGGACAGGCCTGCTGACAGCCGCCACAATGGCGTGGATCGTTCCCCAGATCGACGCAGGCCCCGTCGCAGGCGGCGAAGCCGCGCGGACAGGTCCAGGCGCAACTGCCGTTGAGGCAGAGCGGGGCCGATCCGTCCTGAGGGTCCGGCGTGGCGGACTGGCAATCGGAGTCGTCCGGGCGGTCCCTGCACGTTCCCTCGAACCCGGTCTGGTTGCACCGGTGGCAGCTTCCGGGACAGTCGGTCGCGCAGCACACGCCGTCCGAACAGAACCCCGTCGAACACTCGTCGCCGGCGGTGCATGCCTGGCCCGCCGAAAGCCTGCACACGCCGTTCTGGCAGGCGTCTCCCGCGGGGCAGCACCTGCCGGCGCAGTGCGCGCCTGGACAGGGGTCCTGCGATGCTTCGGGGCACCCGGTTTCGACCGTGGCCAGGCAACACGTGCCGGGTTGGGCCAGGCTGGCCCCGACGCAGACCCCGACCGGGCAATCGCCGGTTTCAAGGCACGGATTCGAAATGAAATGGCACCGCTGGTCCGGGCCGCACCAGCCCGGCAACTGCGACCACAGGAGGCAGAAGGTGTCGGCCTGGCAAGGCAGGAATGCGGGCAGGGCATCCGCATGGTAGCGAAGGGCCCATGCCATGGACGCCGCAGCGATCGAAAATGCCACGAAGAGCGTTGCCCACCGGGTACGAGCCATCGCAAGCCCTCCGTCGTGATGATTCGTTGCGCGAGCATCATCCGGATGCACCCCCCGGTCAATGGGGGGGGGCACGGAGGGCGAGCAGGAGGTTTTCGGCGATTTCGAGGACGTCGATGGGCCAGAACTCCATCGGACGTGGATGCGCGACAGCGGGCGCGGGAAGGGGGCGGCAGGACAGGACCATCCGCCGCCACTGGATCGGCACCGCATCCCGTCCGTGGACGGCACCCAGCAACGCCCCGGCGACCGCGGCGTTGGTGTCGGTGTCGCCGCCCGCCATCACCGTGTCCACCACGCCTTCCTCGAAAGACCGGGCGTGCAGCAGCCTGAAGAACGCGTTCTGGAAGGCGACCAGGGCGAGGAACCGGTCGCCACCATCGCAGTCGGGCGCGTCGGTCGCGGCCATCCCAAGTGCCTCCAGTACCTCCGGATGGATCCCGACCCCGGCGGCCCAGTCCATCGCGAACCGGTAGGTCGCCTCGGCAACGCCGCCGGTGCGAATCGCATGCGCCAGCGCCACGACGAACACCGCGCAGGCGTCCAGGCAGACCGGGTTGGGATGGGTCAGGGCGCTGTCGGCCCGGGCCGCCGCAGCCACCGGATCCGGGGGCAGGTCCCGGCCCCAGATCCCCAGGGGGCTGATGCGCATCAGCGACCCGTTCGCCTTGGACGCATCGATCGGACGACCGGAGAGCCCGGACGACGTCGTCCGTCCGATGTCGAACGGCGGGGAACGAAGCCAATGCTGGTAGGCGTCCAGCGTCGCGTCGCGGTCCCATCCCCCCCGCTCGAGCAGGCTCCGCGCCAGCATCAACGCCATTTCGGAGTCGTCGGTGGGCTGGCCCGCGAGAAGGCTCCACGTGCCGCCATCGGCCAGGGTGCGGAGGCCCGCCGGGTATCTTACGGCCAGCACGCTCCCGGACTGGAACTCGACCTGCGAACCCAGCGAGTCGCCCGCAACCTGTCCCAGGAAGCACCCCTGTGCCCGGGCCAGCAGTCCCGCATCGGCAACGTTGCGGCCCGGGGCCAGTCGCGTCAGCGGGAAACGCCCACCCGCCCTGGCCTTGTCGCCGAACACCCTTCCCCAGTCCCTGGGCCTCAAGGATTCGACCACCGGTGCCGCCCCGCCGAAGACCGCGGTCCCGTTGCCGCCAAGGTAGTCGAAAGGACGCCCGGCCTCGTCGATCAGAACCCCGCCGACCGCCCGGACCAGCGCATGTCCGGCCGCAACGTCCCAGCCCGTCGGCGAGTTCAGCGACACCGCGGCCTCGCCCTCGCCGACCGCGACGAGGGCCAGGCGGTAGGCGATGCTGGGTACCGCCCGGAAGCGGGCCGGCGTGACGCACCTGCGGTTCGCTTCCGACGCCTTGTCCGCGCTCTGGCTGATCAACACGACGTGGCCCGCGGTCAGTTCCGGCGGCAGAGGATCGCGACGCACCGTCTGCCCGTTGCGTGTCAGCGGCTGCCCCTCGGCCCAGGCGATGAGGTCGCCCCGATCGTCCGGTGCGGCGAAGGCGAACACCACCCCGAGCACGGGGCGCCCATCGACCACCAAGCCGATGGACACCGCCGACCCCCGCATCCCATTCAGGAACGAAACGGTCCCGTCGTTCGGGTCCACGTACCACCGGGCCGGTGCGTTCCGCGGTCCGGCTTCCCCGGTTTCTTCGCCGATGTAGGCGATTTCCGGAAACGTCGCCAGCAGGCGTTGCCGGATCAGCCGTTCGGCTTCCTCGTCCGCTTCCGCATGGGAACCGCTGCCCCTGGGCCCCTCCCCCCGGTGGAAGTCCGTTCGAAGGTGATCCCCGGCGTCGCGAGCCGCCTCGATGGCAACAGCCAGTGCCTTTCCCAGATCGATCGGCAGCATCCCCACCTCCGGAATCCGTGTCTTCTGCGCGACCAGCGTACCAGGGCGATGCGACATGCCGACGATTGCGACGCAGATGCCCTTCCCCTTTCTGCCATCCGCCGGGATCCGTGACACGGCGGCGCACCCGATGCATCCTCAAGACGCAACGGAGGATTCGACATGTCGAAGGACTGGACACCCGGCGATCTCGCCTCGATGGTGCGGGGCTACCAGAACGCGGCGGTGGTGATGGCGGCCGCGGAACTGGAACTGTTCGACCGCCTCGCCGGCAGCGACTTCACCGCCGGGGAGGCCGCGACGAGGCTCGCGGCCGACCCGCGCGCGCTGACGACCCTGCTGGATGCCCTGGCGGCGATCCAGTTGCTGGACAAGCGCGGCGACCGGTACGCCGTGCCGGCCGGCGTGGCGGGCTTCCTGACCGCGACAGGCCCCCAGAGCCAGCTGGCGATGGTGCAGCACCAGGCCAACTGCATGCGCCGCTGGACGCACCTGGCCCGCGTCGTCCAGACCGGCGAACCCACGCAATGCGAACCCAGCGTGCGCGGCCGCGCGGCGGACCTGCAGTCGTTCATCGACGCGATGGACAACGTCTCCGGTCCGATCGCCACGCGGCTGATCGCCGAGCTGCCCCTGCCGCCGTTCACGCGCCTGCTGGACGTGGGGGGCGCGTCCGGGTCGTGGACCATCGCCTTCCTGCGCCGCGACCCGGCCGCCACCGCGACGCTGTTCGACCTGCCGGCCGTGCTTCCCCAGGCCGAGGGCCGGATTTCGGCAGCCGGCCTGCGCGGGCGGGTCCAACTGGTCGGCGGGGACTTCTATTCCGACGCCCTGCCCGCCGGCGCCGACCTGGCGTGGATCAGCGCGATCGTCCACCAGAACTCCCGGTCGCAGAACCGGGACCTGTTCGTGGCGGTCCACCACGCCGTCGCGCCCGGCGGGCACGTCCTGATCCGTGACATCGTGATGGACCCGTCCCGGACCGCCCCGGTCGCAGGCGCGCTGTTCGCGATCAACATGCTGGTCGGGACGCGCCACGGCGGCACGTTCACCTTCGACGAGCTGCGCGAGGACCTCGAACAGGCGGGCTTCGTTGACGTGACGCTGCTGCGCAGCGACGAGGGGATGCACTCGGTCGTCCAGGCCGTCCGAGGCTGACGGGCGGCCGTTCGACGGGTTCACGCGGGTTCGCGGCGCCTCTTCCTCGCCGGGTACCCGACCGACTGTCCGAACAGCACGCGCTGGTCTGCCCGCAAGGCCAGCCTGGCGGCCAGCCCGGACCGGTCGCAGTTGTGGAACCAGGCGGCCAGGCCCACGGATGCGGCGAACAGGTACACGTTGGCCGCGATCAGGCCCGTATCCACGTAGTAGTACGACCGCTGCACGTCGGGGTCGCGCAGCCCCGGCTCCTGGTATCCCGCCGTGTTGGCCAGCCGGTCGATGTCCGCGACGTAGACCAGGCGAACGGGGGCCTGGGCGCCAGCGCCGTCCTGGCCCCGGCCGATGGCCAGGCGCCGCAGGTCGCCCTCGGCGGCCAGCACCAGCCAGTTGCGGAACGGGTCGAACAGGTACGTGCCGGCTTCCAGGGCCACGTACACGTCGATTTCCTGCGAATTGCTCGCCGACGCCGCGGTCCTGCCGGGAATCCCGAACGGCCCCTTCCTGCGGTTCACCCCGCAGGCCGCCCACAGGAGGTCCGAAAGCAGCTGCAGCGGAAGCCCCCGGTCATCGATCTCGCGGGTGGTCTTGCGCAGTCGCAGCGCCCTCGCGATCGATCGGTCGGATCCCGGCGCGGGCTTCGGCAGCTCGATCAGCAGGGGCGCGCCCGAGGAGGGCTCCATCGCGCGTGACGCCGGCTTCCTGTCGACCATGTCGCCTTCCCGTGTTCGAGGGCCGCCAGGTCCCCTGGACGTGGCGGATACGTCAATGGGACCGGCGCGTCCGGAACGCGACGAACGCCAGCGCCATCACCAGCAGCATGCCGGAAGGACCGACCGGCGACCCACCGCCGGTCGAACAGCCGCCGCCTCCCGAGGAGGTCCTGCCGAGGTCCGCGCCCGCGTCCACAACCTCCGGCACGTCGCTCCCACCCGCGGTGTCCGTCGAATCGGCCACGACGTCCCCGCCTGTCGGCACATCCGGCGTGCCAGGGTCTTCCGCCATCACGTCCGCCACGTCCTCGATCCCTTCGGGCACCGGCTCGCTGGTCCAACCGGACGGCGGATCGACGCGGACCGCGGACAGGTTCACCTGGTTGTCCGGGGACCGCTGGAACAGGCGCGCCATGTAGTACGCCGCCAGGAAGTCGCCCCCCGGGTCCAGGGTGCTCCTGGCGATGTCGTTCACCGAGTAGGGATCGGACCGCCACTCGAAGTCCGACGGGGGACGCAGGCGCTTGGGCAGCGGCGTGGAGGCCACCAGGTCATTTCCGTGCCCGACGTTGCCCTGCAGGTCGACCTGGGTCGTGCCGTCGATGCAGACGCAGTGGTTCGCCGCGATCTCGGTGGCGTCGCAGTTCTCGACCGCGTCGTTGAAGTAGGGGACCGCCGGGAACCCGAGCAGCGTCTCGATCCCGTCCGCGACCGCGGCCTCGTCGGTCGCGCCGTTCTTCAGGCCGGCGTAGATGAAGTCGAAGTACGACTGCTTCAGGCCCTTGGCCTGCCGCTCCTGCCCCGGGTTGTAGAACTGGTGTTCCAGCACGTCGCGGTAGAACGCGGACAGGCCGGGGTCGGACTCGTAGCGGCACAGGCTGTACAGGGCCGTCGCGGCCATGTTCACGTTGGAGAAGTTCGTCGACGGCCCGGTGTACATCAGCGTCAGCGTGGCCGCCATCGCCTCGTGGGCCTTGCGCGTCCCGATGAGATCCTCGTAATACCAGCGCCCGACCTCCGGGTCCCCGCCCACGTGGTACGCGATCCGCACGACCGCCAGCCCCAGCGCCGCGTTGAAGCCGTTGAAGACGTCCGTGTCGTCCGGCACCACCAGCCCGGGCGTGATTTCCCGCGGGTTCAGGTCGTGGAACGGCACGGGCGCGCCGTCCCAGTCGGTGATGACCAGGTCGATCGGGTCGACGCCGTCGGCCACCTGCACCTTGCGCATCAGGCGCTTCGCGATCGCGGTGGCGTCCGCCTTCATGCGATCCTTGTACGAATCGGGGATGGACGCGTCGGCGGCGATCGCGTCCCACAGCACACCGACCCCGAACATGTAACCGGTCAACTGGTCCTTGCTGACGTTGTCCATGAAGATCCAGTCGGGGTTCTGGCCGGACCGATCGTCGCGCCAATGATCGCTGTTGTGGTCGACGGGGCTGGTCGGCGTCGTGGCCGGGATGCCGCCCGGCAGCGGGGGGGCGCCGGTGTCGGACGGGGTCTTCTTCATGACGCCTCGGGCCACGCAGCCGTCGCCGCCCGTCGCCGCCGTCTCGACGTGCCACGCGTCCAGCGCCGCCAGCACCCGTGCACGCGCCACGGCCACGTCGCCGGCCTCGCCACGACCGTCGCGCAGCAGGATGTACCGGAAGGCGTCGGCCGCGATGGCCACGCCGCCGAACATCCCGAGGTCCCAGTGCTCGCCATACCCGCTCAGTACCTCGAACGGATGCTTGCCCGAGTACGTCTTGAAGTCCTGGTCCTGCTGGAAGAAGCCCTCGATCACGGACCGCTTCTCGGGCAGGTAGTAGGCGTCCAGGCTGATCCCGAAGGGGAGGCTGTTGAACGTCGTGAACTGGCGCCAGTAGCCGGCCGCCTTCTGCCCGACGGCGGATTGCGCCCCCGCCGGGTCGATGAACGGCTGCGTTTCCGCCAGCGCCGGCGTGGCGCACAACAGCAGTGTCCATGTGGCCAGGGACCGCACGTTCATCGGGGGCTCCTTCCGAGGATCCAGCGGCAATGGTGAGAGGTCGCCGGGGCAAAATCAAGGCCGCGATTCACCGGCCCAGCGCACTCTTCAGGTACTCGATGCGCTGCGTGATGCGGTCCCGGATGTCGATGCACTCCGCGTCGAATTGCTGCACCGTGCCGTACGCGTTCGGGTCCTCGGCGACGTAGGGCCGCACCTGTTCGCAGATCCGCTGAAGGCGTGCGCGACCGGACGCGTACGGCCCGTCCCGGAATGCCACGAGGTCGTCTGCGTACTCGGCCTTCCACGCCGGCGATTCGAACAGCAGCGATCGCAGGTCCTGCCCGACGCTCTGGGCCAGTTCGCCGCTCGCGTTCTTGCCCAGGAAGGTCCACGGGTCCGCGTTCGCCGGCGCCCGGCTATCAGTCCGGATGCCTCGTAATGACTGCGGTTGCAGGCGATCCGTTGCGTGAGCCCAGTGTTTCCATCCCTAGTAATACCGATACCACGGATGTGACGGCCTTGACGATGTGGCAGTATGTCCCCTCGACGACAGCGACTACTGCCTATGGTTTTTGGGATCCTGGTATCGTCTGGGAGACTGGATATATAGCGGCCGGATCTGGTTGGACCCAGCAAAACAATTGGGGGCATGCTACTGGACAGCTACAGGGCTACGGATATAATCCTGGCATTGCGATTATTCCGGATCAATGGGAGCAAATCAAGGCTGCGTATCGGAGCAACTATCCGGGCGATTCGGAAATCGCGACAGCACTGGAGACTATCGACGCCGGCAGTTATCCGGGCGACTCGGAAATCGCGACAGCAC
>Ga0118677_10014202_pt1 | contig 11299 bp, 8 predicted proteins | sample AliMusrvi5mmetaG_FD_86154 | JGI IMG/M metagenome (GOLD analysis project Ga0118677, IMG submission 86154)
GATTTAGCTTTTATTTCCGACCTTCCTGTATTTTAGTAATACAATCAGTGACAGTCAGTTTATATTGTTCACCACTCTGCATCTCTTTAATGGTCAGCAATCCGGTTGTCATTTCTTCGTCTCCGATCAAAATGACAAAAGGGATCTTTTTATCATCAGCATAAGACATTTGTTTTTTCATCTTAGCCGTTTCAGGATACAGTTCAGCACTTATACCGGCTTTACGGATTGCACCCAGGACTTTCAGACTATACAATGCTTCTTTTTCACCGAAGTTAACAAGTAAGACTTGGGTTCCGGCCAGAGTATCGGCTGGGAAGAGATTGAGTTCGGTCAGTACATCATAAATTCGTTCGGCTCCAAAAGAAACACCCACTCCTGATACTCCGGGTAATCCAAAGATCCCTGTCAGGTCATCATAACGACCACCTCCACAGATACTACCCATTTGAGCATCCGTTGACTTTACCTCAATGATTGCTCCAGTATAGTAATTCAGTCCCCTGGCCAAAGTAAGATCCAGTTCAAGCGTTGTTGTTAAACCACTTGCATGAGCCAGATTAAGAACTGTTTCAATTTCAATCACACCCTTTATTCCAACTTCTGAAGCAGAAAGAATTGTTTTGAGACTATTTAGTTTCTCCAGGTTATTTCCCGAAAGATGAAGAATCGGTTGTAATTTATCAATGGCTTCCTGTGACAATCCACGTTCAACGAGTTCCTTGTTGACATTTTCGAGTCCGATTTTATCCATCTTATCAATGGCAACTGTAATATCAACCAAACGATCAGCCTCACCGATAATCTCCGCTATACCGGCAAGAATCTTTCGGTTATTGAGTTTAATCAGGACACCAATACCAAGTTTGCTGTAGACATCTTCAATAATCATCAATAATTCTGCCTCATTCAGCAAAGAATCTGAACCGATGACATCAACATCACACTGATAGAATTCACGGTAACGTCCTTTCTGAGGTCGGTCGGCTCTCCAGACAGGCTGAATCTGATAGCGCTTGAATGGAAAAGTGATTTCGTTGCGGTGTTGAACTACAAAACGGGCAAATGGAACTGTCAAATCATAACGCAATCCCTTCTCTGAAATGAAAGACTGCACCTTATTGGAATCGGAAGCTTCGAGAGATGCCTTATCGACATCTTTCAAATAATCACCTGAATTCAGAATCTTGAAAAGAAGCTTATCACCTTCTTCGCCATATTTTCCCAACAATGTAGAAAGATTTTCCATTGCCGGAGTTTCTATCGGAAGATAACCATAAAGCTTAAAAGCACTACGGATAGTATCGAATATATAATTGCGTTTTGCCATTTCTACAGGCGTGAAGTCTCTGGTTCCTTTAGGAATTGATGGTTTTTGGATAGTCATAATATTATTAAAAAATTGAATTAGAAAGCTTTTATGAACCGTAACTGGTTCTCTTCACAAGCTCTCTTACATAAATTTCTGCTTCGGGGGTATCTTCTGCCGGAGCCCATGGAGCACTGCTGCCTTCGGTCTTGGGAATAAATGGCCCGATCTTAACCTCGTATGCAACCGATCCAGGTTCGAGTGATAAGATAGTGTGATAAACACCCGGAGGAACTTCCACACCATAACTTCCTTCTTCAATGCTCAATACCTGATGATCGGTGATCTCACCATTGTCATCAAACTGGATAGCAAGTAATGTACCGCGTAGCACCATGAATACCTCTTCTTTGTCAGGATTGGCATGTCTGTGAGGACGGATATAAGTATAAGGCTCCATTGCATTCAACATACGTTGTAAGTCGGCACCTAAATCTTCATGAAAATTATGATTCATCCGTTTACGTGGGGACTCCAACGCCTTCTCAGAGACTTCGTTCAGTAATTCCGCAGTAATTTTTTTCATCGATAAAATATTAATTTCTATTTACACTTCAAGAAAAAACCTAGTCGATAAGTTTCCTGTAACGAATGCGTTTAGGAATTGCATCACCCAGTCGTTTCTTTTTGTTTTCCTCATAATCACTGTAGGAACCTTCAAAGAAATAGATTTCGGAGTTGCCTTCAAAAGCAAGAATATGAGTTGCAATTCTATCGAGGAACCACCTGTCGTGAGAGATGACCACTGCACATCCAGCAAAACTTTCAAGACCTTCTTCCAGTGCGCGGAGTGTATTCACATCAATGTCATTGGTTGGCTCATCGAGCAGAAGTACGTTGGCTTCACTCTTCAGTGTCAGTGCCAGATGCATACGGTTGCGTTCACCACCCGATAACACACCTGAGAGTTTACCCTGATCCCCTCCGTTGAAGTTGAAACGGGCAACATAAGCGCGTGAGTTGATCAGTCTGCCACCCAGCAACATCTGTTCGTTACCTTCAGAAATTACTTCCCAAACCGATTTGGCAGGGTCTATCTCTGAGTGTGCCTGATCGATATAACCGACCTTGACAGTCTCTCCAACCAAAAACTCACCTTTATCGGGTTGAGCAAGTCCCATAATCAAACGGAATAGTGTTGTCTTACCGGCCCCGTTGGGTCCAATAACACCTACAATCCCACCAGCCGGGAGTTTGAAGTTCAGGTTCTCGAAGAGCAGTTTATCATCGTATGCCTTTGAAACATTGACGGCTTCAATAACATTGTTACCCAGACGCGGTCCATTGGGGATATATATTTCGAGGCGGTCTTCTTTCTGTTTTACATCCTCAGTCAACATTCGTTCATAAGAATTCAAACGGGCTTTCCCCTTTGCCTGACGGGCTTTGGGAGACATGCGCACCCATTCTAACTCACGTTCCAGGGTTTTACGTCGTTTGCTTTCAGTCTTCTCTTCCATCTCCAGACGTTTCGACTTCTGTTCGAGCCATGAAGTGTAGTTGCCCTTCCAGGGAATACCTTCTCCCCTGTCGAGTTCAAGAATCCATCCGGCGACATTATCAAGGAAGTAACGGTCGTGGGTCACGGCAATTACAGTTCCTTTGTATTGTTGCAAATGTTGTTCAAGCCAGTCGATAGATTCAGCATCCAGGTGGTTGGTAGGCTCATCCAACAAAAGGATATCTGGTTCCTGTAAGAGCAAGCGGCACAATGCAGTTCGGCGACGTTCTCCTCCGGAAAGGTTTTCAACCAATGTATCCCCATCGGGACAACGCAGTGCATCCATCGCTCTTTCAAGCTTGGTGTCAAGGTTCCATGCATCATGTGTATCGAGTAGTTCAGTCAGTTCACCCTGACGCGTGATGAGCTTATCCATCTCAGCATCAGTCATGGGTTCAGCGAACTTATTGTTGACCTCATCATATTCTTTCAAAAGAGATACCACTTCCTGGACTCCTTCCTGAACGATTTCTTTTACCGTTTTGCTGTTATCAAGATGTGGTTCCTGTTCCAGATATCCCACCGAGTACCCTGAAGAAAAAACGACATCGCCTAAAAATGATTTCTCAACACCGGCGATTATTTTCAACAAAGTGGACTTACCTGATCCATTCAAACCAATGATACCAATCTTGGCGCCATAGAAAAAGGAAAGGTAAATATCTTTAAGTACCTGTTTGCTTGGAGGGTAAATCTTACTTACCCCTACCATTGAAAATATAATTTTCTTATCGTCTGCCATGTTTATTTTTTTTGCAAAAGTATAAAAAACAGCGGTTAAAGTTCAGGAATAAAGCAGGAAGGGCAAAGATTTAATTGGAATACTCCAAAGATTTAATTGGAACTCTCCATTAAGGCCGACAATAAAGCAGTAGCAGCCTCCCAATCATAGTTAGCTTTAACAAATTGAAGTCCATTGGCTGAAATGCTTTTTGCTATTGCAGGATCGTTTAGTAATGTAAGAATTTGCCTTGCATATTCGACAGGGTTTTCTGCAATCAGTACATCGACGCCAGGCTTGGCAACCAGCGCCTCATTGGCCATATATGAAGTCACACAGGGCAGCCCCATTGCCATTGCCTCAAGTAACTTATTCTGCAAACCGGTTCCAATCAACATGGGCGCTATGAAAATACGCGAGGCAGAATAGGCTGTGCGGATGTCTTTCAACCATCCAGAGACCAACACACGGCTCTCTGAAAGTGACCTTACTTTTAAATGAGGAGTAGTCCCTGCAATAAGTAGATTTGTTGATGGCCTTCTCTCCCATACAATAGGCAAGATCTTTCTCACGAGAAATTCAGCGGCAATAATATTGGGTGGATAAGCCATATTCCCTGTAAAGACAAGATCATAACGTTTCTCAACATCACCATCGGGAAAGAAATAGGAAAAGTCGACGCCATTGGGAACGATCAATACTTTGTTGCGTCCATTGAAAGGAAGCAAGTCACGATCTGGATGTGCAATGATGGTGTGATGATCAAATTTATAGAATATGGACTCTTCGTATTCTGCCATCCTTTCGGCTTCAAAAGTAAAGAAAGGACGTTTCCAGAATGGCAAATCAGGTAATCGGCGCATTAGACCGACAGAAAAGACATCCTGATAGTCAATGGTCTTAGGGATATCAATATTCATCACATATTCGGCAGTCCTTGCCAACTGACAATAGAGATGATCAGGTTTTATTACTTCAACCAGATTTCTGATTTCTCTTCGGATACTAAAGCGATGGAAATAACCAATCTGCATGGGTCGTCCTGTAAAAAAAGCCCATATTAAATTGGCTGCCAACCCAATAGGGCTGAGTTTTAAAATATGTACGCTTTTACAATACTTCCTGAGTTCAAATTCAGCATCGGGATCCAGTTTTGCATCATTAAGTGTAATCAGATGGATCTCATGTTTAGCAGATAAACAACGGATCTGATGATAAGCTCTCAACTTATCGCCCTTTTCTACAGGGTAGGGAACACGGGGGAGTATAACCAACAGCTTCATTAGTTCAAAGATTGAATTAGTTGTTGATAATAGTTTTTTGTCAGAATACTGACATTTTCTAATGTATGGTATTCCTTAATATATTGACTGGCGTTGTCACCAATCTTTCTGGCATAACCCGGTATGGTGAAACAACTGATGATAGCTTTCAAAAACTGGTCTGGGGTATCGGCTAAAAGAATGTTCTTTTCATGCTGGCACATAATTCCTTCAGCACCCATTGTTGTAGAAATAACGGTTTTACCAAGTGCCATGGCTTCAATAATCTTTACCCTCACGCCACTTCCCGAGAAAAGAGGAACAATCATAATTCCGTTTTCAGCCATAAACTGATTAGCATCTGTGACCTCTCCTCTTATGTCGACACCGATCATTTTAAAGTTTAGCATCCATTCAGGCATGGCACGACCCGCCAGAACAAGTTTCATTTCAGGGAACTTCAAATGTATTACAGGCCAGCATTCTTTCAGAAACCAACGGATCCCTTCCTGATTCGGCATCCAATTCATGGCTCCAATATGGAATAATGTTTTTGTAAGTCTAGTGTTTTTTGGTAGATTATTTGGACAATCAATTGCAAAAGGAATTGTATCGATCAGTTTTGAAAACCCTAGTTTACGAAATCTCAACTCATCATTTATTGTAAAAGTAGCAATACCATCCAGTTCGTTCATTACAGACAACTCATAGGTCTTGAGGGTCCTTGCAAGATGGTTGAGATACCATTTGTTTATTGGTAAAGTTGTTTCCTGTGCCAGACGGGACCAGATCAGATGTTCTATATTGTGAGCCCTTAGGATCAATCGTGCATTAGAGTATCGCTTAATGAGACTAATATAAGGTGTGAGGAACAATGACTCAAACTGAATAATATCGAATGATTCTGATTTAAGAATTTCTGTGAGTGCTGAAGCGAAATCAGAAGACATGAAACGCTTGATATGATAAGATTTTCGGGTGAATATATTCAAAAAAGCATCCAACGGCTTAACCGATAAATCTATCGGGACAAATGATATCCGGGTTTGTTGTTGAAACTTCTGAGGGATGTCTTTTAAATCTACCGAATACTTGTTGGTATTCAATGCCAGTACCTTTACATCGATTCCTGCCATAAGAAGTCCGTTGATCATGGCACACATAGCGATAGGGCCACCTTCTTTTGGGGGCCAGGGCGATTTATGGCACAGTAACAATACCTTCATAAGCAAACCAGTTTAGGATGCTTGTTTATCTTTATCGTCTTCTTTTGTAATCTTAACCCAAACAAGAAATCGTTTCACGCCCTTCACATAAGCATCGGCATCGAGTAAAGGAGAGTCTGTAGTAGCTTTGTAAGTAAGGTAGATCCCGATAGGCAATAACACCAATGAAGATAACCACATTCCTGTCATAGGAGTAAGCGCTCCGGCCTTGGCCGCCTTCTCCCCTGTCATGGAAATCACATGATAAAGCACAAAAAAGAGTACCGACAGAACCAAGGGCAAACCCAGTCCGCCTTTTCTTATAATAGCACCCATAGGAGCGCCAACAAAGAAAAGGATCAAACAAGCCAGACTCAAAGTAAATTTTCGCCACCACTCAACCTCATTTTTTCGAATGACTTCGTCCTGTTCTTTCAGGTTAGTACTTACCTCATTCAATAAAGTTTGGACTTGTCTGGCAGAATTGGCTGACAATGAAATAACACTTTCCCATTGATCTTTTGTGAAATTCTTTCCAAAAACTTTTTTATTCTTCAGAACAGTATCAACCCCGACGTGTTTCTTACCCTTTTCGTCATTAAACATTTTAAAATCGTTAAACGTATAAATGAGATTGTAATTGGCGCCATTCTTACTCAACTTATATATTCCATTCAGTGAATCTATTGCTTTCTGCAGTTGGGTCAGATTCAACATCATATAGTTCTTCTTAAATAAATCTTCGTCGGTACGGACCATCTTAAATCCCGACAGGTCGAACCTTAGCTGCTCTTTATCAAAACTTGTTCTCGTCAAGGGACGTTTCTGATAATAGTTCTCCGAATTATATGATTCATCATAATTATAACCATGAAAAAGAGTCAGAATCAGAAATTGTTGATCAGAAGTCTGAACCATTGTTCCTGAATCAGCAATCGTCAAATTTGTCGTGCCACCTCCTTTAGAGTGATCATAGATCTGAACTTCTTTAAGCATATTACTTTTAGGGGTCTTCTTACCAACTCGCATGACATAACCGTCAATATCACTGTAATAGACACCCTCTTTAATATTTAATGCCAGTTTTTGTTGACGGACATCATATAGGATTGACCTGAACTTAAGGTTGGCATAAGGAAGGACATTATTTGAAAAGAAGAAAGCAGCGATACTGATTACTATTGAAAGCACGACCAGGGGCATCATTAATTTACGTAACGAGATACCGGCGGCCTTAACAGCCACCAATTCATAACGTTCTCCAAGGTTTCCAAAAGTCATCAACGATGCCAATAATATAGCAAGCGGTAATGCCATAGGGACAAAAGTCCATGAGGCATAGAACAGTAATTGGGCGATAACATCCCAGGTCAAACCCTTACCCACCAAATCGTCTACATACTTCCAGAGGAACTGCATCAATAGGATAAACAGAGCGATGAAAAAGGTCATCACAAGAGGGCCGGAATAAGCTTTCAGTACAAGTTTATATATCTTTCTCACCTTATCTTTCAAAAATCAATGCAAATATAATCCCAATTCCTGAACTCTGTCCTGATTAAAAGATAAATCTGCAAAAGGGGTCTTTTTGAAGGTTAGCAAAACATGGAATAACGCTTATCTTTGCACCCGAACAAAAAAAACCGACCCATGCAGATTGTTGAAGTGAATGATAAGAAGACGGCTAAACAGTTTTTAAATGTTGCAAGAACCATTTATAAAGGAGACCCTAATTTTGCTTGTCCTTTGGATGGCATGATAGAAGCCATTTTCGATCCTGAAAAGAATACTTTTTTCACGCATGGTGAGTGCACTCGTTGGATTTTAAAAGATGATAACGGAAAACTGATTGGACGTACTGCTGCTTTTATCAATCGTAGAAAAGCTTTTAATTATGATGTTCCGGTTGGGGGAATGGGATTGTTCGAGTGTATTGATGACAAAATAGCTGCTTATACACTCTTTGATCAATGCAAGACATGGCTAACGGCCAAAGGAATGGAAGCCATGGACGGCCCAATTAACTTTGGTGAGAATGAGAACTTCTGGGGACTACTGGTTGAAGGTTTCGATCCGGCCAGTTTCGGAATGAATTATAATCCGCCTTATTATAAGGAGTTGTTTGAATCATATGGCTTTAAACAATTCTTTGAACAGGTAACGAATAAGTTAGATCTTACGAAAACTTTTCCCGAACGCTTCTGGAAGATTTCTGAACGTATCATGGCCAGACCAGGATACCGTTATGAGCATTTCCGAAAAGATAATATGGAAAAATATCTTCAGGATTTTAAGACTGCCTATGATAAAGCTTGGGTTTATCACGATAACTTCACTCCTATCAGTATTGAAGACTTACGTGAACAATTCCAACAGCTCAAACCCATCATGGACGAAGAGATGATCTGGTTTGTTTATCATAATGATGAACCCATCGCATTTGAAGTAATGGCGCCAGATGCCAATCAGGTCTTGCTTTATCTGAATGGACACATCAATACCCTGTGGGATAAACTGAAGTTCCTGTATTATAAAAAAACAAAGGGCTTTACCCGTACTAGGGTTGTTGTAATGGGTGTAGTACCTCAATATCGGAGACTGGGAATAGAATCAGGTATTTTCTGGCATATGGGAGAAGCCATGAAGAAAAAACCTCAATATACAGAGTTAGAACTATCATGGGTAGGTGATTATAACCCACCGATGATAGCTCTACATCAGGCAATTGGTAGTGTCTTTCATAAAAAACATATCACCTACCGCTATATGTTTGATCAGTCAAAACCTGTCGTTCCTTTGAATGCAATTCCCCCTGTGGAGAAAAGCACTTTAAAAAAAGAAGGCGAATAATTGTTGAGTAGTATTACCCGCAATGGAAAAACTGATTGACCAGTTTCATGGTTAAATCCTTTTCTTCCAAAATAGTCTTTCTCAAGTTCTTGTCGTTGAAGCATCGGAGCTTGTGGGCTGTTCCTTTGATTACACTTTCAGGGAAAACATCATATTGCTTGTAGATGGAAGACTGTGCTTCAAGCATGTCTGCGGACTCACTACATGAAGTGGGAAGATGTAACAATTGCTGTAACTTCTCTTTGTTAGAATCGCAAAAGATATCGACATCCACATAAGTACGTCTGGCATAATCCAAAGCATCTTCCATCTCCATACCATGACGGGCTGCAACAGTCAAGCCGGCTAGTAGAAGATAGATATCGGCAGAGCCATCAGGACAACGAAACTCTACAGTCTGCTTGTCACTTCCGTCCATTTCAATGACAGGTTCCTTTGGGTTGGCATCATAGATCATCATATTCTTTCCACTCCATCCGAGAGGGACTCTAACCAGAACGGAACGATTCCTGTCACCCCAGCAGATATTGGTAGGCGCTTCCTGATTGGGAACCAATCTGAAATAGGAAGTTGGATTCGTGTTTCCAAAGGCTGTCAATGAAGGTGATAAATCAAGATAACCGGCAATCGCTTTACGACCAACATCACTCAACTTACCGTTTTCTACCATAGCATTCTTACCGTCCCTGACCAGACGTGTGTGGATATGAAGACCACTGCCTGCTTTGCTTTCAACAATCTTGGGAGCAAAGGTCATGTTTACCCCATATTTCTGAGCCAGACACCGTAACACCCATTTTCCAATGATCAATTGATCGGCAGCATCTTCCAGGTTAGTATGCAAAAACTCTATCTCGTTTTGCTCGTATTCCAATCCATTCAAAGTAAAATTCCCAACTTCTGAATGACCATATTTGATCATTCCACCAATACGAGCAATGGTCAACATGGCTTCAGTTCTGAGGTTTTCCCATTTAGCAAAAGGAGCCGATTCATGATATCCCTTTTGATTCTTGGCCTGAAACAATTCCTGACTCGGATTGATGATATAATACTCCAGCTCTCCCATCACCTCAAAGTTCAGCCCTGTTCTTGCTTTCAGGGTATTGTGTGCCTTGCGGAGAATATATTCAGGTGAACTGGCCAATGGATTTCCATCTTTGTCATAATATGAGCAAAGAATATCCAGCGTTGGCACCTGGCTGAAAGGGTTGATAAAAGCCGTTCGGTAACGGGGGATAATGTACAGGTCACTTGAACCAGCCTGGATAAATGGGAAGAGGCTTGAACCATCGGCTCGTTCACCACGAGCCAGGATTGAGTCAAGATAGTTTCTGTCGTTGATGACAAAGTTGAGTGTCTTAAGTCTTCCATCATCAGCCACATAACGAAAATTAATCATCTCGATGTGATGAGCTTCAATAAAACGAATCAAGTCACTGCGTGTAAAATCGGAGGAAGGTTTATCAAGGAATTGAACCAAGGGATTGGGGTTCATAGAAACACCTTTATGCATATTGTATTTATTTTAGTTTGGTGGGGGCAAAATTAGATTTTATAATCATACTATTGAAAACAAATTTTATAAAAATTGAATATGAACAAAGCACCCCATTTGAGCCTTTAATACAGATTAAAGTATCAGGAATACTTATCTTTGCAAATTAAATAATATCTTTATTATCGAATGAATACTCACGAAGGCCTATTCTTTTTTGGATTTATCATTTTTATTCTGGCTGTATTAGTTGTAGACCTGGGATTTTTTAGCAAGGAAAGTCATATTGTTCCATTTAAAGAAGCGCTCACCTGGACAGCTGTATGGGTTGCTTTTGCCTTGATATTTTATGTATTCATCATGTTTTATGGTGACAAGATTCATGGAATCCAGAATCTGGAACAGCTGAAAAGAATTATCATTCTTCATGGACATCCGATAAAGCTTACCAATGAGACCTTTCAACAAGCCCTTATCATATACCGACATAATCTTTCTTTGGAATACATCACTGGTTATCTGATAGAATATGCATTATCAGTAGACAATGTATTTGTGATGATCATGATATTTCTGGCGTTTAATGTTGAAGAAAAATATTATAAACGCGTATTGTTCTGGGGAATCCTTGGAGCCATTGTACTGAGGTTCATGTTTATATTCTTGAGTTCAGCACTGATCCAACAGTTTTCATGGTTCCTTTATGTATTTGGCGTGTTGTTGGTTTTCACAGGTATAAACATGTTTATAAACAGGAATAACGAAGACAAGATTGAGACTGCCAGACACCCTGTAGTCAGATTTGTATCCAGGTTCTTTCCCGTACTACCAGAATATATAGGCAAGAGTTTCTTTATACGCAGGAACCGGAAATCATATATTACTCCGTTGTT
>Ga0118677_10014203_pt1 | contig 11299 bp, 8 predicted proteins | sample AliMusrvi5mmetaG_FD_86154 | JGI IMG/M metagenome (GOLD analysis project Ga0118677, IMG submission 86154)
ATCTACTCCCACGTGGGTCTTCATGGCGTACCTTCCTCCTAAGCAATCTGTGCGCCTTGAGCACGTATTAGGAAGGTACGCCCCTTTTCATCCCATCTGAGCGAACAGGGACCCAAACGCTGTTCAGTTCCGGGGTCCCCGCAGACAGGTCTTCATCTGTGGGGTGGAGTTTTGGGGGTGGTGAGCGAAGAATCTGCGTTTGCCTTCGCGTCGTTCTGGCGCGAACTTTTGTGACACCAAAGCTCCGCCGACTCCGTCTACCGGCTACCTTGCCTCCGAGGGTGCGCTCGGCTTTCCGTCAGCATTGTAAGCGGTGATGCGGTAGTTGCCGCCCATCAGACTTTTGGGGTCCGGGTCGGGCCAGCCCATGTCGGCATCTGTGGCGCACTTGTCACAGACCAGTTCCCATTTTCCGTCCTTGGTTTGCCGCTCCACGCTGTAGTTAACCGCGCCTGCCGATCCGCGCCAGCGAACGATTCCGAGGCTCTTGGTGGTGATCACCGGAGCAGGGGGTATGGCGTGCGGTGGCACGGCCATCCTGGCCATTTTGTAAGCGTGGGTACGGAGCATCTCCGCGCGCGCCCGCATCTCGTCCCGCGAGTTAACCATTGTGTCGATGCCGCCGTAGTAGAAAGACCACCACTGACCGGTGTCGCTGACAGCGGATTTCGCATGAGCGAGACTGTTGGTGGGCATCACCATGGGCTGCCAGCCATACTCGATGGCGTGGCCGTAGAGAGCCCAGTAGCCATTGCCGGAGATTTTGGGATCGGACTCCATCGCCGTGAGTGCGGCCTGCAGGTCGTCGCGGGTGGGCCAGTTGGTTGTATCCCATCCGAATTCGCAAGCGGAGTAGGCCTTGCCATGCGACGTGACGAGTGCGGCGTGTTTTGAAAATGTTTCGGGCGTCGTCGCCAGTCCGAGCGAGCCGAAAAGCGAATTGAAGTGGGGGTAATATTCCGCGGTGACCAGGTCAGAGGTTTTTGAGTCGAGGACGCGGGGGTCCATGAAGAAGAGACCGCTGTTGTCTGAGTAGATGTGCTTCTTGTCGATGGACTTGATGAAAGCGCCAATGGTGTCAACCCACTTGACGATCGCCAGGTTCTGATCGGGCCCGGACATGAGGCCGATGAGACCGCACATGTTGCAGTTTTCCCAGGCCATGACGGTGGGATCGTCTTTGAGCGCGATGCCGGTGATGGTGCTCTTGTGGTTGAGAATAGCGGCGATGTGCTTCTCAAACATCGCGATAATTTTGGGGTCGGTGAAGAAGTCGTTCATGTTCTTGCTGCCCGCCCAGTCAATGTACTGGCCGATGCCGCCATTGTTGCAATAGGTGCAGTCGCCGATCATGGTGACGACGTAGCGCAAGCCGCGATCATGGGCGGCCTTTACGGCGTAGTCGATGGATTTGAAAGCCTCGGGATTGAACTCGCCGAGTTTGGGCTCGATGCACTGGTCGCAGGCGACGGTGTCGCCCAGGGTTTGGGAACGGATGACGCGCGCGCCCATCATCTTGGCGGTATCGAGAACGTCGTCCACTTCAAAGTGGGTGGGAAAGCGCGGCCCCATGTTCTCTGACGGGCCGTAGTTCTCCACGCCCAGCCACTCGATATTGGCGCCGCTGTAGCGGAAGGTCTCGCCGGCCAGGGTGAGGCGGGCGTCGTCGTGTTTTACGAATTCTTCGTTGTGCGGGATTTGCGCGGTGGCGCTGGCCGCAGTCAGAGCGCAAATCAGCGCCAGAAGGCCGGCCCCGATGAATGCCGTCTTGATGGTCTTGCCGATCGTCATAGGTTCCTCCGAGTTGCATGTCTCGCGGTTCTGTCTCCGGCGGGGGGGTGGGTCACTTCGGGATCAGGATCGTGAGGAGAATTGGTTCGTGAGAATTGTACGTTTATTAAGCAGATGGTTGAGGTTCGTGGGATCCCAGGTCCCAAAATCGAGACCTGGGGCACCCAATTACTGTGCTGAGTTAGTGGCGCTTAGCGCTCTGGCGACGGCGCGCTCGGCTTGCCGTCGGCATTATAGGCGGTGACGCGGTACTTGATGCCGAAGATTCCTTGCGCCGGGTGGGGATCGATCCAGGGCGTGCTCTCGTCTGTAGCGCACTTGTCGCAGACGGTCTTCCACGGGCTGGCGTCGTTGTCCTTGCGTTCAACGGAGTAGCTGACAGCACCGGCTGAGCCGCGCCACGTGATGGCGCCCATCCCCCCGCTGGTCACGACAGGAGCGGGGGGGATGGCATGCGGCGGAACGGAGACGCCGGCCATGGCAAAGGCGTGGCTGCGCAGAAGCTCGGCACGGGCGGCCATGTCTTCTTTGGAATTGATGAGAGTGGTGATGCCGCCGTAGTAGAGCGCCCACCACTGGCCGCTTTCGCCCATCTTTGAGAATTGGGCGTTGGGGATATTAACCGGCAGCGGTTGCCAGCCATAGCCGTCCACGTGCGCTTGCAGCGCCCAGAAGTCGTCGCCGGAGATCTTGGGATCGTTCGCCATTGCGGCGAGCGCTTTTTGAAGATCGTCCTGCGTGGCCCAGTCGGTGACATCCCAGCCGTACTCATTGATGACGTACACCTTGCCCTTGCCTGTGACCATGGCAGCATGCTTGGGAAATGTTTCGGCGGTGGTCTTGGCTTGCCCGAAGTTGAATACGGCGTCCCAATGCGGGTAGTACTCCGAAGTCACGATGTCGGAGGTTTTGGCATCGAGAGCGGCGCCGCTCGGATCGAAGATAAAGAAGCCTGTGTTGTCCTCATACAGGTGCTTCTTGTCGATCGACTTGATGAAAGTTCCGATGGTGTCGATCCAGGAGACATAGGGCTTCATATCCTGGCCTGGCGAAGTGAGAGCGACCAGCACTCCGCAGGCGTTGCAATTCTCCCAGGCCATAATGGTGGGATCGTCTTTGAGCGCGATGCCGGTGAGCGTGCTTTTGTGGTTCATCAGGGCCGCAATGTGCTTCTCAAACCTGGCAATGACGACCGGATCGGTAAAGAAATCCTTGAAACTATCACCCTTCCGATCCTTGAAGTACTCGCCCGCGCCACTCAGAGAGCAGTTGGCGCAGTCCCCGTTCAGGGTCAGAATGAGGCGCAGCCCGCGGTCGTGCGCCGCTTTTACCGCATAGTCGATGTGCTTGAAAGCTTCGGGATTGAACTCGCCCACCTTCGGCTCCATGCACAGGTCGCAGCCCACGCTGTCGCCCATGGTTTGCGAGCGGATCACGCGGCCGCCCATGGCCTTTACGGTGTCGAGCGCGTCGTCCACTTCAAACTTGCTTGGATAGCGGGGCCCCATCGCATCCAGCGGTCCGTATCCTTCCACGCCCAGCCACTCGATATTCGGTCCGCCGTATCTGAATGTCTCGCCGCCCAGCGTCAAGCGTGTGCCGTCCCGTTGAACGAACTCGTCGTTGTGCGCTATCTGCGCTGTGGCGCGAACGGCGGTGAGAGCACAAAAGAGTGCCAGTACGCCGGCGCCGATGAATGCCGTTTTGAATTTCTTGCCGAGAATCATATGTTCCTCCAGATTGTTTGCCTAGCGATCTGCCTTCTGCAGTTTTGTCTTCGCCGCGGAATCAGGATCGTGAGCAGAATTGCTTCGTCAGAGTTGTGCTTCTGGTCCGTTCAATACGTCAGCGCTCGTTTGAAGGCGCGCTGGGCTTTCCGTCTGCGTTGTAGGCGGTTACCCGGTACTTGGCGCCAAACATCCCTTGCGCCGGCTTGGGATCGATCCAGGGGGCGTCGGCATCGGTGGCGCACTTGTCGCAAACGACCAGCCACGGAGCAGTGTCCGAGTCTTTGCGTTCAATGCTGTACTTGACGGCTCCGGCCGAGCCGCGCCAGCCGAGAGCGCCAAAGCCTGTGACGGTAATGACCGGGGCGTGCGGAATGTCGTGTGCTGGAACAGTCATGCCGGCCATTCTGTATGCGTGGCTGCGCAGCAGTTCGGCGCGGGCAGCCATGTCTTCCTTGGCACTGATGAGGGTATTGAGCCCACCGTAATAAAGTGCCCACCATTGACCGCTTTCGCCCACCTTGTCGTAGGCGGCGTTGGGAATATTGTCCGGAATCGGCTGCCAGCCGAAGTCGATGTTGTGGGCCTGGAGCGCCCAGTAGAGCTCGCCCGAGATTTTCGGATCGGATTCGAAATTCTTCAGTACGGTTTGAAGGTCGTCCTGGGTGGGCCAGTTGGTGTTGTCCCAGCCATACTCGCCCGCGGTGTAGACCTTGCCTTTAGCGGTGATCGTGGCCGCGTGCTGCGAAAAGATTTGAGCGGAGGATTTGTACCCAAGATTAAAGACAGCTTCCCAGTGAGGGTAGTACTCAGCGGTGATAATGTCGGGAGTTTTCACATCGAGAGTAGAGCCGCTTTTGTCGAAGAGGAAGAGGCCGCTGTTGTCCTGGTAGAGGTGTTTCTTGTCGATGGACTTGATGTAGGCCCCGACAGTGTCAACCCATTTGACAACCGGCGCAGCTCCCGCTCCAGGCTGGGCCATCATGCTTATGAGGCCGCACATGTTGCAGTTTTCCCAGGCCAGGATGGTGGGGTCGTCCTTGAGCGCAATGCCGGTCAGCGTGCTCTTGTGGTTCAGAAGCGCGGCAATGTGCTTCTCGAACAGGTCGATGACTTTGGGGTCGCTGAAGAAGTCATTCATGTTCCTGGCGCCGGCCCACTCAACAAACTGGCCCATGCCGCTGTTGTTGCATTTGGTGCAGTCGCCAATCAGGGTGAGAATGAGCCGCAGTCCGCGGTCGTGCGCCGCCTTGACGGCATAGTCCACATGAGCCAGGGCCTCGGGGTTAAACTCTCCCGACTTGGGCTCGATGCAAAGGTCGCAGCCGACACTGTCGCCCATGGTTTGCGAACGGATGACGCGGGCGCCCATCCCCTTGGCGGTATCCATCGCATCGTCCACCTCAAAGTGGCTGGGATAGTGGGTGCCCGCAGGATCGTAGACACCATAACTCACCAGGCCCAGCCACTCAATGTTGGGCCCGCTGAAGCGGAAAGTTTCTCCGCCGAGGGTGAGTCGGGCGCCGTCGTGCTGGACAAACTCGTCGTTGTGCGCAATCTGCGCACAGGCTGTGCCGCTTAAGACCGCAAACGCCAAAAACAGCAGGCTGCCGCCTATGAACGCCGCCTTGATTTCTTTGCCGCAACTCATCGATGTCTCCACCACTCCCGCGGTCCGCGCCCGGCTTTTTTTGAAGCTGCACCCCGGGTGCCCGATCAGGACAACGACAGTATCTTGATTTTGATAGTAACTGTCAATTGACATTTACATTCAAAATAGAGCTAGAATGGTTTCATGGGTTTGCGCGAGAAGAAAGCTCAACGAAGCCGGGACCGTATTGTCACTGAGGCGTTGACCCTGTTCGGCAAAAACGGCTACGAGCAAACCACCATGGAATCAATTGCCGAGGCCGCCGAACTGAGCCCTTCAACGCTCTACCGGTACTTCCCCAGCAAGGACCTGATCGTCCTGCAGCGGTTCACTGACTACTCCGAGCAATTCGCCAGGGTATTCGCGGAATATTCACTGCGCCACCCGGTGGACGAGGCGCTGGCCGAGGCCATCTTCGCGGTCCTTGAGGTGGAAGACAGCCGGTCTGCCGAGACGCTGCTGGTGAGGTCGATCATCGATGAGGCCCCGATTGCGCGGGCCCGCCTGTGGGACTACCTCGCCGAGCAACAGCGGCAACTGGGCAAGCTGATTGCGCAGCGCATGCGAGCAAAGGAAAGCGACCTTCGCGTTAAGCTCACGGCACAATTGGCAATCATGATCGCAGGACTGGCTGCGGATCAATGGCGGGCGGACGCGGGCAAGCGCCCTTCCCGCGCTACCGCTGAGAACCTGATGCGCTTGTTTCAGGACCGGGAAGTCATTTTCCCGCGCCCGGCAGCCAAAAGCGCCCGGCCCAGGCAAACCCCGAACAATCGCTGATTTCCCCCCGCGGCCGCTTTCCCAGCCCGTGAGCGAATTTCTTCCCTCGCTCGTCTTTTTATGCAAGGCGCTTCCCATCCAAATCCGCCAGCTCGGATTTCCAGACATGGCTCGGGCTGAAGCGTTACCCTGAATGAAGAAAGCCGCCGGCGAGCGGAAGGCAAGGAGCAGCGATGAATTTCGGCAAGTGGACACGGTTGTTGTTTGCGGCGATTCCGCTTATGGCTGGCTGCGCGGGCTTTTGGGACGCGCCTACCAATTCCAATGGCGGCACCACAACCACTACCCTTTCCAGCGGAAACTTCTATATCTTGAGCAAGGGTTCATCCGTCAGCCAGATTTACGGCTTCTCCATCGTCTCCGGCAAGTTGACACCGCTTACCAACAGTCCATACGCCGTAACCGGCGTGGCTTTTTCCATTGCCATGGATCCGACCGGCAGCTTTCTCTATGTAAGCTCCTCCGCCGGCGTTTACCTCTACACCATTAATTCCACCACTGGCGCGCTGACCCAGGGCGCCCAGGTTGCGCAAGACACCGTAGCCCTGTCAATCGCGGTGGATCCTGGTGGCGCATGGCTGCTTGAGGCCCTAGGAACCGGTGTCGTCAATGCCATCCCCATCACATCGGCCGGCGCTTTTGACAACGGCGGCACCCGGGTGCAACAGCAGGTAGTGTTGGCAGGCATCCAGGTCCAGCAAATGACCTTCGCTCCCAACCATACGTTTGTGGCCGTGGCCCTCGGAACTCTTGGCACCAAGGTTTTCCCCTTCACCTCCAACGCCGTTTCCAGCCCGATTGGAACCGTGCTACCGACGATCGCTACGACAAATACATCAAATACCGGCGCGGCCATTGCAGTGTCGGTTGATCCTCAGAGCCGGTTCCTGTATATCGGCGAAACCGCGGCCTTCTCGTCCTCCACAACCAATTCTGGCGGCTTGCGGGCGTTCTCGGTGGCCGCCAGTCCTTTCGCACTCACTGAGCTTTCCGGCTCGCCTTACGCCAGCGGCGGAACCGGACCCCATGCCATCCGGCCCAATGCGGCGGGTGACTACGTGTATGTGGCCAGTTGGCAGGGAAGCTCTGCCGGCTTGATCACTCCATTCCAGGTATCCAGTTCCAATTCCACTTACAAGCTCACCGTGCAGACCAATACAATCGCCACCGGAACGGAACCTTTCGGCCTGGCAGAGGATAACCTGGGCCACTTCATGCTCGCGGTCAACTCGGGCGGCAGTCCCACTCTCAACGGATACATTTTCGATACCACTACAGTGGGCAAACTCGACCTGACCCACAGCGACTCGACCGCGGCCAGCCCCATCGCAATTGTGGCAGCGCCGTAAACACAGTGGTCGGTGATTAGTTGACAGTGCTCAGTTAAAAGGCACTCTGGGGAGCGAGCCTGTCTGTGAGCAAATAGGTTTGCTTACTATAGGTTCATTGCCTATGGCACAAAGGCTGACAACTGATCACTGACCACTGACAACTGGTCATTTCTGCTATCCTCAAGAAGATCGCCACCGGCTGTGTTCACGCTTAAGTCAAGTCCATCCGCCGCACTCGCCTGTCGCCACAGCATGCGCGCCTCGTTGTGGCTCATCCCCTTTTTCCTTTTATTGGTTGCAGGATGCACGCGCTTCCGCCATGAGCGGCATGAAACCGTGTATGTCTCCGCGCGCCAGATGTATCTCCATGACCGCGTGGCTGCGGTCTCAAATCGCGTCACGCAGGTGGTCAACGGGCAGCCGCTCGAGGTGCTGGAGCACGGCCGCCGCTTCCTCAAAGTCAAAACGCAAAAAAACGAGATTGGCTGGATTGAAGAGCGGGCGGTGATTGACGCCAAAACCTTCGCCGCCTTTGACGACCTGGCCAGCAAGCACAAAGCCGACACCGTGGTTGCCAACGGCACCCTCCGCGACGATATTTATCTGCACGTGCTGCCCGGCCGGGAGACGGAGCGTTTTTACCTGCTTGCCGGCAATGCCAAGGTGCAGCTTCTTGCGCGCGCATCCGTTCAAAAGGGAGCCGCGCCGGGCGTGAATCCAGCGCCAAAGTCGGCCGCTGCTGCCCCTGCGGCAGGTGCCAAGTCCGCCCCGGCCCCAAATGCCGCAGTTCCCAAAAAGCCCGCCATCAAACCAGCGCCGCTTCCCGCGCAGCCTGCGGCTGAACCGGCTCCCATGGAAGACTGGTGGCTGGTCCGCGACGGCTCGGGCCACGCCGGTTGGCTGCTGGCCGGCCGCGTGGATGTGGATGCACCCGACGAGATTGGCCAATATGCCGAGGGCCAGCGCATCGTCGGCGCTTACGTGCTTGCCAAGGTCACCGATCCCGAGGCCACAACCCCGAACCGCGAAGTTCCCGAATACGTCACCGCCCTGAGCCCGCCCAAAGCCGGCTTGCCTTTCGATTTCGACCAGGTGCGCGTTTTCACCTGGAGCATTCGCCATCATCGCTATGAGACGGCCTTCCGCCTGCACCCCATCCAGGGTTACCTGCCGTTGAAAGTCAGTATGCAGCCCGGGTCCGCTGGCAGCGTGCCGGTGTTCAGCTTCCTCATCGCCAATGGGACTGCCTTCACAACCGATCCCGCCACCGGCGTTACCAGGCCCACCGCAACGCGAACCATTTCTTACCAGATGGTAGATACCAGGGTGACGCGCACCGGCCCCGACCTTGCTCCCATTCCAGTGACTCACTCGGCGGACGCCAAACCCAAGTCCGCCAAGCCTGCCAAGAAGAACCGCAAGTAGCCGGCCCCCTTGCGCCTTCCATGTCTTCTCCATTCCATGACGCAGCCGCCCTTTGCTGTAGCATCCAGTTATGATTGCGGGCGTATCGTGGGTGTGGTGGCTGGGGTTTCATGCGGCGGTGGCCGCGGTGCTTTTGGCCGGTTCTCTATTGCCCGGGCACAAACGCCAAACCCGCAACGCCCAGATCGCTCAATGGCTGTGGACTGCGGCGCTCGTCCTCGGCGCATTTGCATTTGCCGGCTGGATCGCCGTCACCAAGGGGCACGTGGTGGCGCTGGAGTTCGTTGCCGGCTACGCCATTGAGACGTCGCTCAGCATCGACAATCTCTTCGTCTTCCTCGTTCTCTTTCAGGGCTTCCGCATCAACCACGAACGCCAGCACATTTCGCTGATGTGGGGTATTGCCGGCGCGGTGGTGTTGCGCGCGCTGTTTATCCTGGCCGGCATTAGCCTCCTTAGCCGCTTCGAATGGATTACCTGGATTTTCGGCTTGCTGCTCTTGTACGCGGCCTGGAAACTGTTGCGCGGCGGCTCGGCGCACACAGTCATCCCGGAGTGGATTCGTCGCATGCAGCCCGCCAAAGGTTCGCTGCTGCCCGTGATCCTGGCCGTCGAATTCACCGACGTGCTTTTTGCCGTCGATTCCATCCCTGCCGTGCTGGCCGTCTCCCACAATCCCTTCGTGGTCTACACCTCGAATATCGCCGCCATCCTCGGCCTGCGCTCGCTCTACTTTGTGCTGGCCGACATGCTTGACCGATTCCGCTATCTGCATTACGGGCTGGGCGCAATGCTGGCCTTTGTCGCGCTCAAAATGCTGGGCTCTCGATGGATCGAAGTGCCCATTACGTTGTCGCTGGCTGTGATGGGGATCATTCTGGCCGCGTGCGCGATTGCGTCGTGGGTGGCCGCACTCAGGGAACAGAGGATGGCAAAATGGGCTTAGTCCCTAGTCCCTGGTCCCTGGTCCCTGGTCCCTAGAAAACCTACCACTCTTCAAACTCAACCCCACCATCGCCCGTAGTCACTGAGTGCTTCTGGAAGTGCTCGTCGTCGCGCTTGGGAAAATCGTTGCGGTAATGCGCGCCGCGGCTCTCAGTCCGGGCCAGCGCGGAATGTAGTATGGCGCGAGCCACGTGACTCATGGCTTCCCCTTCTGCCAGCCGGCGGCTTCCCTTTCCCGCCGCGAACATCTGGGCCAGTCCTTCAGCGCAGGCCTCTTGTGCGGCGAGACCCTGGAGCAAGGTCGTCTCTTCACGCAACAATCCCGCATACGCCCACATCGAGGCTTGCAGCCTGGCGATGATGCTCTCCAGTTCAGATTCTTCGGTATGCGAAAGCGACCACACCGAACCATCCGAAGCGTCAGCCTCCTGCAGCACCAGATCGTCGTCCAGCATGCTGAAGGCGGCACGCGCGCCAAACACCAGCCCTTCAAGCAAAGAGTTCGATGCCAGCCGGTTGGCGCCGTGAACGCCGGTACATGCTGCCTCGCCCGCAGCGTAGAGTCCGCGCAAAGTGGTGCGGCCCGCAAGGTCGGTCTTGATTCCGCCCATCAGGTAATGCGCTGCCGGGCGCACGGGGATGAGGTCGCTGGCAAGGTCGAGCCCATAACGCGCCAGCGTCGCGCTGATGCCCGGGAAGCGCTGGTGCAAATCGATTCCCCGGATATGCCGCATATCAAGATGAACCAGGCGTGTCTCGCCGGGCCTGGCTCCCATTCCTTCGCGCGTAATGGCCCGCGCCACCACGTCGCGCGGGGCCAGTTCCAGCAGCGGATGATAGCGCTCCATAAAGCGCTCGCCGCGATCGTTGCGCAAATAGGCGCCCTCGCCGCGCAGAGCTTCAGACAGCAAAAAGCGCGGCGCCCCCGCCAGCGACAGCGCAGTTGGATGGAACTGGTAAAACTCCATGTCGGCCAGCGCCGCTCCGGCCTGTGAGGCCAGGGCGATGCCGTCGCCGGTGGCCACGGCGGGATTGGTTGTATCGCTATAAACTTGTCCCGCGCCGCCCGCGGCAATGAGCACGGTGCGCGCGCTCACCCGTTCGCGGTTTCCTTCGCGGTCCAGCAGATCAGCCCCGATCACGCGATCTCCGTCAACCACCAGGCCCGTCACCGTGGTCCATTCCGCAAACCGTATGCGCTTGTGGACCCGTGCAAAGGCCGCCAGCGAGCGGCTGATCTCCGCACCGGTGGCGTCGCCGTTGGCGTGCAGAATGCGCGGCAGCGAGTGCGCGCCTTCACGGGTGCGCAGCAGTTCCCCGTCCTCGGTGTCAAAGGCCGCGCCCCACTCAATCAGTTCAGCCACGCGAACCGGACCCTCGGCCACCAGCACCTGAGCAGCGGGACGGAACACCAGCCCATCGCCGGCATTCACCGTGTCTTCAAAGTGCAGCGCGACATCCTCATCGCCCTCCATGGCCACGGCAATGCCGCCCTGCGCATAGTGGGTATTCGACTCGGCCACCGCCTCCTTGGTGACCACCAGCACCTCGCCGTGGCGGGCCAGTTCCACCGCGGCGCGCAGCCCCGCCACGCCCGCCCCCATCACCAGAAAATCCACTTGTGACTTGGTTGCCATGAACGATTAGGC
>Ga0118677_10014204_pt1 | contig 11298 bp, 10 predicted proteins | sample AliMusrvi5mmetaG_FD_86154 | JGI IMG/M metagenome (GOLD analysis project Ga0118677, IMG submission 86154)
CGCGTACCTGGCGATCGACAACGACCTCGAGATCATCCCGGTGCTCAACAAGATCGACCTGCCGGCCAGCAACGTGCCCGAGGCCGAGCTGGAGCTGCACGAGCTCACCGGCGCGACGCACGACGAGATCCTCACCGTGTCGGCCAAGACCGGCGAGGGCGTGAAGGCCGTGCTCGAGGCCGTGATCAAGCGCACGCCGCCGCCGGAGGGCGACACGGCGGCGCCCTCGCGGGCGCTGATCTTCGACAGCGAGTACGACCAGTACCGGGGCGTGATCGCCTACGTGCGCGTCGTGGACGGCGGCTTCGCGCGCCGCGAGATCGTCAAGCTCATGCGCAACGGCCAGGAGGCCGAGATCGAGGAGCTCGGCTACTTCGGGCCGGAGATGAAGCCGACCGAGCGGCTGGAGACGGGCGAGGTCGGCTACATCATCACCGGCGTCAAGGACGTGGCGCAGGTCCGCGTCGGCGACACGATCACGAGCAAGAAGCGCCCGGCCGTCGAGGCATTGCCGGGCTACAAGGTCGTGCAGCCGATGGTCTTCACCGGGCTGTTCCCGACCGAAGGCGACAAGTTCGAGGAGCTGCGCGACGCGCTCGAGAAGCTCAAGCTCAACGACGCGGCGCTGACCTACGAGCCCGAGAGCTCGGTCGCCCTCGGCTTCGGCTTCCGCTGCGGCTTCCTCGGCCTCCTGCACATGGACATCGTGCGCGAGCGCCTCGAGCGCGAGTACGGTCTCGAGCTCATCACGACGATGCCCAACGTCGAGTACCACACCTACCTCACCAACGGCTCGATGGTCATCGTGCGCAACCCGGCGCAGATGCCGGAGGCGACCTTCATCGACCGCGTCGAGGAGCCCTACGTCGCCGCCAGCGTCCTGGTGCCGACCGAGTTCGTGGGCACGATCATGGAGCTCTGCCAAGGCCGGCGCGCCGACTTCGTGGACATGAAATACCTCTCCCCGGAGCGCGTGGAGATGCACTACCGCCTGCCGCTGAGCGAGATCGTGCTCGACTTCTTCGACCAGCTCAAGACGCGCACGCGCGGCTACGCCTCGCTCGACTACGAGTTCCACGGCTACCGCCAGAGCGACCTCGTGAAGCTCGACATCCTGCTCGCCGGCGAGCCCGTGGACGCGCTCTCGCTCATCACGCCGCGCGAGCGCGCCCACATCCGCGGCAAGACGCTGGTGCAGAAGCTGCGCCAGAAGATCCCGCGCCAGCTCTTCGAGGTGCCGGTGCAGGCGGCGATCGGCAACAAGGTCGTCGCGCGCGAGACAGTGAAGGCGGTGCGCAAGGACGTCACCGCCAAGTGCTACGGCGGCGACATCAGCCGCAAGCGCAAGCTGCTCGAGAAGCAGAAGGCCGGCAAGAAGCGCATGAAGCAGATCGGTACCGTCGAGGTGCCGCAGGAAGCCTTCCTCGCCGTGCTGGAGCTCGAGCCGGGCGACAAGGACCGCTGATGGGCGGCGCGAGCGCCGCCCATCCGCCTGAAGCGTCTGAGCCGCACTTTGCGCCTCCGTCCGTCGACTTCCAGGCGTCGTTCTTGGCGGCGCTCGCCGAGTATCACGCCGAGGGCTGGAGGCTGGAGCTGCCGGCCGGCCGGCTCGCAGATCCCGACGAGTTCGCGCGCTACGTGGCGGCGCTGCGCGCCGACGTGGAGGCGCCCGGCGCGGCCGTCCGCTTCGTCGCCGCGTTGACCGGGAGCGCTGCGGAGACGTGGCCGGACGGCTACGTCCCGCAGAGCACCATCTGGTGGGTCGCCGGCCCCGAGTACCTCGGCCGGCTGGCGTTGCGGCATCGGCTGACGCCGCATCTGCTCGTCGAGGGCGGCAACATCGGCTACGAGGTCCGCCCGTCGGCGCGCGGGCATGGCCACGCCACCGCGATGCTCGCCGCCGCGCTTCCGCTCGCCTCGGCGCTGGGCATCGAGCTCGCCCACCTCGACCTGGACGAGGACAACGCCGCCTCGCGGCGGGTCATCGAGAAGAACGGCGGCCGGCTGGAGCGCCGCGAAGCCGGCTGTCTCTACTACGTCGTGCCGACGGGATGAGCGGGCAGCGCGCCGCCGGCCTGCCGGCCCAGTCTCCCGAGGGCCTTGGACGTCCTCACGCGGCGCCGGCCGCCTTCGACGGGCCGGTGCAGCATGTCTACGTTCACGTGCCCTTCTGCCGCGCGCGCTGCGACTACTGCGACTTCGCCTCCGCCGCGGTCGGCGACGCGCCCGACCCGGGCCTCCTGGACGCCTACGTCGACCGGGTCGCCGCGGAGTGGATGCTTGCAGCGAGATCGTCGGCGGAGGATGGAGCTGCGGCGCACTCCGGCGGCGCCCGCCCCGAGCTCGGCCGCCTCCATACGCTCTACGTCGGCGGCGGCACGCCCAGCCTCCTGGGGCCGGACCGGCTCGAGCGACTGCTCGAGCTCTTCCGGCCGCGCCTCACCCCGCACGCCGAGGTCACCGTCGAGGTCAATCCGGAGGACGTCGACGATGCCTTCGCGACGTGGGCGGCGGCCGCGCCAGTCGCCGGCGGAGCCGGCCCGGCGCGCGGCCTGCGCCTCTCGCTCGGCGTGCAGAGCCTCGCGCCGCGCCTGCGGGAGGCGCTCGGCCGGCGCGCCCAGGCCGATCCCGCCGGCGCGTTTCGCCGCCTGCGCTCCGCCGGAGTAGCGAACCTCAGCGTGGATCTCATCCAAGGCATCCCCGGCCAGTCGATGGCGGACCTCGAGGCCGATGTCGGTGCAGTGCTCGAGCTCGCTCCCGATCACATCTCGTGGTACGAACTCACGCTCGCGCGCGGCACGCCACTCGCGGGGCGCCTTCAAGGTACAGGGGCCGGAGCTGGGGACGAGGCTCAGGTCGGCGACGAGAGCGCAGGCAAGACCGTCCATGACTCTGCCGACGTGATCGCCTGCCCTGGCAAGCGTGGGAAGGGCGGGGTCACATGCGGTGCCCCCCGTGGTACCGAATTCGGTACCGAATTCGATGCCGAATCTGATGCCGAATCCGGTGTCGAGGGTGCGGCGATAGGTGCCGCCCCAGCCGAGCGGGAGGTCGTGGGCGTGCGACAGCTGCCGGCCGCAGCTGGCGGTACCGCCGGCGACGACGAAGGCGAAGACGCGCGCGCCGATCTGTACGAGCGCATCGTGAGCGCGCTCTCCGCGGCCGGCTACGACTGGTACGAGGTGAGCAGCTTCGCGCTCCCGGGCAGGAGGGCGCGCCACAACGTGGCGTACTGGCGCGCCCGCCCGTACATCGGCCTCGGCCCGGGCGCCGTCAGCACCGTCGGCCACCGCCGCTGGCGCAACGAGCCCGACCCCGCCGCCTGGGCGGCGGCGCTCGCCGCCGGCCGCCGCCCGCCGCGCGAGCAGGAGTGGCTCGACGACGACACGTCGCGCCGCGAGCGCCTCATGCTGGCGGCGCGCTGCGGGCTCTCGGTCCCGCTCGCGGAGCTGGGCGAGTCGCTCGACCTTCAGGCCGCCGGCAGTCTCGCCGCCGCTGGATTGGTTTCCCTGCACAGTGGTACAATCCGCGTGACGCGAAAGGGGCGCCACGTGGCCAACGAGGTGTGCGTGCGCCTGTTTCGCGATACGCGTTTAAGGGGTTGATCGTGGCACTCACCACGCGACAGGAACATGTGCTGCGGACCGTCATCGAGGAGTACATCGCCTCGGGCGTGCCTGTGGGCTCCAGGTATCTGAGCGAGCGCTTCGACTTCGGCATCGCCGCCTCGACCATCCGCAACGACCTCGCGGAGCTGGAGGAACTCGGCATGCTGGCGCACCCGCACACCTCCGCGGGGCGCGTGCCCACAGACTTCGGCTACCGGCACTACGTGGACACGATCCTCGTTGAGCGGCGCGAGGCCACGCCGGCGGTCATGATCCATCAGGACCGCGCGCGCAACGAGGTGGACGACGCCTTGCGCGAGACCGCCGACGCGCTCTCGCGCGTCACCGAGCTGCTGGCGGTCGTCTCGGCGCCCGCCGTCACCACGTCGACGATCCGCCACATCGAGATCCTCTCGCTGCAGCCTCACCTCGTGATGGTCGTGATCATCACCACGTCCGGGCAGGTCACCAAGCGGATCTTCCACACGCCGGCGCCGATCGACGAGGGGCTCGCCGAGTTCGCCCGCGTGTACCTCAACGAGCGCCTCGTGGGCATCCAGCTGGGCACGAGGCGCGCCGCCGACGCGTTCGAGAGTCACGACCTCGGGGCCAAGGAGCACGACTTCCTCGAGGCCGTCCGGCCGGCGTTCGACGCCCTCGGGCAAGGGGACGTCGAGGGCCTGCACCTGGGGGGCGCCTCGCGCCTGCTCGACAATCTCACGCGGCAGGGCGTCGGGCACCTCAACGAGCTGCTCGACATGCTGGAGCAACGCTTCAACCTGCTCGAGCTGCTTTCCGACGCGATGCGCGAGGACGGCGTGTACCTGCGCATCGGCCACGAGCTCGCCCCGCCGTCGCTGCAGGCGTGCTCTCTCGTCGCCGCGAAGTACGGGGTGGCCAATCGGGACCTCGGCACGGTGAGCGTGCTGGGCCCCACACGCATGGACTACCAGAGCGTGATCGCCACAGTCCAGGCGACCGCCGACGGTCTGAGCACGTACCTCGAGGAGATCTGGTGAAGCGCGACTACTACGACGTCCTCGGCGTGGGCCGCGACGCCGACCAGGGTGAGATCAAGAAGGCGTTCCGCAGGGTCGCGCGCGAGTGTCACCCGGACGTGAACCCGGGAGATCCGGACTGCGAGGCGCAGTTCAAGGAGGCCGCCGAGGCCTACGAGGTGCTGAACAGCCCGGAGACGAGGTCGGCCTACGATCACTACGGTTTCGACGGCCTGCGCGGCCAGCAGGTGCCGGACTTCGGCCAGTTCGGCTTCAACGACCTCTTCAACATCTTCTTCGGCGGCGGCAGCTTTGACTCCGTGCTTCGCGACGCCGGCGGCGGGGGCATGTGGGGCGCGGCCGGCGGCGGCGCCCCGGCGCCGCGCGGCGAGGATATCGACGTCGCCGTCAAGCTGACGCTCTCGGAGGCCGTCTTCGGTGTCAAGAAGTCCGTCGAAGTGACCAGCGACGTGACCTGCGCCACCTGCTCCGGCAGCGGCGCGCGCCCCGGCACCGGGCGGGACACCTGCCCGCAGTGCCACGGCAGCGGCCGCATGCGCGAGGTGTCGAGCCTCGGCGGCTTCGGGCAGTTCATCCGCACGAGTACCTGCAACCTCTGCCGCGGGCGGGGCACGATCGTCAACGACCCCTGCGAGACCTGCCGCGGCACCGGCCACGTGCGCGAGACCCGCGCGGTGGAGGTCGAACTGCTGGCGGGCATCGCCGACGGGCAGACGCAGATCGTCCGCGGCCTCGGCGGCGCCGGCGCGCAGGGCGGCCGCCCCGGCGACCTGCGCGTGGCCGTCGCGGTCGAGCCCGACGAGCACTTCGTGCGCGACGGCGACGACCTCATCTACCGTCTCGACGTCACGATGGTCGACGCGGCTCTGGGCACCACCGCCTACGTGCCCGCCCTCGACGGCGACATCGAAGTGACGCTCAAGCCGGGCACCCAGCCGGGCGAGGTCAAGGTGCACCGCAACCGTGGCGTGCCGGTGCTGCAGGGCTACGGCCGCGGCGACCTCAAGGTCGTGGTCAACGTGCAGGTGCCGCGCCACCTCAGCGCCGAGCAGCGCGAGGCGCTGGAGCAGTTCGCGGCGCTCACCTCCGAGGCGAACTACGAGCCGGACTTGAGCTTTCTCGACAAGGTCCGGGCCGTCTTTCGTCAGTGACGCGCCCGCAGTACACGCGCTACACGCTGCGGCTCTCGCCGCCGGCTGACCTTCAGGCGGACGCGGCCGTGCGCGTCGAGCCGGTCGACGACTGGTCCGGCGCCGCGGCGTACGTCAGGGGCCTCGACCCCGAGGCTCTCGACTACGTCGACCCCGAAGCGGTCCGGCTGATCGGCGCGCTTCAGCCCGCCGGCTGGGAGGAGCTGGACGCGGGCTATACGCTGCGCTTCTGGCTCGAGGAGGGTCGCGACGCCATCCCCGCGACGGTCGCGATCCTGCGCCGGCTCGGCGAGCGCGGCCGGCTCGAGGTCGCGCGCGAGCGCCCCGGGTGGGAGGACGCCTGGCGGCGCTTCCACAAGCCGCACGTGATAGGGCGCCTCTACCTGCGGCCCCCTTGGTACCCGGCGCGCGACGACCTGCTCGACATCGTCGTCGAGGCCGGACTCGCCTTCGGCACCGGCGGTCACGCGAGCACGCGCCAGTGCCTCGAGGAGATCCAGGAGATCCCGCCTGGGCGCCTGCTGGACCTGGGGAGTGGCTCGGGCGTCGTCTCGTTCGCGGCCCTTCGGCTCGGGTTCTCGCCGGTGTGGGGCATCGACATCGACCCGGTCGCCGTCCACGCGGCCGCCGGCAACGCCGCCATGAACGAGCTGGCTCCCACCTTCATGGTCGGCGACGCGACCGAGCCCGGCTACCCGCTTCCCGAGGCCGACACGGTGGTCGCCAACATCGCGCTCAACCCGATCCTCCGGCTGGCGCGCCGGTTCGGCGCGCCAGCCGGCGCCGCGCCGCGGGGCATGAAGACGGAGGGCATGGCGCCGGACTCCGCCGCGAATGCGGGTGGGGCGAGCGCCGGCTTCAGGCCGGCGCACCTCCTGCTCGCCGGCCTGCTGGTGGAGCAGGAAGAACGGGCCGCCGCCGCGTTCCCCGGCTACGACACGGCGGCGCGCCGCGACGACGGCACCTGGCTGATGCTGCACCTCGCGAGGCGGCCGTGACGCGCGTGGCGGCCGCCTTCGTCGGTTGCAAGGTGAGCCAGGCCGACAGCGACGAGGCGCTGGCGCGGCTGTGCGCCTCCGGACTGGACCCCGCCGCGAGGGACGACGCCGACGTCGTCATCGTGCATACGTGCTGCGTGACGGCCGAGGCCGAGCGCAAGTCCCGCCAGGTGGCACGCCGCGAGGCCCGGGCCGGACGCCGCGTGGTCGTCGCCGGGTGCGCGGCGGCGCTCCACCCGGAGCAGTTCCTCGAGGCCGGCCTCGAGCTGCTTGGAGGACGCTCGTGGGACGAGGTGGCCGAAGGGTGCGGGGCGGCGCGCGCGCAGGCGACGCCGGCCGCAGGAGGGCGCCGCGTCGCCGGCGCGCGCGTCCCGGGCGCCCGCACGCGCGCCGTGGTCAAGGTGCAGGACGGCTGCGCCGGCACCTGCACCTACTGCGCCGTCCGTCTGGCGCGCGGCCGGCCCCGGAGCCGGCCGCTGGCCGAGACGCTCGCAGCGGTCGACGCGGCGATACAGGGCGGCTCCGGCGAGGTCGTGCTCAGCGGCATCGACCTCGGCGCCTGGCGCGATGGGGACCTGCGGCTGGCGGATCTCGTCGCGGCGGTCACGGCGAGCCGGGCCTTCGCCGACGCCGGCGAGGTAGGCGCGGTGGTCGCCGGCCCGCCTCGACTGCGCCTCTCGTCGATCGAGCCGCGGGACGTCGACGAGCGGCTGGTCGCGGCGCTGGCGCACGAGCGCGTGGCGCGCCACCTGCACGTGCCGCTCCAGTCGGCGGACGACGAGGTGCTGGCCGCGATGGGGCGCCCGTACACGTACGCCGAGTTCGAGGAGCGCGTGGCGCTTGCACGCCGGTCGCTCGGCCGGGTGATGGTCTCGACCGACGTCATCGTCGGGTTCCCCACCGAGGACGAGGCCGCGTTCGCGCGCACGCTGGCCGCCGTCGAGGGCGGCGGCTTCGGGCGCGTGCACGTCTTCGCGTTCTCGCCGCGGCCGGGGACCGAGGCGGCGGAGCTGCCGCCGCTTCCGCCGGCCGCGATCAAGGCGCGCATGGCGCGCACGCTGGCCGCCGCCGAGGCGGCGGCTCGCCGCGCGCGCCTCGGCGCCATCGGCCGTCGTGCGCACGTCCTCATCGAGGACCGGCACGACGGCCTCTCCAGGGGGTACAGTTCGGAGTACATCCGCTACTACGTCAGCGGCGAGGCGCGGCGGGGGCAGCTTGTCGGCGCTGTGGCGGACGCGGAGCACAGGGACGGCGTGAGGGGGCGGATCGCGTGAGCGGCGGGGACGGACGGCGTGAACGGCAGAGGATGGATCGCGTGAGCGGCGGCGGACGCCGCCGCGACAGTGAACGGACGCCCGTGGGAGGCACGGCATGAGAGAGCTCGGCCAGATCGAGCAGCAGATCAGGGACGACGCCACGGCGGCGCTGAAGGCGGGCGACAAGCAGCGCCGCGAAGCTTTGTCTTCGTTCGTCGCGGCGCTCAAGAAGGAGCGCATCGACAGTCGCAAGGAGCCCACCGAGGCCGACGAGCTCACGGTGCTCAAGCGCGAGCGCAAGCGGCGCGCCGAGGCCATCGAACTCTACGACCAGGCCGGGCGCAAGGACCTCGCCGACCGGGAGAGGTTCGAGGAGGACCTGCTCGCGTCGTACATGCCGGAGGAGCTGAGCGACGACGCACTCGAGGAGCTCGTGGACGAGGGCATCGCCGCCACTGCGGCCGTCACGCCGCGCGACATGGGCAAGGTGATGGGCTGGCTCAAGCCCAAGGTCGCCGGCCGCGCCGACGGCAAGAAGCTCAGCGACCTGGTCCGCTCCAGGCTGGGGGGGTGAGCTTGGCGCCGGACGTCCGGACCGTCATCGACCTCGACGGCAACAGCGTCGCCCTCGCGCTCGCCGGCGAGCACGACGCGCACCTCAAGATCCTCGAGCAGCGCTTCGACTGCAAGCTGACGCTGCGCGGCAACGTGCTCATCCTCGAGGGGCCGGACGAGGCTGTGGGCAAGGCGCGCGCGGCGCTCGAAGAGCTGCTCGCCGTGATCCGCTCCGGGCGGCCCCTGAGCCCGGCGATGGTGGAGTCGCTGATGGACATCTCCATCAACTCGTCGGGCAAGCCCTCCGAGGTCTACGGCGACATCGTGCTCACTCACCGCGGCCGGCAGGTGGGGCCGCGCACGGTCAACCAGAAGCGCTACGTGGACGCCATCCGCAGCAACACGATCACCTTCGGCATCGGGCCGGCCGGCACCGGCAAGACCTACCTGGCCACGGCCATGGCGGTGAGCGCCTACTTCTCCAAGCAGGTCGGGCGCATCATCCTCACGCGCCCGGCGGTCGAGGCGGGGGAGAGCCTCGGCTTTCTGCCCGGGACCGTCTCGGAGAAGGTCGACCCGTACTTCCGCCCGCTCTTCGACGCGCTCTACGACATGATGGAGGGCGAGAAGCTGGCGGCGCTCATCGAGAAGGGCGAGATCGAGGTGGCGCCGCTCGCCTTCATGCGCGGGCGTACGCTCAACGACTCGTTCATCATCCTCGACGAGGCGCAGAACACATCGCCGGAGCAGATGAAGATGTTCCTCACGCGTCTCGGCTTCGGCTCCAAGATGGTCGTCACCGGGGACGTCACGCAGATCGACCTGCCGCACAGCCGCGTCTCGGGCCTCGTGACGGTCACCGAGGTGCTGGAGGAGATCGACGATATCGACATCGTGCAGTTCGACGGGCGCGACGTGGTGCGTCACAAACTGGTCCAGAGCATCGTGAACGCCTACAAGGATCACGGCGACCGGGCGGAGGCCGCCAAAGCGCAGCGGGAGGCGGCCCGGGAGCGCCGCGGGGAGGAGGCGTCGTGAACCTCGTCGAGGTGTTCAACGGCACGCGCGTGGACGTCGACTGCGAAGCGGTGGCCCTGCTGGTGGCGCGCGTGCTCGAGGCCGAGGCGGTCCACGACGCCGAGCTTTCGGTGATCTTCGTCGGCGAGCGGCGCATCCGTGCCCTGAACCGTGAACACCGCGGCAAGGACGAGGTGACCGACGTGCTCTCGTTCCCGCTCGAGGACGCGGGCGAGGAGCTCGAAGGCGCGGACGAGGAGCTCGAGGGCGCGGGCCCGGAGGCCCCGCCGCGCCTGCTCGGCGACGTCGTCGTGTGCGCGCGCCAGGCGCTGCGCCAGGCGCGCGCCGATTCGCTGCCGCCGGCCTTGGAGCTGGCGGTCCTGCTCGCGCACGGCGCGCTGCACCTGCTCGGCTACGACCACGACGTCGACGCCGGCGAGATGGCGCTGCGTCAGGCGGAAGTGCTCGAGCTCGTGGCCTGGGAGGGGCTCCTTGTCCCAGCGCCGCGGTAACATCCTCCAGAGCTTCAACTACGCGTTCTCGGGTATCGTCCACGCGCTCAGCTACGAGCGCAACATGTGGATCCACTTCGCGGTCGCCGGCCTTGTGCTGCTGGCGAGCCTGTTCTTCGCGCTGACGCGCGTCGAGGTGATCGCGCTCCTCGTGGCGATCTCGTTCGTGCTCATCACCGAGATGTTCAACACGGCGATCGAGCGCGTCGTCGACCTCGTGACCGACGAGGACGACCCCCGCGCCAGGATCGCCAAGGACGTGGCCGCCGGCGCCGTGCTGATCGCCGCCGTCAACGCCCTGGCGGTCGCCTACCTCGTCTTCTACGACAAGATCACGAGTGTGCCGTACACCGTGCTCTCCAAGCTGCGCGGCTCGCCGATCGACGTGACAGTCATCGCGCTCGTGATCGTCATCCTCGCTGCCATCGCCCTGAAGGCGGTCACGCACCGGGGCACGCCGTTCCGCGGCGGCCTGCCGTCGGCGCACGCCGCCGTCGCCTTCGCCGCCTGGGTCGGCGTCACGTTCGTGGCCGGCAACACCGGCTACGCCCTGCCGATCTCGGCGATCACGCTCGTGCTCGCCATACTCGTCGCCCAGAGTCGTGTGCAGGCGGGCATCCACAGCCTGCTCGAGGTCTCCATCGGCGCGGCGCTCGGCATCGTCGTCGCAGTCGTCATCTTCCGCCTCTGGTACCCGGTATGAATCGCGCCCCGGACCTGGGCGAGCGGCTCCTGTACCAGGAGGCCCTCTCGCTCACGGAGCGGGCGTATGCGCCCTACTCCGGCTTTGCCGTCGGCGCCGTGGTCGTCGGCCCGTCGGGCCGCAGCCACCACGGCGTGAACGTGGAGAACGCCTCGTACCCGGCGGGCCTGTGCGCGGAGCGCGCCGCGCTCGCCGCGCTCGTGGCGTTCGGCGAGCGGCGCCTGCGCTACGTCGCCGTCGCCGCCTCCGGCGGCCGCGACTGCCTGCCCTGCGGCATGTGCCTGCAGGCGCTTGCCGAGTTCGGCGACCCGGAGGTCATCGCGCAGGTCGGCGGCGAGGTGCGCGTGACGACTCTGCGCAGCCTCCTCGCGGCGCCGTTCGTCGCGGAGCGGCCGGTCGCCGGGGTGGCCGCCGGCGCGACCTCGAGCGAGGCTCGCGTGCCGCGCGTGCCCTGCATCGGCGAAGCCGCCGACGAAGCC
>Ga0118677_10014205_pt1 | contig 11297 bp, 14 predicted proteins | sample AliMusrvi5mmetaG_FD_86154 | JGI IMG/M metagenome (GOLD analysis project Ga0118677, IMG submission 86154)
AAAAATAGCTTGCGGCTCCTTGTGCGTTCGTGCTTCTTTAATGGTTCTCTCCTATTTTTTAAGATATTTTTCTTTCAATTCAGCAACTATATCTTGGTAAACTTCATTAGCTTCTGAAAAACGATTTTGTTTTATCAAATCTAGACAAGGTTCAATGCTTTGTGTCCACAGTTCATTATAAATTCTCTCTTTCTCGGAAAATGAATCAATTGTCGCTACAATATGCGGAGCAATTCTGTAGTATTCACTAATCAATTCATTACCGTCAGGTTGTTTTGATAACCAATTATCACGAAAATTTCTGAATATGTTTAGTTCATCACAATTGTCCATTTTTCCAATTGATAATAAAGTTGCTGTGGTAATAAAACAACCCCCGCTACTATTGCACAAACTACAATAGTAACAATATCCGTGACCGTTGCCCCTATGATATTTGTCACCACAGGGAACTCCTGGATGTCTACAGGTGGAATGATAAGAATTCACAACCTTTTCGTTTATCTGATTCATTTTCTCCTTTTTTTATTTATGTCTTCTCTATTCAGTTTTCGGACTTCCCAATAATATATTTGCTCTCTTACATCTGTTTCGTACTCATGTTTGAATACTTTACAAGTATAACGCACAACAAATATATAACCAAAATTAGTTAAAGGATTTTTTGTAATATGTAAAATTACAATAATTTCAATATAAATTGTGCAACAATAAAAAAGCCTGCCGGATCATTCCGACAGGCTTCAACTAACCTACTTATGAAAACAGCTACGAAAGTTCTTGTTAAATTACCGGGGGATTGGGGTCCATCAGCAGAACACCTTCATAAAAGGCCATCGGCGAACCCTGTTTGCAAAGGAAGCCGAACTTATGGCCTTTATCCTTGTCGATCTCTTCTCCCCAGGTCGTTTCAATGGTTTCGATATGTACCAGGTTGCAGGGTTCACCGATCAGGTAACGTTTGTTTGAAGCACAGTTCTGAATGATGACAATCCCTTTGAAGTCTATCCCGAAGTTCTGAATCCATTTCTGGACAGCCTTCTCAATACCGGGGTAGAATCCTTCCAAACCGATCTCGTACCCGCCGCAGTCCTGGTTGGAACCTTTGAGCTTCTTCTGCGATGGTTTGATAGTTCCCTGGGTCATGTAGAAACTATGCATGAATTTGCCGGTCAAGAGCTGGATATCATCAGCAATTGTGACTCCATCAGTATCCCGAGCCGGGAAAGTGGTCCAGTCAATATCCGCTTCCTGGATCAGGATGATCTCGGATTTTATTCCACCACCGCCCCCGGCGTTTCTTACGGTGGGTTTTGCAAGGTCAAACAATGCTATGGTCATGGTTCTTTCGGGTTTTGGTTTAGGTTTAAAGTGGAACATTTGCAAAAACGGCTTCTTCGATGCCAAAGCCAACAGATTCGTACCAGTCGGCAAAGACCTTTATCTGACGGTCTATGCTTTCAACTGTGATGTTTGAAGCTCCGTTGTTGCGGTTGATCAGACGGATGAAGTTTTCCTTGGGAGTGGTGAAGATGATATTCTCAGCAGTCATGGAAGGCAGCGGAACCAGGGTTAAGTTCGTTCCTTCAATCACGTCTTTCATACCGGTATAGTTTGTATCCATTCCGTGAAGGTCCCGACGTTTACGGTGATAAGCAGCATACCATTTGCGGGAAAGGAAAACATTCATGGAAAGGTCGATGTACAGCGCATCGACATTCTTGCCGAAATGTTCAACCTGGTCAAAAATGTTTTCTTCAGTCAACGGTTCCAGCGGAATGAAATTGACGTTGGAATTTCCGGCAGTGTGTTTTGCTTTTAAGATGGTGCAAAACCCATCCATGGAAAGGCCGACGGCCTGTGCGGTTCCGTCCACCGGCGCAGCATAGGTACCGGTGCCGATGAGTTTAAGTTCACGGTTATCCAATACCTTTGGAAGGATAAGCTGCTCAATGATGTACCGGGTGATTGGCCATACCTTGCGGTCAGAGGCTTCGTCCCCTAAGAAGCCAAGCCAGGTCTCCATGATCTCATCCGGATAGAATGACAGGTCAATCTTGTGCCGGCGCTGTGGAATCTCGATCGGGGTGAACTTTGCTTTGCCCTTGGGTGTCCATGTTTTCTGAAAGCCCTGGACAAGATCATCGATCACGGCCTTGGAAGCCCGGTAAACAAGATCCTGAGAAGCCACCGTGGTCATATACTTTTCACTCACGGTTGGTTGGGTTAAAAGCCGCAGGATATCCTTCTGATTGGTACCGATATAGGTACCAAACGCAGTTTTAAGGTCTTGTAACGAAATTGTTTCTGCCATTTTATCTTGGAATTAATTGGTTTTTATTTGTGATTAAGCACAGTATTCATCGGCGATCTTGTCATGTGCAAAGACTGGGTTTTCGCTGCCACCGGCGATCTTATCCGCCGCCTTTGCTGCAACGGTTTCTTTTCCCGCATCCTCTGAACGTAAAGCTGCCAGGTCGGACAATGCCGTTTCCTTGGCTGCCGTCTCAGCAGAAAGCAGGTTTTCCAGTTCCTCATTGCGTGCGGTGACGGTGGCCAGCTGATCATTGATCTGCTGTACACGTTCATCGGTCAACTCCTGTGCATCCAGACTGGCCGGGTCCATTTTGAAAAAGCTTTGAATCGCTTTCCACGTCATTTTTATCTTCATCGGTTCGGAATTTTTTGTTTCGTGATTGATTGATTGGATGTTTTCTTCGTTTGCCAGGGAATCGGCAAGTGAGATCGCATGATCGAGCGATCCGATTTCATCGATCAGCCCCAGGGCAATCGCCTGCGGGGCGAAATAAATTTTGCCGGTCAATGTTGAGTCTTCAACTGCAGGCCGGTTGGTTTTAATGGAGGATAAGAATTTGCTGTTGATCACATCCAGGACATTCTTCTGGTATGCTTCATAGTTTCCATCCAGCACCTGGTTAAAGTCTTTGTTCTTATCCACCGACAGGCTGGCATAGACTTCGTGGAATTTTATCCCTTCAGCTTCAAGGGCTGGTTTGAGGTCTTCAACCATGAGCATTGTTCCGATGGAACCGATGCGATCAAGGTCAGAACTTGCGATGATCTTTGATGCCCCGGATATTATCCAGTAAGCTGCACTTGCAGCCATTCCTTCGATGTAAGCAACAACCGGTGTTGTCGAATTCTTTATAGCTTCAGCTAAAAGATCGGTGCCTGTAACCTGGCCACCGGGACTGTCAACAATCAGGAGAATGCTTTTAATGTTTGGATTCTGATCTGCCGATTTTACATCGGTCAGGATCGACTGCGTACCCCTGGGTCCGCAAGGCTGATCGTATTTGAGGATTTCGCTCCGGATGGGAATGACGGCAACTGATCCTTCAGGGATGTTGGTATCTGTAAATCCGAATCTTTGTTTTTGATCCCATGTGCCGCTGATCACATACGAGCGGTTTCTTTCACGGGCGATGGCAGAATCACCTTCGCTGAAACTCTCGCCTTTGATGAGCGAAAGCAGAATCGATGCATAAGCGGCTGATCTTTCATTATTGATCAACCATGCGCCGGATAAGATTTCTGCTAAGATGGGATTCATTGTACCCTTTTTTCGAGAGTACAATATTATTATGGTATGACCGGCAAATAAAGGACTAAAAGAATCAGGGATCAATCCTGGTTCTCATCTTCAATGGTGATACCAGTTGGTGGTTGCAGGAACCCGGCAGGCCTGGAGAACTCGCCTGAGAAAAGCAGTTCGTAACCGTTAAATGTTTCCATTGCTGCGGGTTTGAGCAGCTTGCTGGTCAGTTTCATCGGGATTTCCATTGTTCCCAAAATCCGGACCGTGCCGTTTTTGTCGCCGATTTTAAGGATCAGCCGGCGAGAGGTCATGCGGAAGAGTTCGGCTTCAACCCCAATCCGGTCTTTGGGAACGAGCACCTTTAGTTTATAAAGGTACTTCATTCCGCCCGGGGTATCCTGCTGCTCTGATTCAAGCTGGATCGTCTCTGGTGTACCATATAACGAATTCCAGGACTTGCCTGGCTTTGGCACAACCAGGCAATAGAATGATGAATCACTGTCGGAAAAGATTGCAACGTCTTCCCGATAAATCCAGCTCACCGGATTTAGTCCCCCGATGTTGATCCCGGTATGTCGTGAAATGTTTCCCATTTCAATTTAAGGATATAAAAATGCCAGAATTCAGTTGAAAAAATCCAGGGACAGTTTGTGGGAAACTTTTTTCTTCTTTTTTTCTTTTCCGCTTACGATAGTAATCTTTCTTGAGTAGTTCATAATTTATGTTTGACCAGGTAAATTCATGATCCACGCAAAATTGGTAAATGGCTTTTTTAAAGGACCTGTACTCTTTTACCCGGTATGTCATGTAATGAAAAAACATTTGCTTGAAGTGCCATTCTACAAAGCGCTCAAATAGCTGCTGGTTTTCCGGCGACACCCATAAATTCCCACGAATATCTTTCTTATTATCGCCGGGAAGGAAAAAAGTGATGTAATCCGGACCTTCAGGCATGAATGGAGGGATGCCGGCAGGCCGCTTCTCCAGGAACGGATGCAGTAATATCCCTATAATGTTTCGCTTGGATGCCATGTTGGTGCGAAGCTCGCACAGCAGGTACTCCTGAAGGTAAGGCTTGAGCTTTACCGTTACGCTTGGTCTTTCGTTGTCTTTCATCGAGCAAATGTAATTTTCTTCCATAGGGAAATAAAGGTCAACTCATTGAACATATCTTGAAAATTAGTTTCCCGCCAATGGCGGCGCCAGTCCCCCTTATTCAGGGGGGCTGGCAAATTTGAAGTTACTGATGTGCTTTCTATTTCAATCGCTCCAATAGTAAAACAGCCTGGTAACAAGTAGGATTCTCACCAAAGCCTTTAAACTTCAATAATCTTGATTCCACTTTGTACAAGCCATCAACTTCCTCAAATTCTATTTCAATACTATCGCCTACATCAGGAATTATTTTGGCCCAACCAAAATCACGATAGTATAGGCATCCATCGGTGTCCCAATCCGGACAACGCATTAAAAGTGTTATTTCCATAAGTGTTTAATATTTAAGAATGTAAGGTTTTAAATACAATGTAATGCAGTCCAAATGGTTAATTTGACTTTGACCTGCTTCATATTCATAAGAGCGTTTATCAACGATATACAGACCGGATATTGCTTCTTTGGCGTTATCAATACTTATTAAATCACCTTTAAGTGGCGACTCTGTATTTGTTTCCAAAAGGAAGCAGCGAAAATCTCCATTTTCGTTTTTCCAATCAGTGCATGTGACAAAGATGTTTGGTCTTTGTAGCTGAACTGTTTTAATCATTTTTTGAATTTTAGTTATGGTTTATGAAAAGCCCTGGTAACGGAATCGAAGCGCCAGCGGAGTATTAAGAGCTGCCCCCGGTTCCGGCCAGTGCCTGTTCGGTTATTTCCTGCGTTTCCCATCCACAATAAAATCATCAATGGTCGCCAGATGGTAGTTTACGGGCAGTTCACTATAATATCTGAAACCACTTTTATTTACCTTGATATTTTCCAATTTTGTATTAAAAGGCAGTACACTCATTTTTGCTTGTTTTTGGTGTTTTTGATGAAAAAAAAAACAAAATCACTTTCTCAAAAGAAAAACCACGTTCCTACGTCCCCCGCTTCCCTACAAGCCCCTACACATCCCTACACATCCCCCGCCTTTTTTATCCCTTAATAATATAAAAATCAATAATATAGAAAACTGTAGGGAGCGGGGGAAGGAAAATCCGGATTTTGACATAAAAACAGGAATTTTATTTTTTTTTTAATTGATGCTAAAATGGGCGTTCCTTTTCATGGTCTTCCGGATCAATATGAGGCAAATTATCAAGCTTGAGAGTTTCTTGTTTTTGGAAGGGCGCAACAGGTTCCTCAGTAGCTGATTTCTTTTCAGTGCTATACGGATTTGCTATGGTACGCTCCAGGTTAATATCAAGCTGCCCGGGACCATATTTGAAAACAAAAGCAGAAGTATTGGATGTGTCAAAACGTGTATGGTTGGTATAGCCTACATACGATTTATGGTTTTTGAGATAGTGCATGATGGAAATAAGATCAATGCCATTCTTACCTGTTTGTTGTCTCCATTTCTCCATGTAAAGCGGATGGACTCTTGAAAATCTGATAAAAAGCAAATTTTGTGGTTTGGCAAATGGTCCGGAAATTTCATCACCTTGTTTATTTGTATAGGCCAGTGATGGAGTCATTGCAATCTTGAAATCTACCCCTGCCTGTATCTTGCCTTCATCAAGCAGATATTCAACGGTTGACCAGAAAGTTGATATTGATTCTGATGTTGCAATCTGTTTTGTCAGGGAAGCGATGTCATGCTTGACAATCTTGTACATAGTTGCATAATCAAAACTGAGTTTCAATGGTGTAGGACTTTCCAGAATAATCTTGATCGGAGCCAGCAGACAACAATAATTCCTGATTAACCTTTCATCGAAGGGCAGATTTTCCTGAATCATTTCAGCTTTTAAGTTTTCCTGAATAGTCGAAAATGTTCTCGCAAATTGATCTTCCATTAATTTGCGGTATTCCAGAATATCTGTAACCAGTGAGCTGATCCCTTGAATTTCCAAATCCTTCAATTCTTCATAACGAGCCATTTGCTGAGGGGTATAATATTTCTTTATAAAGGATAAAAGGCAGGATCGTGTGAGAAGGGAATTGTCATCAAGGGTCGGAAGGAACTGGCCGGAAATTAGAAACGAACTAAGAATTTTGGTAATGGATGTCCGGCTATCCTGAGTCATTTTCCCTTTTTCGTGGCCGACACCATCGTAAGCAGCTTTCAATAATTGAAAACGCCTGATATCAATGTCATTTGAATATTCATCAAGCCAGACAATGCAGTTTTTGCTTCGGGATCCTCTTCTTGAAAGGCCAACATGAGTTCCGGAATTAAGGTTGAAGGCTGGAAAGTTGTGGAAGAAAAGATTTGAAAGAGACCAGGCCATTTGACTTTTACCGGATTGCTTTTCACCAAAAAGAAACAGGTGAGGGAAGATTTTGTACTTCTCATAAATAAGATCCCGGAATATTGAAGCAACTGCGAAGGCCATGCCCATGATGGCATTTTGACCATATACATCCATCATAAGCTGCGACCACTGGCCGAAAGAGCATGGAGCCTGTTTATATACAAAATATCGATCATTCTCATAGAGATCATCATCCTCCCGGGCATTGTTGTACACTACTGAAAACGCAGGGGAAAAGTAAAGTTTCTCTTGGTGGGTGGTTATGCCAAATTCATTGACAGGTTGCCACAATCCATTATAAATGCCATTTGCGAAGGCGTAGAAGCCTTCTCGTTGCCAGCCTAAAGTGATAAGTGGTTTACACATAGGAAAATCTTTAGAAATAAATTTTAAAATCTTAATATAATGCGCTTTGCATCCTGTCCATAGGAAATTTCCTTCGTCAAAAACATAGGATGAAAACTGATCTACACTTATGAATTTATTGGATGGGATATCAATTATTCTGCTTAAGCCATCCTCATTCGTGATACGCACCAGGCGTTTATTGTCAATTTTTGAATCGATATGGAAAAGCGGTTCCATGATGAAGTTAGATCCACTAACCGGTCCCCCGTCTTTAGTATAAAACCAATAGCAGTTTTTCCTTACGAACCATCCTTGTTTATGTTCCGGGTCATCTTCATCCTCGATGAAGTCCCGGGGTTTTTCTGCTATTGCTTTTTCAAAAGTGATTCTTTTGGCTTCACTGGTAATTTTCTTGCAGGTGTCGTTGAAAGTCTTTTTTGAAACCTTGTACTTTTTTGAAAGGTAGCTGATGATAAGATCAGCCTGGGGGCCATTGTTCAGGGTTACGAGATCATGGCATATTTCGTTAACAGCATCCCCTTTCTTGATGATATTATCTGCTGCCGTTTTAAGACGGACTTCTGCAGAAGCAATAACAGATTCTTTAGCGCCGGCATCGGTCTGGATCAGGTCGAGACCATCATCAAGCTCACTCATTTTTCAAAGCCCTTTCAATATTTTCAAGATTCATCGCGATAATTGCATCGACATGCTTAACAGTTTCTTCAAGCTTATTCGTGAGTCGTAATCTTCTGATCAGGTCAAATTCTGTGAGCAGTTCTTCCAGATGCATGTTCCTGGCTCGCAGGTATCGGTTTTCAATAACGAGTTGTTCATTTTGCCGCAGGATCCATTCAAGGCTTTTCATGTAATCCCATGCATACTTCATTATATCGGAAGTCCTTTTCCAAAAAAGCCAGGATTCTGTTTTTCCGGATTTCAATTCGGATTTTCCAAGAAGCGCATTTACTTCATGAATCCGATCCATGAGCATGCCTGGAGCACCCCCATATATGGTCTGGCCATCTATATCCATGAAAGAAATTATTATTGAATTGCGAATTGAAGCTGAGCGGCTAACACATACTCTTTACACACCATAGTTAGTTTATGGTTGACGGTCCCCATAGTGTCAAATGTTTTCATCAGGATGGGTTATTAAGACGTTCAATCCTGTGACACAATTTATTTATCTGGATAGCCTCTTCTTCTACAACATTTATTGCTTCTTCTATGATGGTCTGGTTGTAATCCGGGTGGATGGGGTTAAGGCAACGGGAAATATATTGTATAGAGAACCTGATGTCTTTTTCATTTAGCCTTGATTGTATTCTCTTAAAGCTTCCGTAAGGCAGTTTTTTCCTGAGTTCTGATAATGATTCATTTCTGTTTTTCATAAGTAATTCTGGAGTTATTAATAGTTAAAACGCTCCTGTTTCAGGCCTTTGATCAATAGGTGTATCAGCATTTTTTAAGGTCCTCCATCACCTCACTTTCAAAGTAGAAAAGTTTACCTCCGATTTTATGAGAGCGGACGATTCCTGCCTTGCTCCATTTATGGAGTGCAGGACGACTGACCCCGATCATTCGACAGACATGAGGGGCAGTTACTGGTTTTTCGATGATTGATTTTTCGTTCATGGTGTTTATCAAATTTTACGAGCGGCAAAAGTATCAAACGGGAAATTACCAAACAGGATAAGTTATCAACAACTAACTGATTTGTAACCTGATAGTAACCTTAATGTAAACTCAAACTAACCTGTTATTAACATTAAAGACCCGAAACAGATTATTGCATAGCCATTTAGAAAAGCAGATTTTTTTTGAAAAAAATTGATAAAAAAATTTGTGGACGGAAATTAGTTATCAACAGTCCAGACTTTGTCATCCGTCAAAAACGAAGATGTTGTCTTGAAACACCAGTAAAATAAGGATGTACAAAGGATATCGGTAATGAAATCGAGGATGAGTAAAAGAACTTATTCCGATTTTGGTAACGAAAATTAACAGATATTTACAGTACAAAACAGGCAATTACCGGGGCTTTAAAATCATTATAAAGAACCGGTAAAACAGGGGATACCTGACTGTGAAGTTGACATATTTTGACCAACACACTCCGAAACATCTGTAAATACTGCCTGTTCAGAGATGGCAATAATTCAGCATAGGAATTACACAAAGACCACAGTCATCAAATTTCTGTAACTACCGTCAAGGAACAGGAAAACAGAAGTGCTGAATGATCAACGGAATAATGCTCGCAGAGTTTTACAATCACAGGATAAACATCACCGAAAGCGCCTAATCCCGGGTAAATTAATGCCTACAGCTGTTGACGAGCATGAAAAAAGCCGCTTGGGTTTCCCCCAGCAGCTTAAGAATCGAATTACCGGTACTGACTGTTGTACCTCTCTTCATCTTCAAAGGAAGCCAAGGAATTACGGTAATCAGCTTCATCACAGGCTAAATGGCCGGCCTGTTTTCCGTTTGGCCAATAGATAATCTGTTCGCCTTTCTTAATTGGCTTGCCGCAAGTGTGACAGGTTGTCTATAGAATTCTTCCAGAATACAACAATGGTGGATTTTTCGCCCTTGCGAACCTGTCCACCGTTGGACCGGATCTGTTGAAATGTGCCATATACGCGGCTCTTGTAAGGATCTGAGGAAAGTACAAGGCGATTGATGCCCCGGTAATAATGGCCATTCATACTAACCGGTGAGGGGATCTGCAAGAGCTTCATCCAGCTTCCGGCTGTTTCAAGGTTAGCGATGATCTTCTCTGTGATGGCTGCATAGATCTGTGAATTGTTCATTAGGAATGCCCCTGCCCTGAGGTCTTATCTAGGTTTCTGGCCCACCTGGTTAAAATTGAAATTTTTGCCAAGTGCACACCGAGAAAAATAAATAATGTCAAGGGTATAGGTCAGTCCCGATAGCCATCGGGACTGAATATACTCGAAGAGCGACTATTCCGAAACTAGGTCGCCCTTTACAGTTTTAACCTGGTACAGGGAATTTTTCGCAGGTAACTTTGTGGGAATTTCAAGTTTAATAATAGATTGTTTACTTTTGATTGTCATTCCCTTTGGTAAATTGTCAAAATAAAATACTATTCTGAAAAAAAACGATCATAATATACACTAAATTCATCGTTTGTGATGTTTAGAAAAGAAAGAATTGTCATGAAAATAAGTACATTAAAGTTTAAAGAAATGATATATTGAAGTATCGTATATTCATATTATATTTGTAATGATCGTAAAAATGAACGAACCATTTTAATTCCACTTTTTTTCAGGAAAATAAGCTCTACAGTTAAGTATATTATTAGTATGGTTTAACATCACAATATCAGTAATAATTAAATTTTTTCATATGAAAACGCGCTTATTAATTTATTCAATGCTGATGATTGTCACGTCAAGCTATGGACAAACAATCTTTTTACAATTTGGGCCTTCGATTTCAAAAACAACTTGGACCACATCTCTTGTGAACGAAAGAGGCGTTGATACTAAATCTATTATTGGGTTTAATGCTATTGCCGGTATTAATTATTTAAATTTCAAATACTTTAACCTTTGTTCAGGTTTAGGCATCATAGAGAAAGGCGGTTCTGAAACTGTTAGGACCTATTCCTTAGAACTCTATCACTATGACACGACAAAAGCGACCAAAAGACTATATTATTTTACAATGAATACTACATGCAATCTTAGAGTTCCAATAAAAGACCTTATTGAACCTTATATATTTGTAGGCCCCAGGCTTGATTATTTATTCTCCGATAGTCAAAAAGGAGAAGTTCATCAGTCCCAAAATACTGAAAAATTAAATAAACTTAGCTACGGGTTGTTATTTGGCGGAGGGATAAATTTTAAGTTGAAAAGGATTCTACTAGGACTTGTTTGTAATTATTATTATAA
>Ga0118677_10014206_pt1 | contig 11296 bp, 13 predicted proteins | sample AliMusrvi5mmetaG_FD_86154 | JGI IMG/M metagenome (GOLD analysis project Ga0118677, IMG submission 86154)
GATTTACATTATTATAATTAGCCTGCGAAAAATACCTGGCAAAGATAATTTCCTTGTTACCTGAAAGATATTTTGAGAGGAACAGATTCTGATAATTATTATACAAAGCATATCCGGAATTTAACAGCGCTTCAGCGGCTGTTGCTGCTTTGGTCCATTTTGCCAGATCATTGGCCGGATTATTTAAAGGGCTGGCTGCATATAGCAATACCCTGGACTTTAATGCCTTTGCTGCGTCGCCGGAAGCCCGTCCGAGCATAGCGCCGGTTTGCTGGTTAGGTAATAAAACAATTGCATCGTCGAGATCTTTGACGATGAAAGTCACGCAATCATCGTACGAAGCCCTTGATACTTTAGAAAAGTCGTCGTTTAACGCGAATACATAGTCCAATATCGGAACCCCGCCATATCTCCAGATCAAATTGGCATAAGTGAATGCCCGCATAAATTTCATCTCTCCTTTCAACCTGTTTTCCACATAATAATGTTAAAAAAAGAAAGCAGATGTCAGGATTTAATGCTTGACACCGGCTTTTCTTTCTTGTATAATGATGCCCTGTAAAGTTGAGCGCTTTACACATAAATGTATATTAGCCAAGCTTTTGTAAATAAGAAGAAGGTGTATGTGTGGCCAAAAATCTTGATATAACAATTCTGCTTGATTTCTACGGTGATATGCTCACCGATAAGCAACGCGATTTTTTGGGTTACTATTATAATGACGACCTCTCCCTTTCCGAGATTGCCCTGAATGAGGGCATTACCCGCCAAGGTGTCCGTGATGCCATTAAAAGAGCGGAAACCCAGCTTTTTGAAATGGAAAACCGTTTGGAGCTTGCCCGCCGTTTCGAAGAGATGCGTAAAGGTTTGAGCGAAATTATTGATTTTGCTACAGAGATAAGCGATTATAACCTGAGGCACAGCCTCTCAAGAGAAATTAACGAATATACCGTACAGATAAAAACCGTGGCGCAATTGTTATTGCAGTGAGGTGTGAATTTTGGCATTTGAAGGTCTTTCGGATAAATTAGAAGCAGCATTTAAAAAGCTCAGAAGCAAAGGCAGCCTTGCAGAGGCTGATGTCCGTGAAGCAATGCGGGAAGTACGTTTGGCACTTCTCGAGGCGGATGTCAACTATAAGGTCGCCAAAGAATTCACAACCACCGTGACGGACAGAGCGATAGGCGCGCAGGTGATGGAAAGCTTAACCCCCGCGCAAATGGTTATCAAAATCGTAAACGAGGAGCTTATAGCCCTCATGGGCGGCACGCGTTCCCGCCTTGCCATCGCGCCGCACCCCCCGACAATTGTTATGATGTGCGGCCTTCAAGGCTCCGGTAAAACCACACACAGCGCGAAAATCGCGCTTATGCTTAAAAATCAAGGCAACCGTCCCCTGCTTGTTGCCTGCGATATATACCGCCCCGCCGCTATACAACAATTGCAGGTAATCGGCGAAAAGGCAGGTGTTCCCGTTTTTGAAATGGGCACCGCAAACCCCGTGGCAATTGCCAAAGAGGCTATCAAGCTTGCCAAAGATCAAGGCTACGACTATGTTTTTCTGGACACCGCAGGCCGGCTGCACATTGATGAAGAGTTGATGGCAGAGCTTAAAAACATCAAGTCGGAGGTTAAACCCCACGAAATTCTGCTTGTTGTTGACGCGATGACCGGCCAGGACGCCGTCAATGTGGCAACCGCCTTTAATGATGCCCTCGGCATAGACGGCATCGTTTTAACCAAACTCGACGGCGACACAAGAGGCGGCGCGGCGCTTTCCGCCAGAGCAGTTACCGGCAAACCGATAAAATTTGTCGGTACAGGCGAAAAGCTCGGCGATTTGGACGACTTCCACCCCGACAGAATGGCTTCCCGCATACTTGGCATGGGCGATATGCTTTCGCTTATCGAAAAGGCGGAAAACTCGCTTGATCAAAAAAAGGCACTCGAACTTCAGAATAAAATCCGCAAGAACAAATTCGATTTAAACGACCTTTATGACCAAATTACCCAGCTGCGAAAAATGGGTTCCATTAAGGATACTCTTTCCATGCTCCCCGGGCTCGGCAAAAAGCTGGATGATGTGGATATTGACGAACGCAAGTTTGACCGTGTGCAGGCCGTTATCCTTTCGATGACGCCCAAGGAGCGCGAACACCCCGATATTATCAACCCTTCCCGCAAACGCAGAATTGCCGCAGGGTGCGGGCAGCAGGTGGAAGATGTAAACCGCGTTATCAACCAGCACAAGAATATGCAGAAGATGTTTAAGCAGTTCAGCGGCAAGGGCGGCAAAAACAAATTCAGAAAAATGGCCATGGGGCAGCAAGGCAACGGCAACTTTATGTAATCTCAATTTAACATGCTTGATCATTTTAAATTGTAATTATACACTTATTAACTTTTGGAGGAATTTATCATGGCAGTTAAAATCAGGCTGCGCCGTATGGGCGCGAAAAAGGCACCCTTCTATCGTATCGTTGTCGCGGATTCAAGATATCCCCGTGACGGCAGATTTATAGAGGAAATCGGTTATTACAATCCTTTGCTTGACCCGCCCGAAATCAAGGTTGATTTGGAAAAAGCTCAGCAGTGGATTGCTAACGGCGCACAGCCAACGGATACAGTCAAAGCTCTTCTGAAGAAGAGCGGCACAATCTAAGGAATAAAACTTAGGAGGATATTTGCATGGAAGAACTGTTGATTGCAATAGCGCAAGGACTCGTTGAGGACCCTTCCGCCGTCACCGTCAAGGTTGATGAACCCACAGAAGATGGCACAATCGTTTATCATCTCCATGTAGGCGAAGCCGACATGGGCAGGGTTATCGGCAAGCAAGGGCGCATCGCAAAGGCTATCCGCACTGTCATGCGTTCCGCCGCAACAAGAAGAAACGAAAAGGTATCGGTAGAAATTGATTAAACCCTATTTAGAAATTGGTCAAATTGTCGGCACTCACGGGGTTAACGGGGAATTGCGCGTAAACCCCTGGTGCGACTCACCTGACTTTTTCAAAGGTTTCGAACGGTTATATTTCGACGAAAACGGAGTGCAGGCGGTTAAGGTAGTTTCTTGCCGTCCGCACGGCAATATTGTCCTGCTTTGCCTTGAGGGAGTAAACGGTATTGATGCCGCTGCCGCCCTGCGGGGCAAAGTTCTTTTTATGTGCCGCAAAGACGCGCATCTGCCCGATGGACGCTATTTTGTCAGCGATTTAACGGGTTGCAGGGTTATCGACGCGGACGACGAAAGCATCACCTACGGCATTCTGACCGATGTCAGCCAAACCGGCGCGAACGACGTTTGGCACATTAAGGGCGCAAACGGCAGGGAATATCTGCTGCCGGCGATACCGCATGTGGTCATCAATGCCGATATTGAGGCCAGGGTTATCAAAATCCGGCCGCTTCAGGGGATATTTGACGATGAGAATTGAACTTTTAACCCTGTTCCCCGAGCTTTGCGAGGCAGTGCTGAAAGAGAGCATTGTCGGGCGCTCCCGCGAGCGCGGCTTGGTTGAAATCAACTGCCGCAACATCCGGGATTACACCGCGGATAAACACCGCAGGGTGGACGATACGCCCTACGGCGGCGGCACGGGGATGATTATGCAAACCCAGCCCATCTATGACTGTTTCGCGTCTTTATGCGCGGATATCGGTAAACGGCCGCATTTAATCTTTCTCTCCCCTCAGGGCAAGGTCTTAACCCAGGAGCGGATCAAGGAGCTGTCGGCTATGGATAACATAGCTCTGCTCTGCGGCCATTATGAGGGTGTGGACGAGCGGATTATTGAGGAAATCGTGGATGAGGAAATTTCCATCGGCGACTATGTCCTCACCGGCGGGGAACTGCCTGCGCTTGTGCTGGCGGACTGTATAACAAGGATGCTGCCCGGTGTATTGGCCAGCGACGAAGCTTTTGAACAGGAAAGCCATTACTCCTCCCTTTTGGAATACCCGCAATATACCAGGCCCTATGATTGGCACGGGATGGAAGTACCCGAGGTTCTGCTTTCGGGCCACCACGCGAACATCGTTCAATGGCGGAGAGAGCAAAGTTTAACGCGAACCCGCGCCCGGAGGCCGGATTTGCTGAAAAAGGCCGATTTGAACAAAAAAGACAAAGATTTCCTGAAAAAACAGGAGCAAGAGGGGTAAAATTCCGCCTCTTGTTTTTCCTTTTTGCCACTTTATGAACGGATTTCAGTGCAATATGCCGAATATCGCATTAAATTTTTAGCTATATTGCACAATCGCAGCTATTCAAAACTGTCATACTTTGGGATACAAGCCGAATTATTCAAAAACGGCCATAAGTTGACACAATTTCGTTGACGGTGTCCCAATTTGTGCTATACTATATGTAGCGGTTATTTCTGAATTTTTCGTTTAGGAGATATATATTATGTATGTAAAAGATGTCATGGTTCAAAACCAAGTCGGCCTTCATGCCCGCCCGGCAACCTTTTTCATTCAAAAAGCAAACGAATTCAAATCCTCCATTTGGGTTGAAAAAGAAGAACGCCGTGTCAACGCGAAAAGCCTTTTAGGCGTGCTTTCGCTCGGCATTATGGGCGGCACTCAAATTCGCATTATCGCCGGCGGTCCGGACGAAGAACAATCGGTTGACGAGCTTGTTAAGCTTTTAAATACAGGTTTCGCGGATTAATTAACAAAATTCAAACATAAGGGCAGGCCAAGCGGCCTGCCCTTATTTTTTGATTTTTTCTTTTCATATTTTGCCCGTTGTGGTAGAATGTTTTAGAAAAGGGGTGCTTAAATATGTGGAAACCGGATTTTGACGAGTTCCTGAAAGCTTTGAAGGGAGGCAAGACCTCCCGGCCCGTGCTGTATGATTTTCATATGAGCGAGCATATCGCCGTGCCGGTTGCCGGCAGCCCGAAAGACGACAGCCCTTTGGCTTATTATGAGCGAAACGCCAGGGCGCTGGCCCTTATGGGGTATGACTACGCGCCGACTATGGCGCCATCCTTTGGGTTCATTTCAAGCCCGCATCAAAGCAAAGAAAGCACGACGATGAACGAATCCATGATCGTCGAAGGCTGGGAGGATTTTGAGCGGTATGCGTGGCTTGAACCGGATGACAGCATCCCCGAATACCTGGAAGAAGCCGCAAAGATTATGCCCGAGGGCATGAAGCTGTTCGTTTTCGGCCCGGGCGGCGTGCTGGAGAATGTCAGCGCGATTTTGGGGTTTGACAACCTGATGTATAAACTCTACGACGACCCGGCGCTTGTGAAAGCCGTCGCGGACGGCGTCGGCAGCAGGCTGCTCCGATATTATGAACTGGCGCTTCAGGTCAAAGATGTCGGCGTTATTATGTGCAATGACGACTGGGGCTTTAAGACACAAACCGTCATGAGCCCCGCGCATATGCGCGAATATATCTTCCCCTGGCATAAAAAAGCGGTCGAAGCAGCTCATGCTACCGGCCGCCCCGCCGTGCTGCATTCCTGCGGAGAGCACCGCGCGGTTATGGACGATATTATAGACAGCATGGGTTATGACGGCAAGCACAGCTATGAGGACAACATCCAACCGGTTGAGGAAGCTTACGCGCAATATGGCAAACGGATTTGCATCATGGGCGGGCTGGATATGGATTTTCTCTGCCGCAAGACACCGGAGGAAGTGTATGCCCGCGCGAAAGCAATGCTTCTTTTGAGCCGCGAGGAGGGGCATTATATGCTCGGCACCGGCAACAGCCTTGCCCGCTACCTGCCCGTGCCGCAGTTCAGCGCCATGCGGCAGGCGGCATATGATATGGAAAAAGACTGGTAAAAACATGGACAACATTCTGCAAAAGCTCCGCGAAAAATCAATGCGTTTGCCTCAGACACCCGGTGTTTATTTGATGAAAAACGCCAAGGGTGAGATTATCTATGTCGGCAAGGCAAAGGCGCTCAAAAACCGCGTGAGCAGCTATTTCAACGGTCAGCCCCATTATATCAAGGTCAGCAAAATGATTGAAAACGCCGCAGATTTTGACTATATTTTAACCGACAGCGAGTTTGAGGCTTTGGTGCTGGAATGCAGCCTGATTAAACAGCATATGCCGAAGTATAACATCCTGCTGAAGGACGACAAGGGTTACCATTACATCAAAATCACAAAAGGTCCCTGGCCGTCCATCACCGCAGCCAAAAAAAAGTTTGACGACGGCGCGGAGTACATCGGCCCTTATACGAGTTCTTTTGCGGTTTCGCGTCCGGTGGAAGAGGCGCTGAAAATATTCAAGCTGCCGCAATGCTCAAAAAGTTTCCCCGCCGATTACAATAAAAGCCGCCCCTGCCTGAATTTCTTCATTCAGCAGTGCGCAGCCCCCTGCGCCGGTAAAATAAAGGAGCCTGAATATAACGAGGCTGTGAGCGAAGCACTCGCCTTCCTAAAGGGCGGCAGCGGTGCCGCGCTGAAGGATTTGCAACGACGGATGGCATTGGCAGCCGAAAAATTGGAATTCGAGAAAGCGGGAAGGCTCCGGGATGCGATTAACGCTATTAACCGGATGAACGAAAAGCAAAAGGTTGTTTCCGCAGGGGTAAAAGAACAGGATGTTTTCGCCATCGTTCAGGGCAGCGCCCAGAATGATATCCGCACCAGCGAAAAAGCGTGCCTGGCTGTTTTACGTTTTGCCGGCGGCAGGCTTTTTGACAGTGAGCATTTTATTTTTGACAACCCCGAAAATCTGCCGGCCGCGCGCCATGAGCTGCTGCGAAGCTTTTACATGATGCGGAACCATGTACCGCCAAGGATAGCCGTTGACGGTGAAGTGGAGGACGCGGAGGTAATAGCGGAATGGCTGACTGCAAAATCCGGGCGGAAGGTCACCGTAACCGTACCCCAAAAAGGCAGGCAGGCGGAGCTGATGGCGCTTTGCCGTTCCAATGCCGCCGAGAAGTTGGCAAACAGCATCGGCAGAGTCGGCAAGGATACCGCCGCGCTCGACGAACTGGCGCGGCTGCTCGGTCTCCCCGCCCCACCCGAATATATTGAGGCTTACGATATTTCCCACACCTCCGGCAGCGAGAATGTCGCCGGGATGGTGGTTTTCAAAAACGGTATTCCTTTTAAAGCAGGCTACAAGCGTTTTATGATCAAGGGCTTTACCGGGCAGGACGATTATGCATCAATGGCGGAAGTCCTTAGCCGACGCCTCCAGCGTTTCATTGATGAAAAGGAAACCGGCGAAGGTTTCGGCAAACTGCCGGATTTAATCCTGCTGGACGGTGGGCAGGGGCAGGTCAATGCTGTTTTGCCGGTGTTAAGGCAGTTCGGGCTTGATATTCCCCTTTTCGGCATGGTGAAGGATAACCGCCACCGCACCCGGGCCATTGCCGAAGGCGGCGGAGAAATCGCGCTGAACTCAAAACGGGCGGCGTTTACGCTGGTTTCCACCATTCAGGAGGAGGTTCACCGTTTTTCGGTTGAGTACCACCGTAAAAAGCGCAAAACCTCTGCTCTTGCCGGTACGCTGACAGATATTGAAGGCGTCGGCAAAGCAAGGGCAAAAGCGCTGCTCGGGCATTTTAAAACGATGAAAGCAATCAAAACCGCAAGCCTTGAACAGCTTATGGAAGTAAAAGGCATGAGCGAACGGGTCGCGCAGAATATATTTGAGGCGATACACGAAGAATAGTATTTGCAGGGGACGGGTTTTCCGTCCCGTTAACTATTGAGAGCAGAAAGGGATTGGCAAAAATGGACTTCACCGCGCACAACGAAGAAGTTAAAAAGGTTTGGGAAAGCTACGATGCCGGCAGTCCGGTTCGCATGCCGATGATTTTGGGCATCAACCCGCGTTTATGGCTGCTTGACAAAAAGCTGAACACAGCGGGCGTAACCTTTGAAGAATACAGCAATAATGCCGATATTATGATGAACATCCAGCTGCTCAACTCAAACTACATCAGGCACAACATCTATGCCGACCATGACATGGGCGTGCCGGAATGCGGCTGGGGCGTTTATGTTGACCTGCAAAACTATTTTGAAGCCGCCTGGTACGGTGCTGAAGTCATTTACCCCGAAGGCAATGTGCCGACAAACGCGGAGTTCCTTACAGAGGATAATAAAAACATGCTCTTTGAAAAGGGACTGCCCGACCCGTTTGGCGGCATTTATGTCAAGGCGTTTGAACTTTACGAGCAGATGTTTGATAAATCCGATAAAATAATCTTTGAAGGGCAGACGATAACCTCCGTCGGGCTTCCGTCGCATTATACGGACGGGCCGATGACCGTTGCCTGCAACCTTTACGGCACGACAAATTTCTGCTGCGCCTTATATGAAGACCCGGATTTCGCGAACCGGCTGCTCGATTATATTACCGAGGCGACTATTATGCGCATTAAGGCATGGAACAAGCGCTTTAACGGGTTTGAGATTTCGGACAGCTTCGGCTTCGCGGATGACTCCATTGCCCTTCTGGGCCCGGACGCCTACCGTGAATTCATTTTACCGCGGCACAAAAGGCTTATTCAAGAGCTTTCAACCGGCAAAGAACCCAACAGCATTCACCTCTGCGGGGACGCGACACGTCATTTTAAAACAACCAGAGACGAGCTGAATGTCAACTCTTTTGACACGGGCTTTCCCGTCAAGCACGGCGAGCTTCAACAAGAGCTTGGACCCGATGTAAAAATCAGCGGCGGGCCGCGGATTGCCCTTCTGCTGGGCGGCACAAAAGAAGAAGTCGTCGCAGAGACCAAACGGATAATCGAAGATGTAAAACCGCTCACCAAAAAGTTCATCATCCGCGAAGGCAACAATCTCGCGCCGGGAACCCCGCCGGAAAATATAGCCGCCATGTACGAAACGGTTAAAGAATTCGGAAGGTATAACGGCTGATTCATTGCAATATTACAGAAAACCGATATTTTTCGCTTGACAATATGCCCCCGGAAGTGTGATAATATAAGATACAAAAAGTAAACGGAGAAATCTAAATGAGAGTTATTACCGGCACGGCCAGAGGCAGAAAGCTTAAAACCCTTGAAGGCGAGCATGTCCGCCCCACAATAGAACGGGTCAAAGAGGCCGTTTTCAGCATCATTCAGTTCGAAATTGAGGGGCGCAGGGTGCTTGACCTTTTCGCAGGCTCCGGCCAGTTGGGCATTGAAGCCTTAAGCAGAGGCGCGGCTTCGGCAGTTTTAATTGATTCGGACAAAGACGCCGCTCAAATCGTCAAGGCAAACCTTGAAGCAACCGCTCTCGGCGAAAAAGCCACCGTTCTGCAAACTGATTCTATTGCATTTTTGCAAACCTCCGGGCTGACCTTTGACATTGTCTTTTTGGACCCTCCTTACAGCACCGGCCTTTTGCAGAAGGCATTGCCTCTTGCCGGCGGGAAGATGGCACCGGGCGGAATTATCATATGCGAAGCGCCGTTTGCCGAAAAACTGCCGGAAACGGCGGGTGCATTCAAGCTGAACCGCGTATACAAATACGGCAAAACGGCGATAACCACTTACAGATGACGTTTATAAAACCCTGCAATTTATCGGGACGGAAAACCCGTTCCCTACAGTAAAGAGGATTTTGTTATGAAAATTGCGATTTGTCCCGGCAGCTTTGACCCTGTAACCATCGGGCATGTTGATGTTATCACGCGCACCGCCAAGATGTTTGACAAGGTTATTGTTGTTGTTTTGGTAAACTATCATAAACCCTCAAGAAGCTTCACCGCCGAAGAGCGTGTAGGTCTGCTCAGGCGCTGCACCGCTGATCTTAAAAATGTCGAAATTGATTCCTATGGCGGCCTGCTGGCCGAATACGCGAGAATTCATCACGCGGTTGCCGTTGTGAAGGGGCTGCGGGCCGTATCCGACTTTGAAGATGAGTTCCAGCAGGCGCTGACCAATAAAAAGCTCAACCCGGAATTAGAGACAGTCTTTATAACCGCAAGCGCCGAGAATATGTTTTTATCCTCCAGCGTTGTTAAGCAAGTATGCGAATTCGGCGGAGATATTTCCGATTTTGTCCCTGCCGAGGTTCGTGACGATATTATTAAAAGGCTAAAAGGAAAGGATGCGCAGGTATGAACGTAGAAGAACTGCTTGACCAAATTGAGGACGCGCTTGAAGACGGCACAAAAATGCCTCTTTCCTCAAGATCCCTGGTGAATGTTGAAGCAATCAAAACAAGCATTGAAGATATTCGCATGAACCTGCCCCGTGAAATACAGCAGGCCAGGGCGATAGTGGCTGACCGCAATAACATTATCTCAAAAGCGCAGAGCGAGGCAACCGACGGTGTCGCCAGGGCGAAGGAAAAGGCGGAAAAAACCTTATCAGACGCTGAAAGCAGAGTACGGTCTTTAATGGCGAAGGCCGAGGAAATAGCCAAAAAGACGGTTTTCAACGCCGATGAAAAAGCAAAGGCAACTATCACCGAGGCGCAGAACAGAGCAGCGGCGATGATTGAGGATCACGAAATAACCCGCCAGGCGCAAACCATCTCCGCGCAGCTGAAGAAGCAGGCGCAGGATGAAGCAAACAACCTGCTTTCAAACGCAAAGACGCAGGCGAACGAACTGCTCACCTCCTCCCGCTCGCAGGCTGAAGAAACCATCGTCAACGCCAGAAAACGCGCCGACGCTTTGACGGCCGACGCCGAAAAATGGTCCAACGAACTGCGCACCGCCGCCGGCAATTACGCCGAAGGCGTGATGAAGGAAACCGACGAGGTTCTTGTGGCAAGCGTCAACAAAATCCGCAACGCCATGCAGAATGTCAGAAGCTCGCGGAAAGACGGCACAAAGGTAGAATAATACATATTGACCGGCAAAACGGGCATTTTAAAGACAGAAATATTATAAGGGCGAATATAAATTCGCCCTTTATAATTTGCGAAAAATTAATGATAACCGTCTAAAACAATCGACTGAAAACAGTTGATTTTGCCCAAACAGCGTGATATAATAGCAAAGCCGTGCGGGATTAGTACATCGGTAGTACATCGGCTTCCCAAGCCGAGGAGGCGGGTCCGACTCCCGTATCCCGCTCCAAAGTGCCCTTCAGGGCACTTTTTTGTATAGAATAATTAAGCATGAAGTTATAAAACATTATGATAAAACCGCTGAGTTTATTGATATAGCAAGCGCAGAGCAGTTCCGTATATCACAAAAACTAAGAAATATTGATTGTTAAACATACTGGTTTTTATGGTAAGAATTTTTATATCAAGACTTGGATTAGAATTGTATGAATTACATAGTGTAAAATATTAGTAGGCAAAAAAATAAAGGGAAATGGCGAAAAGCCAAATCCCTGCAT
>Ga0118677_10014207_pt1 | contig 11296 bp, 7 predicted proteins | sample AliMusrvi5mmetaG_FD_86154 | JGI IMG/M metagenome (GOLD analysis project Ga0118677, IMG submission 86154)
CTATTATAGCAGTATTATTGGACATGTTTTGGTGACTAAGCAAATGTAGAAAAAAAGAAATATTATGTTAATTACGGAACAACAATATAAAAGGAGTATTTATGTATTTGATTCGTAACGTTTTTCAAACCAAACCCGGTAAGGCAAAAGAACTTGTCACTAAATTTAAAGCAGCCGAAAGATATATGGAGCGTGAAGGAATTGTTAGATCAAGAATTTTAACAGATACAGTATCAGGATTCTGGACTGTTGTTTCCGAGTTTGAAGTTCCGGATTTATCTTTTTTTGATAAGATGGGTACTGCAAATGCAAGTCCTGAACTCCGGGATGCTATGAAAGATTATATGACTCTTGTTGAAAGCGGCTACCGGGAAGTTTTCAGAATAGAATAATTCCCCCTTATCTATAAATCCTATTTATATTTACCCGCATCCCTCTTCCGTTAAATCTGAAGAGGGATGCCAATAGGGGCAGTGTTACGTTTCCTCTTGCCGAAAAAATTAAATATCATATATTTCGATTATCATTATTTAGACATATTGAATGTTTCAGTACCTGATAATCGGAATTACATATGCATTTGCTGCGGTTGTTCAGCCGGGACCTTTTCAGGTATTCTTACTTAACCAGGTTCTTAGCAAGGGATGGAAAAGAACACTGCCTGCCGCGTTCGGACCGCTAATAAGTGATATTCCCGTAATTATAATTACGCTTTTTCTGCTTAACAATTTTCCTCATAAAATAATTCCTTTAATTCAGGCAGCCGGCGGATTTTTTCTTCTCTGGCTTGCGTATAATTCCTATAAAACCTGGATGAATTACTCGTCAGATATAATTGATCTGCATTCCGGGCAGACTACACTAATGAAGGCTGTAATTGTAAACCTCCTAAATCCCAATCCTTATGTAGGATGGAGCCTTATCCTTGGCCCCCTTTTTCTAAAAGGGTGGAACCAAACACCTGCAAACGGAATTATACTTGTCGCCTCATTTTACATAACATTGGTTTCAGGAATGATAGCTACTATTGTTATTTTCGGAACTACAGGAAAGTTAAGTTCGAAAATAAATAAATCATTGATTGGAATATCTGCAATCGCCCTGGCCTGTTTCGGAATATATGAACTTATATCTGCGGTAATAATTAAATGATTACCAGGCGATTCACCTCGAATATATTAATGATAATAATGGTCCCATTGTTTTTTCTGCGGGCATAAGAGCAGACATATTATCTGGCAGAGATAATGCAATGAATGCCGCTGTAACTTATCTTAGTACAAAATAAACAAACATTTTTTTGGATTGAAACAAGTAAAGTCCTTTTTCTTTAAGATTGCTTGTTATTGTAGATACTAATAGGTAACTTGTTTTGACGTAAGCCGACTAAATAGGGTGACTTACTAATAATTATCTTACTTAGTAAATTAATTTTACGTGTCTTTCGGATAACTATTATGTCTTTTATCAAAAATAGAGCTCTTTCTTTTTTAAACAGCTTCTCCTTTCGTAATGATTTCCCCAAAATCTTTTTTATTGCGCTGTCATATTTCTTTGCCCATGGAATTGCATTTTTCTTCCCGGATTCAAACAAAGCAATTATGCTGATTTGGCCTGCGGCCGGTATTGGTCTATCTGCCTTTCTGCTTAACCCTCGTAGGTTATGGCCCGTCTTTACGATTACTTTTTTTATTGCCGGAATAACATCAGATGTTTTTCTTGCCCACCGCCTCTTAATGAGTAGTATTGGGTTTATGATTGGAAATATGGTTGAATCTATTGGCTGTGCAAGTCTCATTCTTTATGTAACTAAGGATTTCAGGCAATTCACAAAGGTCAAAGAAGTGCTGGCTTTAATTGCGGGAACAATATTTGTCAATGCTTTCAGCGCATGTATAGGGGCAGGCACCTCGGTGCTTACTCAGGGAACTTCTTTCCTCGTGTCATGGCAATTCTGGTTTGTTGCTGATGGTCTTGGCATTCTCCTCGTCGGTACGTTTATTATTAGTTGGATCACTGATATTAAGGATTCAATATTAGGGGTAACTCATAAAAAAATAATTGAAGCCATAGTTTTTGTCCTTATCTGGCTGCTTATTTCCTTCGGCATCTTTTACCATACAAACAGTACCTCCGTATTGTTATCGCACAGATATATTCTATGCGCTTTACTGGCGTGGCCTGCCATGCGTTTCGGGATGAAAGGTGTTACAATGGCTATCATGATATTGTTCGTTATTTTGCTTTTTAGCCCGGCAATAAACAATATATCTTATGTTTTGGAAGGAACCAATTCTGATTTGGCAGTGCGTTTGCTGGAAACTCAGATATTCCTGATGTTTTTATGTTTTATCGGCTACATGATGGCTACGTTCTATTCCGGTCTTAAACATTCAGAGTCTGTTTTTTGTAAAAGTGAAAAACTACTAAGAGAAACTCAGGCTTTTGCCGGCCTGGGTAGTTATATCCTGGATGTAAAATCTGGTATCTGGGAAAGTTCTGCAATGCTGAATAGAATATTCGGAATTGATGAAAAATATAATTGCTCGTTTGAAGGATGGGCTCAATTAATTCATCCCGCTTGGCGTGTTTTAATGACTGATTACTTTATTAATAATGTTATTTGTGAACATGGAATATTTGATAAGGAATATAAAATAGTTCGAATTAATGATGGTCAGGAACGCTGGGTGCATGGCATGGGTAAATTAGAATTTAATTCTGAAGGTACTCCAGTTAAAATGATCGGGACAATCAGCGACATAACTGAACGTAAGAAAGCTGAAGATGAAATTCAACGGCTCAATCGCGTTTACGCATTACTGAGTTCCACAAACAAAATTATTGTCAGGATTAAAAGCCAGAAGGAATTATTTAATGAAATATGCCGTATCGCCGTTGAAGAGGGTAAATTCAGAATGGCTTGGATCGGACTCGTAAATTTTAACGCTAATAAAGTAGATATTGCAGCATCTTCGGGAGTTGTCAAGGATTATTTAGATATTATCAATATTGATCTTTCTGACGAGGTAAGAAGAAATGGCCCCACAGGGCTAGCCGTAAATACTGGTGAGCATTGCATCTCCAATGATGTCAACAACAATGTCAATATGATCCCCTGGAAAGAAGATGCTGTAAGATTAGGGTATAAATCCTCTGCCGCTTTTCCCTTCAGGGTCTTTGGCAGTATAATTGGTTCGCTGACTATTTACTCGGACCAGCTGGATTTTTTCCAGATAAACGAAATAAAACTCCTTGATGAAATGGCAATGGATATCTCCTTCGCTCTGGAATTTTTAGAAACTTCAAGAATAAAAAGTGAACAGGAAAAACAGCTCATAGAGTCAGAAGAAAAAATCAGCACAATTTTCAAAACTACAATTGAGGGTATCTGCTATGCTGATTGTAATGAAAATATTACTCTGGTAAATCCTCACTTTTCAGAAATGATGGGCTACTCCACTGATGAATTATTCAGGATGAATTTTATTCAACTTATTGAGAATGCTGAAGTGGATGAACATATCGCTCTTCTCCAATTAAGAAGATCTGGTGAATCAGCAATTTATGAAAGAAATTTCGTTCGAAAAGACGGTTCTTCTTTCTGGGCTTTAGTTTCCGCTACCCCTATATTAGACAATGATGGAAATTATATCGGATCATTTGGTATGTTGACTGATATTACCGCCCAAAAGAAAAACGAAAAAGAATTGATCGAAGCTAAAAATCAGGCTGAGTCTGCCAGTAAATTGAAAGATGCCTTTATTGCTAATATCTCCCACGAAATCAGAACTCCGTTAAATGGAGTCCTTGGAATGGCCGGCTTACTCAAAGAATTATACCGGGATACAATAAAAGAAGAAGCTGAACAATTGTTTGATGGAATCGATATATCAAGCAAACGTATTATTAGAACAGTCGATATGATTCTGAATTATTCCCGCCTGCAAGTCGGTGAATTCAATATGAAATTTGGAATTACATTTATTTCTCATATCTGCACAAATCTTATTAAAGAATTCACCAGTGCCGCTAAAAAGAAATCAATTTCTCTCTCTTTTCAGAATAACTCTGGAAATCCGGCAATATTTGTAGATGAATTTTCAATTACTATGGCAATTTCCAACTTGCTCGATAATGCCATTAAATATACTAATAAAGGCTCCGTCGCTTTAATCCTTGAAAACGGACTAGATGGGGAAATAATTCTTCAAATAAAAGATTCCGGAATTGGGATATGTAAAGATTATCTTGACAAAATATTTGACCCCTACAGCCAGGAACAAATGGGTTACGGTCGTTCTTATGAAGGGGTGGGTCTCGGTCTCGCTATCGTTAAAAGAGTTCTTGATCTTAATAATTGTACCATACTTATTGAAAGCAAAAAAGATCTTGGTACTACGTTCTCTATTAATTTTGGAAAAGGAGAACAAACTTCTGAAAATAGAATCGACATAATGGAAATTGAAAATATTCCCGTTGTCCCTTCTGAACTCCCCCAAAAGACAGTGCTGGTCGTTGAAGATGATAAGTTGAACCAATTTGCAATTAAAAGATTTTTAGAAAATACTTATAAAACTCTTGTTACAGATTCCTCTGACAAAGCAGATAAAATATTAATAAATGAAAAAGTCGATTTGATATTGATGGACATATCGATAAATGGTAAAAAGAACGGATTGGAATTTACAAAAGAGCTGAAATCATCCGAAAAATTCTCATGGATACCCATTATTGCTGTTACTGCCCATGCGTTTGAAATTGATAAAAAAAATGCTCTCACTGCCGGATGCGATAGTTATCTGGTAAAACCATTTACTAAAAATACACTCCTCAATATGGTTGCTGTTTTTATTGATAAAAAATAATGTCCCTCTTCAAATCCTTATTATAAACACACTAAGTGTTTTGTTCAACCGGTATTTCTATAAAAAAGGTTGTCCCTTTTCCAACCTCACTTTCCACCCAAACTTTTCCTTTGTGAGCATCAATAATTTTCTTTACAATCGACAGTCCTAATCCCGTACTTCTCTCACCCGCAGTACTCCTAACACTTATTCGCGAGAATGGTTTAAAGAGTTTATCCATTTCTTTCTCTGGTATGCCCTGTCCTTCATCTTTGATTAATAAAAGGATGTTCTGGTTCAATAATTCTGCGCTAATTGATACTTTGCTGGCTTCGTGAGAGAATTTTATAGCATTAGAAATAAGATTGTTTAATACCTGATCAATTTTTGTTTTATCGGCAGTTAAAGTGGGGATTCCTCCTTTGTAATTAAATGAGAGGGTTATCCTTTTTTTCTCAGCAGTGGCTTTATTAAGTGATAGATTCCTTTCAATAACTTTACAAATATCCATCTCGCTAAGGTTTAACAATAATTTCCCTGATTCAATTATGGAAATATCAAGCAATTCATTCAATAAACTGAGAATAAATTCACTGGAATCTTTGATAACAGTAATCATTTCCAAATACTCTTCTGGTATCTGCGGGCCAATTTCATCTTTAACTATCATACTGTAAGCAAGTATATTCCCGGCTGGATTTCTTATATCATGAGCTGCCATCCCTAGGAATTTATTCTTTTCCATATTAAGTTTTTGCAGTTCGAAATTTTTTCTTTCCAGCTCGTCGCGCATTTCAGTCAGGTTTTGATTAGCTTCAAATAACTCACTGTTCTTTTGAATTGCATTCTCATATGTAGATAACAATAGGTCCAGTATCTGGATCCTGTCCGAACTTATAAAATAATTTTGTCCGCCAAAAACAATTTCTATACCCATACCGCTTGTATATGTTTTCCTCAATTCCCTGTTTGCAAGAATATATTGTATCCTTGATAACAGAAATTTTTCACTGTATGGCTTTGTAAGAAAATTATCCGCGCCGGCTTGTAACCCCTTTATAACATCTTTAGGATCTGATAGTGAGGTAAGCAGTACAAAAGGTATTTCTTTATAAACATCATCATTCTTTAATACCGTACATAATTGGTATCCATCCATCTCAGGCATTACTATATCACTAACAATTAATGATGGTAAAGATTCCCGTACCTTTTCCATGGCTTCAATGCCGTTACCCGCTTTTTCTACTGTATATCCATTGCCTTCCAGGATATGTATTAATTCCATGGCCTGCGTCTGGCTGTCTTCAACAATTAAAATATAGTTTTTGTTTGGCATAAGAATCTTCTCCTGTTTTATATGATATTATTTAAATAAAATATTATTTTTTCCGGATTAAATATATACTGAGCTCCTCCCAGTTTAATCGCTTCTCCCGGCATTCCGTGAACTACAGAACTGAATTCATCCTGAGCAATTGTTATTCCCCCTTTCTCACGCAGAGTTTTTAATTCTTCCGCACCATCCTTTCCCATGCCGGTCAGTAATATTGCAAGTGTGCTGCCGGAATAGTATCGGGCTAATGAACTGAACATATACGAAACCGAAGGACGTAATCCATTGACAGGATTGTCTCCGGTTAAACGTACCTTACGGCCGGGCATTATACTCATTTGATAATTATCCGGGGCCAGATAACAGTATCCTGGTTTTAATATTTCATCCTGTACCGCTATTCTGATGCCTATCTTTGAGTTGAGTTTCAACCATTCAACAAAACTGTCAAGAAATCCTGGAGTAATATGCTGAACAACAACAATCGGATATCGGAAATCTCTTCTAAGATTCGAAAGAATTTTTTCAATAACTACAGGTCCCCCTGTTGAGGCACCTACTGCTACTATATCTATTTTACCCGCCTCAATTTTGGTTTCATGAACCTCTGCCTTAACTTCTTCACGGATAATTGTGTTGCTAAAATTAGGATATAATCTTTTGATAACTTTTATTTCCGACATCAGTTTTACCATGCTTACTAATTTGTCGGCTGATTGTCGGTAATTATCTGCTCCATATCTTGGCTTGTTTAATACAGCTACGGCCCCTATCTCCATTGCTTTAAAAACACTTACGGAATCATGCGCTTCCCAATAATCACTCACAATAATTATTGGCAGCGGGTTTGCCCCCATAATTTTTTGGATTGCCGTAGCTCCGTCCATAACCGGAAGATTAATATCCATTGTAACAACGTCCGGTTTATGTCTTGCAACAAAATCAACAGCATCTTTACCGTTTCCCACTGTCCCGATTACACTGATCAGAGGATCTGAATTCAGAATTTCTTTCATCAGTTTACAGGTGCTGATAGAGTCCTCGACAATCAAAACTTTTATCATTGTATTATATCAGTCTTTTAATAATTTCTAGCAAATTTGTCTGGTTAAAATTGCTTTTTACAATATAGGCATTTGCTCCTGACTCAATTCCTTTTTCTCGGTCTTCCCGTGATGCTAATCCGGTAACAAGTATTACCGGTAGATGCGATAATTTTTCATCTTTTCTGATTTTCTCTGTTAATGTAAATCCATTCATTCGCGGCATTTCTATATCGGAAATAATAAGGTCAAAACTTTCAGATTTTATTGCTGTTAATGCTTCGATTCCGTCTACCGCGGTTTTAATTTTATATCCGGCCGATTCCAATATGTCCTTAACCAGCATTCGTGATGTAATTGAATCATCAACTACTAAAATTGATTTTTCATCCGGCTTTGTCGATTGAGGTATCATATCAATTTGTGCCGTCGGTCCCGACACCCTTTCGGCCGATTTTACCAGGTCTTGAACATTTAATATCGGGACAATTTTCCCAGACCCTAAAACGGTTGCTCCCGAAACATTCCTCATCCGTTCTACCTGTTCATTGAGAGATTTTACCAATATTTCCTGATCGCTGATAACTTCATCTACTACAAATGCTATCCTTTTATCGGAATTACCAATTATCAATAATATTAAAAAATTTGACTCCTTTCCGGATGTTGCATTTATCTCCAGAATCGAAGACAACCTCACTAATGAAATTGGTTTCTCCTGATATAATACAGCTTCTCTGTTTTCTACAGTTTTAACATCTTCTTTCTTTATTCTGATAACTCTTTCTACGCTTAAGGTAGGTATAACAAATAATTTTCCCCCCAAACCGATAAGAATACCTCGAAATGTTGCAATAGTTAATGGAAGAAGAAGTTTGAATGTAGTACCATATCCGGGAATTGTTTCTACCGAAATCGAACCTCCCAGCTTTTCAACTTTTTCCCTCACTATTGCCAATCCAAGTCCTCTTCCACTAATATCGGTGATAGTAGAACTTGTTGACAGATCAGATTTGAAGATTAACATTATTGCATCATGTTTAGACAACTTAGTTGCATTTTCTTCGGTAATAATTCCTTTTTTTACAGCCGCTTTAGTCACATCGTCTGTCGATATTCCGGCTCCGTCATCGCGGATAATAATTTCAACTTTACTGCTTTCAACCTGAGTTATCAGCAATTCTATTTTACCCGGAATGTTTTTCTTCAATTTTTCCCTTACTGCAGGTTTTTCGATCCCATGGTCAATACAGTTTCGGATAATATGAATAAGCGGATCCTTTATCTCCTCAAGAATCCTTCTGTCAATTTCTATTTCACCTCCTTTTATTTCAATAACAGCCTGCTTACCTAGATCATATGACAAATCACGGACAACTTTTGGAAACATCCCAACCAGCGAGGCAAATGGAAACATCAGAATATGTTTCATGTCTTTTATTAGGGTATCAACCATACCATTTATCTGCCAGTTATCTTGTTTGAATATCTTAATTAAAGTATTAATTTTTGCCTCTAAACCGGCAAGATGAATTGAATTCCACTCTAAAAAATTCATTGTCTTATTATAGTCAGAAATCCATTTCTCTTCAGATAAAAACTGCTTTCCGGAAGATTTCTTTTTAACTGTCTTTACAGCCCCACCGATTTTCTTCCATTCACTTTTCCATACTTCAATTTTTTCACCCAGTTCTCGAATATCACTGATGTGCTGCAATGAAATTATTTTTGCATTCAATAACTCTTCTGTCTGCAATAACAGATCGTCCAGTTTACCCGTTGCAATCCTTATTGTATCTGAGACATTATGCTTTTCCGGAGCGGTAATTTTAACATCAGTAACATAACCCGGCTTAATTTTCTCAGGGCCTTCTTCACTTATATCGCCCGGAATAAATTTATCTTCAGGTCCTTTATTTGGAGTTTTTTCAATGTCGGCCGGCTTGTTTTTTTTAATCTTCTCTTTAGACTTTTGCTCTGCCTGTATATTTTGTTTTATTATATCAGTCAAATCAATTGAGAGACCTTTAATTTTAAATTTTACCAACGAAATCAATTCTGGATCTGAAGTAGATAAATATTCGCCGACTATATTAATCGTCTGATGGAGCAGATCATAAAGTTCTGCGAAAGGCTGCAATTCTTTTCTTTTTAAAGCTGAAAATATATTCTCCAGTTTCTGACATACCGATTCTAAATCGGTCAAATTTACAGTCCTGGTTGCCCCTTTAAGGCTGTGTGCTTCTCGGAAAACATCTTCAACAATTTCCTGAAATTTGTCTTTTGGGGAGCTTTCCAATTCTAGAAGCCCTGAACTCATCTTGGTAAGATGTTCCCCTGCTTCAATTTTAAAAACAGCATATAATTGTTCATAAAACTCATCACGGATATTATCCATCGTTAAAGTTCCTGTTTATACCTTAAATTGATCAATCAGTTGTTTCAGTTTCTGCCCCATATCATTTAGAATATGTGAAGCTGATTCAAGCTGCTTCGTAGTGGCTGCATTTTGCGTGCTGGCTAATTTTATGTTTTCCATCGCCCTTACTGTCTGATCCATCCCAACACTTTGCTGTTGACTCGATGCGGCAATCTGTATCGCTGCCTGTGCCGCCTCCTCAATCGTTTTAGATAATGTCTCTATTGCAGTGGCTGTTTGACCGGACTGTATAATTGTACTGTCCACCGCTTTATTTCCCTGTTCTGTGGACATCACCGCTCCGCTTATCGCGTTTTGAATATCATTCAATATCGTCCGCACCTGCGTGGTTGACTGCTTTGACTGGTCAGCAAGATTCTTAATTTCCTGCGCCACAACAGCAAAACCTTTTCCCTGTTCACCTGCCTTGGCTGCTTCTATAGATGCATTTACAGAAAGAAGATTTGTCTGCTCTGCAAGATCATTTACCGATGCAATTATCTCCGCAATTGCCCTGCTTTGCTCGCTTAGTTTTATTATACTTTCAGCAATGGACTCCATTTGAGTCCCTATTTTATTAATGCCTTCAACAGTATCACGAGTGGATTGCCTCCCTGTCTGCGAGACCTGAACGGCTCTTTGAGAACTTTCGGCCACCTGTTTTGCTCTCGAATTCGATATCGTCGACGTCTGCCTGACTTCTTCTACTGTCGTGGTTGTTTCGCTTACAGCAGTAGCGGTTTCTGCGGAACTTGCCGCTAATTCCGACGTGCTTGCCGATATCTCCGATGCCGATGAGCCGAGCACCGATACTGTCTCTGATATGTTTTGAATTATCTTTCGAAGAGCGGCAATCATCTTACTGTAAAAAAGCAATGACAATAGAATTAAAAGGATCGTTGAGGCAATAACTATATTTCTGTAGACGGATCTGAATTCGAGTTTTGATTCGTCCATTGCCTTAGTGGTCGATTCATTAAAATATATCTGTGTTTCGGCAATAACTTTAAAGAGTGCATCCTCGCTCGAATTACATTCCTGGACAAAAAGTCTTTTTGCCTCTGTTTGCTTCGACGGATCTGATAAATCATTCAATACCTGAGATATAAGTTTGTTATATTCCTCAAATTGAGTAAGTAAGGCACTAAATTTAGCAACATCATCAGTATGCCCTGACTTTTGATTCATTTGTATACCGTCATTTATTATATTGACGATCTTTTGTGAAGTCGATTCAACCCTATCCCTCAAAATTCTCTTGTCTGCATGATCATTATTTTCAATCAAATCAAATACATCCGAAGACATTTGATTTGATCCCGATTGTACCTGAGTCAGTTTATTTACTTCATTAAAATGTTCCTGAAATTCATCATCTCTTGTTTGCATTAAATTAAACGCCATATTCTGAGTATAATAAATCTGTATAAGCATAATTAATAGAGGTACGCCGAATACTGTTATTAGTTTTCCCCTGGTTGACAGATTATTAATCCATTTCATTTGTATAGCCCTTTATAGTTTTTTAATTATACCTTAAATTGATCAATCAGTTGTTTCAGTTTCTGCCCCATATCATTTAGAATATGTGAAGCTGATTCAATCTGCTTCGTAGTGGCTGCATTTTGCGTGCTGGCTAATTTTATGTTTT
>Ga0118677_10014209_pt1 | contig 11295 bp, 10 predicted proteins | sample AliMusrvi5mmetaG_FD_86154 | JGI IMG/M metagenome (GOLD analysis project Ga0118677, IMG submission 86154)
GTCTATAAAATCATATGCGGCATACAAGTCGTCAGCCTTTCCGGTATAGTCGGGTCTGAATTTTACGTTTAGAAATTTATGCTTGAAATAACTATCGAAGTCAATATTTTCCCCCTCGATCTTGGAGGAATAAACAGACGAAATTGATTTGTAAAACTGGAAATAGTCAACAGGCATCTCAACTTTCTCAATTCTATCTAATTTGTCTAATGGTGATTCACTCACTTTTTTAGTGAAATCGTCAAGAAGTTGTGAAGTCAATATTTTAAATTCCATAATAAGTTGTCATTTATACAAAGATAACTTTTTCTATTACTCAATTCTCTCTATGCAATTTCTACACTGACGATGAGCGCTCATGGCATTACCCATAACGTTCCGCAGCTACACGCAGGCAGGGAAATTAACCACCAAGCCTCCAAAAAAGTGCTGCACTTCAAATATACTCTTTCCTATCGACAAAGTGCCGAAACCCTGCTTGCGGGAAGTTGCTGTAAGTGGCTGGCACTCGAAAAGAATCAAAAAATGGAGTGATTATGCGTTTATTTTCTTTGTTTGCAGAGTCTTGGTCGCTCTGATCTGGCGCCTTTGATATGATATTTTTTGACCCTTAATAAATTCACTAATCGCTTTCTCTTCTTCCTGAGACATAGGATCTTGTCCCCCAATAAAATCAACATCAAGTTCTTTAGCTTTACTTTTCATTTCGGAAAATATTTATTGATAAGTTTTAAAGCTGCATTTTTATCGATAATCATTATTCGTCCGCCAAAATGGATGGCACCTAAGGTCTCTACATAGTGCTGAACAAGTTGCGTTTTTGAGAAAAAGGAAACATTTCCATCATATCCAACCTGAAAGGAAAGTTTACAGGCAAATGCAACGAGGTTTCCTGGAACTCCAGCATAAACTTTAGTTTTCCCTTTGTTAAATGGAGCACTTTCAACAAGATGCAAATAGACATGATCAGACTTAATTTCTACACTTATAAGACCTTGAATAACTGATTGATTATTTACGATCGTCAATTTATAAACATCCTTTTCCGGTTGTTTGAATTCTATTTTCCAGTCAAATAACCAGCCGTTTTTCTTGCTTATTAATTTTAGATCAGCATTTGAAATCAGTGCTATGTCAGTAGGGAAACTGTCACCTGTAATGACATTCTCAATTGAGTTTGTTAATTTGTCAATCTCAAAATCAAGTCCTATTGGTTTATGGTTTCTCACTATTCAAAGATACTAAATTACAGTGGAAAAATTCCTCGTTGTTAAGATTTCTTTATTTTGAAAGGTCGTTCCTACGCTTGCCACTAACGTTCCGCGGCTACCCGCAGACAGGGCTTTCGAAATGTAAATTTTGTCATAATTGCCATCGCCCTGGTTGCGGGTAGTTGCTGTTAACGGCTTGCGTTCTCATTTCGTCCGTATTGGTATCCATATTTCTTCTTCCGAATCGAGGTCGGCATTTTTATATTTGTCTCCTAATACTTCAAAATGTGGTCTGTCGTCCAACAAATAAACCGAATTGGGAAGCCAAACCCCAAAAATATATTGAAAGATACTATTGTTGGTACTTGAACCTTTATAGTCGAAAACAGCGTATAGTCCGGCTGTCAGCGTGAACGTTTCCATCTCATTTGGCACGTTTTCAAAGTCAGTTACTTCAACTGTCGCCCATTTTTCAAATTCATTTGTATGTTTAAAGTCTGAAAAATGTGAAGGCTTATAGATAGCCATTGAAATAAAATCATTTGTCAGGTTGTTGGTTATTTCTTTTCGTCTAGGCATAAAGTTTCTCCACAGCTCTCCAGTCTTGTTGTTAGATAAACTCATTGTGAGCCGTTTACCCACTAGTTTCTTCTCATTTAATGTCTCTATTCTTGGCTGCATTTGCTCAAATTGTCTTGGTAGAGGGCCCTGTTACGCTTGCCGTTAACGTTCCGCGGCTACCCGCAGGCAGGGCTTTTTATATTAATTTCCTTTGCTGCAATATTTTAAACCTTTTAATTTCTTTTATTACAAGCAACCAAACCCTGCTTGCGGGTAGGAGCTGTGTGTGCCTTGAATGGTAAATATAATTAAATTCTTTGACATGATAAATTTCGAAGAAAGTCCAGAGGGTGCAAGTCCCTTATGCGCAAGGGTAACGCCTTGAAGCATTAGCAGGTGGCAAGGTGGTTTGGGGTGACCCATGCACTGAAGTAAGCCAAACGGCAAAAGTCTGAACTGACGAACAGGAACGGGATATGAGGCATAGCTATCTGGGTAAGCAACCACATCATTGCAAAGCCCGAAGAATATCAAAAGGGTAGCTATGTAGATTCCGCAGGGTTAGACCAAAGGACATTTACCTTACCGAGGGAGATCTCACCGTCCACGAGCTGGCAAAGATGAGAAGTCAGCAGAAGCCATAGTAGTTGGAGTAAACGAGCTGCGAACAGAAACCGCAGAGGACTCACTGACCAATGAAGGGCCGAACATTAAGATGTTCCAAATGCAACAGGGATCAGCAATTATGCCGTAGCCCTGTAATAAGCGGAACAGGACAAAAGAAGTATTTAAACGAAATGATTGAACAGGTATTAAACCGACGTAATGTTATGCGGGCGTATCGCCAGGTGGTGTCGAACAAAGGTTCGGCAGGCGTGGATGGTATGCCAGTAAGTGAACTCTACCACTACCTGACTACTAACAGGGAACGGATAGAATCCGAGTTACGGCAAGGGAAATATCTGCCACAAGCCATTTTGGGGGTAGAAATACCCAAAAGCAACGGAAAAACCCGTTTACTGGGAATACCCACAGTTATTGACCGCCTGTTACAACAAGCAGTAGGACAGGTGATCGCCATCAAATTTGAGATGGAGTTTGAGGATTACAGCTACGGTTTATTCACAAGTTGTTTATTTTAGAGGTGTTCATGAGCTCGCTTCGCTCGGTTCCGACCCAATCGCAATGCCCAACAAGCGGTACTTAAGGCGCAGGAGTATATCAACACAGGTTACCAACACATCGTAGACATTGACTTAAGGAGTTTCTTCGATGAAGTAGATCACTGTATTTTGCTGCAATTACTGTATCGCAAGGTAAAATGCCCGCTTACGCTACGCCTTATTCGAAAATGGCTGAGAGCACCTATTTTAATAAAGGGGAAACTCACCAAACGTCGCAAAGGCGTACCGCAGGGAAGTCCGCTTAGTCCGCTTCTGTCCAATATCATGCTCAATGAGCTGGACAAGGAACTGGAAAAGCAGGGACTTCGCTATGTCCGTTACGCCGACGACTTTAGTATTTACACGAAGAGTAGCACGTCAGCCCGAAAGATTGGAAATGGAATCTATTTGTTCTTAAAGGACAAGTTGAAACTACCGATCAACAGGGAGAAAAGCGGAATACGCAAACCTGTAAACTTCACGATACTGGGATACGGATTCGTCCCCACCTATGTGAAGGGTGAACGTGGGAAATACCAATTGGTGGTAAGCGATAAAAGCTGGAAATCGCTCAAGCAGAAACTCAAAGTCATCACACGGAAGACTACTCCAAGTACCTTCGATGAACGTATCCAAAAGCTCAATCAGACCGCTCAGGGCTGGCTCGATTACTTCCGTATGGCAAGTATACAGGGCAAGCTGAAAGATCTTGATGGCTGGCTGCGTAATCGTTTGAGATACTGTATTTGGTCCCGATACATCGGGAGAAGAAACCTGAGCGGAAAAGGAAAAACCTGCTTCGATTGGGAATTGACGAGGATCATGCTTACTCATGGAGCAGAACCCGTATGGGCGGATGGGCCGTTGCCCAAAGTCCGATTTTGGTTACAACGATCACCTTAGACCGCTTACGAAAAAGGGGTTACATGGCTATGCTTACCTATTACGAGAAAATTGCCCCACATCTTAATGAACCGCTGTATACGAGACCCGTATCCGCCAGCGACACAGAGTTATTATATTGCTTAATACTTTGCGGCTCTCAGCGGTTGCCCGCAGCGGTTCTCTGCGATTAAAATACTTACTTTTGATGCAGCCTCACAATATGGGTTCCATTAATTCAGTTGAAGGTCTGGTAGGAGGAAAGTACTAACAGAAGTGCCGACAGGCACACATCAAATCGCTGATGGAATTTTCAGAAATCCAATCAGTATACCTTTCATAATTGAGCCATATCCGTGTTGGTATTTCTGCAACAAATCCTTTGTGTAGGATAAAAAAATAGCGCAAAAAACTGCTAAGAAAACCCTGGCAACTCTTTGCGCTTTATCCGCGTAATTCCACGGTCAAATAGCTTTTTGCAGCTATTTCAATATGCTTTAGAACAAAATTAATTAGGCTTTAAACCGTTTCGCAACTTCATTCCAGTTGATCACCTTGAAGAACGCCTCAATATATTCAGGACGTCTGTTCTGATATTTCAGGTAATAGGCGTGTTCCCAAACATCAATCGTCAGGATTGGAGCTCCCTGAATTTCAGTCACATCCATTAACGGATTATCCTGGTTAGGGGTTGAAGTAACGATCAGATTATCACCTTTCTGTACTAACCATGCCCATCCGCTTCCGAAACGTGTAACAGCTGCTTTGGTAAATGCTTCCTTGAACAGGTCAAAAGAACCAAAAGAACCATTGATCGATTCGAGTAATTTGCCTTCAGGTCCTGCAGGGCCTCCTGGTGTCATCACATCCCAATAAAGATTATGGTTATAAAATCCACCTCCGTTGTTGCGAAGTGCTGGTGCGAGCTTAGAAACATTGGAGAAAATCTCCTCAATGCTCTTCCCTGCAAGCTCAGTATTGTCAACTGCAGCGTTCAGATTATTGGTATAAGCCTGATGGTGTTTGGAGTGATGGATCTCCATGGTTTGCGCGTCGATGTAAGGCTCGAGAGCCTTGTAATCGTATTGGAGCGTTGGCAGTGTAAAACTCATAATTTCTTGTTTTAAATTGTTTAACTCTATAAACGGATAAAAGGGAAAAAGGTTTACAAGAGAACGAAATAATTTTAAACTTTTCCTGCAATACAGAGAACCTCACTATTTTATTCTTTCAGCTGACAACAGAAGGTCTATGCCGGTAGTTATTTAAGGCCGATCACCCTGGAAGGCCAACGCGGCTTAATCACGCAACGGTTATCCCTTAACCAATATCGGTTTACAAGATTACGGAATGGCTTTTACCTTAATACGACCAATCTGAATAGGAGGCGTCACAAAAAATTGATTGTTCAATAATTTGCTTGGTATGCTAAAAAAAAATATCTTGCACAATCATAAAAAATCAAACAGTTATTTAATTCAGGTAAATGGACCAGATCGCAGATTTTAAGAATGAAGACGTATCACTTAATCCGTCTGTAAAGGCTTCTCATAACGGGAAGGAGATTAAAATTAAGGAAGTTGGCTCTAAAGGCGAGCTAAAGAAGTTTATTCATTTACCTGCGGCTATTCATAAAGGTCATATTAATTGGGTTCCACCGATCTATATGGACGAATGGGAATTTTTTAATCCAAAGATCAATAAGTCTTTTGCATCATGCGAAACGATCCTTTTACTCGCCTGGTGTGAAGGGAAAGTCGTTGGCCGGATTATGGGTATTATCCACCGGAAATACAATGCCCTTCATGCTGAAAAGAACGCAAGGTTCGCATTCTTTGAGACATGGAACGATGATGAGGTAGCTACTGCCCTAATCAATGCAATCGAAAATTGGGGAAGGTCAAAAGGGATGGAGCACCTGGTAGGACCACTGGCGTTTTCAGATAAGGATCCACAGGGTTTTCTTATTGAGGGATTTGATGAACCGGCTGTTATTGCTTCAAATTGCAATTACCCCTATCAGGTTGAATTACTTGAGAAAAACAGCTTCACCAAGGAGTTCGATCTTGTTGCCTATAAGATCGATATCCCCCACCCGACCCCTCCATTTTACCTCAAAATTCACGAAAGGACTGTCCGAAATAACCCTGGTCTTCAGGTGCTTGAATTCGAATCACGCCGGAAAGTGAAACCCTATATTCATCCAATATTGAATTTGCTTAATCTCACCTTTAGTGATATCATAGGCTTTACACCCTTCTCAGAAAAAGAGATGGACGATTTTGCAAACCGCTATCTTTTTCTGATTAATCCCCGCTTTATAAAGGTGGTCGTCAACGAAAAACATGAAGTCGTTTCATTTGTGATCGGGATGTCTCACATTGGTGACGGAATCATTAAGGCAAAAGGGTATCTGTTCCCGTTTGGCATCTTTAAAATCTTTGCTGCAGCCCGAAAATCAAAACAGATAAACCTGTTGCTTGGGGGAGTTGACCCTGCTTACCGTGGCAAAGGACTTGACGTGATGATGGGTATTAAGATGTTCGAATCGGCCTATTCACTGGGAAAAAGAATCATGGATTCGCACCTTGAACTGGAAAGCAATACAAAGGTACGTGCTGAAATGGAAAAAGTTGGCGGCCGGGTCTATAAACGGTTCCGTGTTTTCAGCAAGAAGCTGATTGATTAAGGTTTTACTTTTTTTACGCCGATCGCATTGAGCCCTTTGAGCCCTCTTTCAAGTTCAAAGTTCACCACATCGCCCTCTTTGACATCCTCGAGTAGACCGTTGATATGAACGAAATATTTCTCGTTTGTTTCATGTTCTTTAATGAAACCATATCCTTTTGAATCGTTAAAGAAGTCAATCCTTCCGATTCGTACTGTAATCTGATCTTCCTCTTCCCTTCGGGGAACACTGATCTCAATGGAACTGGCATTAACTTTCCGCTTCTTGGATGGATCCGGTGGCGTATCGGTAAGGTTGCCGTTTTCATCCACATAAGCCAGCATGCTCTCAAAATCTCCACCCGTTGAGCTGCCCTTGCGTTCTTCTTTCTTTTGACTCTTCTCCTGCCGTTTTTTCAGACGTTTTTTTTCTTTTTCTTTCTTGTTAAAGGTATCTTGCGATTTGGCCATTCAATATATAATTTAAGGGGATTTATTCGATTGCCGATTTGCAAAGGTACGAAAAATTTTGTTATCGTTGTTCTGCCGATTTTAGAGCCGCAGGAACGATCTGATTTCTAAAAAAGTGAAGGGCTGACTTGTTCATAATCGAACAAATCAGCCCTTCACTAAAATTAATAACATCTAGTTCGATTCCACAAGCTTATTTCTGGTGTCCAAGGCCTTAATTGCCTCAAGCAGTGTGGCGTCTATCTTGCTGATTACCGAGTAAAATCCAACCTCCCCGATAATATTTCGTGCAATATATGCCATAAGCTGTGCTTCAATGATCTTCCCCGAAAGTGCCAGCGATTTGGCATCTGATGCAATTCCTTGTTTTGCAGAATACTCGGTAAAGAGCGAGAGAATCTTATGTTTTAACAAATACTCCTCAAATTCCTTTCCGGTTTTAAGCTTACCAAGCTCTGCCCTGTTTTTATCCGAATAGTCAAATGCATATTGGTAAACAAGCCCTTTCATAACAACCTTTGAATAATAGGGTGACATTCCCGAAGTGTCTGCCGCAACGAAGATATCCGGCATTATTCCACCGCCACCATAAACAACGCGCTTATTACGCGTATAATATTTATGGGTGTCGGCATATTTTATGCTGTCTTTTTGCTCCAGCTCTCCGTGCGCATATCGACGCTTCAGATCACCGTAATAATCGTCCAACCCATTTTTATAAGACTTTTGAATGCACCGTCCGGCAGGGGTATAATACCTTGCTACCGTGAGCCGGATAGCAGATCCGTCGTAAAATGGAACCTGTTCCTGAACAAGCCCCTTGCCAAAAGTACGGCGACCGATAATTGTTCCACGATCGTTATCCTGAATGGCGCCTGCAAAAATCTCACTCGCCGAAGCAGAATATTCATCTACAAGCACAACCACCTTCTTGCCAAAGAATGCCCCAGTTTTTTCAGCATTGAAGCTTCGCTTAGGCTGTGTTCTCCCTTCGGTGTAAACAACCAGCTCCTCCACATTTAGAAATTCACTGACCATCTTGATTACAGCTCCAAGATAACCACCCGGATTTCCGCGCAAATCGATGATAAGCTGCGTAGCACCGGCCTTGTCGAGTTTCTCCATGCCAGCCATAAACTCTTCATAGGTCTTCTCTGCAAACCGGCCAACCTTGATAAACCCTGTATTTGCATTGATCATATAGCTGACATCGATACTGTACAACGGGATCTCCCCCCGTGTTATGTCAAAAGAGATAAGATCTCCGAAACCTTTGCGGGCAATACCCACTTTTACATGAGTCCCCTGAACCCCTCTTAACTTCTTAAGTACTTTATCATTAGTCACCTTAACCCCAGCCATAATGGAGTCATTGACCCTTACGATCCTGTCGCCAGCCCTGATTCCCAGTTTCTGCGAAGGCCCTCCTGATATGACATCGATCACCATGATGGTATCATTCTGAATCGAGAACTGAACCCCTATCCCGCTGAAATTCCCTGACATCTCTTCTCCGACTTCCTGCATATCCTTTGCAGGAATATAGACAGTATGCGGATCGAGCTGCTTAAGGATCTCAGGTATTGCCGTCTCAATCATCTTTTTCGAATCGACTGTATCCACATAATTCTTCTCCACAAGATTGAGGATCGAACCTATCTTGTTGGCATTATTGAGAAACATCGTGCGGGTGAGTAACTGCTTTCTGGTCTGCAATCTCACTCCAAGAAAAATACCGGCAGCAATTGCTGCAACTACGATTACCGGCAACCAAATAACTATTCTATGTGTTCTGTTATCCATCTTATCTAATCAATTCTGTGTTTTATTTTTTAACAGGCTAGACTTAGCCATTATAAATTATTTATTTACTTAAAGTTCAACCTTTACAACCTCCACTTTTGCCCTTTCGAGCAGTTCAACGCCATCGTTCATATGATACGCCTCAGAGAAAACGACCCTTTTGATTCCTGCCTGAATAATCAGCTTGGAGCATTCAAGGCAAGGTGAGGAAGTTACATACAACGTGGCCCCTTCGCTGCTGTTGTTCGATTTTGCAATTTTCGTGATCGCATTAGCCTCTGCATGAAGCACGTAAGGCTTTGTTTTATTGTTCTCGTCCTCGCAAATATTCTCGAATCCTGAAGGTGTTCCATTATAACCATCAGAGATTATCATTTTATCCTTCACCAGCAACGCCCCAACCTGACGCCTTATACAGTAGGAATTCTCTGCCCAGACCGTCGCCATTCTCAGGTAACGTTCATCTAACTTTAATTGTTTACCGATATTCGTGGCTCCCATTTCTATCCCGATTATATTGCCGCCAAAATTAGCAGAAAATGTTTATGCATTGATATAGAAAAGAGTTGGGAATGAGATTATATGTTCCATTTAAAGATATTTAAGAAAAGCGACTGGCTTCCGGCGACTAGCCAGTATGAATTTTTCTCAGACTCCATCTAACCCAATGAAAGTTTAACAAATGGTAAACAAATCCCCTCTTTAGCTGCCAGCTGCCAGCTGCCAGTTGCAAGCAGCCAGTCGCCAGCAGCCTGCAGCCTCTCCTGCTCAGTTAAACCAATAGGAAAGTTTTAGAACCACTGCCCGGTTTTTAACATTCATACTACCCGGAAAGTAGTTGTCGGTATAAACCAGAAAAAGATCAGACACCGGCTTATAACGCCATTGAAACCTCGCATTTATATTTAGATTGTCGGCCTGTTGATTATATTGAACGTAGGTCGTAAAAAAAAGCTTGTTGGTAAAGGTGACATCCAATTTAGGACCGACAAGCCAGAATTTTGTACGTGACCAGGGTGCAGGTAAAAGAAGATCATTATAGGTGTAAATAACGGAGATATAACCATAGGGTTGAAACCTGTAATTTAAAGAACCCTGGGCATACCATCTGGAACCATTGAAGTAACCTCCATAACCAGTCTGAAAATCGTATTTAAACATGGTCCGGTTATCCGAAGCAAAAGTGGCTGAAAATTCATTCCAGTTATAATTACTGCCAGTCAGAAGGTAATTGCTCCCTTTATTTGTAGGATCAAAATTTGAAAGTAGCTGTACATATCGGTTATATCCTTTTATGTCAATACGTTCCCTGCTTTTAAAAACAAAGAAATAATCAAATCCAAGCGACCGGTCCGTCAGTTGCTTATCCACTGGTTTGTAAAAATTGTTTATCTCTGCCATAACACCGTGATAGACCAACGTTCCCTGGTGGGTATAAAATCTCCAGGTGGCACGCGGATTTACCTCGAGAAAATCGCGCCTTGGCACAAATCCGGTCTCGGCATTGAAATCTCTCCCTACATAAAGTTGCAAAAATTCGAGGAGGTAAGTCTTGCGCGAATAAGCGACATTCAATCCCTGGGCAAACTCCTCGGCGGCATTCGTTTTTGGTGAAAAGGATTTCTGAGTAAACAGTTTACCTGTGAGGAAATTGTCTCTGGCAGCAAGATTGTATTCAAGCCCCGCCACACGGTTATAGCTGTTTCCCTGCCAGGTAGAAGGGACATAGAGCTCCTCCTTGTTCACAAATATTGCCGATAAGCTCGAACGGGAAAAGAGTTTTTTCTGAAGTGAGGTTACAAAGAAATTTCGCGCAAGGTAATCCCCTTCATGTCCGGTTTGCATATCCATCAGACCGATACGCCAGTCATGACCCAGCTTACCGCTTAACCGTGCACCGGCATTGACGGGTGCATCAAGTCCAATACGCCGCGAAAAGAAGGGATTGATCGTTGCATTACCATAATTGCTGAACAGGTCGTTGTTTTCGAGAAAGAATTGTCTTTTCTCAGGGAAGTAAAGTTCGAAGCGCGCAAGGTTGGTAACCTGATCGTCAACCTCTGCCTGTGAGAAATCGGGATTATAGGTCAGATCGAGGTTTAAGGCAGAGGACAATCCCAGTTTGGCATCAAATCCGAAATCTTTCTTGTAATGTGCGGCTTCCCCCCCCTCGAAATTCCTCGATGCTCCTCCGAATAGATAGGGTATCAGTGCGAGGCGGAGACCTGATTTTGGCGGCGGAGTATCCCATTGCAGTTGACCGGTATAGGCAAGAGAGGCGGTTGGAAATTGGCGCGGCACCGGCGCCCAGGCAGATTTTTCATTTAATTTGAGGTCCTGCCTCGAAAACTGGACATTCCAATGGTCAACACCGGGTTTGTAACGCACCGATTTAAAAGGAATTCTCATCTCGGAGATCCACTTATCCGGATAGTTTTTGGTTTTCAGTTCCCATTTGCAGTCCCAGATCAGGTTGACTGCCGATCCGCCCCCCATCGTTCCGTCCCAGGGAGCGCCTGCAGCATTAACCCCAAAGG
>Ga0118677_10014210_pt1 | contig 11294 bp, 12 predicted proteins | sample AliMusrvi5mmetaG_FD_86154 | JGI IMG/M metagenome (GOLD analysis project Ga0118677, IMG submission 86154)
AACTTATACGAATCATAACTTATGAAAAAAAATTAAGATTCGTGCCTCTACTTAAAAATAAACTTTTATATGTGTTGTTTTGTAACAAAATAGTCTCTATAGTATAAAATTAATCGTATAAATCTTCAAATTGTTGTATCATTTCTTGTGATATATTTGTGATATTTACAAAACAGTTACCTAATCGTGCAATAATATTGTGTGTCAATCTATGGCTTAACTGATTTAGTGGTCACCACTAAATATATATTGGTTATATCTATAAAGCTTATAAAGGAAGAAAAATGAACGATAATAATTCTCAAAAAAATTTAGAATCTTCGTCTAATGACACACACAACACATTAGCAAGAAGAGATTTTTTTAGAAAATCTGCAGCTTTGTCTGCTACTGCTTTAGCTGGTACAAGTCTTTTTGCTAGTACAAAGGCAATGGCTGACGATCCAGCTATTATAAACCATGTACCATGGGGAATCAAATTTGGTGACCCTGTTACCAAAAATCTTTATGGGATGCCATCAGAATATGAGCACAACAATACAAGAAGAAATGCTGAACTGCTCTCTTCAGGTAACTTCTATGCATCAATTGCAATGTGTCCTATTCAAGAATCAGAAGGAATTATTACACCAAATGGTTTATTTTTCTCAAGATGTCACGGTGGTGTTGCTCAAGTCAATCCAAATGAGTTCCGTTTAATGATTCATGGTCTTATAGATAAACCGTTAGTGCTTACTCTTGATCAACTTAAACGTTATCCAAGCGTTAGCCGCATTCACTTTATCGAATGTCCTGCAAACGGTGGACCAGAGTGGAGAGGACCACAATTCAACTCTGTTCAGTTTGCAAAAGGGATGATGAGTTGTGCGGAATGGACTGGTGTTTACATTAAGACTATTCTTAAAGACTTAGGTCTTAAACCAACTGCTAAATGGATGCTTGCTGAGGGTTCAGATAACTCAGAGATGGGAAGAACTGTCCCGATAGATAAAGTACTCGATGATGCAATGATCGTATGGGGACAAAATGGTGAAGCTCTTCGCCCTGAACAAGGATATCCTGTTCGTCTGGTACTTCCAGGTTGGGAAGGTAACTTATGTGTTAAATGGCTTAAACGTCTAGAATTTTCTGATGAGCCTTTTTATGCAAAAGAAGAAACTGCAAAATATACTGCTCTTAAACCAGATGGTAAAGCAGTACAGCATTTCTATGCAAACGAAGTTAACTCTATTATCACTTCTCCATGTCCAGAAAAACCATGGACTGACCTTAAAAAAGGTGATATGGTTGAGATCGAAGGTCTTGCGTGGAGTGGATATGGCACTATTACGGGTGTTGATATTACATTTGATGGCTGTAAAAACTGGACTCCTACAAAACTTAAAGGTCTTGTTCTTCCAAAAGCTTGGACGAGATTTAGTTTTATGTACAAATATGAAGGCAAACCTCTCATTATAGGAAGCCGTGCTATGGATGATGCTGGACGTATGCAACCAACAATCGAAGAAGAAGTTTCTGTTATGGGTGTAGAGTCAGTTTATCATAGAAATAGTATCGCTACATGGGAAGTCACAGAAAAAGGGGAGGTTCACAATGTTCAAATTAGATCGTAAATCACTGGTATCAATTTCATTAATTGCGGCAGTGTCTATTGGACTAACGGCATGTGTTGGTGGTGATGCTTCTCCAGATGGAATCGGTGCCGTTTCCTCAACGGGTGCTTCACATTCATATGCAACTGGTCCAGATGCAGGAAAACTTGTTGTTGATGGTGGTGTTACATATCCTGTAAACAACAATAAGTCTGGTATCTATTATGTAAATTCTGATACACAAAATGGTGGGTACTCTTACGGACGTACACCAACAAAAAATGAGTTAGATGCATGGGCTACATCTGTAACACCATATGCTCCACCACCGGAAGGACATGGAAATGTTCAAGATGGTGCGGACTTGTATGATGCTAAATGTGGCATGTGTCACGGAGATTTTGGTTCAGGTGGTGGCGGATATCCATCTCTAGCAAAAGGCAATGCTTACGTTGGTCAGAAATCATTGACTAACCAAAGAGGTATTACTGAGGATGGTCCAAATCGTGTATTTGGAACATACTGGCCACAAGCAAGTACTCTTTGGTGGTACATCAAAGAGGGTATGCCTCATTCAGCTCCAAAAAGCTTAACTGATGATCAAGTTTATTCATTAGTTGCTTACATACTTAATATCAATGAAATGAAAATTGATGGTGAGTTAGTTGGAGATGATTATGATTTAGATAGAGCGAAGTTCTTGAAGATTGTTATGCCAAACAAAGATGGTTTTGTACCTAAAATTGATGGCCCACAAGGTCAAGATAATGCACGTGCATACTTTAATGATCCAAAAAACATTGGTGCAAAGACTGTTAGCGAACGTTGTATGACGGACTGTATTAAAGGTGAAACTAAGGTAACTCGTATTAAAGTTGAAACGAAAGATTTCTTACCGCCTTTATCTACAGTAAGAGATTTACCAGTAGTGGAGAAAAAAGCGGGTTCAAATGATGCTGCTAAAGCGTCATACGAGGGAACTTGTAAGATGTGTCACGGTGCTGATGGCATGGGCGCTCCTGTAGTTGGAAACAAAAAAGCATGGGCAAAAGTAACAACTCAAGGTATAGATAAAGTATATGATCACGCAATAAACGGTCTTAACGGTATGCCTCCAAAAGGCGGAACAGACCTAGCAGATTCAGATCTTAAAGCAGTTGTTGACTATATGATCAGCATGAGCAAGTAATTTAAATAAAAAGGAAATAGAAATGCAAAGAAGAAAATTTTTAAGTCTAGGTGCACTAGCAGCAGTAGTTACAATGGTTCCAGCGAGTTTAAGTGCTCTAGATTTCAGAGCAACAAAACCAGATGTATGGACAGCTACGACAGTAAATGATGGTATTGCAAAATTGTTTGGAAAAGTAGCAACTCCTAATGATGCTATTAAATTAACTATCCCGAAAGTTGCAAGTAATGGTGGTCAAATCCCAGTTGATATCGCTACTGATATCCCTGCAAAAACTGTAGCATTGTTTCAAGATGCAAATCCAGAGAGTGCTATCATGGTATGGAATGTTGTTGAGGGTAGTGTTGTTGATTATTCATTGAAAATAAAAATGAAAAAAAGCGGAAGCATGACAGTTGTAGTTGAAGGTAAAGATGGAAAACTTTACTCAACAACAAAATCTCTTGACGTTGCACTAGGTGGTTGTGAAGGCTGATTTAGCCTTTACAACATACAAAAAACAAAATAATTAAAGGATATTTATGAAAATCAAAGCAAAATTAAAAGGCGATCTTGTTGAAGCTAAAGTTATGATCAAACATGACATGTTAACTTATGATCAAGCAAAAGCAAAAACTGGTAAAAGAGAAGATGCAAACTTTATTGTACATATTGAAGCAACAGTAAATGGTAAAGCAGTTTTTGACGCTTCTACAAGTCAGTTCCTTTCTAAAAACCCAATCGTTGGTTTTAGCTTCAAAGGCAAAGCTGGAGATAATCTTGTTGTAAACACTGTTGACCTTAAAGGCAACAAAGATACAGAAACACAAGCAATTAGATAATCGAAAGAGGGAGTATTCCCTCTTTGATTTGCAATACAAATATAGAGGATTATTATATGAAAATATTGAGATCTCTCTTTCTCCTTCTTACCTTACAGATATTATCATTTTCTGCAGAAATCAACCTTGATAAGCTTATAGATACAGCTACAAAAGAACATAAACATCTTTTCGTTTATTTACATTGGAAAGACTGTGTTTACTGCCAAGAGATGTCAATGTTTACTCTTGATACCGCAAATATCAAAAAAAGAATCAAAAGTGATTTTCTTTATACAGATATTGAAACTTCAAAGAATGATACAGTCATCTATAAGGATTTTAAAGGAACGGCGAAAGAGTTTACAAAATATATAGGGTTTGGTTTTCCTGTTTCATTATTTTATGATAAAGATAAATCAGTTGCAGGATTATTTCCAGGCATCTATAATGAAGATGAATTCGCAGTCGTTCTTGAATATATTAAATCAGACAGCTACAAAAAAATGGAGCTAGATGTTTACGAGAAAAAAATCGGTTTTAAAAAGAAGAAATAGATGTCAAAACATATTTTAGCAACAGTTAAAGAACTGTACATATCTATAAAAGAGGAACCTCATAGACTTATAAAGAATGAGCTCAATATAGATCCCCAAGGTGTTAAAGAGGATAAATTTTATGGAAAAGATCCTCTACGAGCTATCTTAATCAGTTCTATAGATGCCTATCATATGGCAAAACAAATAGATATAGATTTGCAAGAGGGAATCCTTGGTGAAAATATTCTCATTGAGGGGAGTATAAGCAGCTTACATATAGGAGACAGGTTCAAAATTGGAGAAGTCACATTCGAACTTACTCAAAACTGTACCCTCTGTATAGGTCTTTCTAAAATAGATTCCAAATTGCCTAAACTGCTTAAAGATGATCGCGGAATCTTTGTAAAAGCAGTAAATAGTGGTTTTATTAAAAAAGGTGACATCATCCATTTATAAAAGAAAATTTGTTCTAGAACGATGGAGATTATAAAACGTTTTTGACCTTTATTCTTCTTATTTTTGTATTTGAGTAAAATTGTAAAAATTTAACTCTATTTTTTTATTTGTATCAAAAAATGTCACTTCCAACCTAATCTAATTTCGCAATTAGATAGTATTAAAGACAAAACATTTTAGATGCGACAACTAAAGGATATTTTTTGAGCTTACGAAGTTTTATATGGGAATATGGAGAGAAAGTTGCGGGGTATGATATCCCTGTTGTCAACGAGAGAGAAGCGAGAGCTGCTGCAGGGATACTCGGAATTCTTGGAACAATTATTATGTTTGTCGGAATAGGATTTAATCATACTATGGTGGCAAGAATCTATTTGGGATTTTTATGGGTTGATTTTACGTTCAGAATGATAAGTCCAAAATACGTCCCGTCTTTACTCTTGGGAAGATTTGTAGTTCAAAATCAAAAACCAGAATATGTGGGCGGATTGCAAAAGCGTTTCGCATGGTCACTCGGCTGGCTTATCTCTTTACCTATGGTTTGGTGGTTTGTTTTAAATTGGGATATAACTTTTTACAAAGTTTTAATTTGTGTACTTTGCGCTAGTTTAATGTTCTTAGAAAGTGCTTTTTCTATATGTATTGGCTGTATAATATACGAATTTATCACTAGAAAGCATGCTCAATATTGCCCAGGGGGAATATGTGAAATACATATAAAAGAACCTATACAAACTTTCAACTTCATACAAAAAGCGATTGTTGCTTTAGCTATGATTGGGCTTTTTGCAGGAACGTACACCTTTTTAGCGTATGAACAACCTAAAACATTCTTCGGTGAGTTTCTTCATGAAGCAGTTTTAACAAAAGCCCAACTTCAAAAAGAGAAAGATGATGAATTCCAAAAAGAAGCAGACAAAGAATTTGAAAATGACAACTAATTCTTAGCGAAATAGTTCGTTAAAAACACTTTACATGTAAACCTTACATGTAAAGTGTTTTTCTAAAGATTTAATACAGAAATAGAAGATAATAAACTCCAACTCCCATATATGAAGCGACACTTATCCCTAAAAATACCAATTTTCCCACTTTCTTATGAGAAACGGATACACCTTTATTTTCTAATTTGTAACTTTTAATAGCACCATATAAAAGCGCAGACCAAAGGATAACACTTACAAGCGCAATACTTACATGTACAACTAAGAATGTGATCATAAAGCCATATGAGACATGCGCATTTTGCATAAATTCTATAAAGCCATCAGAAACTCTTACCCCTACTTCAAAAACAACAACTACAACCAAAGTCACCGCAAATAAAATTAACTGAGACAGAAAATGCTTTTCATATTGCTTTTTAACGGCCAAAAGAATAGAAAGAAACATCAAAACAGGCAAGAGTGCAAAATACACCGTAATAAAATCCATATAAAATGGTGCGGAAGTTCCTAAAAAACCTGTGCCAAACATATATAACCTCGTCAATTATTAAAATATTTTCTCAGCAGAATCCTATCTAAAAGAGCTTAAATCAGATATATTACCTTTAAAAAAAGATCCTCAGAAAATGAATTTGAAAAAAGGTATAATCCAAACATTAACAAGTAGTGGTTCTGCCAGAATAAATCTCTCTCTAGTTCAAAGGATGTCTATGCATACCATACCACTTCAAAACCTTCTTTTTATGCTGCTTCCTGTTGCTATTGTAGGGTATTTTTATTATAAATGGCTCGGTGATGCAAAAGAGATCGCGTATGCTACGCTTAGGATGACCTCGCAGCTTTTGCTTATAGGATATGTCCTAGAGTTTTTATTTAAAGATGATTCACCCTTAATAGGTGTTGCCATAGTGTTTTTTATGATAGCAGTATCAAGTCTGATTGCTCTTCGCAGCTGTAGGCAAAAGAGCTTACAAAAATATACTCATATCTTCAGTGCTATTGCAATCGGTGGCAGTTTTAATCTGCTCATCGTCTTAATTGCTGTGTTAGATCTTAAATCCCTTTATACCCCAATGATAATGATCCCACTTGCTGGAATGATCTATGCCAATGCTATGAATGCCGTGGCTATTGCGGTGGAAAGATTTGACTATGAGATTCAATTAAATGACTACGCACAATCGCGCTTCTTAGCCTTCAAAGCCGCAATGATACCTCAAGTCAATACTCTCTTAGCGGTAGGTCTTGTTTCTCTTCCTGGGATGATGACAGGACAGATACTCTCAGGTATCAGCCCGCTTATTGCGGCACGATATCAGATAGTGGTGATGGCCATGGTACTAGGAAGTGCGGGGATATCGACTATTTTGTTTTTATATTGGCAGAGAGTAGCTACCAGACAGAGTGCGGATATTACATAACATTAGATATTACTTATTTTCAATCTAAAAGCCTCAAACTCTTCAATTGGCAATGGCTTTGAAAAATAGTACCCTTGTATCTCGTCACATCCTTGCTCATGGAGATAATCAAGCTGACCAATAGTTTCCACTCCCTCTGCGATTGTTTGTAATCCCAAACTTTTAGCCATACTGATAATCGCGGCAACGATCGCTTTATCTTCGGGATCAACATTAATATCTCGTATAAATGATTGATCAATTTTGAGTTTGTAGATATTGAACTTTTTGAGATAACTCAAAGATGAATAGCCGGTACCAAAATCATCGATTGACATTCTTACCCCTTTGGAGTGTATCTCATTCATCATACTGATCGCTCTTTGCGGATCTTGCATCGCAACACCTTCTGTCAATTCAAGTTCCAAATATTCTGGCGGCAAACCAGTTTCTTTGAGAATATTTGCTACCAAGTCTGGTAAATTGTGTGTTCTAAATTGTATAGCTGAGAGATTTATTGCCATGATAATGGGTTCCATTCCTTCATTCATCCACTGTTTTGCAGATTTTACTGCTGTGCGTAGAACCCATTCACCTATGGATAGAATTGTTCCATTTTCTTCAGCCATTGGAATAAACTCAGCAGGAGAAATATTTCCAAACTCAGGATGATGCCAGCGCAATAACGCTTCTGCACCAATAATAGTTCTTTTTTCGGTAGAAAACTGAGGCTGATAATGGAGTTGAAATTGATTCCGTTCAAGTGCGTGACGAAGCGCATTGCTTAGTTCAAGATGTCGGATAGAATTTTTTTGCATCTCTTCTGTAAAAAAATAAAAGCCATTTCGTCCCTCTTTTTTTGCTCGATACATGGCCGTATCGGCATTTTTATAGAGCGTGTCAAAATCTAATCCATCATTTGGATACAGTGCAATACCTATGGAAACACTGATACTGAGTTCATTGCCATCAATATCAAAAGGTTTTTTGAATGTATCCAAAAGTTTTTGAGCTACTTGTGATCGATTAAACGAATCAGATGAAGAGAAAATCAAGAAGATAGTATTAGAGAGTGAGTTTGCAAATTTAGAGCCATTAGAAGCGTTTGTTAAAGTGGGAAATTTCCCAGTCAGTAAGATCAAATTTGGTTATCAAGAACCGCCGAAGATTTGTGAGCCGTTGATTCGACGTGAGCTGGGGTATTTTGATTCAATGGAAGAGGCAACAATACACTCAAAACAGTTTGTGGCGTAAGAGACCTTACGCATCTATGAGAGGGGGTTCTTCACCCTTTAGCACGTCCTCAATCTCTTTACGCAATTCATCTTGATTGGGTAAATAGAGTTGATACTTTTGAACGAAGAGTTGGCTATTCATTCCGTATGTTGCATATTCGACCAGCAGTTCATCTTTGTCTTTGCTCAAAATTATACCGATAGGAGGATTGTCGCCCTCAATATTTTGTTCATTCGCAAAGTACCCCAAATACATATTCATCTGTCCGATGTCATGGTGTTTGACTTCATTGATTTTGAGGTCGATCAAGACAAAGCATCTCAAAATCCTATGATAGAACACTAAATCTACTTTGTAGTGGGTATTGTTAAGTGTCACCCGATATTGTCGTCCGACAAACGTAAATCCTTTGCCGAGTTCCAATAAAAAGCTTTGCAGATTATCGCATAACAAACTTTCTAGTTGAGTTTCAGCGATATGATAAGGCTCAGGGATTTTTAAAAATTCAAAGATATAAGGGTCTTTCAAAATATCAGTAGGTTTCTCGATGATTTGACCGTTTTTAGAGAGATCAAGAATCTCTTGTTTGTTTTTTCCCACACTCAGGCGCAAAAATAGACCACTCTCTTTTTGGCGTTGCAGTTCTCGAACCGACCATTTTTCACTCACAGTTTGTTTCTCGTAAAACTCCCGTTCAAGATCGTTCTCAACCTTCAAAAGCTCTACGATATGTGACCAGCTCAATATGTGCGACACTGTCGCACATATTGGATAGACGAGATAAAATTGGCGAAATCGGATGAGATTACTACGACTAAAACCTCTGCCATGCTGCAATGTCAAATCTTTGCTAAGTTGTTCTAAAAGCCCCTTGCCGTAATCTGCTCTTTGCATTCCAGCTTGTTCGAATTCGACGATGTATTGACCGATTATCCAGTATGTGTGTACCAGCTCAGCATTAACGGCATTGACGGCACGTACTCGTCCAGCTTCATAGGCTGAACTGATAGTGTCTAATAGTTGTTCATATTTTTTTGTGGTAGAGATATTGCTCATTTATTTTTCATCCTTCTTGCCATTTCGATCTAAATGAATTAATTATACTTTGAGAAATTTTTAAGTCTTCAATTTTATTAATCATAAATACTTTTTTACCTGCATCTTTTATTGAAGCACCTATGTGATAAACTTCTTTGTTATCAACAATAATGAATCTATCATGTACATCTTCTGTAGTCTTCTCGTTGATTGTTAAATTTGGATATTGGTCAAGAAATAATTTTTTCTCATGGCTATAATCGCCTTTCAACTTCAAGGTTAAAAGTTGTATATCAATTTTATTTTCGACAAACATTTTAAAGAATTCGAAAATTGTTTGATCAATATATGGATCTACTATATAAATTTCTGAAGTAGTAGCATGAATAATGTTTCTTATTTTTTGATATGCCGAATGTACTAATCCCTTTTCGAAAAATAGTTCGATAATTTCACTATCAACAGGAGAAAGTGTATTGTCCACTAAGTCCCAACCAATGTTCCTTAATTTCTCTATAATTTCATCTTTCTTGTGAGGCTCTTCAATGATTAAGGCATTAACAAGTAAATAGATTATGTTTAATGCTTGCTCATTAGGCAAGTTCATAATAAATTCATTTACTCTTGGTAAATAAACTCTGACTCTTGTTTTGTTGGAAAAGTTTTCCTCTTTGGTTAGTGCGAGATTGATAGATATGCCAGCTTCCAAGATGACTTTTAAAAAAATATCGCTAGTAACTGTCAATAAAATAGATAGAGCAATTGGTAAAGGATTTAATTTATTATCAAAATCTTTCATTAATTTCCTTTGTTTTACTCATTAATACCCATACCGAATTCCATTAAGGTTATTATTAATTTGCTGAAGTTGCATATTAGTTTTTCTATTTTGTTGTTGCTGATACATTTGATTGTTCATCTGCCGCAAACTCTCCGTAGCTTGATTGGTTTGATAGGCACTCTGATTAAATGAATCGCCTATGCTTCTCAATGATTGACCGATACTATTCCAAGCACTACGTGTGTCTTGTTCCTCTTGACGTCTTTGCACCTCTGCTTGTTGTTGACGTTGTAGATTTAGTTGTTGCTGTTGATATGCTTGTTGTTGCTGTAATTGTTCATTTTGTTTTTGTTGAGCTATTTCTTGCTGTTGCTTCTGAATTATTGCAACTTTCTCTTTTTCAAGCTGCTCTAACTTTCTATCAACTTTTGCTTGTAATTTTAGTTCAGATTTATCTTCACAAATTTCTTTATATTCTGTATTATCCATAAAGTTAACTTTTATATTGTCTTTACAAATTTTTCTCAAATATTGTTTCTTGACTAACTGAGCTTGACTTTGTGCTTGAAGTGCTTTATCGTATGCTTCTTGAATCTCTTTAATAATTGAATCGGCTTTATTCATATATTGTGAGGGCAACTCTGACGGCTTTGGTTCGCCATTGATATATTCACCCTTTACAATTGTGGCATTTTTATTTTTTTCAAAGCCCCATCCATTTCTTTGGTTATCTTTATTCACTAATTGAAAATTAAAATCAATTGTTTCGATATCATTTTTTCTGAAATCAATATATTCATAACGAAAATTAGGAAATTGCTTACGATATACTTGAGTATTGTTCCAAAATGGTGACCTTGCAATTGCAAGGTCAGGCTCTTGAGGTAAGCCGTTAATTTTTCCTGTTACAAACGTAATATCTATATCGTTATTTTTTTCTTCTACAAATCTTTGAACTCCATAATCGGAACCATAATAGTTACTTCCACCTTCAAAAATATAACTATTTAAAACATCATATTGAACCAAATAGCCTTGCGCCATTCCTTTCTCGTAAATCCCAATTTGCCATGCATCGGTCATGTTTGCTTTTTCAATTTCTCTACCTAGCCCAAAAGCATATCCATCTTTACATTCTCCATCCCAAAATATATTGTATGATTTATCTTTCGATGGAACATCATTACCATCTGGAACAGCAATTTTACATGGGATCTTTTTATTTTTTGGCTGTATCCATTTGAATGTTCTTTTAGGAGTTGTATTTTTAATCTCCTCAAACTCTTTAAAATAGTCTATTTCATATTGTGCAAGTC
>Ga0118677_10014212_pt1 | contig 11293 bp, 9 predicted proteins | sample AliMusrvi5mmetaG_FD_86154 | JGI IMG/M metagenome (GOLD analysis project Ga0118677, IMG submission 86154)
TTAGCGAGCGGGGGCGGGACAAAATTCTCAGCCTGATCAAGGAACGCCCCGAACCGCTTGAAACCTGCCCCGAAGCCGAGTTTCTCGGCGAGTGGATGGAAGAACTCGGCAGCAAACGCCCCCTTTCCAAACTCGAAATCCTGCAACAGGAAATGGACCGCGCCATCGCCACTGAAGCCTACGAACGCGCCGCCGAACTCCGCGACGCCATCCGCGCTTTCCACGAATCTCAGACGCAATAGCCACACAAAAAAACGTCGCGCAGTCCTCTTCATAACAGGCATAAAGTCCAGACGATGAAGATATTGATTACAGGCGCAGCCGGCAACTTGGGCTCCTTTCTTGCTCGCTATCTGCTTGCGCAAAGCACTCACAGTTTGCGACTGATGGCCTTTCGCCGTGAACCGCCGCGCGATATCGTTGTGGAAGGTCGGTCTGAGGTGGTTCACGCCGACTTGAGAGCGGCGCAAACGCTTCAAGCGGCGGTCACTGGCGTCGATGTTATCGTTCACTTCGCTGGGGTTCTCTTCAAAGCCAATCCGGGGCGTTTTCTCCCCACCACAAACACCACCTATTTTCGCAATCTCGTGGATGCGGCGTGTGCCAATGGAGTAAGGAAAATCATCTTGATTAGTTTCCCTCATGTCGAAGGGCCGACAACTTTTGATGCCCCCGCGACTGGACGATTGGACGGCACGCCGATCTCCCATCACGCGCGGACCCGTTTAGAGCAGGAGCGCTACCTCTTCGCAAAAGTGCAAGAGCCGATTTCCCTACGGGTAGGCATGGTGTATGGCCGTGGCATTCTCATGATCGAAGCCGCCCGTTGGCTTGCCATGCACGGACTCTTGGGAATCTGGCGCGAGCCGACGCCGATTCATCTCATTTCCACCTTAGACTTCTGCGCAGCTTGCACTGGCGCGATCTCGCACCAATCCGCGACAGGTATTTACCATCTCGGAGATGAGGGTCGCGTTACTTTACAAGAATTCCTCACCATAGCCTGCCAACACTGGGGGTATCGCAGCCCGCGAGTAATGCCGTTGGGACTGATCTATGCCGCTGCGTGGATGTGCGAGTTTTACTCTCACATAACCGGTTCGACGTCTCCCCTTACGCGCGACTTTATCGACATCGAGCGAGTCTCCTATTTCGGCGATACACAGCGGATGCGCGAAGAGTTGCTGGCGAACTTGAAGTTCCCAACGATTAAGGAAGGTCTCATCACCTTATAAAGGACGCAAGGAAGCGAGGTTTTTGTCTTTTCCTTTGCGGCCTTTGCGCCTTTGCGTGAGACATTTCTCTCCCCTCACCCCAACTTCGCCATAAGCCCCCGCCGGGCTTCCGGCAAGTGGTGGCACAGCCGCGCCAGCGCCGCGTAAGCATTCCCCTCATTGTGAACCCCCAGGAGCCGCGCCAACTCCCCCTCAAAGTGCAGCAGGGCCCGGCGATCCGGAGTGGCGTTCTCCAAGTATTGAAGCGCCCTGCGCAGCAAATCGTAGAGTTCCGGCACGGGATGCTCCGGCTCTGTCAGCAACTCCAGCAACTCCACAAAATACGACGCCATCTCCACCCGCCCGTAGTCCTTGCGCAGCCCCTCAAACGGATTCTTCAGCGCACATTCGCGCAACGTGTGAATCTCACTCCGGTGACTTCTCACAAATGCAATCTCCGTCTCGAAAAAGAGATCGAGCATCCCGGCAAACGCATTTTTGGGACGCAGCGCCCCCCTGGCCATCGTCTTCAACTTGCCATGGTCGAGCGTAAGCCAGGTAACAATCAGGCTCGTTTCCGAAAACTTCGTTCGCCGAAGCAAAATGGCAGCAGTGCTTTCCATTGCCGACCACTTTACAGCGGCAGCAAGAAAAACGTCTTTCTTTTTTGCGTTTTTTGCGCCTTTTTGCGGCTATCCCTTTCCTGCCTGTGACACCCTCCCCCTATCGCGGACGCCTCGCCCCCTCGCCCACTGGATTTCTCCACCTGGGCCATGCGCAGACGTTCTGGATCGCTCAGGCACGAGCTCGCCAAGCCGGTGGAACGCTCCTTCTGCGAGTGGAAGACATCGACACCGCCCGCTGCAAGCCGGAGTTCGCCGAGGCACTTTTGGAAGACTTGCGCTGGTTCGGATTGGAATGGAGCGAAGGTCCGGATTGCGGTGGTCCCTGCGCCCCCTACCTCCAAAGCGCGCGGCGCGAACATTACCTCGCTGCACTGGAACAACTGCGCGCGGGCGGCTTCATCTATCCCTGCCGGTGCTCCCGGCGCGACGTAATTAGTGCGCTGAGCGCCCCCCACGCCGGAGACGAGGAACCGAATTACCCCGGCACCTGCCGCCCACAAACCTCCACTCCTATCGCACCCGCCGGGCTCACCGACGTTCACTGGCGTTTCCGGGTACCCGACGGCGAGCGCCTCACATTCATGGACGGCGCGCTGGGGCTGCAAACTGCCGTGGCGGGCGTGGACTTTGGCGACTTCGTTGTCTGGCGACGCGACGACGTTCCCGCCTATCAACTGGCCGTAGTTGCCGATGACGCAGCGATGGGCGTTACGGAAGTCGTGCGCGGAGCCGATTTGCGGCTTTCCACCTTTCGCCAACTCTTGCTCTACCGGGCACTCGGGCTCACGCCACCCGCGTTTTACCACGCGCCACTACTGTTTGATCCGGCAACCGGGCAACGCCTCGCCAAACGTCACGCAGCCTTGAGTCTACAGGAACTTCGCGCCAGCGGAGCCTCGCCGGAAGCTTTGCGGCGAACCTGGTCGGCTACAATCCCATCGGGATCGTCTTGAGACGATCTTCCCACCGGGTCAGCAAGTGGATGATCACATTGAATCCGAATTTATAGGAGCTGAGAATTTTCGGTAGTTCCACCCCCCGGAAGTAAATTTCCCTCCGGTCGAAAATCGTGTTGTCGCTATAGATCAACTCGGGACTGTTGGGATAACGGCTATCGTCAACCTCTACTTGTTTGGTCTTCTCGTTTTCCCTCAACGCAAGCCGCCACATGTCGCCATAATCGTTGGCTGTGTAAATAATCGCCACCTCTCCGCCGAATCGCAGGGCATACACCGGCTCCTTGTAAAAATTCACTCCGGGCTGGGGCTGGCTGGCTTCCGGGTAATAGATGTTCTTACTGGCAAACATCGGGTAGTTAGGCGGGAGCACTTCCCAGTCCTTGTCTTCATCGGGAATCACCCGGCGCATTTCACGGCGGAAAGCGAGGTCAAAACGGGAACGCCGGCCCGGCAGCGAACTGTCTCCCCAAATACAGCCGCCCACCTGCACATACTTTTGAAGGTTCGTCACTTCTTTATCCGTCAGCTTGAAATCGCGGTGGCCCGTGAAGAAAATAAACGGCGGTTTCTTGACGAAAATATCCTCGCTGGAGAGATCCAATGGCACCGGGATGGGATTCGCCCTGATCTTCCCCTTGGAAAGTTTATTCATGAAAAAGAGCATGTTGGGGAGACTCCCCTTGCTGATCGTCTCGTCCGGCCTGTTCTTGTTTTTGATGATGTTCGTCGAATCCCAATCACCGCCACGTGCCTTGTCATCGGGGTCGCCGTATTTGGCCAGGTAGGCATTAAATTCAAATTCCCGCTCCTTGATGGAAGACCCCAAGCCGCCACCTCCTTTGGCTGGTTTGGACCAATCTTTCGTGAATTCCCGAATCTTCCGCGCCTGAGCCGGGCTCAACTGCTGGCCCATGGCGAGGTTCTTGGGAGCCGCCGCGACTTTACTGGGGTCGATCGTCGTCGTGGGAGGTGCAGGCACTACCGTTGGAATCTGGAAAGTCTGTGGAGTCGGCGTATTAACAGTGATCGCCTCCAGCGTGTTGTTATTCTGGGTCGGCGTCATCGTCGGCGTCTCCTGAACAATATCGAGCGGCTTGACCGGAATCGTCTCGCTCGCAACAAATTTGGAATCGCCATCCCCGCCGGTGAAGTCCGCCGGCTCCTGCGTGTATTTCATGATGACCGTGCCACCGAGGAAGATCACCAGCAGCAGGTGAAAGAGCACGGAGATGGTAAAAAAGCGCGAATTGAAAAGCTTGATCCGAATTTCCCGCAACGCGCGACTCTTGGATTGGATGAAAGACATAGGGAGGAAACCTTTTTTAGTTAACGGCCCTTGGCAAATTTTGCCAGCCCTTTTCGTGAAAAAGAATGTTTTCCTCGGTCCGGCTAAAAGAGCGCCCCCTCCACGGATTGACTTTCAAGCGCTGTTCCCTATTTTCAATCCATAGTGAAACCCCTTCCGCGGCCCGACGCCCAGGCCAAAAATATCCCAAAGGAGATCAAGGTCGCCTTCGAACTCATTGCCACCCCGCTTGCCAGCGTGGAGGAGCGTATCCGCGCCCAGGCGCGTGAATTCGATCCCGCCGTGGAAGGCTACGTCGCCTACGCCTGCGAATCCAGCGGCAAACGGCTCCGCCCCGCCCTCACCCTCCTCTCCGCGGGAGCCACCGGAGGCATCAGCGCCCCCCACATTGATCTGGCCGTGATCCTCGAACTCGTTCATGCCGCCACGCTCGTCCACGACGACATCATGGACGGCGCAGACCGTCGTCGCAACCAGCCCACGGCCAACGCCAAATGGGGAAGCACCATCAGTGTCCTCTTGGGCGACTGCATGTTCGCCCACGCCCTGAAACTCTCCACCCATTTCACCAACAGCGAAATCGCCCGCCACATCGCCCACGCCTCGGCGGAAGTTTGCTCTGGCGAAATCATCCAGACCCAGCGCCGCTTCGACCTCGGCCTGAGCGTGCCGGATTACTTCAAAATCATCGAAATGAAGACCGCCGCTCTCTTCGCTGCGGCCACGGAACTCGGCGCCACGCTCAACGAATCCACGCCCGAGATCATCGCCGCCCTGCGCGACTACGGCCTCAAGCTCGGCACCGCCTACCAGGTCTACGACGACTGCCTGGACATCGCAGGCGACGAATCCAAAGCCGGGAAAACCCTCGGCAGCGACCTCCAGAAAGGCAAGCTCACCCTCCCCGTCCTCTTCCTCCTCCAAAACGCTTCCGAAACCGAACTCGCCCGCTGGAGCCAGGTCATCGTCTCCGGCGAAGGCATCGAAGACCTCGTAACCGCCACCCGGCGAAGCGGAGCGCTCAAAGGCGCCATCGAAGCCGCGCGCGTCCTCTTGAAAGAAGCCGTCGAAGCCATCGAAATCGTCCCGGAAAACCCCTATCGCATCGGCCTCCAAGACATCTGCCATTCCGTGGACCGCCTCCTAAAGCAATTCGCGTAAGAAGACATTGCAGGGTATCCCTTCTGGAAAAGGCGTTGCCAAATAACTGTCAAAGACAAGGACTGACCCCTTTACCGGTCAGACGGGGCAACGTCAAAAATCCGGCCTTACGACCTCAGTGTGGCAAGGGCAGGAGAGAACCTCAAAAAACGGCTTTTACGATCCCATCTCGGTCCAAAAGCCGGGATTGTAAAGGGCGGTCGAAAAGTGCGGCGGGTGGCGTTGAGTGACGCGGCGGTCGAAAAGTGCGGCACCTTCAATCTAAAGATGGAGGATGTTCACAGATATGGACCAATGGGCCGAAATACGCCGACGGGTAAAAGTGGAAGGGGTAAGCAAAAGGCAGATCCTGCGGGAGAGCGGGATGCACTGGAAGACGTTGAACAAGATATTGGCGCACAGCGCTCCGCCGGGATACCGGCTTAACAAGCCGAGGTCGAAGAGTAAAATTGGGGCCTACGTGGAGAGGATTCGGCAGATCCTCAAGGAGGACAAGGCGATGCCGAAGAAGCAGCGACATACGGCAAAGCGGATATTTGAGCGGTTGCTGGGAGAGGGATATGTGGGTGGTTACACAGCGGTCAAAGAGGTGGTGAGGGAAATCGAGCAGAAGAGTCAGGAGGTGTTCGTTCCGCTGTCGCATCCGCCAGGAGAGGCGCAGTTTGATTTTGGGCATGCTTTGGCGCGGATTGGCGGGAAGCTGCGGAAGGTGGCGTTCATGGTGATGGCGTTGCCCTACAGTGATGTGTTTTTAGTGCAGGCGTTTGAGCGTGAATGCACGGAGACGTTTTGGGAGGGGCATGTGAGGGCGTTCGAGTTTTTTGGGGGTGTGCCGAGGCGGATCGTGTATGACAACACGAAGGTGGCAGTGGCGCAGATCATGGGTGGGAACAAGGAGCGGCGGTTGACGCATGGCTTTTTGCAGTTGAAGAGCCACTATTTGTTCAATCACCGGTTCTGCCAGGTGCGGCGTGGGAACGAGAAAGGAGTGGTGGAGGGATTGGTCAAATATGCGCGGCTTAACTTCATGGTGCCGGTGCCGCAGGTGCGGAGCCTTGAGGAACTCAACGCTAGTTTGATGCGGAGTTGTCAGGAAGATCAGGCTCGGCGCGTGCGAGGCAAGGAGGGAGTGAAGTCACAACGGTTGGAGGAGGATCGCGCTGCGTTCCTGCCACTGCCTGCGGGGCGTTTTGAAGCAGCGCGGCAGCAATCGACCACAGCCAGTTCGCTCTCGCTGGTGCGATTCGACAACAACGACTACTCGGTGCCTGTGTCTTTCGCGCATCACCCGATTGTGGTGAAGGGTTACTGCGAAGCGGTTGTGCTCTGCTACTTGGAGCAGGTCGTGGCGCGGCACACGAGGATATGGGAAAAGGAACAGGTCAGTTTCGAACCGCTGCACTACCTTGCGCTCTTGGAACGCAAACCGGGAGCACTGGATCAAGCCAAGCCGTTGCAAGGCTGGACGCTGCCGGATTGCTTCCATGTGCTGCGCCGCAGACTGGAGGCTATCTACAGTGGGGAAGGCACACGGGAATACATCCGTGTGCTGCGGTTGATGGAGCGTAACTCATTACCGCAACTCCGTGTGGCTGTGGAAGCGGCATTGAGAGTGGGTGCGATCCGCCGGGATGCGATTGCACAGTTTTTGATCCCGCGAGAGGAATGGCGATCAACGGAGTTCAACCTCGACGGACACCCTCATCTGCGTGAGGTCAAAATCCAGGAGGTTGATGTGAGCGAATACGGCCAGTTGCTAGCGGGAGGTGTGCGATGAACGAGTCCACCTTGCTCTTGGAACACCATCTCAAGGTGCTCAAACTGCCAACGTTTTTGCGCGACTTCAAAAGCGTGGCGGCAGCGTGCGCTCAGGATCAAAGCGACTACCCCACGTTCCTGCTGCGACTGGCCGAGAGGGAACTCATCGACCGGGAACGCCGAGCTGCCGAGAGGCGTATCCGGGATGCCGCCTTCCCGGTGGTCAAGACACTGGAGAGCTTCGACTTCGGTTCGCGGCCTTCGATCAACCAAGCCTTGGTTCGAGAACTCGTGGGCAGTGGAGAATACATGGCGAAGAGAGAAAACATCCTGCTGGTGGGCAACCCTGGCACAGGCAAAACCCATCTGGCCACAGCGCTGGGCTTCGCTGCCTGTGCTCAGGGCAAACGGGTGCGCTTCACTACCACAACGGCGCTGGTTATCCAGTTGCTAGAAATGCGGGATACACGCACCCTCCAGCGGTTGCAAAAGCAGCTCGAACGACTCGATCTGCTGATCTTGGATGAACTCGGCTACGTGCCCTTCTCGAAAACGGGAGCGGAGTTGCTCTTCGATGTGGTGAGTCGGGCTTACGAGCGCACCAGCCTGATCGTCACAACGAACCTGCCGTTTGAAAACTGGACGGAGGTGTTGGGCAGCGAACGGCTCACGGGAGCCATGCTCGACCGGCTTACCCACCGGGTCCACATCCTGGAAGCCAATGGAGAAAGCTACCGGCTCAAGGATGCCAAGAAGCGGTTGCGCCATCCGTAACGCCACGGCAATCCTACCCTCGTCTGGCGGCTCCTCCTGTTCATCGTCTTCCGCTACGCTCCAGCCGATGAACAGGAGGCTCACCAAAGCCCACTTGACCTACCCCACAGAAAACGCTTCACTCCCCACTAAGTGACGCACTTTTCAACCGGCACCCGCTGCACTTTTCAACCGCCCTTTACAATCCGCGCGTAGAAGGGGTCAGTCCTTGTCTTTTGTAGTTCATCATTCATTTTTGGCATTTGCCGTGCGCTCGGGGCGCAGGTGGTTGCTGACGTTGATCCATGTCCCCATGCTGAGTGTTTCTGCGATCCATTTCAAGCTCATCGTGGTTTCCTGGCGCAGCCGTTGTGCCGTCTTCACTTTTTGCGGGTGGCCTTTGCGTTCCTTTTGAAGCCGGTGCTTGTTCCATCCCGCTTTCTTTAGCTCTTCGGTGATGATCCGCCGCGCCCGCGCTTCCATACTCTCCTCGCGCTCGCGATGCGTCTGGCTTTCGCCCAGCTTGCCCTCGAGCCTATCCAGCAGCCGCGCCACGAATTCCTCCCCGCCAAACCGCCACCCGCGCCGAATTTCTTTGTATTGCGCCTCCTCCTCGTTTTCGCTTCGCAATAATTCCATTCGCCGGGCCAATTCCAAACGGCCTGCGCGGTCGTCCCGCCGGATGCCGTGTTCGCCCAGCACGCGGTCCACGCGCAGCCATGCGGGACGGCGCGAGGGCGCTTTGAGGTAATCCCCGAAGCTGCTCCAGCGATAGCTCTCCAAGGGATCGCCACGCATTACCAACCGGGCGCGCGCCGGGTTCAGGTGAACGTAATCGCACACCACGCGCAGATAATGCGGGTCGCTTTCATCCACGTTGAGCGATTTGTAGCGCCCTGCAAACAAATGGCCGCGCAGCTTGTGGCGGGCGTTGAAACGCATGGTGTATGCGCCCAAAAACCATTTCATCCCGGTCACCAGGTTGCCCAGCGGCGTCTCCACCATCAGGTGAAAATGGTTCCGCATCAAACACCACGCATGCACCTCCCATCCGCAGCGTTCGCAGGTCTGAGCGAGGGTTCGCACAAATAAATCGCGGTCTTCGTCCGTGAGGACGATTGGCTCCCGCCGATCTCCCCGGTTCATCACATGGTAAATCGCCCCTTTGTATTCAATGCGCGGCTGTCTTGGCATGCTCGATTGCTAACAGAACGCCAAATATCTGTCAATAACAAGGACTGACCCCTTTATCTGGGACTTGGTTTTTGCGCCGCTGCCCCAGCACTAAAGTGCTGGGCTATTTTCAGAGAAACCGCGCCGAAATCCGTCTATGTCAACACGTCCATCTTCCCATCCAGGCACGTCGAGTCGGACCTCCGCCTCTGCGATAAATTGTCATTACTAAGGACTACCCCCTCCCCCTGCGGACAAGAAACCACATGGGCAATCCCAGATTGACAGTAAACTCTCATTACTGCCTACTCCTCTAATTATGCTCAAGATAAGAGTCCTATCCACCTTCCTGGCGCAGTTTTTCTTTTTTTCCTTCATACTCCTCCCAACATCACAGGCAGAGTCTCCTTCCCCAGACCTTTCCAACTTTAAGTATGGTCCTGACCAACACAACGTCCTGGACTTCTGGAAAGCCTCATCCTCAAAACCAACTCCAGTAGTTATCTACATCCATGGCGGGGGCTTCACAGGTGGCGACAAATCGTTTGGCCCTAAGGTCATGCCCATTGCGGATTACCTCAAAGCCGGCATATCCGTGGCATCGATTGACTATCGCCTTCGCCCCGTGCCAATTCATGATATCCTGCGCGATTGCGCAAGGGCCGTTCAGTTTATTCGATACAAGGCAGCAGAGTTAAATATCGATAAAAAGAAAATTGGGACCCATGGAGACTCCGCAGGAGCAAGCACTTCGCTGTGGCTGGCTTTTCATAGCGATCTCGCAGATCCCACAAGCACGGATCCCGTTCTCAAAGAATCGTCCCGTCCAAATTGTGCAAGTGCCAATAATTTTCAGTACAGCCTCGATATCTTCGAGTGGGAAGCGCTCTTCGCAAGGATGAACGTCCCCCTTCTCCCTGAATTTCGAGCCAGCGTTAATGCACCCGGATTTTACGGACTAAAAAGCGAAGACGACCTCAAATCTCCGGCAGGCCAAAAATTGCGGGCGGATTGCGATCTCCCAAACTTGATTACCAAAGACGCCCCTCCGATATTTCTCGCCTGCAACAGGACCACCTCGAATATTTCAGACTACCTTCATCATCCCATTCATGCCATGGGAATGAAAAAACGGTGCGATGAAGTGGGCATCAAATACATTGCAATCATTCCTGCCTTCAATATCTCCCCATCAGCCCAAGACCCTCAAACTCAGTTGCAATTTTTTATAAAATATCTGGAGCATTAGACATTAGCATTCCTCAGTAATTAAAGCCGTCCCACATCATCATTTATCAATGTCCGGATGTGAAGGACTGTCGAAAAGTGCATCATCCCTGCGGGCTCTGTGAAATGCGCTGCGCGTTTGATAAATTCTCCCTCCACGCGTTTCCCCTCACGCCGGGAAGAATCCGAATTTAATTCTAGGAAATTGGGGTAAAAATACATCCACTCCCACTCATGAGCCACCCTGCAACCCCTTCCCTCCCGCTTTTCGACGACGCCTCTTTCTTCTTCGATGGCCACCGCGAATTCCTCGTCAGCGGCGAAATCCATTACGCCCGCATCCCCCGCGCAGAATGGGCCGCCCTGCTCGACCGCAGCAAGAAACTCGGCCTGAACTGCATCGCCGCCTACATCTTCTGGAACTGGCACGAGCCGCGCCGCGATGTCTATGACTTCTCGGGCGACCGCGACCTCGGCCATTTCCTCCAGCTTTGCGCCGAGCGTAATCTGCGCGTCCTGCTCCGCGTCGGGCCCTACTGCTGCGCGGAGTGGAACTACGGCGGCTTCCCACCCTACCTGCGGGACGAGCCGGGCGTGGTCTTCCGCACCTGGAACAAGCCCTACATGGATCGCGTGGAAAAATTCTTCACCCACCTCTTCGCGGAATTCATCCCCTACCTCGCCACAAAAGGCGGCCCCGTCGCGCTGGTCCAGGTGGAGAACGAATACGCCAACGTCGGCGCGCGCTACGGCGAAGACGGCGTCCGCTACAATATCTGGATGGCCGAACTGGCCCGCCGCCTGGGCACGGACGTCCCCATCATCATGTGCGAAAGCGGAGCCGAAATCCCCGACGTCATCACCACCGTCAACGGCTTCTCCATCCCCGAAGAACGCATCGCCCACCTGCGCAAAAACCAGCCCGGCGTGCCGGTCATTTGGACGGAACTCTGGCCCGGTTGGTACGACACCTGGGGATACCAGAATCATATCCGCGACCCCCGCAACATCGCTTTCCACCTGCTCGATTTCATCGGCAACGGCGGCAGCGGATGGAATTACTACATGTGGTATGGCGGCACCAACTTCGGGCGCACCTCCATGTATCTGCAAACC
>Ga0118677_10014213_pt1 | contig 11292 bp, 9 predicted proteins | sample AliMusrvi5mmetaG_FD_86154 | JGI IMG/M metagenome (GOLD analysis project Ga0118677, IMG submission 86154)
TACGGTCGCAGAATTTTCCATACAAACAATAATTGCCACGCTTTCAAAAAGCAGGGCATTTATTTGGGGAAATAGCCCGGATACAAGATAATAAGTTGATATTTCTGAGAGAATTAAATCAAGGAGAGTCGGTTTATTGTGATGGATTACTGAGATTAAACAACAACACCCCAGACTATGACCTGAACCTTGAAAATAGTAAAACAGGTGCAGGAGTAAGAATCAGGTGCGACCAGCCAATTTTGAAGTTAGTCTTCTGGGCTTCATTAAAAACGGTATGTCCTGAACCCTATATTCACATCAAAGTTGAACCCGGTAAAGAGTTTAACTGGAAGATTTCTTACGAATATTATAGTAGAAAAGACTAATTCAAAAATAATGGCTAACAATCGCAAGGATTTTATTATGAAAAAAAGCACCTACAAAATTATAATTGGGTTGGCCCTTTTACTTCTAATCACTTTCCTGGTCTGCCTGTTTACCGGGAATCTGGATAAGTCCGGGCCATTTCTAATTCTTTTTTTCATTTCTCTGGCTATTGGGGTTCGGGGATTTGCCTCCTTTCGGGGATTTTCATTTACTATATGGATCTTTGCAGCTGTTACAACTTCGATGTTTTTCCCTCAGTATTTTACCTCCCTGGGTAGCTTTCAGTTGAAATTACTAATTATCCCGCTATTGCAAATTATCATGTTTGGCATGGGATCACAAATGAGCCTGAATGATTTCACAGGGGTAATCAAAATGCCAAAGGGGGTGATTATCGGGGTTGGATCCCATTATTTGATTATGCCGCTAGTCGCTTTTGCTATTTCAAAGATCTTTAACTTTCCGCCTGAAATAGCCGCCGGAATTATTCTGATCGGATGTGTCCCCAGCGGCCTTGCCTCCAATGTGATGTCTTACATTGCCCACGCCAACCTTGCATTGGCTGTTAGCATTGGAGCCATTTCTACCCTGCTTTCGCCTTTTGTAACCCCATTACTGATGAAAATTTTAGGCGGACAATACATTGAAGTGAATTTTTGGAGTATGATGCTCGAAATTTTAAATATGCTAATTCTACCTATAGTTGCAGGTTTTATTTTCAATCTATTTAACGTTGGGAAAGAAAAACTACGGTCGAAAGTGATGCAAATGACTGTATTTTTCATCATCGTTCTACTTACCAATCTTGTATTTATGAAAGCCAAACATGCTGATATGGAAGGTTTCGCGATAGCTCTCGGCAAATCAATTCTTTGGTTTTATCTTTTACCCATTGCAGTTGCACTGTTGCTTCGCCATTTCCTGAAAGGCAACAATCAGCTAGTTGGGAAAATTCTTTCTTCTTTGTCTATGGTGGGAATTGCAGTAATCATTACCATCATCACGGCAACAGGACGGGAAAGTCTTTTAAAAGTTGGTGCATTGCTGATGGTGACAAGTCTGCTGCACAACACTTTCGGTTATTTTCTGGGATACAGTGTATCCTGGCTCTTTGGAATGCCTGAAAAAGATCGTCGGACAGTTGCATTTGAGGTAGGCATGCAAAACGGGGGACTCGCATCCGGTTTAGCACTACAAATGGGTAAAATTGCTACCGTTGGACTCGCACCTGCTATTTTCGGCCCATTGATGAATGTTACTGGATCGGCCTTGGCTAGCTGGTGGAGAGGTAAACCACCCAAAGAAGTTAAGAAATGAACTATTCCTTGTGCAAATCAATCAAAGCCAAGTTGTGCATAGATATTGAAATGAAAATATCCAGCAATTTTTGTACCCAATCTGCGACAATTAGTAGCGCGTCAAGAATGCGCCAGATTAATATAATCATATTATTTCGAAGATTTTTACAATTAATGTAGCCCCTTTAAAAGTATCTTAAGTAAAAAATAAATCAGGAACAGATGAGAAAAGTATTTAGTATTTTGGTTGTATTCTTGTTGGTGAGCAACTGCGTTGGAGCACAAACGATCAATTCACTTACATCGAAAGAGATAAAACAAGGTTGGATTCTGTTGTTTGACGGAAAAACGACCAACGGGTGGATCACCGGAAGCGGTAAACCAGCCCCGGCAGGATGGGAAGTAAAAGATGGCTACCTCACTACCGTGAAAGATGGCAAGGGTGGTGATATCGTGACTGTTAATGAGTACAAGGATTTCGATTTCTTGGTGGATTACAATATCACACCCGGCTGCAATAGTGGAATCAAATACTTTTTTGCTAAGTATGAGAAAGGCGGCAATTTGGGCATGGAATACCAGATTCTGGATGACAAATTGGCGGAAGACAATAAGCAGGAGAATCATCTTTGCGGTTCCTTTTATGATTGTCTGCCTCCAAATACTGCAGAAAAGAAGGTAAATGGACCGGGAGAATGGAATACCATCCGCATTGTTGCCCGGGGAAAAAATGTTGAACATTGGTTAAATGGAAAAAAAATTCTTGAATTTACCCGTGGAAGCAAAAGTTACACGGATGCGGTTGCTGCCAGTAAATTCAGCAAGACAGAACCCGCCTTCGGAATGGTGGAAAAGGGTCGCATCCTTTTACAGGAACACGGCGGCGTTGTTTCTTTCAGAAATATTAAAATCAAATTACTATAATTATAAAAGGCTATGGAAAACAGACGCGATTTTATCAGGAAATCTGCAGCTTCTTCAGCAGGAATTGCAATTGGCACAACGGCTTTTAGCGCAAAGAGTTACGCAAATATTATTGGAGCAAATGACCGGATCCATGTCGCCATAATCGGGGTGAATGGTCGGGGGAATAGTATGGCAGGTACCTTTGCCAAACAAAAAAATGCAGAAGTATCCTGTATTTGTGATGTTGATTCAAGGGCGATCCCGAAAGCCTTAAAAGCAGTGGAAAAAGCCGGACAGGAATCAAAACCCAAATCAGAAAAAGATTGCAGAAAGGTGATGGAAGACAAATTAATCGATGCGATTTATATAGCGACTCCTGATCACTGGCATGCGCCACTTACTATGATGGGCTGTAAGGCGGATAAACATGTTTATGTAGAAAAACCGCTGAGCCATAATCCTCATGAAGGAGAAATGGCTATCGAAGCTGCACGCAAGTACAACAAAGTAGTCCAAATGGGTGCGCAACGTCGTTCGGCTCCCGTACTGACACAAGGCATCACGAAACTTCATGAAGGTATCATCGGTAGGGTTTACCTGGCAAAAACCTGGTACACCAACAACAGAAAACCCAATTTCCTGAAACCCGGACCGGTTCCTGATTGGCTTGATTACGATCTGTGGCAGGGTCCCGCACCCCGTGCACCTTACCAGGATGGTCTCATTCATTACAATTGGCATTGGTTCTGGAATTATGGAACCGGCGAAGCGCTGAACAACGGAACCCACGAAGTTGACGTAGCCCGCTGGGGACTTGGGGTCGATTTCCCGATCCGCGTGACTTCAGTTGGGGGAAGATATCATTACAAGGATGACTGGCAGACGCCAGACACTCAGATTATTACGATGGATTATCCGGGTCGTGTCTCGTTGATGTGGGAATGCAGGAACTCTAACGGCAGACAAATCGAAGGATCTGACAGGGGTATCATCTTCTACGGCGAAAACGGAAGTCTGGACACAGGTGGTGACAGCTATAAAGTGTACAATAACGATGGCAAACTAATTAGTGAAGTAAATTCCCTCCAAGTAGACGGCCCGATAGATGCAAGAAACACCATGAGTCCGAGCCTTGGAATGGACAGTCTGCATGTTGCCGATTTTCTGGATGCCATCCGGAAAAGCCGTCGACCAAATTGCGACGTCGAATTGGGCTACAAGAGTGTGTTAGCCATGCAGTTAGGGAATATCTCGTGGCGTGTTGGCAGGGATCTGAAAATTGATCCGAAAAACGGACACATCATCGACGACAAAGAAGCCCAGAAGCTTTGGGGCAGAACCTACGAAAAGGGTTGGGAACCAAAAGTATAGTATTCCTGTTTTGCTCTTTAATACACTCGAATATTCCTCTGCATGATATAAAGGCACCAATGAAATCGCAACATCCGATTTTACATGGATGCCTTTTTCATTGAGTTGATTTTTAATATATAAAACTTTCTCTTTGCAATTGATACGTCAATTTGCCGTTTCTCTTTATCTCCTCATGATGGGAATAATCATAGTGATTGTGGTGATCCGTGGAATAGAATGTCTATTTTTAGGTTGATCATTGGTAAAGGAATTCAGGTATTCAATTATTTGTTCATATTTAACCCGAAACTCAAATTAAGCAGCGATGAAAATTTTCACTCTCTTATTCGTAATGCTGTTTTCAAGCATCCTGGTAGCTCAGACTGTTGAAGAAAACTACAGAAAACCACTGAAAGAGGTACTAATCCAGGTTGAAACCCGTTTCAGGATAAAATTAAGTTTTGATGAAAAAATGGTTGCCGATCGTTCTGTCAATTATGCCCAATGGCGCTTTAAGGATGATATCGAATCCACTTTGCAGGCAGTTTTGGCTCCCCTTGATTTGGTTTTTTACAAATCAGGTGAAGCCAATTATAAGATTGAAACTTTTCATTACTACCAAAGGTCGGTTACCGATGGGCAGAAGCACCTGAATCGCCTGCTCTCGCTGTATCCAAGCCTTCAGGATTGGGAAAAACGAAGGGCCGGACTGCAGCAGTGCATTCTTTCGACCCTCGGGCTCTTTCCGCTTCCGCCAAAAGTGAATTCAAATCCGATTTATGCCAACAAACGAACACTGGATGGTTACAGTGCGGAGAATGTTGCCATTGAAAGCCTGCCGGGAGTGTTTGTAAGCGGAACACTGTACCGTCCAATCAAGGGCAAGGGGCCTTTCCCTGCCATCATGGTGGCACAGGGACATGGGGAAACACAGCATTACGGCGAGAGTTCACAATTGCTGAGCGCTACTTTGGCTCGCATGGGAGTGGTCGTTTTCAGTTATGATATGTTCGCCAAAGGGGAAGAAAGCCTTCAGTTTGCGTTTGATGACCACCGTACCATTCTGGCTCCTACCATGCAAACACTGAACAGCATCCGGATCCTTGATTTTCTGTCCTCATTGCCTTATGTTGATCCAAATAGAATTGGAATGACAGGAGCTTCAGGTGGAGGTACGCAAACTTTCCTTATGGCTGCACTCGATCCGCGGATCGCCGTTAGTGCGCCCGTGGTGATGGTATCCTCCTGGTATGCAGGAGGCTGCCCATGTGAAAGCGGTTTGCCCACCCATACCTGCGGAGAATGGGGAACCAACAATGTGGAAATTGCCGCGATGGCTGCACCGCGTCCCCAGTTGGTCGTGAGTGATGGAGGAGACTGGACAGCCAATGTTCCCGAGATCGAGTTCCCCTACCTGAAAAAGGTATACGCCCTGTACGGAAAACCTGAAATGGTGGAGAACGTCCATCTGGCCAATGAAAAGCATGACTATGGCCCTTCGAAAAGAGAGGCAGTCTATCAGTTTTTAGCCAGGCAATTTGGTCTTAAAATCAGCGCTTTTTTGACAATTTCCGGAAAAGTGGATGAGTCAAAATGTACTGTTGAGAGTAAACCTGCCATGCTGGTTTTCGGCGAAAAGGGCGAAAAACTTCCCGCTCATGCCATCCATGGAATCGAAACACTGAAACAAATCTTAAAACAAAATAAATAGAATGGCTTCAAGAAAATTTACCCTGATCACAGTTCTTGCCTTAACTTTCTTTTGCTTCGCTGCAACACAAGACAAGGTTAAAAATGTACTCATCATTGGTGACTCGATCTCCATTGGTTATACTCCATTTGTGGAAAAAGCGCTGGCTCCCGGTGTTTCAATCGCACATAATCCTGGGAATGGCGGTTCCACGGTACGAGGACTGGATAGCATTGAAACCTGGACAGACAAAAGACAGTGGGATGTCATCCTCTTTAATTTTGGATTGCATGACATGGTTTACAAGGATAAGGATAATAAATACGATGTATTGAATGGCAAGATCACTGTTTCGTTGGAGGATTATAAAAAAAATCTGGAAGCCATCGTCGCAAAATTGAGGGAAACAACGGCAAAGCTGATTTTTGTAAATACCACCATGGTCCCTGAAAATGCTGCCGGCAGAAAGATGGAAGATCCTGCGAAATACAATGCAATTGCTTATGAAGTAATGAAGAAAAATGGCATTGAAGTGGTCGACCTGTATACCGCATCTCTGACAATTCATCCCCAGAATTCTCCTCCAAACAATGTGCATTATACGCCGGAAGGATATGAACAACTTGCCAATATTATCGTGAAGGCAATCCGGAAAGCACTTTGATGCATAATGCCTTCAACCGGGAGGCATTTCAGGAAATTATTTAACCGCAAAAGTAATTCAGGGAAGTCACTTGGGATCGAAAAGTAATCTGATAATCAATCAGAACTATCGATCCCAGGTGAAAATTCAGGAGATATTTGCGGTTATTTCATTTTTACCATCCTGTGAACCATTTTATTTTGTTTTAACAGATGTTTCGTGTAATTTCATTCGGATTTTTTTTGACTTCCTGAAGCTCGGATGTAAAATTTAGAATCGAATCGCTTGGATTTATATCCACTTGATAATTAGCATAATAATTTACTAAACACCAAATTTATGAAAACCAGATTTTTCTTTCTTTCTATTTTCCTGTTTGCTTGCCTGATAGGGCAAAGCCAGATTAAAGTTGCTTCTGTTTTGGGTGACAACATGGTTCTTCAGCGGAATGCTGAGGTGAAAATCTGGGGCAAGGCAAAGCCGGGAGAGAAACTGACTGTCAAGGCAGAGTGGGCAGCCACGCAGGTAGGCACCACCTGCAATGAAAAAGGTGACTGGCTGGTTAGAATAAAGACGAAAGAGGCCGGTGGACCCTATTCAATTTCAATTTCTTCCCCAAAAGATAAAGTAACGCTCAAAAATATCCTGCTTGGAGAGGTATGGCTCTGCTCCGGTCAGTCGAACATGGAGATGCCAATGATGGGGTTCGGAGATTCCCCGATCAATGGATCCAATGATTTCCTGTTGGATGCTGACAACGACAACATACGCCTTTTCAAGGTTGCGAGGGCTGTAAGTGCTGTGCCAGTTGATACTTGTACAGGAAAATGGAGTGCAGCGTCAGCAGAAACGGCTTCAGGGTTCAGCGCTGTTGGCTATTTGTACGCCAGATTGCTTCAGCAAAAACTGAAAGTTCCGGTTGGAATAATCTGTTCCAGCTGGGGAGGTTCAGCGATCGAAGCATGGATGAGCCATGAAACAATCCTTCCTTTCGCCGAAGCCTACAAAAGAACCACACAGGAGAAATCGGCTATCCATCAGCGTGCTTCCAATCTTTACAACGGCATGATTTCACCGCTTGTCAATTACGCCATCAAAGGCGCCATCTGGTACCAGGGAGAATCGAATATCGGAAACTACAGGGAATATGCAGCGCTACAGGCAGGCATGGTAGCCAACTGGCGGAAGGATTTCGGAGTGGGAGAGTTCCCCTTCTACTTTGTACAGATCGCACCCTATTGGTACAACAACAGCAAAGCCAACAATTCTGCCTTGCAGCGCGATGAGCAACTAAAGGCAATTTCACTGATTCCGAATAGCGGAATGGCTTGTACCATTGATATCGGTGAAGAAAAGAATATTCATCCTGCCGAAAAATATACTGTTGCCAAACGACTGGCTTTGTGGGCATTTTCAGAGACTTACGGCATGAAAGGTCTCCAATACAAATCCCCGTCCTACCTGAAAATGGATGTGAAGGATACGCTTGCCATTCTCTCTTTCGACAATGTAGCGCTTGGCTTAAGCACATATGGAAAGGAGGTAAATTGCTTCGAGATTGCCGGAGCAGACAGTGTATTCTACCCTGCGAAACTGGCCATCAAGGCCAAACTGGCTAATGTATGGTCGCCGAAAGTGAAGGCTCCTGTTGCTGTACGCTATGGATTCTGCAATTTTCCGAATACCAGCGGCTATTTGTACAATACAGCAGGTTTGCCTGTTCCGTCCTTCAGAACGGATAATTGGAAAAAATGAAATTAGGGACAGGGTTTAGGATAGAATAAAATGTCGCGCAAAGCTCGCAAAGTCACGCAAAGGTATAATTATTCTTCTTTGCGTGACTTTGCGAGCTTTGCGCGACATTTATTTCTACAAAAGCACCCATTCATAAATCCCGGGCACTCCTGAAAAATCTTTCAGTACAAGCCGCACATTTTGTGCAGTGAATCCGGAAAGCTTAACCTCTGCCTTGCTGCCAATCGTTTTCCCCTGATAGGCTGTTTTCCAGTTATCACCGATTTTGTATTGGATTTCAAATGCTCTGATAGCATTGCCGTTTTCGTAAATAATTGCCCTGGATATCTTTTCGGGTTTTCCAAGATCAATCTCCGCCCAGGGAGCCTTGTCGTCCTTGGCAGGGGTCCAGTATTGGCCCACCCAGTCACCGTTGTTGATGGAGTTGATTCCCCTCCATCGCGGATCAGGATTGCTCGAAGCAGTTGCTTTCTTGTTGTAGGTCAGGGATTGAGAGTTGATTTCCAAAGGTTTGATGTTCATTACATCACCTGCTGTTCCAATTTCGACAATGGTATTGATGGGTTGAAGTGATTCCCCGGCAAATTCAAGAATTATTTTCCCCTCTTTTTTACTCACCTTCAATTTTCCGCCGGCCGCAAGTTTACAATTTTTGATTTCAACGCCGAAATCAGGCAACTCAATTTTTACTGATTTGCCGTTCCATTTCAGGATATGCAGGTAAATGGTATTTCCTTTCCGGGTACTTACTCCCCAATCTGTTGGTTTGAAAGGACCTCCACGGGTTCCGTAAATGGAGTATCCGTATTTATCCATCCACTTTCCCATCTCTTTCAATCTTTCTACCTGCAGGGGTTCAATGGTGCCGTCTGGCTTCGGTCCGACATTGAAAAGCAGGTTGCCGTCACCACCGGCCGTGCGAATCAGTGTATGCAGACATTGTTCCAGTGTTTTAACCTCGTCGTTTGGTTTCCAGGCCCATTGGTTGGCAATTGTCATGCAGGTTTCCCATGGACGTTCGTTCTGAAAACCTCCGACGCGCTGTTCCGGCGTGTCAAAATCGCCCTTGGCTCCAGTACGGTTGTTGATGATGATATCGGGCTGGATGGTATGGGCAAAATCGATAACCCCCTGGCCTCTCAAAGCGTCAAATCGCTGCGGTACATCGAACCAGAGAACGAACAGCGGACCATAGTTCAGCAACAGTTCGGCTACCTGCTTTTTCAGGTAAGTGGTGTATGCCTCCAGATCGTAGGTCTCTCTTTTTACTGTACCACCCGGACTGGTTAGCGGGAAATCAGGATTGTGCCAGTCGGTGGTTGAATAGTAAGTTCCAAACTCAATCCCCTGCTTTTTGCATGCTTCTGCCAATTCCTTTACCACATCGCGGTGAAGTGGCGAATTCATCACATTGAAATTAGTTTGACGGGTATTCCACAAGCAAAAGCCATCGTGATGCTTGGTGGTCAGGATGATGTACTTCATACCGGCTGCCTTGGCCACACTTACCCAGCTGTTGGGATCGAAATTGGGGGCACTGAATTGTTTATAAAGATTATCGTACTCTTCAACTGGTATTTCACGACCTCTCGACCAGCCAATTTCAGTTCCCTTCAGGGATACTGGTCCCCAATGGATAAACATCCCGAAGCGGGCGTCTTTCCAGGCTTCCATTTTTTGCTTGTTGTTGGAGACAGTTTGCCCAATCACTGATGTCCAGATGGCGATTAAAAACAGGATAGAGATTGCTCTTTTCATTTCAGGAAATTTATTGTTAGTAGATCTATGCCTTGCATAAAATTAGACAAATGGTTCCTCATTTGAAATAAAATGAGCGTAATTGATCAAAGTTTGATGATCCAATATCATATTTGGATCAAATTAGTAACTTAAATCCTATCTATAGACATGATTTCCAGACACTATCCACATGAAAAACAGACTTGTACTATTTCTTGTATTCCTGCCGTTCCTTGTTTTTACAGCTACACAGGAGGGTCGCACCACCATCGATTCGTAGTATCATCTAAATCCTTGAATATTTGAGTTCAGTTTGAATTCTTCCAAGTCTGCATTGCAAGAAATCAGGTCGCGCAAAGATGCAAAGAACGCAAAGCAAAACTTCAACTTTTGCGTTCTTTGCGCGACATTTTAAATCAAACTCCATACTCATCCGCGCAAGCGATTGAATTTATCCGACTGAATTAGCTCTATTTTGTATAAACGGATTCCTCATTGGCTGAAGTGAAACATTTGATGAGGGATTTTAATAAACTATATAACACAAATCCTAAATTCATTCTGCTTCAATAATCCTTTCACCTTTGTGGATGCCATTCTCATTGAATGCGTCAATCGTAAAATAATATTTCTGAGCACTGTTCAGACTCCGTATGGTCAAACTGTTTTTGTCTAGTACCTGATATGTATGATACAGTTTATCGGCACTGATTCCATACCGAATGTTGTAACCAACTACATCTTTGTTTTTTTCCCATTGTAGTTTAACTTCTCGTCGGTCAGTTTCTGTACGTATTGCCGTGAATTTAAGAACCTCACCGGGAATTTTCCCTTGGCCGTTTCCAAAAACATGCAAATCCGACAAAGCAAAGGTCCCATCTGGAACATGATAGTTGGTGAGTCTTAGATATCGTGCTTTGACAGGAACTGAAAGTTGTATGTAATCGTGGGGCACATCCGTATTGTTATGTGTTTTGTCTGACAAGACATTCCATATTTTATGGTCGTTTGAATATTCCAAAAGATACTGGTAATAGATGTTTGGATTACGGCCGTGGAGTGTTGTTAGATTTTCCGCAAAATTCAATTGCACGGCATTTACGACACATTCTTTTTGTAAATCGATACCCATCCATTCACCTTTGTTGCTGTTAAAGCAAACTACCGGAGTTCCTTTGGGTTGGAAGCTTTTTACATCCAGTTCAACACTGTAGATGGGCTTTACATTCGAACATCCTTAATAAAAATAGAGACGGCCATCGTTATCAAGAAACAAGTCAGGATCAGTCATGCCAATCGGGAAGGTGGAAGTGGCGATCTGCCATTTGCCTGATATTGGATCAGCTGTTTTGTAAATTTTCACCGGAGCTGCAGCCGATGCCATGAAATACAATGTGTCCTTCATGACAACCGCTGCAGGGGCATAGTCTTCAACCTCTCCTAATTATGTATTTAGGCAATAAATAGATAATTTACCCCATACATAGTATAAATAATCCGATAATGTATCCTATACGCAGGGTAATATATCCGATAAT